>ENA-UONW01000670-UONW01000670.1-human-gut-metagenome-genome-assembly--contig:-CS52-NODE-670-length-48551-cov-5.680592_pt1 | contig 48551 bp, 42 predicted proteins | sample MGYA00242463_ERZ724010 | MGnify/ENA metagenome assembly ERZ724010 | reverse complement strand
AGATAATTCCACAAACCATCTCCCATTAAAGTTTTCCATTGTGATGCAGCACGAAGTACTAAGAACTTTACATTTTTTAAAGAGGTAGCCAAATATAACAATACCATTTTAGTAAATTTCTGAGATGGTAATAATTTTTTTATGGAAGGAGCTCCCGATGATGTATAAGCAAGATACTGACATAAAGAAATCTGATTAAAAACTTTTTCTTTATCCTGCTCTCCATAAACGGCGAATCCCAACGGAAGAATATTCTTTCGCCAATAATAGTCACCCAATATTCTTGTAGGTTCATAATAGTCAAATGTACTACCCTCCATAGACAATACCATTCTTTTATCTTCCATAATTTCTTCAGCCATCTGAGATTTAAACATATTTGCAAGATTCTTATTTAGATGCTCAACATATCCAGGATTTAAAGAAAGTATTACCAATTTTGAATTAAGAATATTTCCACTCCAAGGTTCAGGAGGGACATTTAAAATCAACTGTTTATCTGGTTTATCTTTTTGCTTTTCATTATATGCATAAACGTATTCTTCATCCCCTGGAAATATCATATCATATGAAAAATAAAGGTCATACCCAGACAGTTTAGGCAACAATTTTTTCCAGCGATTCAGATATAAAATATAATCTCTGTTGATTACAGCCTTACTTATTGATTCTTGGGATGTTAACATATAATTGCAACATGATAGTTTTTCGTCTGGAGAATTTAAGTTAAAACGATTTATTATTGCAGTATAATCAATAGGAATACTTACAAAGCTTACAATATATTCTTTAGAATTTATATCAGGGTATTCACTATAACGAAGTAAAATTTCTTCAACCAATAGATTTACAAGCTTAATTATACTAACATTTTTCTGACTGAATATGATTTCTGTAAAAGAACTTTCAACTTCTCTCAAATAGTCAATGTAAGAAAATAATGACGTCCTTGCAGTATCTTCATAATTACTATATTGAGCATTTTTTTCATGCTCTCTTATATCATTTTCAATTACAGCATATAAATCTATACCTCGTGTTATAGCAAACCCTAAATTGCATAGTTTATCTTCTATTGTCAGATGCTTGAACTCATCAGAACTTGAATCTATATATGCACGTGTACGATATGGAAGTGTAATCGTATCATCACCATATGGATAAAAATAACTTTCAACTATTTTGTGTTCGTCAATAAGGTTATTCATGTCATTATTCTATTATTTCAAATATTGGTAATACGTATTAAGGTAACTAATAAAACTCACATTTTCACAAATATAGCATAAAGTCGCAACAATCTACCACTTGTAAAAGAATTTAACCTCATTCGTATTTTTTCTAAACCATATTACTGTAGAGACATTATCATACTTTCAGTTTTCAACCTGAAAGAACAAAATATTTGGAATTTACAGCATTAAAATCAGAGAAATATTAGGCTTGTATGCGGTTTTTCAACAATACGAACATAATAGCATTTTAACATCGTCTTAACCTATTATGAGATTATTCAATAGATTTTCCTTAATTTTGAAGATAAATTCAGCTCATTAATGTAAATGAGCAGATAGAACAACAAACAATATCTTCATTTATATCAAAGAAAAACAAACCAACCAAACATTAATATTCAATTTATCATCAACAAAATGAAAACGCAAAAACTGATATTATCACTGCTATTGGGTTTTATGTCATTCACTGGTGCAACCGCACAAACTGAAATAGAAAGAAGATTTTCAGAGAAGGTCGATTCTCTCAACGAGCTGTTCTATTTAAAGTTCAAAGAAGACAGATTCAAAGACTGTGAAACGATTTCCCGTAACATCATAGAACTTTATGAAGAATATTCAGACAAAGTGTCCGAAGGTTATTCTTATTTCAAATATGCCAGCTACTATAATCTTGCTTGCATTCAGGCCAAACAAGGCAAGAAAGATGAAGCAACAGCCAGTCTTATAGAGGCACTGAAGGACGGCAAATTGGAAATCAGCTACAAAAAACTTATCAACGATTCCGACCTGAAAAACATTCTTGATGCAGAGGCACTGAAACCAGTATTGGACAAATTGAAAGCAACGACTGACTATCTCTATATTCTTAAGAATGCGCCTGCATATACAAAATCTCTGCCTACCGACACTTTGCCCGTAATAACCTATCTGCAAGCAGACGATTCAGACCTGAAACGCGTAAGGCAATATTTTAATCTGGACAGTCTTATTGTACCAAACGATGAAACTGCAACAATAAAGAACGTACTCACATACATCCACAACAAGATACGTCACGACGGTCAGAACGGAAATCCTTCAGGAGGTGCAAATGCAATTAACTATACCGAGGCTTGCAAGGACGGCAAAAGAGGATTGAACTGTCGCGGGCTTGCAACAGTTCTCAACGAATGCTACCTGTCTATCGGTATTCCTTCAAGGGTCATCACCTGCTTGCCAAAAACTTACATCAATGATTGCCATGTCATAAATGCTGTGTATTCGTCAGAGCTCAACAAATGGCTTTGGATTGACCCTACGAACAATGCATGGGTGACAGACGACAAAGGCAACATGCTCAGCGTACAGGAAGTAAGAGAGAGATTGAGAACAGACAAACCTGTCAGAGTCAATGAGGATGCGAACTGGAACAACGAAAGGAAAACAAATACGGAGGATTATCTATACGAATACATGGCAAAGAATCTGTTCTACATAGAAAGCTGGACACACTACGGATTCAACACTGAAAGCAACAAGGAAAATCCTGTAAACTACATAATACTGCAACCGACAGGATGTGACAGCAGTGAAAGAAGACCCGGAAACATATCTGTCAATGACGACAATTATGCATGGCAGTCTCCGCAAAAGCAAAAATGAAACGTTCCCATAAAGAAGATGAAATATGGAAAAGAAATACACGTTGAAGTCGCTCAAGCAGAAACTATCAAACAGGATACATGAGGATGACATCCATGAAGCATGCTACTATGCTCAAGGTGAAGAAGGCGAAGAAATGAGAAAGATGCTTTACGTTCTGATGTTCGACGAGGACAAAAGAGTATCAGAAAATGCGGCATGGATTTTCACCCATTTCGACCTGCACAACAACAAATGGCTCTACCAGAAACATGATGAACTCATAGATGAAACAATGTCAACGAAAAGCGATACGAAACGGAGACTCTTGCTCACTCTTCTGCTGCGCCAGCAATTCAATAAAGACATCATGCGCTCTGATTTTCTAGACTTCTGTTTGGAGCACATGATGTCAGTCGGCGAACCTACAAGTGTGAGAGCCATTTGCATAAAACTCGCATTCAAACAATGTTGCCTTTTTCCTGAACTGCTCTCAGAAATGAAAAATGCATTGGATATTATGGAACCAGGCATGCTCACACCGGGATTAAGAACCGCCAGAAACAATATAATGAAAAAGGTATCACATCTGATATGACAAACCGGTCACACCTTGTTTGCCTTGCGGTGTATCTTCCATATCTGCGACAGCTTCAACATCTGAATCCGCCTCTTTCCCAAGATATTGCGATAATCAGACAGCAGTATTGCCATAATTATCACCAACGCTATTATAGATGCATATCCGTACACTTCCTTTAGGCTCACCATAAGCATCTGACGCTGAAACTCGCTATAAAGAGATGTAAACGTTTCGGAAGCTGAAGACATCCAATCAAGATAACTGCCCAAATCTGCCGTATTATCCTGCTTGACACAGTTGAATATACGTGTCATTATGGCCGAGCTTAACGGACCTCCAAAGCTTGTTCTGATAAAGCCAATAACACACATAGCCTGAAAGTAATATATGAACGTCACGCAACCAGCCAAGGCATACGTCAATGACGTATATACCATGCTCACACCAGCCCCCTTAAACACCATAGGCAAATAAAGCATATACTTCTCGGCCGACGCATCAATAAGGAAATAAAGCATGACCTGATAGAACAGGAACGACAAGAAACCAGTCAGCACAACCATTTTTACGCGCCACCTCCACTTCATGACAGCCATATAGAATATAGCAGTTCCGACAGCAATGCCAACAACTATACCCCAATTCAAATCTGCATTGTGGCGAGCATCAAATCCGAGAATTGCAGTTGTAAAAACATTCTGAATGGAAGTAGCCGTCGACGACATAAGCGTCATACATCCGAACAAGATGAAAATATAAAGCATGTTGCGCTGAGAGAATGTCATCAAACTTATATAAGGATGACGAACTGTGGCCGCCCGCTGGATACACATAAACAACAGTACAGCTGCAAAAACTATGGCCGTACGGATTTCCTCACCGTCAAGCCAGTCATAATGTTCACCATAAACACAAATGAAGACAATGCATATAAGCAGCAGGCTCCACAGCACACCACCCAAGTAGTCAATACCCTTAAACGGCATGTACGGACTTTGTCTGAAATTATGCCGCATACAGAAATACACGAGGGCAAAAATTAGTATGAACGCTCCTATAGTTATACGGTGCATAGCTTTCCAATCAAAAGCATATATACTGTATCCGGTAGCAATGTTCACCAACTGTACACTTCCTAATACGAACGTAAACAGAAACGGGAAAAACACAGCAAAGTTTCTAGTCGGCGTAATCTTAAGCTGTATATTGCTCCAGCATACAAATGTACCGACAATCTTGAAGAAGCCGCTGATGAAGGACAAAAGTACGACAAGCGGAAGAAAATCGGAAATCATGCAGATATAATCGCATACAATGAATACACCTGCTGAAAAGAGGAGCAGTTCGCGTGTCGGAAATCTGAACAAGATTCTAAACAAAAGCGGGAAAGCCATAGTCAGTCCGGTCATTGATGCATAACCGGCCATCATGACATCCTCATTTATCCAGGACAGAGTACCAGTCATTTCTGCAACGGCGGACATGTATACACCTCCAGAAAACATGTATACAATGATGATAAGTATGAACAGGGGAAAACGCAGAGCCTGGGGAACAAAGTCCTTCCAGGCCAAAATGCGTCTCGCCGATGCCAACTCTTCAGGTGAAACATTCGGCATGGTATCAATAATTTACTTCACACTCCACATTCATGCCAGAGCGTAAACGATTAATATTCTTTTTACTGTTCTTATCTGTGAAAACAATCTTTATTGGTATACGCTGCTCAACCTTAACGAAATTGCCGGCCGAGTTGTCCTGCGGTATGACAGAATACTGTGCACCGGTAGCATTTGAAAGAGTTGAAACCTTACCGTAATATTCAACACCCGGCACTGCGTCTACCTTAATCTTTACAGGCATGCCTTCACGGATGTTGGCTGTCTGCGTTTCCTTGTAGTTGGCAATTATCCAAACATCATCATATTCCACAAGCGAAAGCAGAGTCTGCCCCGGCTGTATCAGCTGTCCCACCTGAATGGCTTTTCTAGATGTGACGCCGTCACAAGGTGCAACAATCACAGTGTACGACAAATTAAGTTCTGCAAGATTCTTTTCAGCCTCTGCGACTTCAATATTTGTCTGATGCTGTTCCAGGCGCTGCGTCTGTTCATCTTTCACGAGAGCTGTACTTTTCTTCTGTCTCACAAGCATGTCGTACTTGGCTTTCGTGGCCTCATAATCAGCCTTGGCATTGTCGTATTGCTGACGCGTTACGGCCTTCTGCGCCAGCAGCTGTTTATATCTTTTGTAATCAGTTTCTGACTGAATAAGACGTATACGAAGTTCCTCTATGTTTGCATCAGAAACCGTAAGATTGTTGGCTGTTGTCGATATTACAGTCTCCATAGCTGAATTTTCCATCAGTGCATTCTGATAATTGGCCTTCGCCTGAACCACCTTAAGTTTGTATTCAGAACTCTCTATAACGACGAGTGTATCACCTTTATGCACGAACTGGAAGTCATCGAAGCAGACTTTCTGAATATATCCCTGCACTCTGGAATTTATAGGTATGATGTTTCGTCTTATCTGAGCATTGTCGGTATATTCGACATTGCCGAAGTGCAGGAATCTGGAGCATACCCAAAACAAACCACCTAAAATAATTGCCAAAACTATAACGTTGCGCAATATTTTTTTGTTCTTACTATTCATAACGCTATCAATTATTTGTAGAGTTCAAAGACCCTGTTGAATACATAAGCTTATAATAATTGTATATAACATTTATCCGCGCATTCTCATATTGCACTTCTGCAGACAGCTTCAGGTTGTCGGCATCGACAAGATCTGTCACAAGCACAAGATCATTGGCATACCTGTTTGCAATGACATCATAGTTTTCGCATGCGAGCTGCAGGCTCTTTTCCTGAGTCTTCAGTAATTCAAACGAATCAAGGTAACGAATGTAAGCGTCTCTGACACCAAGCGACACACGTTCCTTAGAAGACGCAAGTTCAAAGTTAGACTGAAGCATCTGCGTACGCAGACGAGAAAGATTTTTCGGAGTCTTGTACAGATTTCCAATATTGAACTTGAGTCCGACACCTATATACCATATATTAATATTATTGTTGAGGACAGGTATCTCATAGGTTATAGGTCCGTCAAGATTGTCACCTGCAATTATACTTATCTTAGGCATATATTCAGCCTTGATGACTTTCTCCTTACGCGAAAGCATAGCCAAAGTCAGCCTGTTCTTATTCAGGGCCGGAGAACTCTGCGTTGCGATATTCTGCATTTCCACTTCTGTAGGTTTCGGCATCTTCTGCGCCAACAGAGACGTATCCGGATAAATTTCTGTTCCGACCGGCAAATCCAGCATTGTGACAAGCTTGTCGTTATATATGTTTATGGAACTTACCAGTTCGGTACGCTTATATTCAAGATTCTGGTATTGAACTTCATAACGCGTTATGTCGTTATCCAATGCGACACCGGCTGCCTCACGTGCCTGCATATCACGTATGACCTGTTTCGTCTGCTCCATGTTTCTATCATAAACGACAAGCAGATTGCGATACTTGTACAAATCAAGATAATATCCGGCAAGAAGAAAATAAATGTCCTGGCGATGTTCCTTAAGGTCCCATTCTGAAATCTTTTTCTGAATCTCAAGAGCCTTGATATTGTTATAGATGGCACCGCCGGCAAAAACAATCTGCGATGCCTCAAGTCCAAAACTGTTGCCGAAATGTGGAGATTTGAATGTCTGTCCATTTGAAAAATCGCGATCAGCCACCCACGCATTGCCGTTATAGGTGGCAGATGCAGAAAACTCGACATTTGGCAGATAAGCATTCTTAGCCACCGACACATCTTTTTCCGCCGCATCTACGGCTGTTTCAAAAATCTTGATGCTCTTGCTTCGAGCATCGGCGAGCGAGAACAACTCGTTCAAGCTCATAGTGCAACCTGAAGACTGCGCCAGCAAAGGCTGGGCAAAAATCAGGAAACTGCTTATAACAACATACCTGATACGAAAATTCATACTACTGTATTAATTGATATTATAAATAGTTTATATTAGCAACTATTACTGCAAAAAAATTTATTTTGTGCTTAACTTGTGCGATATCTCCTCTATAACCTCGAAGAACACAGCAACTTTGTCATCAGGTATGCCGCTCAAAAGCTCGCTCGAAAGTCTCTCTTCTATCTCGTGATACTGGGCAACAACTTTTTCGCCTTCTTCCGTAATGCTCAGAAAGTTCTCGCGCCTATCGTTCGGATTAACGGTACGTTTGGCAAGGCCTTTGCTTTCCAAAGAATCTATCATACGCATGACAACAGACTTGTTCTTGCCTGTAGCTATAGCTATGTTTTGAAGTATCTGGTCGGTTTTTGCCTTTATCATGTTCAAAAGTATAAACTCTTCGACAGTCAACTTGACATCAGCCTCGGAAGCGTACCTTTGCTTCATAAGGCGATGCAATCTGTTGCGCAGTTTACCAACCGTTGTACCTAATAGCTCTTTGGTCATCTTCGTTTTATTTTGCCGCGAAGATAAAAAAACATATTCTAATAGTTGCTATTGTATACTATTTATATCGCAAAAAAGTTGACTGTCTAGATTATAACAGTTAAAATGCAAAGTAGACATAGCAAAACAAGTATTATTCTATTGAGAATAATAGCATAATACTCCAAAGGGAAAAAGCTATAACTTATTTCAAAAGATTTTCACAAAAGCAGATGCTCCAAATTGCAGATAAGGTCATCTTTAAGTTAAGAATCTGTTTTGCTGTAAAGCATTTCAGTAAAAAGGTCGAAAAAGTGTAAATTCTTTCAGTAAAACTATACAAAAGATGTGAAGTGAATCAGTAAAAAACAGTTTTTTCGTGTAAAGCAAATTCAGGCATAGTCACATAGTCATACAAAACGGCCAGTACTGCTTAACAAGTACCAGAATACCGCTGAACAAGTATTGCAATACCTATTAACAAGTATTCCAGTACTCCTTAAGAAGTACTGGAACAAGTTTTAAAACTGCCGGGCCAAAATATTAAGCGCGTAGAGATTCGTATTTAGACGTGATGAACAGAATTATTTGTTGAGCATGACATCGACTTCGTTTCTCATCGGTACAGACGACTGTGCTCCGCAACGCGTCACTGCAATGGCTGATGCGGCACTGGCAAAACGAACTGCATCGAGCAAATTGTGTCCTTCTGACAAATACACTGCCAATGCACCGTTGAAGACATCACCGGCAGCCGTCGTGTCTACGGCATTGACCTTGTATGCAGGCACAAGGGTTCTGCATTCGCCTGTGCCGACAAAAGCTCCCGATGCACCAAGAGTGATTACGACCTGCTGTAGTCCCTTTTTCAGGAAATAGTCGACAGCCTTTGACGCCGACTCTTCATCAACAACCTTAATGCCCGTGAGTATTTCGGCTTCGGTCTCGTTTGGAGTAATCAGATAGACGTGACTGAGGAGTTCGTCGGAAAGACTACAGGCTGGAGCCGGATTGAGAATAAGTTTTTTGCCTTTCGATGCCGCAAGCCGAGCAACATGCTCAACAGTGGACAAAGGAATTTCCAACTGAACAAGAATAATGTCGCACTCATCAATGAGGACCATAGCCTCATCGATATCGGCGACTCCCAGTTCGGCATTAGCACCCGAAACGACAATGATACGGTTCTCGCCACCCTTTTCTACTGTTATCAGGGCCGTTCCCGTAGATGCGCTTTTGTCGGTCAACACATGCGATATGTCCATTCCTTCGTCGAGGAAATGCTGTTTCGCCTGACTGCCGAAAACATCATTGCCTACCTTAGAAATGAACGACACTCCATTGCCTATTCTTGCTACTGCCACTGCCTGATTGGCGCCCTTGCCTCCCGGATTAAGCATAAAACTCTGTCCGAACACAGTTTCACCTGCATTCGGGGAGCGGTCGACATTTACGACCAAGTCGGTGTTGCAACTACCTATGACCACAATTTTGCCCATAACAAATCCGTGCTTTAAAAATTTCGGCAACCAAAAATACTATCACTTCAAAGCTTTTCCGTCAGAAAAGGCATTGCCGACCTTATCACCCAAGACATAATAACCGTGACCTACAGGGTCGAAAGTTATCGGCCTTAACTTTGCCACATCTATATTGCCATTACTGTCAAGAACCTCATCAGATGCTGAAACGTTGACAATCTTGCCGACAAGGTGGCAAGTCTCAGAATCGTACGAAACGAGTTCACACTCAAGTGTCATAGGCAGCTCTTGTATTATTGGTGCGTTGACATAATCAGACTTCACTGCATGGAAGCCGGACTTGGCGAACTTATCAGCATCCTTGTTGCCGGAAACAAGCCCCAAGAAATCACACTGTGCTACATGGTCGGCGGTAGCCATACTTACAGTGAAAGCCTTAGTAGAAAGTATGTTCTTTGTCGTTTTGTGTCCTTCGGACAGACATATTCCAACCATATTATCGGTATACGTACCACCCCAAGCCGCATTCATGGCATTAGGTTTGCCATCAGAATCGTACGCGGCCACAATAAATACAGGCATTGGATACATCCATGTTTTAACTCCAAAATTCTTACGCATAATCAAATATGTTTTTATGGTTAAATATTGAAAAAAAATAGAAATTATCTCATATATATGCCTACCGCCTAGGCGTAACGGCAACCTTAATGACGCCGTCAAGCTTGTTTTCAAATATTCTGTACCCTTCGGCAATGTCGTTGAGCGGAATGCGGTGAGTGATGAGCGGAGTAGTGTCAATCTTTCCGTCAGCAATCAGACGCAGAATCTCGGCACAGTCGCATCCGTCCACACCTCCGGTCTTGAATGTGAGATTCTTGCCATACATGTCAGGCAATGGAAGTATCTGAGGTCGGTCGTAGAGAGCAACGACTGTGACTACGGCATTTGGGCGTGCACACTGCCACGCAAGCTGGAATGTGTCTTCAGCGCCGGCAACTTCGATGACGACGTCTGCACCGCCGTGCATACTATGCTCGCGGACAAAGTCAAGACATTCGTCTGGACCTACAACCAGGACATCGGGATAGTGTTCGCGGACAAAACGCCTGCGCTCTTCCGACTTCTCGCAGACGATGATGCACCGCGGGTTCTTCAGTCGTGCACAAAGAAGAGTGCAAACACCAGTTGGACCAGCGCCGATGATGAGTGCCGTGTCATCGGGTGTGATTTCCGAGATGCGTGCAGCCCAAAAGCCTGTGGCAAGAATGTCTCCGACAAAAAGCGCCTGTTCGTCGCTCACACCTTCAGGTATGCGGTCTAGCCCCTGATCGGCATGAGGCACACGCACATATTCTGTCTGTCCGCCATCGATGCGGCATCCCAAAGCCCATCCTCCGTCAGGGTCCTCACAATTGTTGACATAGCCGTGACGACAGAAGAAGCATTCGCCGCAAAAAGTTTCAACATTGACTGTCACCCTGTCGCCCGGACGTACAGACTTGACGTCAGCACCGACCTGTTCCACAATTCCAACCATTTCGTGGCCTACGGTAATGCCGGGAACAGCGCGTGGAACACTCCCATGCTTAATATGAAGGTCGCTGGTGCAGATGCTGCCCAAAGTGACACGTACTATTGCATCACTCGGTTTCTGCAATACAGGCATCGGCTTGTCGATAAGTTCGAACCGGCCTTTTTCAATAAATGTATAAGCAAGCATGATTATATATTTTTATTTAAGGTCAAAACTAAAATTATACTTCATACAAAATTAATAAAATACTATCAGTAAACCGTGTTAAGGAAGTATATAAAAAAAGAATGTCCATGTCAACATATACAACAGGACCTTCTTTCATGCAAAAAGTCCGAAACGACATTGAAAGAATACAAAAAACGCTATAACATTATCTATATTTGCTATTTTTGCCTGCGACACACATATGGTCCTTAAATCTCCTACAAAACATTAAAATGAGCAAGAGAACATTCTCATACCCGAAAATAGAGACAAACAGGAAGGGGCAATATCCTTTCGGTACACCTTATTATCTGCTCGTCGATATGCAGATTGAGGGAAGCTGGGTCGGCAAGGCCGATCCGAAAGATTATCCGGTCAAGATGGAAATCGACTGGGTGAAATTTCACGAACTCATACGATAACACTATACATAAAAGCATCAATTATGGGAAACAAGGAAACAGGCCTGCTGATGACTCTTGCTGTTATGGCATCAGCGGCATGTACAAACAAAAGCAATATAACAGAAAAGGACCTGACAGGCAACTGGATTGAGGTAATGCCTGTAAACAAGAATTATGTGCAAGGCATAATCATGAACGAAGGCGGAGAGGCATCTTCAATCGGCATGGCTACACTGAAGTACAAGAAATGGAAACTGCTGGACCCCAAAAAGATTGTGCTTGAAGGAAAAAGCATAGGCAACGGACAGGCCATTGAATTCTCGGACACCCTGTCGGTCATTTCGCTCAACAACGACACCCTGACTCTCGGCAGAGGCGAGATGTACAGAATACAATATACAAGACAGGGGACTGTTCCTCAAGCCATCGGCGGAAGCGATGCCGCAATGGGATATACTTACTCTGAAGTTCTCAAAAAAAAGGCAAGAGTGTTCGAAGAGGGAGAAAAAGTTTTATCAGCGACAAATCCGTATTCTTCATATGCATCGTTTATAATATTCGCGCCCGATTCGTCCCGAGCTGAACTGTTCATGCCGGAAGGCAGTGTTGTGCTTGACCACCGCAAAAGGCCTGACGGAACTTCCGTTTGGAACGTAGAAGACGACGACACCTACATGATTGAGAAATTCGAAGGCAATCTGCTGGTGAGCCGGCGGGGCACACTGCTCTACACCACCCTCGGTACCGGAGACAAGCTCGATGCCGCATTTACAGCCGGTGACGGCAAGGAAGTCAAAGCGGCATTCTATCAGAAAACGGGAGTTGTTCAGATTTCATTCGACGGTCAGCAGTCTGTACTAAAGCAGTACCGCACAGCATCCGGTTACGGATATGCAGACTCTGTATATGACCTGCGGGGAAAAGGCGACGAAGCTACTTTAACAAGAAAGTCTGACGGGAAAAAGATTCAGCTTAAAGAAAAGCGTTGACAACGCACATTGAAATAAAACAATGCGGGGCAAGTTTTTTATACTTTGCTCCGCATTGCTTATATAAACAATATGTATCAGAAACGTTCATCTGTCGGGCGAATATTTATGTCCCTATCCTCCGTACATCCACAATCATCCAGCTTTGCTCCGCAATATTTGCAGAACTGCGCATCGGAGGCATGGCCATCTCGATGGCACTTAGGACACCTGCGCTTTGCAAGCTCCTTGTGCTGGCTGACCATAGTTGCCGAAACTATTCCTGTAGGAACCGCAATTATTGTATAACCGATAAGCATTATGACTGCTGAAATGAATCGGCCGACAGGTGTTATCGGCGTTATATCGCCGTAGCCGACAGTAGTCATAGTCACGATAGCCCAGTAGATGCTGTTTGGTATGTTATTGAAATCAGACCCGGGAACGTTTCCTTCTATCATGTACATCACTGTACCCATCGACGTCACCAGAATAAGTACAAAAAAGAAAAATATCAGAATCTTAGGTGCACTTATCCATAGTGAGCGCAGAAGCAGATTGCCCTCGTTTATGAACATGAAGAGTTTGAAAACCCTGAATATACGTATCAGCCGGAAAGCACGTATGACGAGCAGATAATGTGAACCTTGCAGGAAAAAGCTGAGATAAACAGGCAAAGTTGCCAACAGGTCGACAATGCCGAAAAAACTGAAGATGTATTTATATGGGTTCTTAAGGCAGTAAATCCGCGCCAGATATTCAACTGTAAATATAAAAGTGAGCAAATATTCCAAAACTCTAAGCACCAGATACGCTGAATGCGGAAATATGTGCATGCTCTCCAATATAACCAGCAGTACGCTCAATACTATGCTGCACATAAGCACAATATCGAACAGTTTGCCCTTAGTCGTATCCGATTCGAACACAATCGTATATATCTTCTGTTTCAGCTCATCATTATGCATGAACCGATACCAGCGCCGGCGAAGTTTCTTTACAAGATTCATCATTAAACAGTTATTCAATCGCTGCGTACGCACCGTCTGCGTGCCGTCAGCATAAAATGCCGATTGCGTACAGCCTACAAACATATACGCAACCGGCTTAAGACTTATATATTATGTATCAAAATTCCATGAAAGCAGGTTCAGGCAGGTGCATGCCTGCAACGACAAGTCCGTTGGTACGGGCGTAGTCAAGAAAATGACGGCGTGCCTTCACGGCTGCAACCGTATCCATATCGTATGAAGCGCAGATGCTTGGATCGACAGTCTGAATGGCGGCACCGTGCATCAAATCGCCGACGACAAGAAGCTTGCCGGCCTGAAAAACAGTATGGCCAGGAGTGTGGCCTCTACCGTCGAGCGCCTTCACATTGCCAGGAAGTACATCGTCGAAGCTGAACAAATGCAGATGGTCCTTGTAGGCATCGAATGTTGCAACGACCTGCGCCTTCTTGTCTGCGTCCATGGCCATCCAACCATCGTACTCCGGTTTTGAGACATAGACCTCAGCGTTAGGGAATACTACTTTGCCGTCGTGCATCAGTCCTCCGATATGGTCGCCATGGAGATGTGTGAGATAAATATATTTTACATCCTCAGGTGAAACGCCAAGCGACTGAAGACCTTCCAACATGTGGCTGTCGGGATTTCCCATGCCTGTATCGAACAATATCTTGGCTGAGTCCAAGTCAATCAGGAATGTACTTATGGATGCCGGTACGCCGTCCTGCAGGCCAAGACTGTCGATTAGAGATTTAGCCTTATCACCAAAAAGCGAAGGGGGCATCAATTTGTCACCGTCGTTGTCCTTTATCCAAGACACCTTCATATCACCAACCATACGTGTTTCCACTCCTCCGGAAGTCACAACCGTGTCAGCCTTTGCCGAATCATCAGCATTCTGCGCATTGCTGTTTCCACCGCAAGACATAACAGAGACAGACATTGCCGCCAACAACAATGATTTTATACACAAACCTTTCATATAACAGAATATTATTGGTTAGAATAGACACAAATATACAATTTATCCGATATTTTTTGCATCACACATATATGTAAAAACAAAGCCGGACAATTAAATGCCCAAAGCTGCATCAGCTATTGTACAGATTTTTATAATTTTGCAAACTATAAACATAGTATCAATCAAATAATGAAATACAAAAGTCTTAGTATCGCTATTATGGGTATATTTTCATTCCTCACAACAGTATTCGGCTGCACTCCGGGCAAAGAAGGCTTCAAGTCCGTGTCTGCCGATGAGTTTGAAAAATGCATTGCCGACACATCTGTCGTCCGTCTTGATGTGCGCACAGCCGAAGAGTATTCGGAAGGACACATAGCCGGAACAAAAAACATCGACGTTCTGAAACCTGATTTCGAGAAAAAGAGTCAGGAAACACTTCCTAAAGACAAAACTATCGCCTTGTATTGCCGCAGCGGACGCAGAAGCAAGGAAGCTGCACGCATACTGAGCAAGAACGGCTACAAAATTGTTGAACTCGACACTGGCTATATGGGATGGATAGAAGCCGGCAAGCCTGTGACAAAACAGTAATACACATCTACAAATTGGATATAACCAATAAAAACAAGCGACCTCAGCTAAAACTTTTACATTATGCAAATGTTTTATACTGAGGTCGCTTAATTTTTCAGCATTTTGTTATACAAGAAAATAAGGGAAAAGCACTTGCTAATTTCCTACAATGTAGCCGGCATTGATTGAAGGACTGCCTGACGCTGTCAGATTCCATATTTCAGAAGCTTGCCAGACTGTTCCGTCTGATGCCGTAAGGTTACACAATAAATATAATAAATAACTAAATCACAAAAAACAACCGATACAATTGTCAACACTCAGGCAAACCGACACGTTCAAACTTATAACCCAACCGTTTAAGTTCAATTGCAGCGCCAATGCGGAACATGGCCTTACAAGCACGTGCAAAAACGTGAAAGGCCATAGGGCTCTGCGGTTCAATCTGTTCATGACGTATCAAATCTATTGCAAGCTGGGCACAACTTCTGAAAACCTTCTCAAGGCCAGCGGCCTCGGGGCCGTCGATGTCAAGTCCGAGTATATTTCCGACAATGTGTTCATCCATATCGTCAAAACCGTTGGGACCAAGAAAGTAATCATACTCAGCCTTAGAAAAGTTACTCCAATCAATATCCCAACCGCAAGCTACACCTAGTCCAAGATAAGCCGCCCATGCCAAAGATACCATAGGATAATGCTCAACCTGAGGAACTGCATCAGCCAAATAACCTGGTGCGACAGAATACCAGAAATCATCTATATCGGTACTAGAAAGAAGTATGCCGTCCAGCATGCCATAATCTGTCACGATACGAAGCAGATGCTCCTGCAAATTATTCTCAAATCCATCTAGATATTCTTGTTCCATAACATCAGTATATAATAATATTACATTTCAAAGATAAATGTTTATATAATATGTTCCATATAAAAATCCATTTAAAATAGTATCATACGGATATTGACAAACAATGAAGCCTCAAAAGATACAGTATAAAAGCTTACAAGATAAATTAACAGTGAGCAAAAACAGAGATTGCACATTAAAGGAAAACAGACCATACAGCAAAAAGGACCGCAACCAGTTCCATAAGAAACCAGATGCAGTCCTCTCAATCATTACGCCACGGTTTATGCATTTTCAATCATTTAATACGGATACATACTATTTTTCAGAAATGCATTCCACGGCCAGATTTCAGCATTGGTTCTGCCAAAAGTCATCATTGTTTGACAGAAACAACACATAAAATGAAATCCGTTATTTTACCAGTTGCTTGTACGTACGTCCATCAGCAGTCTTTACAATATTGATGCCCTTAACAGGATTAACGATTTTCTTACCGTCAATTGTATAGCGTGCAACAATCTTGTCATTAACGTCTGCATTATCGTCATTTACAGAAGCTATACCTGTTGCATAATCCGAGATATTAAATACATATGTATTATATCCCCACGTTGCGGCATCTGTTGCAAAACCAGTAATGCAGTTTCCGTCAGGAGTTATGCCGCAAGGAACATGGAATCCGTCAGTGTCAAATTTAGAAAATTCGCTTACCTCCGGCCATTCAGCAGTAAAAGCCTTAGGCTGTTCATCTTCTCCAGCTTTCCAAATCAATGATGTACGCGTCATGGTCATACCTGACTCACAATAGCCTATCATCGTACCGTCATCCGCAATTGCCGTAGAAACATAACTGTCATAAAGCGAAACATTGCTGTCGTCGCATACATACAATGTATCTTTTTCAAGGTCATAACGCGCCAGGAGCGTATTCCAACTGCCACTTTTCTGAACAGTGACAGCCAGCCATCTACCATTATTGCTGATGCCTGTTGCAGAAAAAAGCCAATAAGGTTTATCGCCTTCGCCAGACTCAAAATACTTTGTGCAAATAGGGTCTGCATCATAAGCCGTACCATCTTCGTTCAGGCGCCAGACAAGCATCGGTAAAGACGACATATCGTCTATTATATGACCAACTATAACTGTACCGTCACCATTGATATACTTTGCGGAAGTTCCATTTATATTGAAACCTAACGATTCAGCTGTAGGTTCAGGCAAAGACATTTTTACTCCATCTTTCCATACGCAAGCATGGGTCGCATAAAAGTCAGACCAGTCGCTAGAACCGCAGATAATACTTCCGTCTGGAGTTGTAGCCTCAGCTATGCCTCCGTCGCCACTCATTTCGAGAACTGTCTTTGTTCCATCAATATTCAACGTCACAGGAGTATAGCTGTCATATCCAACTCCTGTTCCATTATTGTCGACGCCACGTATCTGTGAGTCCTCAGAGCTGAAATAAGCATATCGGCCGGTTGACAACTCGCTTACGAATGAACCGCCAAGCATTGTCGTACCAGACACATATTTGCCGTTTTCAGATATAGCCAAGCCCATAAGCTGTACAGGCATATCTTCTTCAGTTTCATTTATTGATAATATTTTTATTCCATTGCTTTGAGCCGATGCAGACAAAACAGTCGCCAAAGCCATAAAAGACCCCAAAACTCTTCTCTTCATATACATGAATATATAATATTAGATACAATAAACTCCGCCTAAAAAAACTAGGCACCATTGCAGATGCAACAGTGCGCTAGTTAATCAAACGAATTATTTTACAATCACTTTGTAAACTTTTCCGTCAGACATCTTAACGATGTTTACTCCTTTCTGAGGAGCGCTAATCCTTACACCGTCGAGAGTGTAACGTGCAACCTCCTTAACATCTGCATTGTCCATGCCAACGCTTTCGATGCCGGTAGTTCCGCCAAGACTTACCTTGTTTGTGTTAAGAACGAAAGCATCATTGAGGCTTGTCTCGAAAGTATTACCATTCAGGATGATAGGACGTCCGATGAAAGCAACGACTTCCATCTTTTCAGGATCCCAGTCAGAATCAAGTTCTGTAGAGAAGTCCATCTCAGCCTTTCCGTCTGTCCATGTTACGGCATCTCCGAAATAAGAAGTGAGAATATCGCGAACAACATGATTATGAGTAAACTTAAGATTCCAAGTACCACCATCAAGCTGCTTTGAAACAAGTCCGTCTTCGAGGAGGTAAACAGTGATAGCAGCATCGCCTACAAGCTGTTCGAAACCTTCAGCAGCTTCACTTTTAACCTTGACACTCAACTTACGGCTTGCAGCATCATATCCTGTTATCAAGTCAATAGAAGCAAATGCCGGTATTGCTTCATTGCTCATGTCTATAATCTGGCTGAACGCATCAGCAGCCTGATCTGCATATTCTTCATCATAACCAAGTGAAAGTGCAATTCTTGAAGCACTGTTAATGTTGATGTCGTCTATATAAAATCTGTTGAATGCAGCAGCAGGATAACCACCACCACCGACGAAAGCATCAATATAATCAATACCTGCAAAGTTGTATTCATCGTTACCCATTCCGCTACCGTGCAATGAAGCCCATGCAATATCACTGCGCTTAGCCTCCAAAGAATTCAGTATTGCATAACCGAGCGGACAGAAAGTGCAATACTGTGAAGTGAACTGCTCAACAAGGTTGTACTTTCTTGTCATTGCATTTTCGTATGCAGTAAACGAAGCCTCAACCTCCTTATCTCCATATTCGTTTGACGGAACAACACCGTTGACCTTGTCTACAGCAAGTTTAAGTGTATGATTACCCACTGAAAGACCTGCAGGAAGTTCTGCAATTACAGAGAAAGTCTGTTTGTCAGAAGTGACAGGAGTTGGAGTATCCATAGTACAGAGCTCTGTATCGTCAATAAACAACTTCAATGAATAAGAAGTTACTTCGTTTGAACCTACATTGCCAATTTTGAAAGTAAAAGTGAAATCACTGCCACTCTTGATATATGTATTTGTAGTCAAATCAGAAATGCTGATATCATTCTCTGTGAATACTCCACCTTTGACAACAGCCTGGATACAGAGATTCCATAGCCAGTACCTAATGTATACCAAGCTTCACCTAATTGTCCCAAATTACCATACATAATCAAGCCTCCCGCTTTTCCTCCTCCAGGGTTTACCTCTGAGTCAGTCAACATAGGATAAAGTCTTGCACAGTTTTTAACCTCATAACCTATGATGTAATCAAAACCGTCCTTGATTGTTACAGGAGTAGGCAATTCTACTTCGTTCCATCCGTCATGTGTACTTGCTAAAGATATCGGGTCACATGCCTCTTTAAAATCACCATTTTTATCTATCTCATAAATATATACATTAGATGCACCGATAGAACCATTGATAGCGAAACGAACCATCGTGATTTGTCCACCAACCATTCGGCCTATCATTTGCTGAGAAAAATCGGCAGCGGCTATGTAGTAATTAGAACTTATACCGATTGCAGAATTTTTACTTGAATAATCATCACCGGTATAGTAACCCAATACACGCTCGTCAGATTCCAAGTCAATACGTGTAGCTGCATCGGCTGTCTTCAGAGTCTTTTTGCCAGGAAGCACAAGCTGTCCTGCATCTTGTCTCTCGATGATGCCCTTCGGAGCCATCTTGAACACTGGCATTTTCTGCGCATAAACAGTAGCGACAGACACTTGCATCAAAGCAAGCAGAAGCAGTAAAGTTTTTTTCATAAACAGATTGATTAAAAAAATTATTTAATAAAAATCTTGTCACACTTGCCGTCGGCATATTTTACGATATTGAAACCTTTCTGAGGCGCATCAGTTCTATATCCACTGATTGAGTAGTATCCGACAACCTCTGATTTCTTATCGCCGACGATTTCATTTATACCAGAAGATTCAGCATAAGTAAATGTAACCTTGACAGAAGGTCCATCGGCTCTGTATGTATATGTAGGAATGCCCCAATTATTAAGCGTCATGTCCATAACCTTAATCTTGAAGGTTGCAGTGCACTCGCCATAGGCTGTAGGAATCCATTCTGTTTCGAAATCTTTCACCTGATCAGCGCTCATACTTCCGTTACTGCCTGTTGATGCACCTACTGAAGCCAACTGCTTGCAGCTGCTTGGGAAACAGCACCGCAACGTTCCATTATCAATTTTCTCGACATTGATTTCAAAACTTACTCCACAGCTTTCAGATGTGGTATTCTTCACGCTTAGTCCAGAAGGAATTATAAGGTCGCGTCCTCCCATTCCATCATCGATGTAACCAATCTCGCTGGCATTGATGTGAGCTCCGTCAGCCAATTCGTTTCCTTCGCTATCTACAAAGACAAACGTTCCGTCTGTCTGTGCGTCAGCAGCAGAATACATGAGTGCAACTGCCGCCAACAACAAAAATCTTAACTTTTTCATATCGTAAAAAAATATTTGTTACAAAACTATTATTATTCGCCGGCAGTACCTACCACCTTGGCTTCTGCAACCTGAAGCACACCGTCGCCGTTGTATACAAACACCACTGCTGATACGTTGCGTGCATTCCACTTGCTGTCTATTTCAGCAGTGTATTCAACTGTTTTCTCTTCGCCCTCTCCGATGCTGAAATCATCTCCCATGACATCGTTCACAGACTTGCGGAACACATGGTTGTGCATGTAGTTCTGGTCAATGACGTTGCCTTCCTTGAATTGCAGGCTGACAATGCTGTCCTCCGTCAACCACACCTGCAACTTTCCTTCAACAGGGTTGACACCTTCTGCATTGACTGAAATAGAAGCCGTGGAAGTGCCTTCATCATACGAGCAGGTCACATCAAGGAACAATGGTGCAGACTGCTGAATGGCGTTGTACACGAGTGTGCCCCATGTCATGTAGTTGCTTACCACACCGTGGCGGTCAATCATGGCACTTGGCTGTTCCTGCACGCCCCACAGATTATAATAGTAGTCGCCGGTTTCGGTGTAAAGCGGATAAGGCTTTCCGGTTAGAGTCGTGCCGAAAGGGCCGCTGTGAATAGAAACTGCAATCACATTATCCTTGCCGTAAGTTGCCTGAAGCTGCTTTATGGTCTCGTTTGCCGAAGGACAATTGACGCAGCCCTGTCCTGTAAATTCCTCGATAAGCACCCGCTTAGCAACTGTGGCAGGCTCAACATAAATGAAGCGTTCATCTTCATCGATGTAATCGCATGCTCCAGCAAGCAGCGCAGAAGCAAGCAAAACGCCGTAAGTATATATCTTAGCTTTCATTGTAATCAGAAATTATAATTGTAAGACAACGTGACACCCTTGCTGGCCGGAACATATCGGCATACACCACCAGAACAGTTAAATCCGGCACGGGTGCGTCCGTAGCCGAGCTGCAGACGGTGCGAACCTGTGTTGAACGTAACATATCCCTGATAGTAGTGGAGATTGGTTTCACCGTTGTTGTACATGTCAGAAATTGTGAACATCCAGTGAGGAAGGAACGAAAGTTCCAAAAGTCCGTACATCCAGTCGCCCTGATCCTGCTTGGTAGCCAGATACTGGAATTCGCCGCGCAGTGTGAGCTTGCGCGAGAACTGATATTTGCCTTCAGCAACGAAGATGTCAGAGTGTACCATACCGCCCTCGCCTTCTACAATTGTCTTGTTGTAGAACTGGTTCATGTACATGAAATTGAGTTTGAATCTCTTTGAGAACTTCTTTTCAATCTGAACATTCAAATCCTGATAATATGTCTGGTCGCCCCACTTCCAGAAAGCAGAACCGTATCCGTCAGAACCCATGGCGGCATCGTCGTGTTCATTGCGGTCGATGGCATGTACGTGAGAGAAGTTAACCTTTACATTAGTTCCATACTTACCGCCGAGGAAAGTACGGCGTTTGAAGTTGTAGCCGAATTCAGCCTGATAAGCCCATTCACCGTCCGGATGTGTGGCATAAGGATAAAGAGCCGCAAGCGCGTATGTATGTTCCATTGTAAAAGCAGGCAGGTGGTTTATGAAAGAAGATGTTCCGGTGACAGTACGCTTGCTTCTGAAAGACATATTGTCGCTTCGTTTTGCCTGCAAGAGCAGACTCAGTCCTTTCTTGGAATAAGCAGCTGAAAGCATGGCTACATTGCCTTGCCTATATATGTAGCCGTTGTCGAAAGAAGGGTCCTGCGTTTTCCACGCATATTCTGCAAGGACATTGAGATTGCCGGCCTGCACGCTAGCCCTAACGTCGAAAGCATTAACACACGAAGGCAAATTCAACTTATGCGTAGCATCGGTCATGATGTCTTCGTCAGACTCATACTTGTTGACCCACGATGCACCAAGAGTAAGATATGTACCGTTGTTGCTCAAACATTTAATCCACTGGTCGAGGTTCATTTCCACATCAGCACCGCTTATCCACGCATCGTTCAGCGACCAGTATCTGCGCTGTTTTCCCGAAAGGGCCTTTACGGAAAGTCCAGATATCGGATTTACAACGAGGCGCGCTCCCAAAAGAGAATTGTCTACGCCCAGACTTCGTTCCTCGTATGTTCTGAGAATAAATCCGGAACCGAACTGTTCGTAGAAATTACCGGCTGTAAGATTCCATTTGTCGTAGTGCAGCTTGAGGTAAATGTTCGGCACGCCCCATCCCTTGAACTTGTCTTCGAAACCAGGAAGCGGATATTCGAGGAATTCAAAGCGCGCACCTCCATCAAGGTGACTGCTCATGACGTTTACATCTGCATACGTATTTGTCAATCCCCAGTTGTTCACTTCTTCCGTTCCTATGGCTTTGTCTTCCTGCGGCAAGAGGATGTCGCTCTGGACACTTCCGCTAACGATGATTTTCTTCTCACCTGTCCCGTTGTCCTGTTCGCCGTCGTCCTGAGCGGCCACAGGAATCGTCAATAGTGAGCACAGAGACAGCAATAGTATTTTGTCGTTTACTATCATCAATCAAAAATATAAATTATCAAATTTGATAAAAGACATCATTCACCCACAAGTTCACGGACTTTCTCAATCAGTTCCGATTCAGCACCTTCAGTGTATCCGTTGTGTCTGTAAACAATGTTGCCTTTTCCATCAACGATGAGGGTATACGGAATCATCTGAACACCAAGTGCACGCTTGAAGTCTCCGTTAGGGTCGAGAAGCACGTCGTAAGGCCATCCGTGGCTGTCAACCAAAGGCTTAACCTTGTTGATATTCTGAGCCTGGTCAATTGAAACGGCTATCAGCTTCACACCTGTTTCTTCCTGCCAATCCTCATAGACTTCACTGATAGCAGTAAGTTCTCTGTTGCAAGGTTTGCACCATGTTGCAAAAAAATCAATGATTATAGGTTTGCCGTCATTGTGCAGAGTGTCGGTTTTTACCGTTCTACCAGAGATATCCTTCAATGTGACAGAAGGAATCTGCGAATACATTGTTTCTGTTGCACCGATAAAGGCTGCACAAAAAGCAAATATTTGTAAAAATTTTCTCATAAGATATATTAGTTTTTTTGTTTTGCCGCAAAATTATAAATTACCATCCGATAACACAAAAAATAAAGTAACCACTGACATATTCTATTTTCACGGATATCATTTTAGTAAAACTTTATGCAAAAAGTAGTTATATTTTGCAAGACATCGAGTACTTTTGATAATAAATTATTACACAGTGTTAGTTTTTTCATGTCACAGATGACAAAAATCAAGAAAAATGTCAAAGAAGCACGCATTCACAAAGAAAGAGATTATACAGTCAAAGAGGCAATACTAACTGCATTTTAGTTACAAAATGCAACAAAAGAGCAAAGAAACAGTCGAAAAACACTTGTTAACCAATATGTAATGCTATTTATCAAAAAAATGTATCAGATGATTATGTTTTAACGCCATGACAAATGGGAAAAAACATAAATGCCTCAATTGGCGCAAAACGACGCCATCACCAACTGCAGAATGACGCCATTCGTAAATAATGTCTATAACATTTGGGGCATTTCGCGACTAAAAACATGGAGTAAAATTGAAGCGCTCACATACACAATGCACCTAACGCAAATGCTTCTAGGAACTTGAAACAAAAATTACGGGCGCCCAGGAAAAACATCCCAAGCACCCGTAATTATTGTTGCGAGGGCTCGCAACAATATAAATTGTCAACTGCGCCTCTCTATAAACATCTTTGTTCTTTTCTATTTTTTACCGGCCAATGCTGCTTTCAGTTTATCGCATGCATTGACAATCATATCATGCGTACCACTTCCGTCGCTGACATACTTGACAACCATCTCAGCGTAGTCGATTGTTTCTCGCATCTCAGATGCTGAAGATGAGTTCTTGGCACGTTCCAGCAAAGGAAGCAATTCGTCCATATCTTCTAGCTCCGGAAGATTGCCAGGACGCATAGTGGTGAGAGCCGCGTTGAGCGCCGCAGCAGTTGCCTGCACTTCTTCCTGACTGTAGATGCGTCCGCGTCCTTCACTTACATCAAGCGCCTTGGCATACTGTTCTTTCATACGTTCATAAGCATGAGGAGCCCATGGAGCATACTCAGGAACCTTGACCGCAAGTGCATTCCATGCATTCTGAGCATCGATGCGCTGACGTGCAGTCTGCATGACTTCAACAAGTGCCGATTTGTTGACGGCATCAGCTCGTTCGAGTTCGCGCGAAGCTTTTGCAACCTTAGCTGAAGCCATGTCTACATCTGCCTGAACTGCTGAAGCACCGGCCAAAACAGCCTTTGCATATGCAAGTGATGCGCGGAGCCAATCAAAGCTGGCTGTAGTATACGCTGTAGAATCAATGGCCGAAGCTTTAGATACAGCCTCGCTCAAAGCTGACTTATCCAAACCTGACGGTACGAGAGCTTTCATAGCAGTCTTGATTGCAGCCTCAGCATCGTCTGCCTGTTTCTGAGTGACAGAGGCCGAAGAACAAAGTTTGCCGGCATTGTCGAGAGCTGTTTTGAGCGGTGCGTATGATGCAGAAGTATAATGCGACGGCAAGAAAGCCGATGCATCCTGCATAATGCCAGAAAGCGAAGATTTGACTTTTGCTGACGGGTCGCCCAAAAGATGCATACGGAAATAGTGTGTCGAGTGCTTATCGGCATAATAATCGGGAACGAAAGTGAGTCCATCCCATTTGAGGGTATAAAGCACAGCATCTGCAGCTGACTTCGGATAAGAGACAGAAGACTCAACTGTACTCATATCGGCCGGAATGTCAGCACCTTCGGCATTCCATGCTGTTACGCCAGTTGCGGCCATGGCCAAAGGTCCGTACATCAGTGTGCCTGCCCACATAGGTTCAAACGGTGTTTTTGTCTGATTGATGCCTGTTGCAGCTGTTTCCATCTTGTCCGGCCCGAAATCTATGTGCTTGGTAAACGGCATTATCACCTCCAAAGAATCGGATTTCTTCCAGCGGCGTTCGTCGATAGTCACGTATGAGCCAGGACTATAAGACTCGGCAACAGACTGTCCGTTGAGACGTACATCAAATCCGTCTGTGGCCCAGTAAGGTACACGAAGTTTGAGTGTGAAGCGCGAACGTCCCTTGTCAACACGTATCACAGAGCGCTCGGCCGGCCAGAGGCAGTCCTGACGCAAGGTGATGCCTTTTTCGTCCCAATGAGCAACAGTAGGCATGTAGAGTGCCACCCACATCGTGTCGGCCGAAACGAAATAAGCGGCTTCCTGATACTTCACGTGATTCTCAGAACCTGTTCCACCGCAGCAGCTCGACTGCGGAGTTTCGTTGCCCCAAGGCTTTGAGGCATCCAGGCCTACGGCATAATGATAAGTTGTCTGATAGTGCACCGGATTGAGCGAACCGACAAGCTGATTTGAAAGCACGCGTTCGTAGTAGTCCATGTAGCGGGCATCGTTCGGACTGTAGCAGTTCAAATCTTTTGTAAGCTTGGCAAGATTGTATGCGCAGCATGTTTCGTTGAGCGTCGGCGAAGGATGAAGATTGCGTTCACCGTCTGAAGTAACGTTTGTAGCCATGCTGAGAATCTGTGTGTAAGGCTGGCGGAACATCTCACCGTTGCCGACGCCTCCGGTTGCATAGCGGTAGCGTCCCTGTATAAGGTTCCAGAAATTCTGCGCGATATTATAGTAATATGGATTGGCATTTCCGCGATAACTTCTGAGTGCACTTACTATCATAGGAATATGCTGATTGGCATGGCGCGTGCGGATATCGTCAATGTTGCGCGACAGAGGATTGTAGAAAGCAGGACTGTCGAAACAGTTGGATGCTTCGATCAGACGCGCCTTGTCATCGGCGTCTGAGACCATTTCAGAAAGGCGCGCAAGCGACTCTCCCACTCCACCTACCTCACCGGCAATATACATGTTCCACATTTCATAGCGGTTGCCCGGACGACGACGGCGCTCTTCCTGCGTTCCGTCCATCTTGACATATGTGCGGTAATGCATACGGTTCCAAATCCACAATCCCATATCCTTGGCTATGAGCAGCGCCTTTGAGGCAATCTTCTTGTCATCTACATAAGTTGCGATGTCAATAAGTCCGGCAAGCTGCTTGTGTATTGAATAGTATGGAGCCCAAACACCGCTTGTATTGTTGTAAGCGGCATATTTCTCTATCAGAGCCACGTGCTGTGCCGGTATGGCATTGAGATAGCCGTAGCCGTAACGTGAATACTGTGTTTTATATTCATCAAATGCCTCCCACGTGCCCTTCATCTGCATCAATTCATTTTCAGGAGCGAAATCGCGAGCCTCCCAATAGCGGCCGAGCGAATCGTTCCATACAAAGGTCCGTTCCTGACAAGCACGCAGTTCATCCACCATGCAGCGTATGCGCTCACGGAGCGAGTCTTTTTGTTCCTTCTTTGTGGCACTAGCAAAAGCAAAGGCCAGAGCAGACATGTAGTGGCCGGAACCATGGCCCTTAAGCTTTGTTGTCGGCGAGTCCCAACCGTCGGATTCAGGATAACCGTCTGTGCTGAGCCCATATGTATCGCGGTAATTATACAACTGCTGTTTTATGTCCCAGCTAAGAATCTGCTTGATGGCCAGTTCCCTGTTTGAAGTGAGACGGTTATCACCTATTATTGTGACCCGGTCAAGCGGAAGTACATGAGCTTCGGGAACGTTTGACGGCACGGAATAAGCACGGTCAACAACTTTTACCGAGGCCTTGAACGGATAACCGCCTGAAGTGGTTTCATCGCCTGTAATGAAACCATCCACAGTGTAGCTTGTTCCGGCCGGGTACTTTAACGAATCGGCCTGCGCCTGTTCGACAACCAGCGATGAGTTCATCCAACGGGTCTGACGGTATTCGCCCGTTCCGTCGGAATAGGTGACCCAAACACGATATGGCAGACGCGGGACTGTGCCTACCGGACATTCTATGTTGACAGCCGCAACCGAAACGATGCGACGGATTCTCTGCACAGAAGCGACAGTGTCTGCAGACTGTACCGGCAGCCCGAAAGCATGAGCTTCGGATACACACAACGAACCTGCAGCCATGCAGATATTAACAACAGGTAAACAATAGATGGGAATGTTCTTTTTGAAGTGCTTCATCTTGAAAATAGATATAAAATATTTGTGTTTTTTGAGTTTAGTATGGCCTTTACGGGTACTAAAGTACATAAAAAAACATTAAACAGTAAGAATGGCGTGCAAAATGTTCTTATCAGCATTACATATAGCGTAAAAAAGGAAATATTTTTTACTCATTGGTAACAAAAATTAATCGCTGGCTGAATATTGCGGCTGAGTTCAAAAGAGTATATTTGCAATGTTGCATAACCTTAAATCAGCGACACCGTTACATGGCGGCGCATGCATATGCAAAAAAGCACAGACCGAAGTGCTGCACCTACAGAAGGGAATTTTTGTGGAAAACCAACTCATCAACAAACTCTGAAGATATGAAACATCCTTCGAACTTCAACAAAGTTTTGGCGCAAGCCAAGCATGCAGTGTTAGCATACGCTCTGCTGTCGTGCACCTGTATGCCTGCATATGCAGACAATGTGGAAAAATTAGGCGGATTTGCCTACGGAAACATGGAATCGCCAGAAGGCGACGAATGGAACAACCCAGAAAAGCTGGCTCTCAACAAGGAACAGCCCAGAGCCACATTTTATCCATTTCAGGATATTGAATCGGCGAGGAAAGTTCTTCCTGAAAACAGCAAATACTGGATATGCCTTAACGGTCCATGGAAGTTCAAGTGGGCTCCTACACCAGATGAAAGGCCTAAGGGTTTTCAGGACCCCAAATATGATGTCAGCAAATGGGACAACATTGATGTTCCTTCGAGCTGGAACATTGCAGGCATACAGAAGGACGGCAGCCAGAAATACGGTACACCGATATATGTAAACCAACCGGTAATATTCATGCATAAGGTAGAAGTCGACGATTGGCGTGGAGGCGTCATGCGCACACCTCCAGAAAACTGGACGACGTACCGTATGCGCAATGAAGTCGGTTCATACAGAAGGACCTTCGATATGCCGTCCGGTTGGCTGAAACGAAGAACTGTTATAAGTTTTGACGGCGTAGATTCATTCTTCTATCTATGGATTAACGGGAAATATGTGGGTTTCAGCAAAAACTCGCGCAATGCTGCACGTTTCGACATATCCAGATATCTGCATGAGGGACAGAATACAATAGCCGTGGAGGTTTACCGCAATTCTGACGGCTCGTTTCTTGAAGCGCAAGACATGTTCAGACTACCGGGCATATTCCGCACCGTTGCCCTATACTCTACTCCATATATACATATCAGCGACCTCAGAGCTGTTCCGAAGTTGGACATAGACAGGGGATCGGGAGAACTGAATGTCAGTGCCGACATATGCAATATGGACAAGCATGAAGCAAAAAACTTCAAAATGGTCTATACACTATATGAGAACGAGTTATACTCTGACAACAATAGAGAAACTGACGGCGGAAAGGCCGAATCGGGCACGTTCAGCACCAAAGCCGGCACAACGGCAAGCGTTTCGACTTGTCTAAGAATAGGAAAGCCGAAACTCTGGAGTGCAGAATGCCCGCAAAGATATACTCTTGTTGCACAGTTGCTTGACAATAAGGGAAATGTCATTGAAACTGCTTCCATTTATACAGGATTCCGTAGTGTCGAAATAAAAGATGCTCCGGCCGAGAAAGACGAATTCGGACTCGCCGGACGATACTTCTACATAAACGGAAAGACTGTAAAGCTTAAAGGCGTAAACAGACACGAGACGAATCCGGCACTGGGACATGCCATCACACGGAAACAGATGGAAGACGAAGTGATGATGATGAAACGTGCCAATATCAACCATGTGCGCAACTCACACTATCCTTGCGACCCATACTGGTATTACCTGTGCGACAAATACGGAATATACCTGGAAGACGAGGCCAATATAGAATCGCACGAATACTACTATGGCAAGGAATCGCTTTCTCACCCTAAAGAATGGATGAATGCCCACGTGGCCCGCAACATGGAAATGGTGCATTCGACAGTAAACAGTCCGTCAATCGTAATCTGGTCTTTAGGAAATGAAGCCGGACCCGGAGACAACTTCAAAGCGGCCTACAACGCTATAAAGGCGTTCGACACATCGCGCCCGGTGCAATATGAGCGCAACAACGACATTGTCGACATGGGATCAAACCAATATCCGTCAATAGCATGGATGCGCGAGGCCGTAAAGGGCAAAAGCAATATAAAATATCCGTTCCACGTTTCAGAATATGCCCACTCTATGGGCAATGCCGTCGGCAACCTTGTGGACTACTGGAATGCCATCGAAAGTACAAATTTCTTCTGCGGAGGAGCCATATGGGATTGGATAGATCAGGCAATGTACAACTACGACAAGAATACGGGCAAACGATATCTGGCTTACGGAGGCGACTTCGGCGATGTTCCTAACAGCGGGCAGTTTGTCATGAACGGCATAATATTCGCAGACATGACGCCAAAACCGCAGTACTACGAAGTGAAAAAAGTGTACCAATATATAGATATAAAGGCTGTTAATATGGAAAAAGGAGAAATAGAAATCTTCAATAAGAACTATTTCACTACATTGGAAAACTACATCCTTGAATGGTCAATATGGAAAGACGGCATATGTTCTGAAAATGGGACAATAAAAAACTTAGACGCTGAACCTCGTGGAAAGACCGTCATTAAAATACCTTACTCAAAAGACAGACTTGACGCGAAAAGCGAATATTTCATGATTGTACAAATAAAGCTTGCCAAAGATATGCCTTGGGCGAAGGCCGGATATATACAGGCCGAGGAACAGATGCCGATAAAAAATATGTCAGCCTCATGCAGTTCCGAAAAAAAAGCTGAAAAGACAATGTTTGCTACAAAAGAAAACGGCGACAGCATTATATACATATCGGGAACAAACTTTGAAGTCTCGTTCTGCAACAATACCGGTACAATAAACAGTCTCATATACAACGGAGATACTATTGTGCCAGAGGGCAAAGGACCTAAACTTGAACCTTATAGAGCTTTTGTCAACAACGATAATTGGGCTTGTGACAAATGGTTTGAACTCGGGCTACACAATCTGAAGCATGCAGTTACAAACAAATCCATATACAGAGAAAACGACGGACGTCTGGTACTGACATATACTGTTGAATCACAGGCTCCAAATGCAGCACAGCTGATTGGCGGTACGGCTTCGGGAGAAACAGAAATAAAGGAGCTTAAAGAAAAGAAATTCGGAGCAAACGATTTCAAATTCACATCCAATCAGGTATGGACCGTATACGGTGACGGAAGGATAGAATTCAACGCATCTGTCAGCTCCAGCAATCCCGACGTAATACTTCCGAGACTGGGATGGGTAATGAATGTACCAAGACGTTTGAACAAATTCACATACTACGGACGCGGGCCTGTTGAGAACTATCCAGACCGCAAAACCGGACAATTCATACGCATATATGAAAGCGACGTAGACTCACAATTCGTCAACTTCCCTAAACCGCAAAACATGGCCAATCACGAAGAAGTGAGATGGGCGGCACTGACTGATGAAAGAGGCTCCGGAGCAATATTTATAGGAAGACATCCTATGTCGGTTACAGCTCTGCCTTATTCGGAGGTTGATTTGACCGTGGCTTCACACGTCTACCAATTGCCGGAACCAGGCGACACGTACCTGCATCTGGATGTAGGTGTAACAGGATTGGGAGGCAACAGCTGCGGACAAGGCGGTCCGCTCGAGCAAGACAGGATAAAAGCTGACATGCACAGGTTCGGCTTTATTATTGCGCCTTGCTGCGGAAACCTCCAGGAAGCTTCCAAACAAGAATTTGAAGGTCTGTCACCACTGTCCATAGAACGGAACGAAGACGGACTGATTACCATAGGAAGTGAAGATGAAGATGACGACATCCTATATACGACATCTGAAAGTACAAAAGCAAAAGTTTATGCATCACCAATAATAATAGAATCGGCATCAACGGTTACAGCATGGGACAAAAAGCATCCCAATGTACGTTCAACAATACAAGTTCCCCAAGCGAGCAAAGCCGAGCTGCACGTCATCTACGCCAGCAGTCAGGAAAATGGTGGTGGACAAGCCGAAAATCTTGTTGACGGTAAAAATGAGACCCTATGGGAGACAATACATTCTGTCACTGTGGCCAAATACCCGCACTGGGTTGATTTCGATGCAGGACGCGATGCCAATATAAGCGGATTCAAGATTGTACCTAGAGAGAACGGCAAAGACGGCTTGATAAACGAGTTTTGCATATACACAAGCAAAGATGGTAAAAACTGGGGAGCGCCTATATTAGAAGGAAGGCTTGCAAACAGCAACAAACCGACGATTCTGAAAACAAATAAGATTGTCAGGGCACGCTATATAAGGTTCAAGGCCATATCTTCACACGAAGGTGACGACGTTGCAACAATGGCCGAATTCAGCATTATTGAAAATTAACTAGAAAAGAAAATGGGATGGTCCGCAGACAATACGGTTCCATCCCATTCTCCTATTAAAGTATGTATGATTGAAGATTTGTTTGCATAATTCATCATTCTTCGTGTTCTTTTATTTCTTCAGGCTTCTTTCTAACAATCTTGTAACCGATTGCAGCAATCAAGATACTCATTATAGGGCTGAATATGTTAAAGAAGCAATAAGGCAAATATGTCAGTGTAGGAACACTCAAAATTGTCGCCTGAGTCATACCACATGTATTCCACGGGATAAGTACTGAAGTCACTGTAACGGCATCCTCGGTAGTTCGGCTCAGCAAACGGCTTTCATATCCATTCTTCTCATATAACCGACTGAACATCTTGCCAGTCAGAATGATGCTTATATACTGATCGGCCGTTGCCAGATTGAGGAACAAGCCAGAACATACAGTAGAAGCAACAAGAGACACTCTACCGCGCACAAAACTAACGAAAGCAGAAGTAATAGAACGCAGCATTCCACCTGCTGTCATAGTTCCACCAAAGCACATGGCGCAAAGTATAAGCCAAACAGTATCCATCATTCCGGCCATACCGCGTGTGGCAACAAGATCTGTCAGCATCTGATTGCCTGTTTGAATGCTTGTTTCACCATAGCATGACATCATGATACCTTTGAAGATACCTCCACCTTCAGCTATCTCTTGAAGCAGATGAGGCTGAAATATTGCGGCGGCAAGACACGCCATAGCCGTAGATATTGCCAATGTCATTATCGAAGGAACCTTCTTGGCAATAAGCACACCCGTAAGCACCGGCACAACAAGAAGCCAAGGAGTTATACAGAAACGCTCATCAAGACATGAGGCAAATTCTTGTATATGGGCTGCATCACGTGTTCCACCTGACAAGCCCATAACTGTAAATATTATCAATGCCAAGACCAATGAAGGCACCGTCGTAACCATCATGTAACGTATATGTCTGAAAAGAGGCGTACCAGTAACCGATGAAGCCAAAATTGTGGTATCGGACAAAGGCGATACCTTATCGCCGAAATAAGCACCAGAAATTATTGCACCGGCAATCCATCCTTCATCAAATCCTTGTGCCTTTCCTATTCCCAAAAGAGCAATGCCGATTGTGGCTATCGTAGTCCATGAACTTCCGGTCATGACAGATATCAGCACACAAATCAAGCAAGTTGAAACAAGAAAGAATGACGGATGAATTATCTGCATGCCGTAATATATAAGAGTCGGCACAATACCGCTGACCATCCACGTACCACTCAATGCACCTATAATAAGAAGTATTATTATCGCTGATGCGACGCCTGCAATATTCTTGGTTATAGCATTTTCAAAACTCTGCCACGGGACTTTGTAAAACGCCATACCTATAATGACACACGAAGCAGATGTGACAAGAAGAGAAATCTGACTGCCTCCGCTCAACGCATCTCCACCGAAAATCCTGATAGTAAACGCCAACATTACAACAAGTATTGCAATAGGTAAAAAAGAAACCAATATAGATGGAGTTTTTGCAGGCTCGCTCATAATTATTTGCTTATATTATTTATTCACGTTATCAAAAAATGCTCAAAATCTCAATTCGGGGCGCAAAGATATAAGAATAAACGCATAATTATACTTGAATATTCAAAAAATCTACATACCGCGACAAAAAAGCAAACAGATTTGCATAAATATGCAAATCTGTTTTACTTTTACATTCCAGAAAAAATACAGGACGTTCAAAATGGCACATCGGAAGAAAAAGTCATCCGCTCCCCCGAAACCGGATGAGAAAACGTAATCTGTTCAGCATGCAGGTACAGTCTATCAGCTGGAGTCCCGTACAGCCTGTCCCCATAAATTGGAATTCCTAAACCACGGTGATGAGCAGAATGCACCCTCAACTGGTGTGTACGGCCGGTAAGAGGATAAAAAGCGACTCTTGTACGGCAACCATTTTCAATGCAGATGACCTCAAAACGTGTCTCAGCATACTTTCCATGCACCTCATCAACCATTTGCTGCGGACGATGTTCAGCATCTAGACGCAAAGGCAAGACTATACGTCCACAATTGGTCTTCAGCACCCCGTCAAGCACTGCGACATAGCGTTTACATATTTTACGTTCTACAAATTGCCTCTGCAATATTTCATGTACAGCTTTCGACTTGGCAATTACCAACAATCCAGAAGTATCCATGTCGAGTCTATGAACAATCAACGGACCATCAGCCGAAGGCAACCTGCGACGAGCTATATCATACACAGAAATACGACCGTCCTTCCCGGGAACAGAGAGCATCCCGGCAGGTTTATCCACAATCCATAAATAATCGTCTTCATAGACGGTTTGTATATCCTCCGCCGTAAAATCCAATTTACCAAGCGGTGAAGGTTCAACATCAAGCCCTTTAAGCATGAATCCCAGCAACGGTTCGCATTTACTTTTGCATGATGGATAATAGTGCAGATGGTGACGTACCTCAGCCTTTGGCGACTGTCCCCACCAGAATTCAGCCATACACAGAGGGCGCATGCCATGCATATAGGCATACTGAAGAAGTTTTGGTGCAGCACATTCTCCCGTACCGGCAGGAGGAAGTTCATGTCTAGTCTTGTCAAAAATCTCATAAGCAGAACTTTCTTCACCCATTGCATTCTTCAGGCGATAACTGTCGAAAAGCCTGCGCTGAAGTTCAGCAGACCGTCGCTTTCTCTCGTCTTTCAGACACGCTATCTGACGCTCCACATCATCCAACGAGCTGCGCAACACTTCAAGTTTACCATCATATCTAGCTTTGATTCTCTTACGTTCAGCTTTTTCAAACTGGCTTTCTCTTATTAACTCAGAATTTTCGTCGGGCGTCAATTCTTTTGTTCGCATTTCATCACGATGCTGTTTAGAAAGCCTCATCCTTTCGCCCCACGCCATCATAGTCCTATCATATTCAGCAGACAAGTCAGATATAGACTTTTTCAAGCCTACATATCGAGACGAAGAGCGCAAAATATCAATTGTACGGTTAATCTTGGAAATATTTGCCTCTTCATCAGAAAAGTAACTTTCAGGACTCAACAAATCATATATAGGAGGAACAAAATAGCTATGTTTGTTAGAATGGGCTATGTTCCCTGAATATGCTGCAAGAAAACCTATCACGCCTTGCCATTCAACGACAAGAACGCCGAACATTTTTCCTTTGCCAATCTCGTCAGTCCAATCTATACGGCTACGCAAATAAGCCTGAACCTGTTCAGATGCCAATACTGCAAGCGGATGGGGCTCATAACAGAATGGATATGTAAACATTTCAGGAAGCCTGACGGCCGAAATATCTTTTTCGAAACGATGAAACATAACTAACAATCACTATTCATACACAAAAACAGGAATAATGAATCATGCATGTGACAGCATCCAACAAGCGACGGGCTTGCATGGAAGAAATCCCATTATAAAAATCCAATCTTGACATACCTGTCATCAATACCATTTAACCTGTTATCAATACCATTTAATGGTACTAGAATAACTACTCTTCTTATCGTACTTGAGCGCATCCGTAAGAGTGCTGGCATTGGCACGTATAGAGAAATTATAAGATGTAAACGGTCCGAGGACCAAGCCGCAGCTCATCGTAAAACAGTGCATATCACGCGAAATGTTCACTGTAGTCATAGACAAGTCGCGCATAGTAAAGTCATATCCGGAAGAGAAATTTATATTCCAATTGTTTGATATACGAATATTTCCGGAGAAGTTGAGCGTCTGCGTAAACTTGTAAGGATAACGCATTGTCTTGATATTGATATCTGCTGTCTGATCCTCAACCATATTCAGTCCGTATGACACAGTGAAAGACCAAGGCATTGAGAACTTCATGTATCCATCAGAATCCAGTCCGCTGGCAGACGCCTCACGTTCCTTCTTCTTGCTTTTACCGGAATCATTCTGCTCATCTGTACCCTCCGTATCCTCACTGCCGTCATCCTCTGAATCTTCGTCTTCAGATGTTCCGCGACCGAACAGCTTATTCAGTTTTTCCTTCCAAGTCTTAAAAGTATTATTATTGAACGTATATGAAATGTTCTTGCTCATACCCTGGAATCGTCCGAATCGTCCATATGACCATTCCGTTCTGTTGCCTTCGACAACATTTCCGTTCTTGTCGAACTCATAAGCATAAGTTGCAAAACGTGCATTTATGTTTAGTGTATACGATTTGCCGAACTTCAGTCTCAGGCGCGTTGACAAGTCGCTCCACTGCTTAGTCTTGGCGGCAAGATTGTATGATATATTTGCGCCAAGTTCATCAATAATACTAACCTTCTTCACTCCTGTAGAATCTTTATCAGACTTGATTTTCATCTCTACATTGTTCGACACATCGAAGCTGACAGAACCGGTTTTACCTTTCGAAGGTACACCATACAGAGAATTGCTGTATGGTGAATATTCTACAACCGAAACATTGCCATCCTCATCGGTCTTGACGTAGGTTTTCCAAAAGCCGTATCTTTCAGCACCGAAGTCAGGAGCATAGCTGAAAGTAACAGTCGGTGTAATGACATGACGTATCATTTCAATCTTATCGCCGAATATAGCTTTTGAAGGTTTGTAGAATCCGTACAATGTAGTATTCGCCGCAAGACTCAGATTATAGTTGTACACACGGTTAAAGCCATATATGGTATCATTGACAACCCTCTGAGTCATCTCATCCCAGCTCTGCTCCACCCTGTTCGTATACCACCTTTCGGTATAGTTGAACGAAGGCGTAATGTTTATGCAGTTGAACAGGCTGAACGATGCGCTAACAGGTATATAATGCTTCATGCCGTTTCGCCAATCCTTAATGAGGCTTGAATGAAGCAGTTTGTCTTCTTTCGTCGAGATGCTGTTGCTCAGATATCCGGTATAACTCATTGATATCTTTTCGTACCACTTTTCCTTTCCTGCACGTTTTTTTCTCTTGAAAGGATAGAAACGATTCAAGCTGATGCTCAAATCAGGCAAAGTGAGCGCCAGTGTTGAATCCTTCATATTCTGTGAAATGTTTGCACTTGTAGAAATCGACAATCCTATTCTTGGGAATGTATAAGAATAGCTGACACTTGATGTTCGCGTACTCTGCGAATAAGATGTAGGGTCGTACAAGCTGGAAAGGTTATTCTTCTCATAACTTGTTGTAGCAAAGTTGACACTGGCAGAGAAAGAGCTGTTAGGATTAGCCAATGCATCCTGACGATGCGTCCACTGCAGCTTGAAGTTTTTCTCTACGCTGTAATCAGGCATGTTTTTCTCGCCCGTCTTCGTAACCTGATAATTAAAATAGAAATTACCAGAATACTTATATCTTTTCTTGTATGTTGTCTGCGCCGAAATGCCCCATGAGCCCTTTGTATAGATTTCGCCCGTAAGTTTCAGGTCGATATTGTCATTTATCGCAAAATAATATCCGCCGTCGCGCAGATAAAATCCTCTTGTATACTCATCTCCATACGTAGGCATGATGAATCCAGAAGAATACTTGCTTGTAAAAGGGAAATAAGCAAAAGGTACAGCAAGAGGCAATGGTACATCCTCGACAACCAGCCATGCCGGACCGGCAAATACATTCTTTCCAGTATGAACCTTGGCTCGGCTCAATGCAATATAGAAATGAGGATGCTTGGCATCACACGTCGTATAAGTTCCGTGCTTGAGATACAATTCATCCCCCTGTCCTTTTTTAGCTTCTTTACTGACTATGAATCCTCCGTCCTGTTCAGTCGTCACATTGGTTATAAATCCCTTTTTTGACTTGAAGTTATAGCTCATCGTTTCCGATTCATACGATTCGGAACCTTCCTTATAGACTGGTTTTCCAACAAGAGTACCTGTTGAATCAGGCACACCTACAGCATGTACGATAGAACTGTCGAGACTCATGGTCATTTTCTCGGCCGTAAGTTCTATGTTCTGGTAATTCACCTTTCCGTCACCGTAAAGCAGGGCATAGGAATCTCCGGCCAAAAAGACCACAGAGTCCTTAGCTTCATAACTGACAGGATCATCAAGAGCATTTTTCTTCGACTTGCGTATCGAATCTTCAGCCTGAGCTATGGAATCATTCCACTGAACAGCATTAGGCTTGCCGATACCGTGCTGCATGTCGAATGCGCCCTTTATGGAATCAAGTTTAGCAAGTTTCATGGAATCTGACAAGGTATCGCGCACTGTCAACGAACTGTCAATGCGCGGTTTAGCCGGCACTGAATCGGAATCAGCCAACAACGCACTGTTCCCCAGGCCAGAAACATCCGTATATCCGGCCACAGAGCTCTGCGCCACCAAAGCTACGGCGACCAGTATCAACGCAAGTATATAAAATCTGAGTTTCAAATCAAAAAAAACAATGATGAGACAATACTTATCGGGGTGCAAAATTACATATTATCGCACAAATATTTAATCAAGAAGACCTATTTTAACCGATTTTTTATCATACATCTGTAATTAAAGAAACATCTCGCACCATTTTTTGAATCTTTCGGCACCGTCATCTCCGAATTTGGCGACACTCTTAAGAGCCTTTTCAACAGTCTTTTCCTGGTCTAGATGTGTTTTTGAAAAAAACTTATCGGCAAAACAAACTATCTGTTCTTCCATTGAAACAGGCATAAGGTTGCGGTGCGGTACAGGAAGGTTGTTCTTAATGATATTATCCAACGACAGTCCCGCTCCTGTGTGCCGTTCGCAAACAAGGGCGTGCCGAGGAAAACCTTCTGACATCATTATCTCAGAACCTTTAGTGCCATGGCAGATATACGGATAAGCCCCGAAACAGAATATGTCCGGTGCATCGCACATGAAAATCCCGATGTCATGAAGCATGGCGGCTTCTTCTACAAATTGTCTGTCGGCATTAAGTTCAGGATGTCGGTCCACTATCTCCAAAGCCTTGTCGGCAACAGAACGGCTGTGAACCTCAAGAATCTCTTTCAGCCGGCTTCCCCCTGTATAATACTTATCTATTATCGCCTGATAATCCATAATTTACGATTGACTTTTTTGGTTTCTTTTTCAAACACGGTCGACAAACAGCTACAGTATTTGAATGTAATTGCTAACTTTGCATGCAAAATTAATAAATTATGGCATACCTGATTGATTTAAGCGGCATTAAAGCCGTCATGGACTATGAGTTTCTTGGCATAACGCTCAAAGACCCCATAGTTTTCTGCATCAAAGTTTTCATCATCATACTGTTCGTAAGAGCTATCCTGTGGCTTGTAAATTTCATAAGCAAAAGAGCTCTTAAAAGGAAGAACAGTAAGTTCTACGACGAGACGAGCGCAAAATTCATCATGCGCATTGTTACCACGGTCGTCTACATATTAGGAGTCGCATCTATCCTGTCACTTATTCCGGCTCTTGAAAAAATAGGCACATCAATTCTCGCCAGTGCAGGAATCCTTGCTATGGCTGTCGGTCTTGCTTCCCAGGAAGCGCTTTCAAACATTGTCGGAGGAATATTCATAATATTTGCAAAACCATTCCGCATAGGCGACTATATTGAAGTCAACGGTTCAGAATGCGGCACTGTCAGCGAAATCACTCTCAGGCATACAGTAATCAGAAACGCTGAAAACAGAATGATTATCATACCGAACAGCAAAATCAGCAGCAGCACCATCATAAACAGCACTGTCGGAGAACCGGCAACGTGTGCTTTTGTTGAAGTCGGTGTATCTTATAATGAAGATCTCAATAAATGTATAAGAGTGATGCGCGATGAGATAGAGAAGCATCCGATGCTGCTAGACCACAGAACCGAGGATGAGAAAGCAAAAAATGTAGAAAAAGTGATTATCAGAATCACCAACCTTGGCGACTCTGCCATAACCATGAGAGCGTATGCATGGTCCAACACACCAGGAAACGCATTTATCATGAAATGCGACCTTCTGAAGGCAATAAAAGAAAGATTCGACAGCGAAAATATCGAAATACCTTATCCGTATTTCAACCAGATTGTCAAAAAGGCATAAACAAATCAACATGCCTAAAAGAAAATGCAAACACAAGCCCACCGATGCATACATTTCTTTAAGCATCGGTGGGCTTGCTGTATATTATCATCCTATAAAGTTACACATCAATAATTCAGGAAATGAAAAACATCTCTGGTTCGCGCCTTTCTGCACACATGGCATGAAGCTTTGCTGTAAAAGGAGTATCAAAAACTCGTGCTCCGCAAGGACACGACTTTACACATGCACAGCACTTGATGCACAAGTCTACATTTGTGACAGGTTTTGAAAAGCCTATCACTGTTATCGCTTTCGTAGGACAAACATCGACACACTCTCCACATCCTGAACAGTCATCTGTACTGACCGGCGCAGCCTTAACGGCCTGAGGCAGCGGCTTATACGGGAAGTTACCAGGAACAGTCAATGTTTCCAGCTTTTCAATACTTCCGGAATCAAGTTTTCCAATCATGTTTCTGACACGGTTGCCGAAATCGAAAGCCTTAGACAAATCGGCTGAATCAGGGCGCCCCTCAGCAACGGGCAAACCCGGACGGCTGTAACTATGCTCACCTATGAACGCCGCGGCGGCAACGACCTGCTTAAATCCGAGACGCAAAGCCTCATCCCTAAGTTCCAGCAGTGCATCATCATAGTTCCTGTTGCCGTAAACAGCCACAACGACAGCCTGACTATTCTCAGGTTTCAAACGTTCAAAACGCTTAATTGCAACTTCAGGAACACGACCAGCATATACCGGTGCAGCAATCACACACAGAGAATCCTTGATTTTCAAAGGTGAAGTTCCATTGTCGGTAGTCAAGTCCAATTCCTGACGGGCATCCACTCCAAGTCCTTCACCTATAGCCCTGACAACTTTCTGCGAAGTGTGGGTAGGTGAAAAATATACAAGATGATTACGTTCTATTACCATAAATCAATATTGTTAAAATACATAAAACATCATTCATTATATGCGCAAGCAGCATATTCAGCCACGCAACAACAGTCCTACTTGATGACACATCCTCTTACTGTCGTTCCGGCTGAAAAATCCGAGCCGAAATAGAATCCGGGTTCCGGCGGCTGATTATATGCAACATTCTGAGTTGCAATACTTAAGCGGTAAGGAATATCTTCCATAAATGTATGGAAGCGATATTCGGTAGGTATTGTAGTCGTATATATACGAAGTTCACGGCTGTCACGGGTTCTAGCTACCACCTCCTCGCGCCAGTCGCCCACAATATCGCCCGACAGACAAGGATTCGATTTCGTACCATTGTTGAAAGAAATGCCTTCGCCAAAATCCTCCATGACTTCACATCGGTGCGTTTTCCAATTATATTTTGTAACCTTGCCTCCGTCAAGCAGTTCACGAAGCAAATCTCCGTCCCACCATACTGCACTGTTTACAGACACTTTTGCATCGGGAGCTACACACTCCCCTTTCACATTGCGCAAACCTCCAGATGCGCTCGACCACATTTCCAATCCATAATTTTCCGGATCTATGTCCGCCGCCATGCCTCGGCCTACATCAATCTTTGAAGGAATCTGAAATATGATTTTGCCTGTTGATGCATCACGGAAGTCTGAACCGTCACGCTTATTTTCATGTACGTCCCAAACCTGCAGGCGGTCGCTGTCCGGATAGAAAGCCATCTGGTGCAGAGCATCGCCGTGCCCCATACCAGTATTGTACAATCCCTTGCCGTCGTTGTCGACACACATTGAACCGAAAGTTATTTCATCACATCCGTCCCCATCTACATCACCGACACGGAGATTATGATTTCCCTGGCCGGCATATTTTTTCCAAGGGTCTTTATCTGTATCGAAGACCCATTTTTTCCTCAATGTCTTACCGTCCCAATCCCACGCAGCCAATACTGTTCGAGTATAGTATCCGCGACACATTACCACGCTGGGACATTTGCCGTCAAGATATGCCACACAGGCCAAGAAACGGTCGCACCTGTTTCCATAACCGTCTCCCCAAGCATCAATGCGTCCCCTAGCAGGAATATAATCCACGGTACACAGAGCCCTACCGTCCTCTCCGTTGAAGACCGTCAGATACTCAGGACCATCAAGTATACGTCCTACCAACCTGCGCCCGCCTTTCTTCGTCCTGCCGCTTTCTGCTCCCGATATACGGTAATCGGCATCAGCATCGCCAATCACGGCTCCAGTACCGTCACATGTACCGTCAGCAGTCTTCATGACTATTTCAGCCTTTCCGTCACCGTCGAAATCGTATACCATAAACTGAGTGTAATGTGCTCCGGCACGTATATTCGGTCCCAGGTCGATACGCCACAGCCTGCGTCCGTCAAGCCGATAACAGTCAAACAGGACATTTCCGGTATAGCCGTCATGCGAATTATCGTGTGAATTAGACGGATCCCACTTAAGGATTATCTCATACTCTCCATCACCGTCGACATCACCGACACTGGCATCATTGGCTGAATAACTGTAAGCGGAACCGTCTGGAGACACACCTGAATCAGGCACATCCAGAGGAATGCTGACATATCCGTTTCCGGAAATGCCGTTCATACAGAAAGATGCACCGTTCTCACGATGCTCTACACCGCCGATTACCGGACGTACTTCGTAAGCGCCACCGTCGCCGTCAGCCTTGCATTTGAAGAAAGTTGCATCAGACACAGGCTTTTCATTAAGTCTTGCACCGTCACGATAGACATTGAAAGAAACGTCAGATGAATCGGACGACTTATACCTCCACGAGACACATACGCTGTCGCTTTCGGCACCACACTTGACAGCCACCACTCCGCGTCCAAGTTTTTCCATTTCAATTCCAGAGTAACGGGGCTGCGCCGACAGCATACCGGTCATAGATGCTGATACGGCAAAAACAAGAATAGATTCTTTTAACATGGCATTATAAAATAAGATAAGTTATAAGTTATAGATATTAAGGTGTAAACAAAAAGGCAGAACCCCTGCACGCACTTCACGGCATCCGGATTCCGCCTTTACAGTAGTAAAAAATATATAGAAGGAACCAAGCCCTCATGATTCCATAAACCATTCAAGTCAGCCAGCTGTGACTGCCAATCAGAAAGTCTTCTCAAATTTAGCCATTGGAAGCAGAAGAGAATATGTACTGTACATCGAATAATATGCTGTAAAGTTGTTCAACGGAAGTTCTGACGCCGAAGCATATCCAAGACCGGCAAGCGAGTCTCTGTGATTAGCATATATATTCTCTTTAACCTCGTTGATGTCATGTTTGTTGAGTGCAGCCTTATATTCGTCTCTAGCCAATGAATCGCATATTGCAATGGCCATCCATGTAGAAGAATAGTCTACTTCTGCATGTTTTGTAAAACGAGACTTGTATCCGGTAAGTCCAAGACTGTCAAAGCTTTCAACAATAAGGTCGTGGAATACAGTATCGTTCTCATCTGTAAATTTAAGAGAGTCACAATTGGAGACATACGAGCTCGTTGCTGACGCTTCGCTGTCATCGCCCATACATGAAACAAATGTAATGCATGCCATAAAAAGCAACGCACCACCAATAAAGAATTTCTTCATTTTCTTTTGAAGGAATAAATAACTTATTGAACTTTAGTCCGCAAAAATATCACAAAAAACATGTGCCACAAACTTTTAGAGGATAAAAATAAGATAAAAGGACATTTTAGATGCATTAAGAAAGCCATGAAGCACTTTTCTTTCCACACCACGAGGGCTCGGGTCCAAAATTCCAAGGGCCCAGAATCAAAACTGCGAGCCCCCGAAAATTTCACGACGGGCCCAAGCAACGCATAAACGACAGAGCAGAGGACAAAAAAAGGCTGTACACAGATGCTTTTCGTGTACAGCCAATAAAGTATGTAGAAAAGACGGCTAAAAATCCGGATATAAAATCAAGATGCAGACCGGCCAGCCGAACAATAATCCAATCAATAAGTTCTGTAAAGAAGCCATGCGTCAGGATATGTAGAACGCAGGTTGTCGCGCGAATTAACCGCTTCGCTCTTCTCGTCGCTAGAGAAAGCCACCACACGGTACATGCCGGTTTCAGGATTCTGTGCGACCTGCGCGCTGTATCCCTGATTTACGAGAGTATTGCGGAGATTATTTGCATTGTCGACGCTCTTGAAAGAACCGCAGACAACATTATACGCTTTCAGAACACCGCCGTTCATGACATTGAGGCGCTCTGAACGAACGTTTGTTTCCTCTGATTGAGTATCTACAGGAGTAACAACAGGAGTAACAGCAACCGGTTCAGTCGTCTGCTGAGCCTCAAGTTCCTGAGCCTTTGCTTTCTCATAAGCCTTCTTGTAATCACTTTCTTGAGTTTTGCAGGAAACGAACATCAGCCCTGCCGCAAGCGACAAAACCAAAAAGAAATTTTTCTTCATAATTTAAAGTTATTTTGAATTGAATTAATCATTATACCTTTTTAAACAACGCTTACCCGATGCGTATTGCATAAATACATGTTTCAATGGGCGAATATACGCCAAAAATACGTCAAAACGCAGAAACAACCTCAAAATTATGCAATAAATGATTCAGAATGACACAAATATTAGAACAATAAGCACTGTTCAAGCGTTAAAACAAGCAAAAGGGCATACTGCCAGAACGGCATACCGTCTCACAACGGCTGAAACGACATAGACCTGCAGGCAAAACGGTCAAAAGAAGGAGAAGAAAAAAAACAAAAAAAAGTTAATGAGACGGTAAACCTACGAAATGCAAATAAATAATGCTATATTTGAATAATAAAGTATGAGGCGCTTACGGCTTAATGCCCCAAGCCTCGAAGAGAGAGAATTAAAAGAAATAATGGACATCTAAAAATCAAAGAACATGAAGAACAATTGGGCAATTTTGGCTGCATTCCTAGGCGGAGCAGCTGCGGGAGCAATGTTGGGACTGCTTTTCGCACCGGAAAAAGGCGAAGACCAGAGAAAGAAGATAATGGATGCGCTTGCAAAGAAAGGTATCAGGCTGAGCAAGGAAGATTTCAACAGACTGGTAAATGAAATAACAAGCGAAATCAAATCCATCGGAAAGAAGAAAGAAGCAGACCCAAAAGAGGATTTTGACGTAGAATAAAACCATCGGACATGAGATTTTGCGAAGAGGACAGTGACCTGAAGAAAACAATCGATGACGGAAAAAGGTTGGCCAGAATCATGCGCCGGTATCTAAAGCTGGAAGCAATAGATTGGATTACCGTAGTATTAAGCATATTCATCGTCACAAGCACCATCATCATATTGGGTGTGAACGTGATATTCTACATATGCATGGGACTGGCGAACTGTCTGACAGAAATCACAGGCGACATAGCCCTCAGCTATTTCATAATTGCCGTGGCACTGGCTGTCATAGCGGTTTTGGTATATCTGTTCAGACACAGACTGATAACTCAGCCAATCCTGAGGACGCTTGTCAAGAACATGCTCGAAAAGAAAAGCAAAAACAGTACATACGCCGAAAGGCAGAACAACAATCGAGAGGAGGTTCGTGAATGAGCAGCAGAATTACATCTCTAGAACAACTCCGGGATGAAAAACAGCATCTCCTGGACGAAGCGCGCAACATCACGCAAAGAGTGCAGAAACGTGCATATTCCAGATTCACCCCCGCCTCTGACAGCTATTTCAATTCGGGACAGAAGTTCATAAGATTCATCGGATATGGCATAACAGCATACAAAACGGCAATGATGATAAAGAAATTTGTCAGCACCATATCCAGCTTCAGGAAAAGATAAACCGACATGGCGCAGAGGACGCTGACAAGAAAGTACAGCCGAAATGCATACGGCCAAATACAAAAGGAGACAGCCGACCATGACCAAAAGCATGGCCGGCTGTTTTATTTTGCAGTCATGCCATACAGCAACGAGCCAACAACAAGCTGTGGAAATACAAAAAGAAAAAAGCAAGGGATAAAAAGTACAAAAAAGAGCATATGTAGGCATTTGTAAACAAAAGTGTACTAACTTTGCATAAATTTAGGGATGAAAAGCATACATTCCTAAATGAAACGACACAAACGCCGCACGGCACTAAGGTAAATAAATGGAGCAGCAATATTCTTCAGAACTATTTGAAAAAGCAGTAGACGAGTTTGCAAAACTGCCAGGCATAGGACGCAAGACAGCAACCAGACTGGTTCTGCACATGCTCAGACTTGACACTGGAGCCGTAGACAACTTCGGGCAGTCTATCACAAACTTGAGACACAACGTGAAATACTGCAAGATATGCCACAACATTTCCGACACAGACATATGCTCAATCTGCTCCAACACTTCACGCGACAGAACGACCATATGCGTTGTTGAAAACATACAAGACGTCATGGCCATAGAGTCGACAACGCTCTACCACGGCCTATACCATGTTCTGGGAGGAGTCATATCGCCGATGGACGGCATCGGTCCGAACGACCTCGAAATAGAAAGCCTGGTCGACAGAATCGCCGACAGCGGTGCAAACGAAATCATTCTGGCCCTAAGCTCAACCATGGAAGGCGACACCACAAACTTCTTCTTATCAAGAAAACTGGCACGATTCAAGGACCTGAAAATAAGCATTCTTGCCAGAGGCATGTCCATCAACGATGAGCTTCAATACACAGATGAGGTGACGCTCGGACGTTCAATAATAAATAGAGTTCCGTTCAGCACAAAATATTGACATACAACAAAAGGGTAAAAAAATGGAAAAACAGATAAACACACTGCTAAAACAGCTCAAAACCGAACTTATAAGTGTCTGGATTCTTCAGATACTACTATTCGCAGCAGGAGAAACAGACATCCTTCCCAACGGAATATATGCAGGCGATGCAAAGATGCAATACGCCTTAAACTGCACAGGCATATTGCTCATGCTGATAATCGTTCCGCTGGCACTCAGACTGTTCAACCTCAACACGACCAGAGGCATCAAATGGATGAACCTTGATGAGGCCATAACAGAGTATCACAAGTGGAGCATGATAAGAATAGTCCTGCTGATAATATCCAACTTTGCAAACACTGCATTCTACTATTTCACGCTGAATACCGCAAACCTGCTTTGCGCCATAATCGGACTGGCAGCACTGCTTTTGTGCCTACCGTCATACAGTAAAATCAAAAATTACCTAGAACTCACAAACAAACAGGATGAGCAATGAAATTGTCGATAATCATTGTAAACTACAACGTCAAATACTACCTTGAACAGTGTCTGCACGCCATAGCCAAAGCTTCGCATGCAACACAGCACGAGGTAGAGGTGTTCGTTGTCGACAACAACAGTACCGACGGTTCCGTTGAATACATTAAGGAACGCTATCCGGAAACCAAAATAATAGCCAACCACGAGAACGTCGGCTTTGCCAAAGCCAACAATCAGGCCATAGAAAAATCGAAAGGCGAATATGTCATGCTGCTCAATCCCGACACAATCATCGGGGAAGAAACGCTCAACAAATGCATCGACTTCCTTGACAGCAACAAGGACGCCGGTGCACTTGGAGTAAAAATGCTCAAAAGCAACGGTACTTTTGCACTGGAATCACGCAGAGGCATTCCTACCCCCTTCACATCATTCTGCAAAATGACCGGTCTATGCACCCTTTTTCCGCAAAGCAGGATATTCGGCAGATATTATATGCAATACCTAGACAAGGAGGAAACCAACCGCATAGAAATAATCTCCGGAGCGTGCATGGTCATAAGACGCAAGACCATGGAACTAAGCGGGACGCTGGACGAAACATTCTTCATGTACGGAGAGGACATCGACATGTCGTACAGACTTCTCAAAACCGGATACAACAATTACTATCTCCCAGCCCCTATACTTCACTACAAGGGCGAAAGCACAGAAAAGAGCTCTTACCGCTACGTATATGTTTTCTACAAGGCCATGCTCATATTCTTCAGAAAGCATTACGGCCATTACAGCATCCTGCTGTCGCTCCCTATAAAGTCGGCAATATGCTTCAAGGCTGTTTGCACATACATACTCGAGCAAATGAAAAAGACCAAAGACATTTCGAGCGGACGCGAAACAGCACTAAACAAAAACTACCTCTTCATTGGCACCGGCGACAGCCTGATGAAGATGGAAGATATTGCAAGAAGAAACAAATTGAAATATTCTTCAGCAAAAATCACGGAAGATTTGTTCAAAAAAGGACATGCCGCCATTTCCGGTTCTAACAAATATGATTACATCGTATACGACACAGATGTTTTCAGATACGAAGATATACTGAAATTCTTTGAAAAAAATGAGGACCATCATGCCAAATTGGGCACTTTTACAAAAGACAACAACTGCATCATCACCGACGCCGTAATAATACAATAAAAAAAGACTGAGCCTACAAGAAAAAACTGCAAAGGGCTACAAAAGACACAAGCACCTACATATCAACAAATTACAGAAACAATCAAAAATCAAGAAAAAATAAAAGCAAAAAATAAATCAAAAAAAGTGCTCAAATATTTTGCAGATATAGAAAAATGCCCTACCTTTGCACTCGCAAATCAGAAATGAGGGCACAACAAAAACAAAATGGTGCGTTAGTTCAGCTGGTTAGAATACATGCCTGTCACGCATGGGGTCACGGGTTCGAG
>ENA-UONW01000660-UONW01000660.1-human-gut-metagenome-genome-assembly--contig:-CS52-NODE-660-length-48747-cov-24.823585_pt1 | contig 48747 bp, 42 predicted proteins | sample MGYA00242463_ERZ724010 | MGnify/ENA metagenome assembly ERZ724010 | reverse complement strand
AGCAGTTTTCTTCTTTTTTAAACATAATTTATCACTCGAAATGTCGGATGAACCATTTTTTTTATATTGCTGTATGGTAAGACCTTTTAATGGGGGCGTCTTAGATTAAAGGGTTACAGATTGTAAATAGCATTTAAAATGGTCGTATCAAACTCTGTATAGAGTAGTGATACGATTATTTCTTTAGTTTTTGAGAATGTTTAAATTATAAATTCATATTCTCAAGAATGGAGTTTTTTACACATTTTCTTTTGGATATTAAAAAAATCAGTTTAAATCACAATCGTTATTAGAATTTGGGCGGGATTGATGTTTTATATTGAGTGTATTTTTATTGGATTTTTCGCAGGCATAGCGGGTTGTGTCAAGAAAAAGTGAACAAAAAGACACCAATAGAAAACAAAAAGACGGCTGAAAGCATGAATTTACAAAATAGATAAAACTATGTGTGGTTTAATGACATTTTGGGTTAAAGAGATTTTTGACAGGATTATTACGTATTTTGTGTCTTGTTTGGCATCAATAAAACAGCAAGGCGAGACACAAGGGCAACCTCATGGCTGTGGAAGCTTTTCTTTTGTGTAGTGGCCTGGTTCGGTAAGTGTCTCAGTCTTGCCGTTAGAAGTTGAGCCATGACTTTAGTGTAGAGGCTTTTTCACGGCTGACTATGATAGGATTCTTGCTGCCAGGTGATGTCTTTATAGCCCAACGTCCGCCGAAATATGGCTCTATGTTTCTCACCGATTTTGCAGAGACAATAAACTGGCGGTTGGCTCTGAAAAAAAATTGAGGGTCGAGCTGCTGTTCCAGACTACTCAATGGCGGGTCTACGATGTGTTCTGTTCCCGCCCATGTGGTGGCTATGGTTATCTTGTCTTCTGAGTGGAAGTAGGCAATGTCGTCTATTTGCAATATGTAAAGTTTTCGGCCCGCCGACACGAGTAATCGTTCGCGGTAAGGTTTCTTAGTGCTTGTGCTCATAGCTTCTGCAAGATACTTTCTGAGTTTGCAAAGCAGTCCGGCGTTACGATATCGCTCAAACTTATCTATGGCTGCCTCAAGACGTTCCGCACGTATGGGCTTGAGCAAGTAATCTATGCTATTAAGGTCGAACGCCCTCAGTGCATATTCGTCGTAGGCTGTGGTAAACACAATCATACATTCTGGTGGCAAGTTGTCTGCAAGTCCGAACGATATGCCATCGGAGAGTTGTATGTCTAAAAACATGATGTCGGGGCAGACTCCTGAGTTGCTGAGCCAATGTGATGCTCCGCTTATGCTACCAGGTACAATGTGTATGTTCCATTCCGGCCTCAGTCTGTTCACCATGCTATAGAGCAGGCGGGCAGCAGGCAACTCGTCGTCGATTATTGCTGCGGTGATATCAGTCATATATCATAGGTATTTTTACAGTAAAACAATGGTTGTCGGAAATGATGCGTATATCGCGTCCACACAACAGTCTGCAGCGCTTTGACAGGTTTTGAAGTCCGTGTCCCGGAGAGTCAAATGCAGGTTTAGGCATTAATGTGTTGCTTACAGCCAGCCATGGTGAATTGTCCTTGTCGTTTTCGCGCCATAGACTTATTGTTGTGGGATTTTCCGTGTTTACAATATTGTGTTTTATGACGTTTTCGGTGAGTAACTGTAGCGTTAGTGGCGGCAGCTGCATGTCGCCGTCGTTGCTGTTGAGTTTTGCCTTTAGCTGTATACAGTCGCCGAGCCTAACCCGTTGCAGCTGTAGGTAGGTTTGTACAAATCTGATTTCTTCGTTGAGACTTACGCTTTGTTTCTCGTGGCAGTCTAGTATGTAGCGGTAGATGTCGGCCAAATTGCGTGTAAATTCTATGGCGCTTGCAGGGCTATATTCTATTTCGGCCACGAGTGTATTCAGACTGTTGAACAGAAAATGCGGGTTTAACTGACTCTGTAAAGCTGCATATTGGGCTTTAGCCGAGGCATCTTCTAATTGTCGTGTCCGGCGGCGGTGTTCAGCTATATCTGCATAAAATCTGTTAATGAGCAACAGGCTTACGGCCAGCAACTCTATTAGCCATACACCCAGCAACGCTCCAGCCCCACGCCATGCCAGAGCCATCGGCCTTGTGGAGTGACCTATGACTTTGGTGGCAACAAGCAGCAGATAATTAGAGCAGAGTAGGGCGGCTGCTGCTATGGCAAGGAATGTGAACATGCGGCTGCGCTTCTTTATCCATGCGGGATAGGAAGCACTCATGCGCCGGTTGACAAAACGTAGGCTCAAGCCAACACCGTTGAACAGCAGCAATACGGCAATGATGCTTTCTGGTGTGGTCAGGTGTTGGCTACTTATGGCCGGCATGTCACCGCAAATTATGAGCAGTAGGTATGAGCAGCAGCCTATTGCCGAATAGACAAGTATGTCGGTGAGCACCGATCCATGCTGCAGATTATTGTCCTTAGTTGTCATATTTTTATATTCCATGTGTGTTTCCGGCTATATTACTGTATTGGAGTAGCATGCCGTTTGGATGCCTGTTTGGTGAAATACTGAGCTGCGAATGCAAAAATAATAAATTATTTTCAATATCCGTACACATATTCGAGTGAGCTTTTTGCCATGCATGCATCAAGTTTTGAGGCTATGTGATTCCGGCATGCATCGAGGTAGTATATCTGAGCGTTGATGACGTCTGTAACCGACACGCTTCCTTCATAATATTTTTCTGTGGTCAGTCTGCGGCTTTCTTCTGCTTTGAGAAGTGAGCTTGCTGTCAGTTTTACCTGCTCACATGCTTTTGTGTAGTTACATTTGGCCGTTTCGGCCTCAAGTTGCAGTCTGTCGGCTATGCTTCTCATCTGTTCCTCGGCCACCGCTGTGGCATGTTTTCCCATACGTCGGGTGTTGCCCCTCTTTCCCCATTCGAATATAGGAATGCTGAGTGTGGCATATACAGAATAGTTGGGGTCTGGGGCAGCCCTGAAGTCGTATCCTGGTGATGTGTAGCTTCCGTTGATGCCTATAGACAAGTTGGGCTTGTAGGTTGCATCGGCTATGTGTGCCTCATAGCCTTTTATGTCTATTTGTTTGCTCGCCATGGCCATTTCGGGACGGTTGTATATACTTTGCCCCGTTGAAGGCATTATCGTATCGGGACATAGCATGGTATCTGCCGGTATCACTTCATATGGGCCGACACCAGCCAGCGAGTTTAAGGCAAGCCTAGCATTTTCGGCATCAGTTAGCGCATGCTGCAGTTGATATTCGGCATCGTTGAGACGTACTTCGGCTGTCAGAAGATCGTTGCGGCCGGTATATCCGTTGCTTACACGTAATGCCACGGCTTTTGCAAGTGCGGCTGCGGCATCACGATGTCTTTGTGCCACTGTTACCATTTCGCGTGTTGCCACATAGTTCCAGTATGTCTGATCGGCTTGATATATAAGATTATTGGTTATGCGTTTTTTCTCGAATGCAGCATTCTCGCTTTCTGCTTTGGCCTTTCTGTAGGAGGCCTTGAGCAATCCGCCTGTGTAGATTGGTTGAGCCATTGTCAGCGATGCACCGTATTTTGTGTTTCTGCCGCTGAATGTGTAGTTGTGGTTGCCGTCTGTACTAGGTAGCGCTATGTTCAGTTCGAGTGGATTGCCTGTATATTTAGCGTCGGCGTTGCCCGTAATCTTGGGCTTAAAGTCGGCTTTTGCCGCTGCGGCATTTTCTTTATATACTTCTAATGCGTGTGTGGCGGCTTTTATGTCGTGGCTATAGGCTTCCACCTGATGGCGGTATGCCTGTAGCATAGCCGCATTCTGAGCGTCAGCGTTTGTATTTATGGCGGTCAACGCTGCACATATTGTTATTATATGTCTTATTTTCATATCTTGTCTGTTGCTTGTTATGCATGTTTACATGTTTCTGTTGTATTTTCGATTTGCTTTGCTGCTTCTGGATAGAATATAGCATATAGGGCAGGAGTGGCAAAGAGAGTGAGCAGTGTGGCAAATGAAAGACCGAACACGATTGTTGCCGCCATGCCTCCAAACACGATGTCGAACAGCAGCGGTATGCTACCAAAAACAGTTGTTGCGGCAGCCATGAGCACCGGACGTGTACGCGATACAGTTGCCTCTACTATAGCCGTAGATGGTGGTACACCTGCGCGCCTCTGCAGATTGACTTCATCGAGCAGAACTATTATGTTTTTTATTATCATGCCTAGCAATCCGAGCCACCCGGCAATACAGAAGAAGCCGAATTGGAAACCCGTGACGAGCATGCCGACTACTACGCCTATAATTGAGAGTGGAAGAATGAGGAATATTATCAGCGGTTGCTTGAAGTTGCCGAATAGCATTACAAGGATTACCACCAGGAATACTATGGCCAGTGGAAAATACTTGGTCAGTGCGGCCATAGCCTCTTGCTGGTCTTTATACTGCGAGTCCCAAAAGAAGGTGTAACCTGGTGGTAGTTTTATCTGTTCTATCTCGTTGCGTATTTCGGCATGTACTTCCTTCATAGTGTGTCCGTGTTTAACGTCACACTGGGCAGCCATTGACAGCCGTCTATTGTATGTTTTCATTAGCGGCCATTCCCATCTCGTGTTTATGCTGTCAGCAAGTTGTGCCAACGGAGCTGAGTTTGTGCCGTTCCATACAGCTAAATCACCCAACGCATCTTGTGACATCATGTCCTTGGTGTTTGTGTGTAACATCACAGGCACCTGCTTGTCTGCATCTCTGTATATGCCTACTGCAACTCCGTCTGAAGTGCTTTTCACGGCGGTCATCATGTCGGCTTTTCCTAGTCCAAGCCTTCCTGCTTTTACAGGATTGTACGGAGTAGTCATCATCATGGCCTTGTTGCCCCATTCATTGCGTGCATTCATCACCTTGGGATTGCGTCTCATAATCTCTATTGCCACATTGGTCAGCGAATCGAGTACGCGTGGATCATCGCCGCAGAAACGTGCCTCTATGAGGGCTTGTGGTACAGAGTTCAGCTCAAAACTGTTTACGCGTACTAATGCGTCGGGGAATGCTTGAGATATTTCGTTTTGCAGTTTCTGTTGCATGTTTCTTGCAGCCTCTGGGCTGATGGCTTCAACCAGACATTGGGCATAGTTGCTTTGGGGACCATAAGCTGCGTTGGCCAGATAGTAGCGTGGAGGCGTCTGCCCTATAAATGTTGAGACGTGTTTTATGTCTTTGCGTCGTCTCAGCGTATCAGCCAATGCTTGTGTCTGCTCTGCGGTCTGTTCTATGCGCGTTCCTTCAGGCAGCCACAGGTCTATGGTGAAGTACTGCTTGTTAAGCAAGGGCATAAATTGCTGCGGGATGAGCTTGAAAGCAACTGCGCTTAGAATGAGCAATGTGGCCAGGCATGCCGTAACAGCATATCTATGGTTTATCGTCAAGTGTAGGGCTTTTCTGAACATATCGTAAAGTCTGCCTCTGAACAGCTCTCCCTTGAGCTCATCAGGACGTGGACGGCGTACAAACTCTTGCACGAAAAACACGTTTTGCGTTATGGCCAGAACCCAACTAAGCAGCAACGATACTGCTATCACTATGAACAGAGACGATAGAATTTCACCTGTTATGTGTGGAGAGAGGTACACGGGTAAAAATGTCAGCACTGCTATTAATGTTGCGCCTAATAGTGGCATGGCTGTGGTACTCACGGCTGACAGTATGGCCGGGCGTTTGCGCATGCCGCGCTGCATGTTTACCAATGCGGCGTCATATACTACGATAGCGTTGTCTACAAGCATACCCATGGCTATTATTATGGCTGCAAGCGACATTCGTTGCAGGGCTATACCTGTTGCACACATGTATATCAATGTGCCGAAGATAGAGAAAACAAGTCCGCTGCCTATCAGTATGCCGTTCTTTATACCTATGAATAGAAGTAGTACGCCTGCTACGGTTATTACAGATATTATAAGGTTTAGCACAAAGCCCTCGTTGGCCTCGGCCGACTCATGTCCTTGGTCGTATATTGTCTGCAGATTGTATCCTTCGGGCAGTGTTTGTCTGGCTTCGTCCATGTATGCAGCTACGCGTTCCGACATATTAACTACGTTGCCGTCGGCCACAGTTGATATGGCCATACCTACGGCCGGCTGTCCGTCGGTTCGCATTTGGTTGCGTGCGGGATGGCGGTAACCTTCACTTATACGAGCTACTTCGCCAAGCCTGATGTAGTCTCCGTCTCGTCCCACAATCGTTAGTTGTTCTAGTTCTTCAAGACTAACAAAACTGCCGGTAGCCTCTACTCTTATGCGGTTGTGTTCGGTTTCTATAGCACCGGCATCTACAATTCTGTTTTGCCTGTCGAATGCTGCCGTTATGTCAGACATGGTTATTCCGCTGGCTGCCAGTAGCGAGGGATCGGCTTCTATGTCTATGGTGCGGTCCTGCAGTCCGAACAGCTCTACACGGGCTACATCTTTTATGTCCAGTAGACCATTTTTTAAACTGTCTGCTTTGTCTTCAAGCTCTCGCCAGCTGTGGTTAGATGAACTTAATGCGTAGAACACTCCTAGTACATCGCCGAAGTCATCGTTTACTACAGGACGACCGGCGCCTGCTGGCAGATGTGGTTGAGCGTCGTTCACTTTACGTCGCAGTTTGTCCCACAACTGCTGCATGTCAGCGGCCCGTATTTCTTTTTTCACGTAAACGGTAATCTTCGACAAGCCTGCCCTGTTTTCGCTTTTCAGATAATAGAGTTCGCCAAGTTCCTGTATTGACTCTTCGAGCACGTCTGTCACTTGTTCTCTAACCTCAGCCGGTGAGGCTCCAGGATACGAAGTTGTCACCACGGCTTGTTTTATTGTGAATGGGGCGTCTTCAAGTTTGCCCATGTTGCCATAAGCAATTATACCACCCGCAAGCACAAGTGCCAATACCAGCCAGCTCAGCGCCCTGTTGCGCAAGCAAAATTCTGCTATGCTTTTCATTTCTGCATTCCTCCTTTTCGGTTGTTGGAGGACAGTGTGGCCACGGTGTCGCCTTCACTGAGCATGGCTTGACCTGTTGTGACTACGCGTTCGCCAGCTTTTAGACCGCTACAAATTTCTATCATACCTCCGCCTAATAGGCGTCCTGTGGCCACGTTACGATGGCTAACCCGTCCGCCGTTGTCTATTGTCCAAACACAACTGCCTCCAGAGGATGGACTCCATACAGCTTTCTGAGGTACGGCTATTCCAATTGACTTATTTGTAGTCTGCCCAATGAGCATGTTGCCCGACATACCACCTGGCAGGTGTGATTTTCCGTTGTCTATCAATGCTGTAAGTTTGAAAGCCATATTGTTACCGGTGGCGGTACGTGTTATGTAGGTTTCTGCCGGCTTGAATGTCCTGCCGCTCATACGGTCGAAACTTATCAGACATGTCCTGCCGCCAATGTTCTGTTGTAGTTGTGCGGCTATGTCCTCAGGTACGTAGGCCTCTGCCTTTATGCGTGACATATCTATAAACGTAATCACAGGCTGTCCTGCTTCCACATCCTGATAGCGTTCTACATGTTGTGTCTGTACATATCCGCTGAAAGGAGCTATGAGTTGTGTACGGTCCAATTCATCTGCAGCCATGTCATAGTCGGCTTTTGCGCGCTCATAATCGGCTTTTGCACGCTCATACTCCTGTTCGGCTATGTTGCCAGCTTTAAATAAGCGTGCTGTACGTTCGTATTCAGCCTTAGTCTGACGGTATATTGCCGCTGCTCGTCTTTTTCTTACAATGAAATCACGGGCGTCGAGTGCGGCTATTACCTCTCCGCATCTGAAGAACTGACCTTCTTGAACGTCAAGTTTTGATATATGGCCGCCAACTCTGAAGGCGAGTTCGGCTGTATGGCAGGGCTCAGATATGAAAGGATACTTGCGGGCCAATGTATCGGCCATACTTTCAGCAGTGGCTATGCTTACTGTGTGTACTTCGTTTGGAGTATCGTGCCGGTCACCGCACGATGCCGCCATGATGATAGCTGGCAGAATCAGCAGCATGTTTTTTTTAATGGTAATCATTTTTTTCTGTTAGGTTTATATGTTTTTTATGGCAAAGATAGTATGCCGTATGGCTGTATGTCAACATAAATATTACTGAAACAGCTCTATTAGTGTCTGAATGTGTATCAGCGGCTTCTGGAATGAAACGGCTTGATATGGATTATAATATATAGGTGAGTGCGATTGTTGTGGATGGCACGTTATGGTGGTTTGTTTTATTACCTGAGTGAGATATAGTATTGAAAATTTTTATAGAATGATAGACTTATAGATAATAAAGAGGTAATATGATGTTTTTGTGTGAAAACATAAAAATGTGCATTCGCTTAAGGTATGGTAAGTTTTTTGTTGTTATTGTAAAAACTGTTTGGTGATATGTGTTGGTTTCAAACAATAAACCTATTGATAGTTAACAACAACCGGGCTACTTTTGCTTTAAAAGTGGCCCGGTTGTCTTGTTACATGCAGTTGTTTTTTATGTGTTCATTGCTCCGCATTGTGGGCAAATGCCCTTGTGTCTCAGACCTGCTCCGCATTTGCCACAAATGTAGTTGCATTTAGCCCGCTTGAAGTATATTTTTATGGCAAGGCAGGCGTATGCGACTAAAAGCGGATAGCCGATGTAATAAAGCGTGGCGATAGAAAATATTATGTAGTTTGCAGCGCATATGCTGGCCAGTCCGCAGAGATATAGAAGGGCTTCAGCCGATGGCAACAGTCGGCGCACGCTGTCGGCTACGGCTAAGCCTAATACTGGCATTGCCCATACTGCAATGAGGAATACGGCCAGTACCGGCGGAACGTTGAGCGGATTGAGCGTGGGGTGGAAATAGAAGTGGCGCCATGCGTCGGGCTCAAAGTTCTGTATGCTTGAATATATCACGGCTGCCGCGGCCACGTTGAGTGCCAGCAGTGTAGGGTAGACTGAGCCTATGTCGTTAAAGTGTACTATCCGGGCGTTGCGGCGTAGCAACGTGCGCATGAGATAGGCCACGGATATGGTGCTGATGACTATAAGGAATATGAGTAAGTGGGTATCAGAAAAAACAGATATAAATTGTGATATCGGGTCGCTTGGCACAGTGGCTGCCAGCAGTGCTTGCTCGCGCGCCCATCCGAAGGTTTGCTGGTCGCGCGCCACCTGAATCCATACGGAGTCGGCTGTTCCAGACGGCATTACTCTTATGTCAGCTACCACGAGTCGGTTATGCCTATAGACAGTCACCGAGTCGGTGAGCATATTGTTGAGTAATTCCTCAGGTTGTTGCCGCACCAAAACGAGCGAGTCGGCTTTCACTACAAAATTGTAGTTTATCGTGTAGTGGTGGGTGCGCTCAAATTCGACCGTGTCGGCTGAAACTGTTTCGGCATGATGAGTTTTGTTTTGTCCTACGTTGTGATAGCAGGCAGAGCAAACAACGGCTGTTATAGCTATGGCTGTTAATGAAATAAGCCGTAATGTGGTTCTTAGTGTCTGTAGCCATTGGGTAGTCTGGCGTATGGAGGTGTGCGTGGTGTACATATTGCTGTGATTGGAGTGAGTGGATATACAAATGTTTTTAATGTATATTGTAATATTTTATTGTGGGGCTTTGGCTGTTGCATCGGTTGCGCCAGACGGTTTTTCGGCAATCACATTCATTTGGCACTTTTGGCAGTCGAATTGCAACTCGAATCGTCTGCCGTCAGCAAGTTTGAGGCGCATTTTTCCTGGTGCATGTCCGCCCTCGCGGCTGCACATGCCCATGGCATGACGTATGCAGTAGCGGCACTGCATGAGCAAGGCACCTTGTGGCATCGTCAGTTCGGGGGCTGATGTCGGGGTGATGCCTTGACGGCGGTAGAAATTGTATGCACGGCTGTTGGCTACATTGTAAAGATATGTCTGCGCGGCAGGATAGGCATTGACTCCGTCGGGCTTCTCTAACCGGTATGGTGCGCAGGCTTTTCTTTGGTGCTCAGTCTCAAGCTTTATGGCTCCGGCAAGTTTGTCGACAGCGAGTCGCCTTATGGCGGCAAGCGTGCTCGATGGTATAAAACCGCGTGGTTCGCCTTCTGGCATACTTACGGATGTTGCGTCAAAGGGTGTGCCGCCGAGGCGTGTCAACTGTCGCTTTATGTTATCAGCCTGAGGTTTCATGGCAGGTTGCTGACCTGCGTTAGCTGTGGCTGTCACGATCTTATTACCAGCTGTGGCAGTCAGTATCAGTTTATCGCCGTTTTCGGTCAGCTGCATGGTTATGCTTATTTTACGTTCAGCGCTGTGCCCTGTCAGTTGCTTCTCAAAATTCCGGTCGCTGTTGCGGTAGACGGCCTTGCCGCGCAGCCTTTCCCGAGGCATCTTTTGCGGATATATGGTATTGCCTTCGGCCCTGTTGACTCTGAAACCCTGCAGTTCACCACCGTCTGTAAAGAAACACAGTCCATCGCCGTTGGCAAATGATGCCGTACCGGCAATGGTAAGAGAGTCGCGTCCTACGGTTTTTACTTTGCCTACATATTCACCTATAGCCTTTGGCGTAAGTGGCGAACTCATGTCGTGCCGGCGTCCGTCGGCAAAATAATGTGTGAAGCCGCGGTTGAAAGTTTTATTAAGGTTGGGCTTAAATGTATAGTTGCACTTTCCTAATGAGGCGCGGCGGTATTGTCCACCGCTTTTGGCAATTATCTCGTTTAGGCGTTGACTGTAGGCAGCTGTAACATTTTTTACATAGTTAATGTCCTTGAGTCGTCCTTCAATCTTTAGTGACGAAACTCCGCTGTCGAGCAGATTTTCGAGGCGGTCGATAAGACACAAGTCCTTGAGTGACAGCAAGTGGCGTCCGCGCTCGATGATGTTGCCTTGTACGTCTTCAAGGTCGAATTTTAGACGGCAGAACTGTGCACATTCGCCCCTGTTGGCACTACGGCCGAAGCAATACTGTGAAGCATAGCATTGCCCCGAATAGCTGACGCACAGGGCACCATGGACAAACACTTCAAGCTCTACGCCGGGCACTTCCTCGTGTATGCGTCTTATTTCGTCGGCCGAGAGTTCGCGTGCCAATACAACGCGGCTAAAGCCTTGTGAAGCGAGCCATTTTACTTTTTCGGGTGTACGGTTGTCAGTCTGCGTGCTTGCATGGAGCGGTATTGGTGGCATGCCGGCATCAGATACGATCATGTCGGCTAAGGCCATGTCTTGCACCAGTATGGCGTCGGCACCAGCTTCATAGAGTTGAGTGATCAGTTCCTTGGCGGCAACGAGTTCGCTGTCGTAAATTATAGTGTTCACTGTAACATAGACTTTTGCCATGAACATGTGTGCATAGCTACACAAAGTTCTGATGTCGTCAATGGTGTTACATGCTGCGGCGCGCGCTCCGAAGCGGCCCGCTCCTATATAGACGGCATCGGCTCCATGGTCGATGGCTGCCATGCCACATTCAAGATTTTTGGCCGGAGCCAGCAGTTCAATAGTTTTACTCAATTTTATTTATGTCGTAAGGGGTTTCTTGATATACGTAATAGTTAATCCAATTATTAAAGAGCAGATTGGCATGTGCCCGCCAGCGTACCATTGGCGGGTTGGCCGGATTGTTGTCTGTATAATAGTTGACAGGCATGTCCACATCGTCTCGTTTGCCCATGTCGCGGCGGTATTCTTTATCGAGCGTGTCAGGTGAGTATTCCAAGTGGCCTGTTATGAAAAATTCTCGCCCTCCGCGAGCCATCACAATGCTTACGCCACTCTCGGCCGATTCTGCTATGAGCTGTAGGCCCTGCGTTGCCTCTATGTCCTGTTTTCTCACTTCGGTGTGTCTGCTCTGCGGCATGTAGAAATAGTCGTCGAAGCCTCTGAATATTGGCAACAGCGGCTTTAGTGGGTGCTGTTTGAACACACCGAACATCTTTTTTGGCAAAGCATATTTCTGTATGCCGTAGTGATAATAGAGTCCGGCCTGAGCAGCCCAGCATATATAAAGGGTGCTTGTTACATGACAGCGTGCCCAGGCAAATATTTTGGTCACTTCATCCCAGTAAGTCACTTCCTCAAAAGCGTAGTTCTCTACAGGTGCGCCAGTTATTATCATGCCGTCGAATTTTTTGTCTTTCAGCACGTCAAAATCTTTATAGAAGGCCATCATGTGCTCAATTGGAGTATTTTTGGGGGTGTGACTCTTGAGTTTCATGAAAGTTATGTCCATTTGAAGTGGCGTGTTAGATAGTAGACGTATCAAGTCGGTCTCTGTTGTTATTTTCAGAGGCATGAGGTTTAATATCACGATGTGCAGTGGGCGAATGTCCTGCGTATGAGCCCTTGAGCTGTCCATTACAAAGATATTCTCTTTTTTCAGAATGTCTATTGCAGGCAGCTTGTCTGGTATTCGTAATGGCATTTTTTATTCTCTCTTTCTCATTAACTTGTGGCAAACTTACATAAAAAAAACGATATATCGCATTATTGATGCAGAAAAACTTTTGTGTATAACCAAGTTAGGTGTAAAAAAGCCCCGTGGAAAGTTTCCGCGGGGCCTATTAATATTTGCCTGTTGCAAGGCTTTGCTGATTTTGCATTGCTTTAACAACACAGCCATTACATTGTGTTTACCAAAGCTTTACGCGTTTGTCTGCTGGCAGGTAGAGCTTGTCAGTTGGTTTAACGTTGAAAGCCTCATACCATGCATCGATGTGTGGCAGTGCTCCATTGACGCGCCATTCGCCGAGAGAGTGAGGGTCACTCTTTGTGCGGTTGCGTATCTCTTCTTCTGTAATGTTGGCAGCCCATACACCGGCATATGCCAGGAAGAAACGCTGATCAGCAGTGAGTCCGTCAATTTCTTTCAGCGGAGCATCCTTTGTGGCATTTTTGTAGGCATTATATGCTACCTGCAGGCCTCCGTGGTCGGCAAGATTCTCGCCAAGTGTGAGTTTGCCGTTGGCATTGAGATCAGGCAGAACCTTTATGGCTGAGAAGAAGTCTACACACACTTGTGCACGCTTGTTGAAGTTTTCGGCATCACTTGCCGTCCACCAGTCTGTCATGTTTCCGTTTTTGTCGTAGTTGCGTCCCTGATCGTCGAATCCGTGAGTCATTTCATGACCAATGACAACACCAATGGCACCATAGTTGAATGCATCGTCGGCATTAGGATCAAAGAACGGTACCTGAAGAATACCTGCAGGGAAGCATATTTCGTTAGTAGTCGGATTGTAGTATGCGTTGACAGTCTGCGGAGTCATGAACCATTCGTCCTTGTCTACAGGCTTGCCTGCGCGGTAGTTGATGTCCCATTCGTTCCAAAACTTGCGGCAGTTCTGAACGTTTTCATAGTAGGATAATTTCGGATCGATGGTAAGGCCAGACATGTCTTTCCACTTATTAGGATATCCTATTTTTACGTAGAAGGCATCGAGCTTGTCTAGAGCAGCTTTTTTGGTGTCATCGCTCATCCAGTCCTGAGCTTTTATTCTCTCTGCCAATGATATCTGCAGATTCTTTACGAGTTTTTCCATGCGCTCTTTTGAAGATGCCGGGAAATAGCGCTCAACATACATTTTACCGAGAGCTTCGCCCATTTGGCTTTCAACCTGGCTTGTAGCACGTTTCCAGCGCGGATGGTCTTCTTTGCGGCCAGACATTGTCTTGCCGAAGAAGTCGAAGTTGGCTGCTATGACATCGTCGCTCAGATAGCTTGCCGCAGAGAGAATGACATCCCATTCCATGTATGCACGCAGTTCGTCGGGAGTCATTTCTGACAATATTTTGTCTGCGCCCTTAACGAATGACGGCTGGCCTACAACGAGTTCTTTAAAGTGCTCGCTCTTTACGCCTTCAGCGTTAAGAAGCTGGGTGAGGCCTACATGCGGGTAATTGCTCTCAAAATTTTGGATGGTCATCTTATTATAGTTGGCAGCAACGTCGCGCAGTTCTGTGCTAGACTTAGAAACCTTTGCGAGTCCTGTTTCAACTTTCATGATGCTTTCCATTTTTTTCTTTGCGGCAGCGTCAGAAAAACCAAATAACTTGAACATGCGCTCAATGTGTTTTTTATAGGCCTCTCTTATGGCTGTAGTGGCAGGGTCGGTGTCAAGATAATATTCTTTCTGTCCGAGACATATGCCGCCCTGATATATGTTCAGTATGTTCATTGTGGCATTCTTCTCGTCTGCACCGAAGCCTATGCCCATTGGTACTCCGTAGCCGAATGTGGCATACTTAAGCTGTACTTTGCGAAGATCGGCCACGGTTTTCGCCTTCTCAATTTCATTTATGAGCGGCATTACCGGCTTCACGCCTTCTTTGTTACGGCGTACAGAGTCCATAGCCATCTTGTAGAAGTCACTGAGTTTGCGCTCGGTACTGCCTTGTGGATACTCTTTCTTCAGCAGGTCGCTCAAGATTGTGTTAACACGCTTGTTGTTGTCAAGTCCGAGTTGGTCGAAACTGCCGAAACGCGAATAGGCTGCCGGCAGAGGATTGTTTTTCATCCATCCGCCACATGCGTACTGATAGAAATCGTCAGCCGGTCTGACACTGTTGTCGAGATTCTTCAGGTCGATTCCCGACTTCAGCTGTGCCTGTGCGCCAGCTGTCAGTGAGACAGAGGCAAAAAGCACTGCTGGGATAAGGTGTTTCATTTTCATAATTTTTTTAATTTAAGTTGATGGTATGTTTTTATTACATATATTTTTCAAGTTCTTCTGAGAGCTGTTCCCATCTTTCCACTTCCTCATCAAGACTTTTTTTAGTTGAGGTATAGTCATTTATCAAATCCATGTCACTGGCTCTTTCCGGAAGGCATAACAAATCGTTGAGTTCTTTGAGACGTTTCTCAAGTCTTTCAATCTTTGTTTCTGATTCTTTCACAGCCTTTTCAGCCTTGCGTATTTTTTTCTGTTGCTCTTTTCGCTCTTCATATGATTGCTTGGCAGATGTCTCCTCCTGCTGCTGCGGTTCGTTATTGTTGACAGATACATTGCTGCCTGATGACTGTTGGGCTGTCGTATGCTGCGCATTATGTCCTAGGGAGTCGAGCGACTCTATATTGCGTGCATGCAGAAAGTCATATATGCCTCCGAGATGTTCTTTGACCTTTCCGCCTCCGAACTCATACACCTTTGTTACAAGGCCATCGAGAAACTCACGGTCGTGGCTAACAATTATAGCGGTGCCGTCGAATGCCTTTATTGCTTCTTTCAATACATCTTTTGACGGCATGTCAAGGTGGTTGGTCGGCTCATCGAGTATCAGTAAGTTTACAGGTTCAAGCAGCAACTTAATCATAGCCAGTCGGCTACGTTCACCTCCACTCAGAACTTTGACATTTTTCTCTGATGCCTCGCCTCCGAACATAAAAGCTCCGAGTATATCGTTTATTTTTAATCTTATGTCTCCCTTAGCTACATTGTCTATAGTTTGAAAAACAGTGAGATTCTCGTCAAGCAATTGGGCCTGGTTCTGAGCGAAATAGCCTATTTGAACGTTGTGCCCTATTTTTAATGTTCCGGTATAAGGAATCTCGTTCATTATACATTTTACTAGAGTTGACTTTCCTTCACCGTTTTTTCCTACAAAAGCAACCTTTTCGCCACGCTTTATGGTGAATGTCACATGATCAAAAACGGTATGGGTACCGTAATCTTTGCGTACTTCATCGCATATTACAGGATAATCACCACTGCGAAGACAAGGAGGAAACTTGAGGTGCATGGCAGAGTTGTCCACTTCGTCAATCTCTATTGGCACTATTTTTTCAAGCTGCTTTATGCGACTTTGCACCTGTACAGCCTTGGTGGGTTTGTATCTGAAGCGCTCTATAAAATCTTTTATGTCTGCAATCTCTTTTTGTTGGTTTTCGTATGCGCGGAGCTGCTGTTCGCGACGTTCTGCCCTCAATTTAACGTATTCGTCATATTTCACCTTATAGTCAACCACTTTTCCGCAACTTATCTCTAGAGTGCGGTTGGTGACATTGTTAATGAATGCTCTGTCGTGGCTTACAAGAACAACAGCCTTTGCGCTTTGTGCCAAGAATTGTTCCAACCATTGGATACTTTCAATGTCCAGGTGGTTAGTAGGCTCGTCAAGCAGCAGTACGTCGGGCTTTTGCAAAAGAATTTTTGCCAACTCTATACGCATGCGCCAACCTCCGCTGAATTCGCTTGTAGGCCGTGACATGTCAGAACGCTCAAACCCCAGACCTATCAGAGTACGTTCGATGTCGGCTTCATAGTTTTCAGCTCCCATCATCATATACCTTTCGTGTTCTTGGGTGAATTTTTGTACAAGAGCCATATATTCCTCACTGTCATAGTCTGTACGTTCTGCCAGTTCCTGGTTCATCTTGTCAAGCCTTGCCTTCATTTCTGTATTTCCGGCAAATGCTTTGCGCGCCTCTTCGCGCACTGTTGTGTCGTCCTGAAGAATCATTACCTGAGGCAGATATCCAATAGTGGTTCCGCTAGGTACGGCCACCGTTCCTGCCGTTGGCTTCTGCATGCCGCAAAGTATTTTCAGCATTGTAGATTTTCCTGCCCCGTTTTTACCTACAAGGGCTATACGATCGCGGTCGTTAACCACGAAACTTACGTTGCTGAACAACGGCTTTACGCCAAATTCTACTTTTAGTCCTTCTACTGAAATCATTTCTTAATTTTTCACGCTTACTTTTTGTCAGCTGTAGCTGAATATTTCAGCGTATTACTATTGCTTTAGTTGGCAAAATTAAGTAATTTTATTGTCACGACCAAACATTATTATAAAAAAGCATCTGTGAACACTTCTCTTTGACGATGCATTAATTACATATTGTCAGTTTTACATTATTGTTATTTGTTTAGAATGTTATGCTGGCACATAATTATGATTAATGTTACAGATTCAATGTTTTGTTGAAATATAGCTTCAGCGTATTTGACAAAATGCAATCAAGAGTGTATGTATTGTGCTTGTTTTGTCAATAGAAACTTTTATGGAAATCTTTTAAAACAGCTTTTAAAATATATGTTTTTATGTGCCTTATTCATAAAAATAGTCTTAAAATTTTGTGAAAGGCATTATTATGTTTTGCAAAAGTATATCTATTGCTTTGTAAAAGCATACTTTTCGTATTGTGAAACAATGCATTTTATCATTGAATCATGGGCCTTTTGTGATGTAAATAGTGCCAGTTTAGGACGTGTCCTGTGTGATTTATGTTGGAGTCCTTATGAAGTATCTACGTAATATCTTCTGTATCAATATTTTATACTGATTATTGATTTTTTTTATTTTTGCGCGTTTCGTGTATTAAAATTGGATTTATCCTTTTTTTTGTAATGTTACTGAAAAGCAAAATGTAATATAATGATATTATTATTATTTCATTATGATTTACGGCTTTGGTTTACGGCTTTGCTAAATCTATAGTATATTGTGCATCGCTCATAAAGCATATTTCATACAATCATAATGTCGCTCATTATCATATCGCTGATATAAATGCCTTTTTTAGTAAGTTTAAGCCTTCCGTCTTTTAATTCCAACAATCCTTCGTCAATATGTCTTGCGGCATTTTTAACAACATGATTACTGTATTCACAGCCAAGCATGCTTTCTACCTTCTTTAAGTCTATACCGTCAGATGTTCTTAATGCTGTTGTAATTATATCGTTCATGATAGTGTCCTTATCGAGTGTCTCCCGTTCCATAGGAATAACATTATTGTTTATGCTTTTAATGTATTTTCTAACGTCGGCAACATTCCATTGTCTTGATTTCATGTCAAATGAATGTGCTGCAGCTCCAAGGCCTATATATGGCACTTGATGCCAGTAACTGCTGTTATGTCGTGAGCGAAAGCCCGGTCTGGCAAAATTACTGATTTCATAATGTTCATATTCTGATGCTGTCAGCTGACTGACAAGTTCGTTGTACATAGCAAGGCTCAAGTCATCGTCTATTTCCTTTATTTTGCCGTTTTTGAGCATATTCCATAGTGGCGTTCCTTCTTCATACATAAGACTGTATGCCGAGATGTGTTCTACATTTAGAGCCAAGGCTGCTGCTATGTCTTCTTTCCATTGTTTGAGACTCTCATTAGGAAATCCAAACATCAGGTCGATGCTTATATTATGTATGCCAGCTTTCCTTAGCAGCATTACAGCTTTGCTTACTTCGCCTGCATTATGACGTCTGTGTAGTAAGGCCAGTCTTTTATCTGAAAAAGTCTGTGCTCCCATGCTGACACGGTTTATCGGCATCCGACTGATGACATTTACAAATTCCGGCGTTACGTCGTCTGGATTACATTCCATTGTTACCTCGGCATCGGCATTCACACTATATACATTATTTATATATAGAAAAAGTTTGTTCAGATTGTCTTCATCCAACAAAGAAGGAGTTCCTCCGCCAAGATATATTGTGGAGACAGGTTCATTGAGGTAATTTTCTCTTAGTTTCATCTCTCGACAAACGGCATCAATGTATTCGTTGCGTATGCTTAGAAGTGTAGTAGAATAGAAGCCGCAATATATACAACGGGTCTTGCAGAATGGTATGTGAATGTAAATGCCTGCCATTATAATTTTATCGTTTTCAGTTTCGTTTTCTTTATTTTAATGCAAAATTACTAATATGTTTTAATTTTTATGAGCTTTTTTGCGTTTTATTTTGTTTGTTTGCACAAAAAATCGTAACTTAGAGGCCAACATAAGTTATTAACTTAAATCTATAATAATATGAGAGTTTATCAAACTAATGAGATTAAAAACATTGCCTTGCTTGGCAGTGCGGGATCAGGCAAGACAACTCTTGCCGAAGCTATGTTATATGAAAGCGGACTTATCAAGCGTCGTGGTTCTGTAGAAGCAAAAAACACAGTATGTGACTATTTCCCAGTTGAACAAGAATATGGCTACTCAGTATTTTCAACTGTTTTTAATGTAGAGTGGAATAATAAAAAACTTAATATCATAGATTGTCCGGGTTCTGATGACTTTGTCGGAGGTGCCATTACAGCTCTTAATGTTACAGACCAGGCCGTGATATTGATTAATGGCCAGTATGGCCCGGAAGTTGGTACACAGAATAACTTCAGATACACAGAGAAACTGAAAAAGCCGGTTATATTCCTTATAAACCAGCTTGACAGCGATAAATGTGACTTTGATACGATAATAAGCAGCATGAAGGACATTTATGGTCCGAAATGCGTTCAGATACAATATCCTATAACAACAGGTCCTGGCTTTAATGCTCTTATAGACGTTCTTCTGATGAAGAAATACTCATGGAAACCGGAAGGTGGCGCTCCTATTATTGAAGATATTCCGGCAGAGGAGATGGATAAGGCTATGGAACTTCATAAGGCATTGGTTGAAGCCGCTGCCGAAAACGATGAAACCTTGATGGAGAAGTTCTTTGAGGAGGAGACTCTTACTGAGGATGAAATGCGTGAAGGTATTCGAAAAGGGCTTGTTACGCGCTCTATATTCCCTGTCTTCTGTGTATGTGCAGGCAAGAGTATGGGCGTTCATCGTCTAATGGAATTTTTGGGTAATGTTGTCCCGTTCGTGAGCGAGATGCCTAAAATTCATAATACACGCGGTGAGGAAGTAGCTGCAGAAACTTCAGGTCCTGAATCTCTGTATTTCTTTAAAACTGGTGTTGAACCTCATATTGGAGAGGTTTCTTACTTCAAGGTTATGAGTGGTTGTGTTAAGCCTGGAGACGATTTGAGTAATGCTGACCGTGGTTCTAAAGAACGTATTGCCAATATTTTTGTATGCGCAGGAGCCAACCGTCAGGCTGTCGACTGTCTTAATGCCGGTGATATAGGATGTACTGTTAAACTTAAGGATGTAAAGACGGGAAATACTCTTAACGGAAAAGACTGTGACAACAGGTTTGATTTCATTAAATATCCAAATTCTAAGTATTCTCGCGCAATAAAGGCTGTCAATGAGGCTGATACAGAAAAGCTGATGGCTGCTTTGTTGAAGATGAGACAGGAAGATCCCACATGGGTTGTTGAGCAGAGCAAAGAGTTGCGCCAGACTATTGTTCATGGTCAGGGTGAGTTCCATTTGCGTACGCTTAAATGGCGTCTTGAGAACAATGAGAAACTCCAGGTTAAGTTTGTTGATGCCAAAATACCTTATCGAGAAACAATTACTAAGGCTGCACGTGCAGACTATCGTCACAAAAAACAGTCGGGTGGTGCCGGACAGTTTGGTGAAGTTCATCTTATAGTTGAGCCTTATGCAGAAGGTATGCCCGATCCAGTGTCATATAAGTTTAACGGACAGGAGTTTAAGATGAATATCAAAAGTAAGGAAGTAGTTGACCTTGAGTGGGGCGGCAAGCTGGTATTCATCAATTCTGTTGTCGGTGGAGCTATAGATACACGTTTCATGCCGGCAATATTAAAGGGTATCATGGAGCGTATGGAGCAAGGGCCGCTGACCGGAAGCTATGCCCGTGATGTGCGTGTTGTCGTTTATGATGGAAAAATGCATCCGGTTGACAGTAATGAACTTTCATTCATGTTGGCTGCCCGTCATGCATTCTCTGAGGCATTTAAGAACGCCGGTCCGAAGATTCTGGAGCCTATTTATGACCTTGAGGTTTATGTTCCAGCAGACTTTATGGGTGATGTTATGAGTGACTTGCAGGGACGCCGTGCATTGATTATGGGTATGGACAGTGAAGCCGGTTATCAGAAGTTACAGGCAAAAATTCCATTGAAGGAACTTGCAAATTATTCAATTTCGTTGAGTTCTATTACAGGTGGGCGTGCTTCATTTACAACAAAATTCGCAAGTTACGAACTTGTTCCTAACGATATACAGCAGACTCTCATCAAGGAGCATGAAGCAGAACTTGAAGATAAGGATGAATGATAAGTCTTTCGCTGTATGTGACAGTATGCCTGTATAAATGTCAGCACAGATAGTGCAACGTCTCATTCTGTTACACAGGCGTAAGAATATTATAAAGTTTAAGGCCGTTTCAGCTTAAATGTAAGCTTAAACGGCCTTTTACTTGCTGACATTATAGGTGTTGTTGCTTTCTTGCAGGCATCTATTGACTGCAACTATGTTGTATATGGCAGTAATTTTTCATGATTACAATTCTTAAAATAAGACATCGTGATATACTATGCTAAGTTGATAATTATTAATTAATGTATGCCTATTTAGTTAATATAGATAAATTTTGAATAATTAATTAACAAAACGATTTGGTCGCATTTGTTTTTACGATATATTTGCCGATATGAAAAAAGCAACTATTTGGACAGTAGCAATAGTAATGGGACTTTCTTTCCTGGTGTTGCTCTTCATGCAGATAAAATACATAGAAGAGATGGTGCACATGAAGAAAGAACAGTTTGATGAGTCGGTAACCAAGGCTCTGTATCAAGCTGCCCGTAACCTTGAGCTAAATGAGACTTTAAGATATCTTGAAAAGGATGTCAACGAAACCGAGCGCCGTGCATTTAAGCAGGATTCTGTCGGAACGCAGTCGGGTGATGTTGACGGCACCGTTCAGCATTCGCATCAGTATTCTGTTGCAGATAGAAATGGTACGGTGTATTCGTCATTTGAGTTGAAGACTATTACGGTCAGACCATCTTCAATGCCTAAAGCTATGATTCTGCGTAATGACAAGAATTCTATATCTGAGGCAACAAAGTCAATGAGGGAAATTGTCAAGAACAGATACATATATCAGAAAGCTCTTCTAGATGAAGTTGTTTACAGTATTCTTTATACGGCTTCTGAAAAGCCGCTAAAAGAGCGTATAAACTTCAAGATGCTCGACCAAGATATAAAAACGGAGCTTATGAACAATGGTATAGATATCGCTTACCATTTCACGGTATCTACGCAAGACGGACGTGAAGTTTACAGATGTCCTGACTATACTGATGAAGGAGAGGATTATACTTACTCTCAGGCTTTGTTCAGAAATGATCCTTCTACAAAGGCCGGTGTGGTGAGAATACATTTTCCAGACATGAACAGCTATATTTTCAGTAGTGTAAGGTTCATGATTCCTTCAATAGCATTTACGGTGGTATTGCTTGTTACGTTTATTTTCACGATAGTTGTGATCTTCAGACAGAAGCGTTACACCGAGATAAAGAATGATTTTATAAATAATATGACTCATGAGCTGAAAACTCCTATCAGCAGCATCTCTCTTGCAGCACAGATGCTCAATGATGAAACAGTGACAAAGAGTCCGGTTATGATGAAGCATTTAGGTGGCGTTATCAACGATGAGTCAAAACGTCTGCGTTTTCTTGTTGAGAAAGTTTTGCAGATGTCAATGTTCGACCGTAAGAAGGCAATATTCAAGAAAAAGGAGCTTAACTTGAACGAACTTGCTGAAAATGTTGCAAATACATTTACTTTGCGTGTGGAACATACAGGAGGACATATAACAACAACTTTAGATGCTACAGAACCGACAATATATGTTGATGAAATGCATTTTACAAATGTTATCTTCAATTTGCTTGATAATGCTGTTAAATATCGCGATCCTGACAGACCTGTAGAATTGTCAATAAAGACATGGAACGATAAGGAGCATCTGTATTTGTCAGTTAAAGACAATGGTTTGGGTATAAAGAAAGAGAATCTTAAAAAAATATTTGAGAAATTCTATCGCGTTCACACGGGCAATGTTCATGATGTCAAAGGATTTGGGCTAGGATTGGCTTATGTCAAGAAGGTTGTTGAGTTGCATAAGGGTGAGATTCATGCGGAAAGTGAAAAAGGAAAAGGAACGAAATTTATAATAACATTACCTATAATTAAAAAATAGAAAGACTATGGATGAGAAATTGAAAATTCTTTTATGCGAAGATGATGAGAATTTGGGTATGCTTCTTCGCGAATACTTGCAGGCCAAAGGATACAGCGCAGAGCTTTGTCCTGATGGTGATGCCGGATATAAAGCTTTTTTGAAGAATAAGTTTGATATATGTGTGCTTGATGTAATGATGCCTAAAAAGGACGGATTCACATTGGCTCAGGAAATAAGACAGGCTAATGCTGAAATTCCAATCATCTTCCTTACGGCAAAAACGCTGAAAGAGGATATTCTTGAAGGCTTCAAGATTGGTGCCGATGACTATATCACAAAGCCGTTCTCAATGGAGGAACTGGTGTTCCGTATAGAGGCTATCCTGCGTCGTGTACGTGGTAAGAAGAACAAAGAAAACACTGTTTATCATATCGGACGTTTTACTTTCGATACTCAGAAGCAGTTGCTTACCATCGACGACAAGCAGACGAAACTTACAACTAAAGAGAATGAGCTGCTTGCTCTTCTGTGCTCTCATGCTAACGAGATTCTGCAGCGCGACTTCGCACTGAAGACAATATGGATTGACGATAACTACTTCAACGCACGTTCAATGGATGTTTATATCACAAAGCTGCGTAAACATCTGAAGGACGACGATCAGATAGAAATCATCAACATTCACGGCAAGGGATACAAGCTCATCACTCCTGAGCAGGAATAACCATAAGCCTTGAAACGATATAATAAAATAATCCTCAGAACCAAATATGCCGGTTCTGAGGATTGTTTTTGTTTTATATTGTTATAAGTTATTTGCTTCTTATGGAATAAAATTATATATTTGCAGAAGCAACAGAAATTGACAATGAAACATGTTGACAGGTATGTGATGACTGAAAGTCCTGCTTCCTCGGTTTTGGAATTGGGCTTTTGTCTTATTTTGGCTTGTGGCTTGTTGGACGGCTATTGTAAACCATGGTATGTCGCAATCTCCTTAGTTATATTCATATTTGTAATATTTTCGGTTGTCTTGAGTCTGTTTATACGCAGGCAGAAAATTGTAATTGATTCACGAGGTATTCATTATTATGAACGTTTTTTATTTAAGATAACCAAGCACGATTATCCCTGGTCACGGGTGAGCAGATGCTATATTGACTGGTGGCATTATTATTCAATGCCGGTGCCGATGCGTAGGCTTGTTGTCGTTACAGAATTGTCAAACGGCAGCAGTAAGTATCATGATATAGATCTTAAGGATTTTGAATTGGCTTTCAGAATGAGTCATTTGAAACGTGCTATCTTAGAATATAGTAATAATGCTGGAATTTTCGATGAGGAGCAGACTTCGGCTAATAGAAAAAGTGAAATGCTCTATTGGCTGATTATTGTGTTGGTACTTATATTGGTGTTCTTGTGTGTACAGATTTCCGACTATTGAGGGATATATAATTGTCGGATGTGTAATGTGCAGATAGCCAGAGGTTTGTAAAAGATACAGTTTCGCAGTCTGAAAAATGTCTTTTAGTTCGCGTTTTCCGGTCATTTACAATGTAAAATGGTGTTAATTTCGAGATGTTGCTTTTCCGGTTTATTTAATATTTGCTTTCCTTTTTCAGAAGATACACATGCCAAGCTACTCCAAGCACCACCAGAGCCACGGCCGAGATGATGAATGCGTTACTGTCGGTCCAACTGAAAGCATAGCCGACAATCAGCAGAATAACGCCAAGATACATGACTGCCAGTCCAGAAAAGCGTATGTATTTCTTCATATCAGTAATCTTTTATGATTCTTATATTCTTATTATTATGGTGCAAAAATACAGATAAAAATCAATAAAGCAAGGCTTTGTATATGAAAGATTGGCAAAACAAGGCTTAAAAAGCAAAATAAAGTTAAATATTATAAGTATATACATTAATAATGTCGGATATGTCAGCGGAAAAGCGTACCTTTGCACCGCATTTTGCAAAATAATAAACAAATTAATCATTTAAAAGTAGTATGAATCAATACGAAACCGTTTTCATTTTAACTCCCGTTTTGTCTGATGAACAGATGAAGGAAACGGTCGCTAAATTCAAAAATCTGCTTACTGACAAAGGTGCGGAAATTCTGAATGAGGAGACCTGGGGACTGAAGAAGATGGCTTATCCTATTCAGAAGAAATCTACAGGTTTTTATTGCCTGATAGAGTTCAAGGCTGAGCCTAATGTAATTAACACTCTCGAGACTGGATTCCGTCGTGATGAGAAGGTAATCCGTTTTATGACAGTTAAGCTCGACAAGTATGCTGTACTGTATGCCGAGAAGAGAAGAAACAAATACGCTAAAAAAGAGGAGGCTTAAATTATGGCAGCACAAGAATCAGAAATCAGATATTTGACTCCGCCTTCAGTGGACACAAAGAAAAAGAAATATTGCCGTTTCAAGAAGAGCGGTATTAAGTATATTGACTATAAGGATCCTGAGTTCCTTAAGAAATTCTTGAACGAGCAGGGTAAAATTCTTCCCCGCCGTATCACAGGAACTTCTCTTAAGTACCAGCGCCGTGTGGCTCAGGCTGTTAAGCGTGCACGCCAGATAGCTCTGCTTCCTTATGTAACCGATTTGATGAAATAATTTGAAGGAGGAGACAGAATGGAAATAATACTGAAAGAAGATATTATCGGCTTAGGATTTAAGAACGATATCGTTAATGTAAAAGCTGGCTATGGCCGTAACTACCTGATACCTCAGGGCAAGGGCGTTATCGCGTCTCCTTCAGCTAAGAAGGTATTGGCTGAAAACCTGAAACAGCAGGCTCGTAAACTTGCTGCTATCAAGGCTGAAGCTGAGAAGAAGGCAGAAGCACTTAAGGATGTTGCTCTCGTTATTGAGATGAAAGTTAGTGCTAATGGTGTTACTTATGGTTCTGTTAACGCCGCTACTGTAGCTGCTGAGCTTCAGAAGAAAGGCTTTGACATCGACCGCAAGATTATCACTATGCACGATGCTAAGAAGGTTGGTGACTTTGTTGCTACCGTTCACTTCCACAAGGAGGTTCTCGTTGAAGTACCTGTAAAGGTTGTTGCTGAGAATGCAGCTCCTGAGGTAGAGACTCCTAAGGCAGAGGAAACTCCTGCTGAACCAGTTGCTGAAGAGGCTCCTAAAGCAGAGGAAACAGCTGTAGAAGAGTAATTTTCGCGCTGTAAAGCAGTTTATATAAAAATCCCGGTTGCTTTTTAAGCACCGGGATTTTTGTTTTTATATAATTTACGTATTCATAAAATAATATGCTAAAATTTTAATTTGGCATATTATGAAAAACATGTTTAATGTCTTGTTTTGTAGCCTGCAAATTTGTATCTTTGCATATGTGACACACGACAATCTTATGCTGTATTTAAGCTAAGTTTGTGTGCTTTTAAACAGAATTTATAATAATTCAGATTATGAAATCATATTTCTCTATTGTAGTATTTTTTGTGTTGTTATTATCATCTATTGTAACAGGAACGGACAGATATCTTAGTACAGAAGACATGATAAAAGATGATTTGAATCAGGCTTTGGCTCATACTATTGCGGAAAAGGGTGGGGCATGGTTGGCTACGGATACAATAAAGGCATATAGACAATTGCAGAATACGGCTTCTGGTCATGTGGCATTATTGATAAATGACGAATTATTCAATGAGAGGCTTTCGATACCTGAATTACGTGACAAAGCATATATTTCGTTTGACATATTGTCAAAAAATATCGTTGCTCAAAATTCAGAATACAGTTTGAATAAAATATGCAGTGATACAATAATATTGAATCCGACTTCTTTAAAATATTGTAATGCTTCTGTTGCTATGCGCGGTTATGCCGAGTGTTCTTTTTTTATGGTGCTGAGTATGTCTGATCAGAAACTTCCGATAGCTTTAATGCTCTTATCTTTGCTTTGGGGCGGCATGACTTATTATTATTTTAAGAAGAAAGGACTTTTGTATCGTGTATCTTTTGCTGAAACTGAGAGTAATGATTCTTTAGGTGTTTATGCTAAAAATGATGATTTTAGTGTAATGTCAGTAGGCAATATGTCGTATAACATACAGTCTGAAACGTTTTATGGGGCAGATAATAGAGAAATTAATTTGACACCTATGCAATTTGAATTGATGCAGATGTTTTTTAAGGCTGAAGGACATAGGCTTATGAAAACAGATATCTGTAGTGCTCTGTGGCCAGGAAAAGATAATGCAAACGAAACCCTTTATACAATGATTAAAAGACTTAAGCCCGTTATTGAGACAAACAGCAATTTGAAAATAGAAGTAGAACGCGGGCGAGCATATAAGTTGCGTGTTGATGATTGAAGTGTGTTATAGACGTATTTTTATATTGCTCTTTAGCTTGATGTAATCTGTTGATTAATAATGATTTAAGCTATTAATGATATTCTGACTTATGGATTGTCAGATAAATGTCAGTAAGTTGTCAGCGTAAAAATATTCTCCTTTATAATGTCTGATTTATCTTTGTGCGAAAAAGCTTAAAGATGAAAAAGACATTATTGTTTTTAATTTTATTAATGTTCTCATGTGTTTCTATAGCTCAGAGTTATAAAGAAGCAAAGAAAGATAGTATTAAAACGAAATGCGTTGATGAAGACAAAGATATCAGTTATCATAAGAATGTTTATGGCAATGATAACGCTGTATCTGATTCTTTAACGTTGAATGAGGTAGTTGTAAAAAGTTCGCGTGCTGTAAATACTAATGGGGCATTAAGAATTTTTCCTACAGATAAACAAAAAGAAAATTCTTCAACGGCTTATGGCTTATTGTCAAAGTTAGCTTTACCACTTATTTCTGTTGATGAAGTGGCACATACTATTTCTGCGCCTAGTAATATGGGGACAGTTCAAGTACGCATAAATGATGTTGAAGCAACTAAAAGTGATTTGGCGTCAATAGATTTAAGCGCTGTGAAATATGTAGATTTTATAAGAAATCCTGGAGTAAGATATGGTCAGAATGTGGGTTTTGTAATTAATATAATTGTGAAAAAGGCTGTTAGTGGTTATGCTGTTGGAGCAGACTTGTCACACACATTGTCCTTTCCTAATAGTTCGGATAACTTGTTTGCAAAGTTTAATTTTGGAAAGAGTGAAATATCTTTGAGTTATTGGCTGGATTTTTCAGACAAAAGGAAGTTACGCTATGAAGAAACAGACCAATATCTTATGCCGGATAATTCATTTTATTACATAACGCGAAGGGATAAGGATCGCAGACTTAAAAATATCTGGCATAATCTGCAATTAAAATATTCTTTTTCAGAAACTGGACGATATGTTTTTCAGGCTACACTCGGTACAGATTTATCAAATTGTCCTATTGACTATACTTTACGAGAAAATATTGTAAATCAAGACTGTGATACAGTTATGATAAATTCATCTGAAAAATCTTTCTCTCCTGTTTTGGATCTTTATTATAATCTGAATATTGGCAAAAATCAGTCAGTAACACTAAACGCGACAGGAACATATAGCGACGCTTCTTATTCATGGAGCTATGGTGGAAATTCACCTTATAGTTATACTTCTGATGGTGACAGTTGGTCACTTTTCGCTGAAGGTATATATGAAAACAGAATGCGTCTCTTTACATTCTCGTCAGGGTTACAATATTCTCAGAAATATAACAGTAATAAATATTTAGGGGATGCAGAGGCTATAAATACTATACATAATTCACTGGTTTATGCCTTTGCACAGATAAAAGGAAATTTAGCTGCATTAGAATATACTTTAGGTACAGGTGTAAGCTGTATGTACTATCGTCAGGCCAATGATAGTTATAAATATTGGCTTTGGCGACCGGAGCTTTCTTTGGCTTATCCGTTTTTTGATAAATTCAAGCTAAAGTATTATCTTCGTATGTATCAGAATCCTCCGCGTCTTGAATATTTGGGAGATGTTGATATAAGAAATAATGAATTAGAAGTGTCAAGGGGTAATTCTGCATTGTTTCCTACGCGTGTATTGGATAATTCGTTAACCATATCGTATCAGCTTCCGACATTTTATGCCGAAATAGAGACGTCTTATAGGAACAACTATCATTGTTATATGTCACAAATAAACAGAGAAACTGATGAATACGGAAACACTAATTTTATTTTTACGCGTGAAAATCAGCGCAGAATTTCAATGTTTTATGTTAATGCATATACTCGTTATGATATTATTCCAGACAAATTGACGTTTGCTGCAACAGGTGGTTTTTTCCGTTTTTTCAATTACGGAAATACTTACAAACATCATTATTCATCGTTTAATGGTGCATTCAGGGCAACTGCATATTTGGGCAAATTTACTATCTCTGCTGATGCAAGTAACGGATGGAGCTTTCTTGAAGGTGAGACCCGTGTCGCAAATACTTACACTTATAGCCTTGCCACATCATATAAATATAAAGATTTTATTCTTTCATTAATTTGGCAGAATGGCTTTCAGAATGATTTGGTTTATAATAAAGCATATTTGGTTAACAGGTATGTTGGAAAGATTCAGAAACTTATAGATGGTGATATGGGAAATATGTTAACATTTAAAATTAGCTGGCATTTGTCCAAAGGCCGTAAATATGAAGGCTCAAACCATACAGTTAATAAAAAAGCCAATGATATCGGTATAATAAAAGGAAATTAAATCAATAAAGATCCGGTTTGTCAGGAACAATATTTACTATCTGCAATATCTTTACTGAGTATGTTTGGGCAAATACCATATTAATGTTACATGCGTTTTAATCTGCTTGTAATGATTTTGTAATACATAATGCTTAATTTTGCAAAAAAAATTAAGAGACAATATGTATAATAAAAAACTGATTTTGCCATTATTGGCTTTGTGTGTTGGTCTGCCATTACACGCTCAAGAAGAAGATAAGGTTGATCTTACTCCGAAGGTGCACGGCACCATACGCGGAAAGTATGAGTATCAGACAGAAGAGGGAGACGGACGTTTTCAAGTTAGAAACGCACGTGTCAGTCTTGAAGGAAATGTGGCAAAAGCTGTTGAATATAAAGCAGAAATCGACTTATCTGATGAAGGACAAATAAAGATGCTTGATGCATATACAAAAATAAAGCCTGTAAGAGGACTTGACTTTACGATAGGACAGATGCGCGTGCCGTTTACTATTGACGCTCACCGCTCTCCGCATCAGCAATATTTTGCAAACCGTTCTTTTATTGCAAAGCAGGTGGGCAATGTGCGTGATGTTGGTGCTACTGTCGGCTATTCGTTCAATGTCGGAATTCCAATAATTCTGCAGGCAGGTATGTTCAATGGATCAGGTCTTACCAATCAGAAAGATTTTTGGACTAATAATATTAACTTTTCTGCTAAGGCTCAAATATTTATTCCTCATGGTTTTAACATTACTTTGAGCACGCAAAAAATACGTCCTGACCACATTGCAGTTATGATGTATGATGCCGGTGCTTATTATCATGCTCATGGATGGCATGTAGAGGCTGAGTATCTGTTTAAGCATTATGAAGACAATGCATTTAAGAATGTTCATGCATTTGAGGCTTTTGTAAATTATGATATTCCGTTGCGTAAGTGTTTCTTTACAAAGATTTCGCCACTTTTGCGTTATGATTATATGAGTGATCATAGTGATGGTATGCGTTATATAGATGGTGAGGAGAATACTGAAGGCTCTTTGATTATAAACGACTATCAACGTTCAAGAATTACGGGAGGACTTACTTTCAGTATAGCTAAGCCATTTATCTCTGATATTCGTCTCAATTATGAGAAATATTTCTATCGTTCAGGTGCCATTGCCAAGCCATCAGAACGCGATAAAATCGTAATCGAGGTGATGACCAGATTCTGATATTTTTATAATGTTGTATAAAGACATACGATTGTTAGTGTTCCGCGCAGTTTCATAACTTAATGAATTGCGCGTTTTTTTATTATGTAAATATGGCATTTGTGGGGATATAAAATTATGCTATACTTTTAAACGGGTAGCATTTTTTTGCTATAAAAGATATCCTTTTGCATCGTACTCATTATTAGCTGAAAATCAGCTATTTACAGATTAAAATAAAAGCAAGTCTTGAAATGTATGATACCGACTTAAAGGTTATCTATATTATTCAAGACTTGCTTTATTCATTTATATAATATTATTGAGCCTGCAGTTCTTTTTTTAAGAATGGTGGAGTAAAGCCTTTTTCGCTTTCAGCCACTTCTTCAGGTGTTCCTATGGATAATACTGTTCCTCCGTTGCGTCCGCCTTCAGGTCCCATGTCTATGATATAATCTGCCAGTTTGATTACGTCCAGATTGTGTTCAATGATGATAACCGTGTTACCTCGGTCAACGAGTTTTTGTAATACATTCATAAGGATACGTATATCTTCAAAATGCAGGCCCGTTGTAGGTTCGTCAAGGATATACAGAGTTTTGCCTGTATCGCGTTTACTGAGTTCGGTAGCAAGTTTCACTCGTTGACTTTCGCCTCCGCTTAGCGTGGTCGACGGCTGTCCGAGTTTTATGTATCCAAGACCGACATCTTGTATAGTTTTTATTTTTCTCAGTATGTCAGGAATGTTTTCAAAGAATACCACGGCCTGGTTTATCGTCATGTCGAGAACGTCGGCAATACTTTTGCCTTTGTATCTTACTTCGAGAGTTTCTCTGTTATAACGTTTGCCGTGGCATACCTCGCATGGCACCATTATATCTGGCAGAAATCTCATTTCTATGGTCTTATATCCGTTGCCTCCACATGCCTCACATCTTCCTCCCTTGACATTAAATGAGAAACGTCCCGGCTTGTATCCTCTTATCTTAGCCTCAGGCAGATTGACGAAAAGTGAGCGTATGTCACTAAACACACCTGTATATGTCGCAGGATTAGAACGCGGCGTCCTTCCGAGCGGACTTTGGTCCACGTTCACTACTTTATCGATAAACTCAATTCCTTCAATGCTTTTATAAGGCATAGGCTTTTTGAGTGAACGATAGAAGTGTTGGCTTAATATAGGTTGCAGTGTTTCGTTTATTAATGTAGATTTACCGCTTCCGCTCACGCCTGTAACAACAATGAGTTTGCCAAGTGGAAATTCAACGTCAACGTTTTTGAGATTGTTCCCTGATGCACCTCTTAATATTATAGATTTTCCGTTGCCTTTGCGTCTTTCTGCCGGAACCTCTATTTTCATTTCTCCGTTAAGATACTGGCTTGTCATTGTGTGTTGCTTAAGCATCTCAGTTGGTGTCCCTTGGAAAACCACTTCGCCTCCCTTGCGTCCTGCCTTAGGCCCGATGTCTACTATATAATCGGCATTAAGCATCATGTCTTTGTCATGTTCCACAACAATAACTGTATTGCCTAGATCACGCAACTCTTTAAGAGATTTTATCAGACGGTCGTTGTCTCTTTGGTGAAGACCTATGCTAGGCTCGTCAAGAATATAAAGCACGTTGACGAGTTGTGAGCCTATCTGAGTAGCCAGTCTTATTCGCTGACTTTCGCCTCCTGATAGTGTTGCTGATTGTCTGTTGAGTGACAGGTAGTCGAGTCCCACTTCAAGCATGAAGTCAATACGCGTAATAATTTCTTTTATTATTTCTGACGCTATTTTGGTCTGTCTTTCGTTCAGATGCTTTTTAGCTTCAGTGAGCCATTCTTTTAGTTCGCTTATATCTAGATTTGCAACTTCAGATATGTTCTTATCCCATATTTTATATGAAAGAGATTCACGATTAAGTCGCTGCCCGTGACATTCAGGACATTGACATACCGTCTGAAACTGGTCTGCCCATTTCTGTCCGCTTGCGCTGTCATCGTTTTCAATAACATTATGAAGATATTTTATAATGCCGTCAAATTCAACAAAATAGTCGCTTGATGTGTGCACGAGTTCTTTTCTTATGCGTACAGGTTCTAGTGAACCGTACAATATCTCGTTCATTGCTTCTTCCTGAATATCCTTAATAGGTGTATTTAGATTGTATTCATACTTTTCAAGAATAGCTTCTATCTGCCAGAAAATCATCTGATTCTTATATTTTCCCAGCGGAATTATTCCTCCCTGTTTTATTGACAGTCCGGTGTCAGGCATTACCTTGTTTATGTCAATCTCGTTTACATATCCGAGTCCTTTACAGCGTGGACATGCGCCTTCGGGTGAGTTGAATGAGAATTTATTAGGAGCAGGGTCGCCATAGGCCATTCCTGTAGTTGGACACATCAGTCTTTTGCTGTAATATTTAGCCTCGTTAGTGTCTTTCTCCATTATCATCAGGAGTCCGTCACCTTGTTTCATCGCTGCTGCAACACTCTTTTTAAGGCGTTCGTCATCCTTGTCCTGTACCTGCAGTTTGTCAATTACCACTTCAATGTTGTGGTTCTTGTATCTGTCGGTTTTCATACCGCGGACAATTTCTTTCACATCACCATCTACTCTTATGTATAGGTAGCCTTTCTTGCGCATACTTTCAAACAACTCACGATAATGGCCTTTACGGTTGCGAACGAGTGGGGCAAGTATGAAAATCTTTTTACCATCGTATTTCGTGTGAATCATTTTCAGCACGTCTTCTTCTGTATATTTCACCATCTCCTCGCCGGTAGCATAGCTGTAAGCTATACCCGCCCGTGCATAAAGCAGGCGCAAGTAATCATAAATCTCAGTTGTCGTTCCGACAGTTGAACGTGGATTCTTGTTTGTTGTCTTCTGTTCAATGCTTATAACCGGACTTAGTCCTGTTATTTTATCAACATCAGGACGCTCCATTCCTCCAAGAAAGTTTCGTGCATACGCGGAAAACGTTTCGATATATCTTCTTTGTCCTTCAGCATAGATTGTATCAAATGCAAGCGACGACTTGCCCGAACCGCTCAGTCCTGTAACTACAGTCAGGCTGTTGCGCGGTATTTCTACATTTATATTTTTTAAGTTATGTACACGTGCTCCCCACACGTTTATTTTTTCGTCTTCTCTATCCATCTTTATAATTGAATATTTGATGATGACTTTTCGGATGCTTATTCAGTTGCTGTAGAGCCAGACTCCTCAGAATATCCCCTTAGTAGGTTTACGTCTCTTCTTATGTTGAAGGTACGTCCGTCAGCTCCTTTGGCTTTAACCAATACGAAATAAACTCCTTGTTTTACATCTTTTCCATTATATTTTCCATCCCAGCCTCCTGCGGGGTCATTCCATTCATACAACTTTTGTCCCCATCTGTTGAATATGTATGCATGAAATTCTATAATAGACTGGTAGCCGTCTTTTGCTTTATAAATGTCATTAATACCGTCACCGTTGGGCGAAAATGCATTTGGCATTTCAAGTTTGCTTTCGCTGATTGTAACACTCAACGGGCCAACTTCATCCCAGTATTCCTGAGTATATGCAATAGTGTCGTTGCCATTTATGAAGGTAGCATAAACAACAATGTTGTGAGTGCCGGCTTTAGTGAACGTATATTCTGTATCTTCTTCATATCGTGTCAGATATGGCTCACTTTCACCATTAAGAGTAAAACGCCATTCGTATGTAGCGCTATATGCGCCCACATTTTGCGGATTGGCACGAAACCGTCCTAAAAGAGGCGCATTTCCCGACATGTTTGAGTTTTCTTCTTCACCTTCTTCGGTTACATACGTGGCCGTAGGACTTATCGTTGGTGTTTCATCGTACACATCGGCCTTGACACCAATGGCGCTTATCAGCGTTATAACGCAAGTAAATAAAAGTCTGATTTTCATTTCATCAAAATATATTTATGCAAATTTACGTAATAAAGTTGATTTAGACGCTCTTTTTTTGTATTTTTGCACACAAAAGTTTGGTAAGGTCCGGCTTGAGCTAAGCAGAGGTGTCAGTGTAAGGCAAAAAGAATTCTGCATATTGCTTTTCAGCCGGCATTAAATTAAGTAATTCCAAATTAAATAAATATGAGGCAATTTTTAAGATATATCACATTGCTCGTGTTCTTCTTTGTGGCAGTTGATATGTCGGCACAAAGTAATGATGTGCAGGATATGCACAAAGTAAAACGTAGTGAGACTATTTTCGGAATAGCCCGTAAGTATGGTATTACAGTCAGCGACCTTATTAAAGCTAATCCGGAAATGAATGATCCTGACTATGAACTTAAAAAGGGGGATTATATTTTTATTCCGAAGGTGAAGAATGTTACTTCGGTTAAGTCAGAAAATACGAGTGTGAAGTCATCTAAAAATTCCGCAAAGTCGGTAAAAGTAGGAGTGTTATTGCCCTTACATAATGTTGACGGTGACGGGCGTCGCATGCTTGAATATTATCGTGGCTTGCTTATGGCCTGTGACGATTTAAAAAAGGAAGGAATTTCAGTAGACATAAATGCATACAATTTGCCGATAGACGGAGATGTATATCAGACATTGTCACAATCAGGATTATCAAAGTGTGATGTTCTTTTCGGTCCTCTTTATACAAAACAGGTTAAACCAATTGCAGCTTTTGCAAAAGAAAATGGCTCAAAGTTGGTAATCCCGTTTTCAATAAACGGTAATGATGTCGCTTCAAATCCTTATATATATCAAGTCTATCAGTCGCCGGAATATTTCTATAATGAAGTAATAAAACATTTTCTTTATCGGTTTAGTAATTATCATGTGGTTGTTGTAGACTGTAACGACCGTACAAGCGACAAGGGCGTCTTTACTTTTGGGCTACGCCGGCAATTGGAGACGCGTAATATATCGTGCAGTGTTACAAACATTAATTCAAGCGACGAGATGTTTGCCAAGTCGTTTAGTGCCACCAAGCCGAATATGGTAATATTGAACACAGGCCGTTCGCCAGAGCTTAACAGTGTAATTGACAAACTTGACATCCTGACACGTGAACATCCGACATATGCCATATCGTTGTTTGGATATACAGAATGGCTTATGTATGTAAAATATAATCAGGAGAAATTTTATAAGTATGATACTTATATTCCTACTGCTGCATATTACAATTCTTATTCTACTAAGGTAAAGACATTGGAAAACAGATATATGCGCTGGTTCAACAGCAGTATGATGGATTATCTCCCTCGATTTGCCTTGACCGGTTATGACCATGGAATGTTTTTCATTCGAGGAATATATAGTAATGGTAAAAAATTCAATGGAAATACTGCAGATAAGAATGCAGTTCAGACTCCGTTGCATTTTACCAAATTAGGTTCAGGCGGTTATCAGAATTCAGGTTTTATGTTTGTTCATTACAATCGTAACAATACAATATCACTTATCAATTTTTGACGTATCAGATGCGTAGATTTTTAATTTCGGTTGTATTTTCATTATTGATGTCTTGTGCATACGCTCAGATAGGACAGTATCGCAACGACATGAGTATAGGTGTAAATGGAGGATATGTACTGAGTAATGTAGGCTTTAATCCAAAAGTGAATCAGACTTATCATGGAGGGTTTACGGGCGGTTTCTCATTCCGTTATGTATGTGAAAAGTATTTTAGCACAATTTGTGCATTGCAGGCTGAAGTTAACTTTGCCCAAATAGGGTGGAAAGAAGACATACTTGATATAAATGACGCTCCTGTAATTAATCCTGTTACAGGTGTGGCAGAACAATACAGCCGTACGATGAATTATGTTCAGATACCTATATTTGCACATTTAGGCTGGGGACGCGAAGATAAAGGCTTCCAATTCTTTTTTCAAGCAGGTCCCCAATTTGGCTTTTGTATTGGAGAGTCTACAGATATGAATTTTAATTTTGAAGACATTAATATTTCTGACCGTGTTAACAATACTGTCGCTCAAGATACTATGGCTATTGAGAATAAATTTGATTATGGTATAGCAGCAGGTTTAGGATTAGAGTATTCACATCCGAAGGTTGGGCATTTTCAGCTAGAGGCAAGATATTATTATGGATTGGGAAATATCTATGGTGACTCAAAGAAAGATTATTTTGGAAAATCAAATTTTGGAAATATAGTTGTAAAGCTCACTTATCTGTTTGACATAATCAGAACAAAGAAATAGATGTTGAGATAAAGTAACTTTAGTTTAAGATTAAATATAAGGCACATGCGTCATGACAGATGTCAGATGTATGTGCTTTTTTATTTAGAATAATGTTTATATGATGATTATTTAATAAAAACATGCATAAAGTTTGGTCGTTTAAAATATTGTTCGTACATTTGCGAATAATAAAGTGATTATATGGACGAAAGAAGAGATTATACAATAAGACAGGAGCAAATAGCCAGGTTTGCAAAGGCATTAGGTCATCCGGCCCGTATAGCCATTATAAATTTCCTGGCCAAGCAAAAGACATGTTATTTTGGTGATATTAATGAAGAGCTTCCTATAGCCAAGGCCACTGTCTCACAGCATTTGAAGGAATTAAAGGATGCAGGGCTTATTCAGGGAGAAGTTGAAGCTCCCAAAGTGAAGTATTGTATTAATCGTGAAAATTGGAATTTGGCCAAGTCATTGTTTTCAGATTTCTTTGGCCAGTGTATATGTAAATCAGGGGAATGTTGTGGCTGATAGTCCCCTTTTTTATTATGTGTGTTCGTTGTTTTGCGAATTACGTTTAACAAATAAATATTACAAAAATGGAAATTAAAGTATTAGGAACCGGCTGTGCAAATTGCAGAGCACTTTATTCATCAGTAGAACAGGTAGTTAAAGAACTTGGTTTGCAGGCAAACTTGGTTAAGGAAGAAGATTTGATGAAGATTATGGAGTATAACATTATGACACTTCCGGCTCTTGTCGTTGACGGAAAAGTTGTTGCTAAAGGCAGAATTTCTAAGGAAGAGATAAAGAAGATATTGACAAAGTAAAAACAGCTAAGGTTATGAAAAGAATCTTTTTGCTTTCATTCTTATGTTTGTTTGCTGCTGTTGGATGGGTTAGCGCACAGACAAACAAGTACGTTGAAGTTATGTATTTTCATGGCAAACAGCGCTGTCTGACCTGCCGTGCAATTGAAAAATACACAAAAGAAGTAGTGTATAATGATTTTGCCAAGTTGGTAAAAAGCGGTAAGGTTCGTTATAAGGAAATTGATATTTCTACATCTGAAGGAGAAAAGATTGCTGACAAATATCATGTCACCTGGTCTTCTCTGTATGTCAACGGATGGAAAAATGGTAAGGAAACACGCAATGATCTGACTCGCATGGGCTTTAAATATGCCAGGAGCAACACGAAACAGTTTAAGAGTGAATTGAAAGGAAAAATAAACCAGTTACTTAAATAATACTTGCTTATGGAATATTTGCAAACCTTGTTGGACAACAGTGATATACCTGTTGTAACAGCTTTTCTGCTCGGCTTGCTTACTGCTGTAAGTCCGTGTCCGCTTGCAACCAACATAACTGCAATCGCTTTTATAAGTAAAGATATTGACAACAAAAATCATATCTTTCTGAATGGCATTCTGTATACTGTAGGCCGCATACTTGCCTATTCCGTTCTAGGAGCCATACTTATAGCTTTACTTAGAGGCGGTGCAGATATGTTTTTCGTCCAAAAGGGTGTAAGCCAATGGGGCGAAATACTTTTGGCTCCTGTTTTGATATTGATAGGTGCGTTCATGCTTTTTGGTGATAAGTTGAATTTGCCAAAGTTCGGTTTCAAGGCGACGGAACGTACAGAAAAGCTAAAAGGAGCATGGGGAAGTTTGTTACTTGGCATTTTGTTTGCCATGGCATTCTGTCCTACAAGTGGATTGTTTTATTTCGGCATGCTTATCCCTATGTCAGCAATGGAGAGTGAGGGATATTTTCTACCTGTTGTCTATGCTCTTGCAACTGGTCTTCCTGTTGTTCTTGTGGCATGGATGTTGGCGTACAGTGTGTCTGGAATAGGAAAATTTTATAATAAGATACAGATATTCCAAAAATGGTTTAACCGCGTTGTTGCTGTTATTTTTATATTGGTGGGAATTTATTATGGTCTAATGAGTTATAATTTGATATGAAAATTTTGATACTATGTACCGGAAACAGCTGTCGTAGCCAAATGGCACATGGCTTTCTGCAGTCGTTTGATGATAAACTATATGTACGTTCAGCTGGAACATATCCGGCTGAACATATAAATCCGATGGCTGTATCTGTGATGAAAGAGGCAGGAATAGATATAAGTGACCACATTCCTGTTGACGTAGAGAATTATATTGATGAGCCTTGGGATTATGTCATTACAGTATGTTCTAATGCTGATGCCACATGCCCTTCATTTAAGGGCAGGGTAGGAAAAAGACTGCATATAGGTTTTGACGATCCTTCCAAGTTATCGGGTACTGAAAGTTATGTGACTGGCGAGTTCAGACGCGTGCGTGATGAAATCAAAAATGCGTTTGCCAGGTTCTATCTTTCAGAAATTAAAAAGGTAGAATTGCCTCACTGTACGTGTGAATAATATTTTTTTATATTTATCGTTCGTATTTTTACAAACATAAAGGGTATAACAATATGATACAAAGTTTTGCAGATTGGCTTGTTTATGGTGTCTTTGGTCTGAGTGCAGACACTGCTTTAGGCTCATCGGTCAATTTCTTTTTCTATGATACAATTAAAATATTGCTGCTTCTCCTTCTGATAAGCATCATTATGGGTATAGTTAATGCATACTTTCCGATAGAACGTCTGCGTGCATATTTGGTTACGCGCAAGTTATATGGGTTGCAGTATTTTTTCGCTTCGCTGTTTGGTGCAATAACTCCATTTTGTTCTTGCTCGTCAATACCGCTGTTTATTGGTTTTGTCAAAGGCGGAATACCATTGGGAGTAACTTTTGCATATCTTATAACGTCGCCGTTGGTCAATGAAGTTGCTGTTGCAATGTTTATTGGAACTTTTGGCGTAAAGGTAACCGTTATTTATGTTGTGAGCGGCATCCTGTTGGGAATGATTGGCGGTTATGTACTTGGTAAGATGAAGCTTGAGCGATATCTTAGTGATTGGGTGAAACAAATTCAGAAGAATTCAAGCGCAGGTTCTGAAGTCTGGGAGCGTGAGCAGACCTCTTTCTGGAATCGTCTGCCTGCAATAGTAAAAGAGTCACTGGGCATAGTCAAGGGCGTATTGCTTTATGTGATAATAGGTATAGGCATAGGTGCATTTATGCATGGTTATGTACCTGAAGGATTCTTTGAGCAATATATGTCAGAATCAAATTGGTTTGCCGTGCCTTTGTCTGTTTTGCTTGCAGTTCCAATGTATGCCAATGCTGCAGGAATAGTGCCGGTTATAGAAGTGTTTGTAGCTAAGGGAATACCTGTAGGCACAGCACTTGCGTTTATGATGGCTGTGGTAGGGCTGTCTTTGCCGGAGGCTACGTTACTTAAAAAAGTAATGACATGGCGCTTGATAGGAGTGTTCTTTGGTACGATAACATTGTTTATAATACTCTCAGGCTATTTATTCAATATTATATTGTAGCTCTTATTGATGGTATCTTATGTTTGAATGTTCTAAATTATGTCTTGTATATTTCAGTAGCCATGTTCGTGAAAAGAACAATTCAGTAAAATTTGTATGGTAAAAAATATTGTCATTTGTTTTTTTTATTCTAGAAAAATATTACGTGTTATTTTTCAAAAAAGCCGTGATTTTTCACGGCTTTTTTCTGTTTTATAGTCTTATTACGTTGGTTCTTTGGTAGAAATTCACTGATTTTTAAGTCAAAAACCATTGATTTGCGCTTTAAAAGATGCCCTTTTATGAGCTGAAAGGCCGTCTTTTGCATCGTAAAAGGATATGTTTTACATCGTCTGTTGGCTATGTCTTTATGTCGGGCTGAGATAACTTATTGATATATAAGTCTTTACGTTTTGTATTAGTTTTGGATAAAATTCTATTGTTTGTATAGGTTTCTTCATGAGCATTGCCATTCTGAGAGCGTTAAATGAAAAATGTATAAATTTAACAGTTCTGTTATAGTACATTTTAAGATAAAGTCAGTCGAATATAAAGAGTGGTCGGCATATCCTCATATTATGTCATTCCGCTTAGTCTTTTGTTGCAATGCGAAAGCAAGTGAAATTGACATAAGGATTTGTTAGATACATTATGAAAATCATTCTCAAATAGATTTATCTACTAATACGAATAATAAATATGGACAAATTAATGAGCATTCCTGAGTTGACCTTGAAATGTGAGGAAATCAGAAAACGTTTGTTGGAGGTTGTATATAAGGCAAAGGCTGGCCATATTGGCGGCGACCTTTCGTCTTTAAATGTTTTGACGGCACTTTATATGCGCGTCATGAACGTAAACCCTAAGAATCCTAAAATGGATGGCCGCGACCGTTTTATCATGAGTAAAGGTCACTGTGTGGAGGCACTTTATTGTGTGCTTGAGGCTAAAGGCTTTATTACAAAGGAACTTGTCGACACATATGGCGAGTATCTTTCTGTGCTGGCAGGTCATCCTACCGTTGAAGTTCCGGGCATAGAGTTTAACAGTGGCGCGCTAGGACACGGCCTTTCAATAGGAGTTGGCTGTGCAATAGCTGCAAAGATGGACAAAAAGCCTTATCGCACTTTTGTTCTTATGGGCGACGGTGAGCAGGGTGAAGGCTCAATATATGAGGCTGCCATGGCAGGAAGCAACTACAAACTGGATAATCTTGTTGCCATGATAGACCGCAATGGTCTGCAGATTAGCGACACTACGGAGAATGTGATGAAACTCGAATCAATAGACGAACGTTGGAAAGCCTTTGGCTGGGATGTCTATGATGTTGACGGAAATGACATTGAGGCTATTGTCAACTGTCTCGAGTCGATAGACTATAACAACGGCAAGCCGCACATGGTTGTGCTTCATACTACTAAAGGTTTCCATGTGTCATATATGGAAAATGTGCTTAAGTGGCACCACGGAGTGCCTACGGCAGAAGAGTATGAGAAGGCTATCACAGAGATTACAAACCGTATTGAAGAACTTAAAAAGAATTGCTGAAAATGGAAATAAAGAGTGTTGCTTGCCGAAAGAGTTTTACTGATGCTTTGGTTGAACTTGGCAAAAAAGATAAAAATATAGTAGCCGTAACGACAGATGCCCGTGGCTCTGTTACTCTGACAGATTTTGCTAAAGAATTGCCTGAACAGTTTGTCGAGTGCGGTATTGCCGAACAGGATGCTGTGGGCATATCTGCCGGTTTGGCTTCATGCGGAAAGAAAGTTTTTGTCTGCGGTCCGGCATGTTTTTATGTAGCCCGCAGCCTTGAACAGGTGAAAGTAGACGTTGCTTATTCAGGACAGCCGGTCAAGATTTTGGGTGTAAGCGGTGGCGTTGCTTATGGAGCATTAGGTGCTACTCACCACAGCTTGCATGACATAGCCGTACTGCGTACTTTTCCCGGTATGCAGATTGTGTTGCCTTGCGATGCACGTCAGACACGCAAACTCGTAGAACAGCTTGTTGATTATCCTCATCCTGTTTACGTGCGAGTAGGACGTAACGCCGTCCCTGATGTTTATGAGAATAACGATTTTGACTATAAGATAGGAAAAGCCATACAACTTCAAGACGGAAAGGACCTGACGATTATTGCAACAGGTGAAACCGTTTGGCATGCACTTCAAGCCGGAAAACGCCTTGCTGAAGAAGGTGTAAGCACAAGAGTGATAGACATGCATACGTTAAAGCCGGCTGACACTGAGGCCATTATCCGTGCTGCAAAGGAAACAGGACGAATAATAACCGTAGAGGAGCATAGCATGTATGGAGGTCTTGGAGCTATTGTTGCTGAAACAGTAAGTCAGAATTGTCCTGTGCCTATGCGCATACTTGGCATTCCTGATGAAAATGTAATACATGGAAAACCATTGGAGATATTCCATTATTACAAGTTGGATGCTGACGGTATATATGCAACAGCTAAAGATTTTCTTAAGTAAAAGCGCAGGGAAATTGATAAAGGGTTATTGAAAATGAGATATATCATAGCCGTTGATCAAAGCACATCAGCCACTAAGGCTGTGCTTTTTGACGAGCATTGCCATTTGGTCTGCCGTAAGAATGTGCCGCATAAGCAGTATTATCCTCAGCCGGGTTGGGTGGAGCATGACGCTGAAGAGATATACCATAATATGATTGAAGCCATCAGAGAGGTTGTTGATGCTGTTGACGATGATGCTCCCTCATATTCTTTGGCTATTACAAATCAGCGCGAAACGGTTGTGGTATGGAACCGTTTAACAGGCAAGCCTGTATATAATGCCGTAGTATGGCAGTGCCAGCGTGGGGCTGCAATATGCAACGATTTGCGTGAGCGTGGATATACTGATATGATACGCGAGCGTAGCGGACTGCTCATTGATCCATATTTTGCCGCAAGCGGTGTTAAATGGATACTTGACAATGTAAGTGGAGCACGTGAAGCTGCCGACAAAGGTGAACTGCTTATGGGCACAATTGACACGTGGCTCGTGTGGAAACTTACAGAAGGTCGTGCGCATGTCACTGACTATACCAATGCCTCGCGCACTATGTTGTTCAATATTCATACTTTAGACTGGGATGATGACTTGCTCCGTCTGCTTACAATTCCCCGCAGCATGATGGCCAAGCCTATGCCATGCGACTCTGTATTTGGAGAAACTACTGTTGAAGGACTTTTTGACAGTCCTGTTGTTATCGCCGGAATGCTCGGTGATTCGCATGGAGCCTTAGCCGGACAGATGTGTTTTGAAGCAGGTATGGGCAAGGCTACATATGGTACAGGCTCGTCGGTTATGGTTAATATTGGCGAGAAACCTATTGATGCTCCCGAAGGTCTTGTAACGTCAGTTGGATTTGCAGCCCAAGGAAAGGTGTATTATGCTTTTGAGGGAAATATACATTGCACTGGCGCAACTATTAAATGGATGACAGACAACTTGCATCTTATAGAAAGTCCGTCTGAGATTGAAAAGTTTGCGGTCAGCGTTCCTGACAATGGAGGCGTGTATCTGGTTCCGGCATTTGCCGGACTTGGTGCTCCTTGGTGGAATTCTAAGGCGAAGGCTATGATTTGTGGAATGACACTCGCTACAGAGAAAGGACATATTTGCCGTGCTGCTTTGGAGGCAATAGCATATCAGATAAAAGACCTGGTTGACCTGATGACTAGTCACGCAGGTATCACCTTGAAGGAACTTCGTGTGGACGGAGGACCGACTAATAATAAATTCCTTATGCAGTTTCAGGCCGACATGCTTAACGCATGCATAAACCGCTCAGATGTTGAAGAGGCATCAGCTATGGGTGCTGTGATTATGAATGGTCTGGCACGTAAAGTGTGGAATAATATAGATGAAGTGGCAGCACTGCGTAAGTCGGACAACCGCATATATCCAAGTATGGACGACAGTGAGCGTGAACATCTTTACGCTGGCTGGACTGAGGCAATACATACTGTAAACAGAAAATAATAATTAGAATTAAAAATCAAACGAAAGATAACACTATGAAGAAACAAGCTCAAGCTGGAAAAGAAACGTTTGGACTGATTATCGGTACACGTGCATATTTCAATTCAGAACTTGCCGTTGATGTACGCAAGACATTGTTGGAAGAACTTGATAAAGCCGGATACGGCTATGTTATATTGGATGAGCAGGACACGCCTACCGGCGGTTCGATGGAAACTGTTGAGGACGGAAAGAAGTGCGCAACGCTGTTCCGTGCAAACCGCGACGATATAGACGGAATAATAGTTTCGTTGCCTAACTTTGGTTTTGAGGTTGGCATTATCAATGCTATAAGCCGTGCAGAACTTCATGTTCCTGTACTTGTTCAGGCATGCGACGACCAAAATGACAAGGTTGATCTTGACAGTCGTCGTGATGCTTTCTGTGGAAAGATATCTGTATGCAACAACTTATATCAGTATGGTATTCCGTTTACAGATACAACATTCCACACATATTCCATCCACAGCGATTTGTTGATGAAAGACATCAACAAGTTTGCTGCAATATGTCGTGTTGTCCGCAAACTCACTCATGCACGTATCGGCCAGATTGGTACGCGTCCTCTCGGATTTAATACATGCCGTGCAAGCGAAAAACTCCTTCAGGCTAGCGGTATAACTGTTGTGCCTGTAGATCTCAGTGAGATTCTTTTCAATGCCAGACGCATAGACAATGAGGCTTCTGCCCTGAAGAAAAAAATGGAAGAGATTAGCCACTACGCAAAAGTGCCTGAGGCATACAAGGAGAAACTTGCATTGCAGGCTAAGTTTGGACTTGCTGTTGAAGAGTGGATACAGGCTAATGAGATTGATGCTGCCGCAATACAGTGCTGGGATTCTCTTGAGCAGAATTATGGTTGCGCTGCATGCGTGACAATGAGTATGCTTGGCGAGAAACTTATACCTTGTGCTTGTGAGACAGATATTGCCGGAGCTGTGTCAATGTATGCTTTGAGCCTTGCAGCCGGAAAACCTGCCGCTTTGCTCGACTGGAACAACAACTTTGCAGAAGACCGCAACAAATGTGTCTGCACTCACTGCGGTAATTTCCCAAAGAGTTTTGTCAATAATGACCTTAAACTTGGACCGCTCGGTGTCCTTGGACGTACCTTAGGCAAGGTGAATACTTTTGGAGCAGTGTATGGCAAGTGTACAGAGGGTGACTTTACATATTTCCGTATTTCAACCGATGATACTCTTGGATGTATCAAGAGTTATCTTGGTAAAGGCGAAATTACAAATGATCCTTATGGCATGGACGGATGTATAGCTGTTACTAAAGTTAATAATTTGCAGAAACTTATGAAATTTATATGCAAGAACGGCTTTGAGCATCATGTTGCCATGGTGCGTACCGATGTAGTAGACATATTGAATGAGGCCGTAGACAATTATCTTGGCTGGGATTTATATGTACATGAATAAAAGATTTGATTGAATGGAATTGAATAATACAAGCAGACAGGACAAAAATTCTTGTCTGCTTGTTTCATAATTATATATTGGCTTTGCTTTCATGCAGAAAAAAATATTTCCCAATGGCATAATAATTCAGATATTTTGCCTAAATTTGCATTCGGGAACAAAATGTCATGATGGTCCATATGTATACAGACTATACCATAGGTGTCAACTTGACATATGTAAGTTTCCTTGTAGCAGGCGGGCAATCTGTGATATATGTTATCTTGTCCGTGGCTAGATGGTATACTTGTTAACTGATGAAAGCATATTAATAACTTAAAAAATAATTATATTATGTTTGAAGGACAACCAAAAGGTTTGTATGCGTTGGCTTTAGCCAACACGGGCGAGCGTTTCGGATATTATACGATGCTCGCGGTTTTTGTGCTTTTCCTCCAGGCCAATTTCGGTTGGGATGAAGGTAAGGCTGGTGCTGTTTATTCCGCTTTCTTGGCGTTTGTCTATTTTCTGCCTCTTGTAGGTGGAGCGATAGCTGACAAGATTGGATACGGAAAGTGTGTAACAACTGGTATTATTGTTATGTTCCTTGGATATCTTATGCTGTCCATTCCGGCTGGAGCGGGAGTCATGGGTATGGTGCTTATGTTTGGTGCACTTATATTCGTGTGCGTAGGAACAAGTTTGTTTAAAGGCAATCTGCAGGTAATGGTAGGTAATCTTTACGACGATCCTGCATTACAGTCAAAGCGCGATTCTGCTTTTTCTATATTTTACATGGCAATTAATATTGGTGCTCTTTTTGCTCCTACGGCAGCTGTTAAGATAATGGATTTTGCCACAACTTCACTTGGCGTATCTGAAGCCGATGCTTATCATTATGCCTTTGGTGTGGCTTGTATATCTCTTATTATCTCTATAGCCATTTATTATGGTTTCAGAAATTCATTTAAGCATGCAGATTATAACAGTAAGACAGAAAGTGCAGTTGCGGGGCACACAGAACCTGAACTTACTCCAAAAGAGACAAAGGATCGTGTTGTTGCCCTCTGCCTTGTGTTTGCAGTTGTAATTTTCTTCTGGATGGCTTTCCATCAGAATGGATTGACACTGACTTATTTTGCTCGCGACTTTACCAATCAGCATAGTACTGGCTTAGAGAGTATGATGTTTGATGTAACAAACCTTGTTTGCGTAATCTTCATTGTTTATGCCCTGTTCTCGCTCTTCCAGTCAAAGACAGGTAAGGGAAAAGCTATATCAGCATTAGTTATTGTTATTGCTGCAGTTATTCTCATTGTTAAATATGTAAACCTTACTCCGGAAGGCGTTGTTGTAACAGCTCCTATCTTCCAGCAGTTCAACCCATGTTTCGTAGTGATGCTTACACCTGTTTCTATGGCTATTTTCGGATGGCTGGCCAGCAAAGGCAAAGAGCCTTCAGCTCCACGCAAAATCGGATTGGGTATGCTTGTAGCAGGATGCGGTTATGTGGTTATGATGATAGGTTCTATGGGACTTGAGTATGGAGGCACTGATCGTGTTTCACCTAACTGGCTTGTTTCTACATACCTCATTCTTACATTTGGTGAGCTGTTGCTTTCTCCTATGGGTATATCTTTCGTTTCTAAGGTTGCTCCTCCTAAATACAAAGGTTTGATGATGGGTGGATGGTTTGTTGCCACAGCTGTAGGTAACATGTTAGTATCTATTCCTGGATTCCTTTGGGGCAATGTTTCACTCGAGGCTGTATGGGGAATACTCGTTGTTCTCTGTCTGCTTTCATTCCTCTTCATTTTCTCAATAATGAAGAAACTCGAGAAAGTTTGCTGATAACTTACTTAATTTAGATAAAAAGAACTTAAGATTGAGAATTACAGTGTCATTGTTACGTTCAATATTTTTTATGTAACAATGATATTGTAATTCTCAATTATAATTTAATAAATTAATGAAAACAATTATTTTTACCTTGCTTGCCGTCTTGTGTGTAAGTAAGGCTTACTCTTTTGTTGATATAAATGTGGTTGAGCATGAACGTGTAGAAAAACGTGACTCTATTCTTAATGTTATTGCTGGTGCATCTATTTCAAAAAATACCATTTCCATAACTGACTTTGGGGCTAAGGGCGATGGATTAAAAAATTGTAAGCCTGCTTTTGACAAGGCTATGAAGACAGCTTCAAAACAGGGTGGGGCGCATATCGTTGTGCCGGCAGGAACATATTTTGTTAAGGGACCGATACACTTTGTCAGTAATGTATGTCTAGATCTTGCTGATGGAGCCATTATTAAGTTTGCTCCTGATCCAAAGTATTATCTTCCTCTTGTCAAAACAAGTTGGGAAGGCACGTTCCTTTATAATTACAGTCCGTTTATTTATGGCTATGGTCTGCATGATGTGGCAATAATAGGCAAGGGCGTAATAGACGGAAATGCCATGTCTACATTTGCCACATGGAAGTCTAAGCAAAAAGAAGGACAAACGTTAAGCAGGAAGATGAATCATGAGGAACAGCCTTTAAACTTACGCCGTTTTGGTGAAGGATATTGGCTTCGTCCTCAGCTTATTCAGTTCTATAACTGTAAAAACATAACATTATCAGGCGTATTTATTACAAATTCTCCATTCTGGTGTGTTCACCTTTTAAAGAGTGAGAATATTATTTGCCGCTCCCTCCGTTATGATGCCAAGTTGGTAAACAATGACGGCATTGATCCAGAGTGTTCGCGTAATATTCTTATAGAAGATATTGACTTTAATAATGGTGATGATAATGTTGCCATTAAGAGTGGAAGAGATAACGACGGTTGGACCGCTTCTATGACTTCAGAGAATATTATCATCCGTAACTGCCGTTTTAAGGGACTTCATGCCGTTGTGTTGGGTAGCGAGATGTCTGCCGGTGTACAGAATATTTTTGTAGAGAATTGTACTTATGGTGGATATTGTAAACGCGGAATTTATGTTAACCTCATTTCCGCAACTCTTTTATCCTCTCATGACACGACAGTTTTTTTGCGAT
>ENA-UONW01000657-UONW01000657.1-human-gut-metagenome-genome-assembly--contig:-CS52-NODE-657-length-49173-cov-42.790097_pt1 | contig 49173 bp, 27 predicted proteins | sample MGYA00242463_ERZ724010 | MGnify/ENA metagenome assembly ERZ724010 | reverse complement strand
ATCGCAAAAAAACTGTCGTGTCATGAGAGGATAAAAGAGTTGCGGAAATGAGGTTTAAGGTGTTAATACATAACTTTGGGCAGGAACATCTCCGCCTGCGGTTGCGTCAATCATTAATTTTCATGGTGCCGTTAAGTCTTCGGCCCTTATGCGCCATAAGGCTGCTCAGAATTCTTTTTCTCTGAAACAAACAAAGGGATAGCCTCCTCAACAGCGTCTTTTACCGACTGGATAGTGCCTATGAAGCGTTTCTTCACCTTGCCTTTTTCCAGAAGGATTATCTGCGGATATGTTTCTTGTTCTACCAATTTTGATATAAGATGTCTTGCGTTCGGTATCAGTTTCCATCCTTTCAGCGTAACATCTCTGTCAGGAAATTGTGCCTTCAACTTGTCTATGGTCTTTTGCTTCGACTCGCTTAATGCCACCATCTGTATATCGTCAGAATACTTGTCTGCAAGGGAATTAAACCAGCCTGTATTCACAATGCAATAGCCGCATTGGGCAGAAGTTATAAGAACGATGCAATAATCATCATACTTCACCTGTCTTGCCTGTCCGTATGCATGGGAAACAGCGTACACGGATAAGATACAGGCAACAAATAACGTCAGCAAAAATCTTTTCATAAGTATATGATTTAATCAAGCAACATTTTAGCGTCCACAGAATCAGAGTTTCTGAAGTCTACAAGTTTTCAAAAAGCAAATCTACGAATTTATTTTCATGTTTCCTAATATTCGCGCCGTTTTCGTGCATAATTATTCTAATCCGCTACATAACGACGATGCAGCCCAGCGATACGTAGCCGCGAAAATAGTTGCCGAACGACTTCGACATTGAGTCATAATATCTTATGCCGAGACCAAGATTCGGAATCACTTTGCCTATTTCGGTCTTAAAGCATATCATGGCATCATAATAAAGATATTTCCACGGCTTGTTGTCGCACGTAACACCCGAGCCTGCCTGAATGGCTATCAGTTTTTTAAATATGTCGTAACTGAGTTTTGCGCCGATAGTGGTATTCACATAATGGTCTTTCTCGCCGTCGATTTTAAACAGAGTTACGCTCTCTTCCAAATTTAAACCGGCAGCAAAGCGTTCGGTAAAATTATATCCCAGCGTGTAAGAAACCTCCATGTGGTTGTTTGAACTGCCGTACATCGACAAGTGTGTCGACACTTCCGACCAGATGTCGTTCTTTACCTGTCCCCTTGCACACAAGCAAAAGCACATTCCCAACGTCATGCCGACGATAAATATTATTCTTCTCATAACCAATGTTTTTATTAAAAATTTAACTTACAACAATTCAGCATCCTATCTGCCGGCGCAGCCGATAAATCAAAAAAATAACTTTGACAAATTCTTTTTATTTGACTTATTCTGCCTCCGTCGCTTTTGTAAAGTTATAAAACGCAAAGCCATACTGCCAAACTTTAATCCATATTTTTTCTGAGCGCGTCACATTCTAAATTTAGTCTTAACACTTTGACTATCAACGCTGTACATATAGAAATGCAACAAATTGAAACACAAAAATGTGACGCTTTACGGCATCACCAACGAGCAAAAAACGCATAAAAACTTGCACATAACAGAATTAATCCATAACTTTGAGCATCTGAAAAGTCACAACATGAAACACATTTTGACTATAATATTTCTTATCGTAACAATCGCTGCATGCCAAAGACACAGCAATGTGTATGATTGTCTTGTAAACGCAGACAGCCTTATCGACAAAAATAAGGACAGCGCAGCAATAAGACAACTTTTGACAATCAATAAAAGCGATTTGAAAACAGATGAAGAACGGGCATACTATGGTCTGTTGCACGACATGGCAACATACAGGCTCTGGATTCCGGTTGAATCGGACTCCGGCATAACCTATAGCGTAGCATATTACAGAAAAACGGCCAACAAATATAATCTGGCAAGAGCCTTATATTATAAAGGTATGATTTCTTTTGAGAAGAATAATATAAATGTTGCCTTAACTTGCCTGAAAGAAGCCGAACATCTTGCGTTAAAAGTAAATGATGCAAAATTATTAAGCAGGATTTATGCCAATCTTGGCGCAATAAATACCACTATTGGCAATCAAAACACAGCTCTAAATTATGAAAAGAAAGCACTGGCGCTTGCCGAAAAGCGCAAAGACTGGGCTTTGACTTGCCTGATTTTGGATAAAATTGGAAATATTTGCACTTCACTTAATATGCTTGACAGTGGTGCATATTATACAGAAAAATCAATACCTCTTGTTAAATATTTAAGAGAGGAAGAAAAAGTTGATGTTCTTACAGACATCAGTGCCGAATTCTCTAACCAGGGGAAATTGAGCAAAGCAGAGAAATACGCCAAAATGTCTTTATCAATAAAGCCCACATCATACGCTTACTTTATTCTCGGCAACATATATATTGAACAAGGAAAAGAGAGCGAAGCGTTTGAACTGTGGAACAGGGCAATGAGCAAAGGCAGCCCTATAGTGAGGGCAGAAGTTATGTCGTGGATGGCAGACGTTAAAAAAGAACAGGGAGAATATCGCGAGGCTGCCGAACTGATAGAAAAGTCGAAGGCGATGAAAGACAGCATTGAGCAAAGCAAAAACACGGAAAAGATGCTGAGCCTGCAAAACGAAATAGACAAGGCAGAGGCCGCGCGGCAGGCCGACATGAAGCTGAAGACGGCGGCTGCGGCGGCAACTGTGGCAGTGGCGGCACTCGCGCTGCTGCTGGTGGTTCACCGAAGAAAGATAAACCGAAGCAAAAAACGGCTCGGCGAGATTGAGCGGCTAACCGACAGATACAGAAAGGAGATAGACGAGCTGAGCCTGTCGAAAGACGAGAATGAGAGAAAGATTGGCACCCTGAGCCGCAAGCTCGACACGCTCAGGGAGCAGAGAGCGGCAATAATAGGACTGGGACAAAGGCGATATGAGGAGATTATCGGCGGAGGAAACACGGCAGAATGGAAGAAAGCCGACTTTGAGGCAGCCGTTGAATACGGCCGAACGCTGATGCCCGACGACATAGCCGCCATAGAGAAGAGCCACAGGCGGCTGACGCCATACAACACGTTTTTCCTTATGCTGCCCCTCGCCGGCCTGTCCGACAGCGACATTCAGCGGGCCATGAACATGACGGCGGGCGCCGTAAGAACGATGAGATACAGGTTGAGGAAAAGCCCCCTCAACTCCCCCCGTGGGGGAGCTTAGGTTTGCCTTGAGGGCAAATGAAGGCTTGTCACGCATAAAAACTTGCACATAACAGAATTAATCAATAACTTTGAGCATCTGAAAAGCCACAACATGAAAAACATTTTGACTATAATATTTCTTATCGTAACAATCACTGCATGCCAAAGACACAGCAATGTGTATATGGCTTTGGTGCAGGCAGACACATTACTTGCAAAGGAAGAGAACGACTCTGCATTAAGGCAACTGCTGAAGATAGACACGGCTATGATAACGAGCGAGAGCGACAGAGCATACTATAACCTCCTTTACACCAACACATTATTCAGGCTACAATTGCCTGTAAATTCTGACTCGGCTATAGACATCAGCATAAAATATTATGAAAAGTCACAAGATAAATCAAAATTGGCCCGTTCACTTTATTATAAAGGCATGACCATATATGAAAGGAATGGCGACATAAAGGAGGTAATCGAATGTGTTAAAAAAGCGGAATACATAGCAGAGAATGCCGGAGAAGAAGCGCTGCTGAACAGCATTTATGCGAATTTGTCTACAATAAACTACCATACAAGAAATTTTAATACTGCGTTGAACTATGCAAAAAAATCTCTTGACCTTTCCAAAAAACTTGGAAATAAAAAAATGATAGGACTCTCCTTAAATAAAATCAGCAATGCCTTCACAAATTTAATGCAGTTTGACAGTTCTATGTATTACAGCAATAAAATTATTCCATACATAAAATATATTAAAAGCAAAGCATACGTAGGAGTTATTACAAACATCAGCGCAGAATTTTATAATCAGGAAGAATTTGACGAAGCAGAGAAATACGCCAAAATGTCTTTATCAATAAAGCCCACATCATACGCTTACTTTATTCTCGGCAACATATATATTGAACAAGGAAAAGAGAGCGAAGCGTTTGAACTGTGGAACAGGGCAATGAGCAAAGGCAGCCCTATAGTGAGGGCAGAAGTTATGTCGTGGATGGCAGACGTTAAAAAAGAACAGGGAGAATATCGCGAGGCTGCCGAACTGATAGAAAAGTCGAAGGCGATGAAAGACAGCATTGAGCAAAGCAAAAACACGGAAAAGATGCTGAGCCTGCAAAACGAAATAGACAAGGCAGAGGCCGCGCGGCAGGCCGACATGAAGCTGAAGACGGCGGCTGCGGCGGCAACTGTGGCAGTGGCGGCACTCGCGCTGCTGCTGGTGGTTCACCGAAGAAAGATAAACCGAAGCAAAAAACGGCTCGGCGAGATTGAGCGGCTAACCGACAGATACAGAAAGGAGATAGACGAGCTGAGCCTGTCGAAAGACGAGAATGAGAGAAAGATTGGCACCCTGAGCCGCAAGCTCGACACGCTCAGGGAGCAGAGAGCGGCAATAATAGGACTGGGACAAAGGCGATATGAGGAGATTATCGGCGGAGGAAACACGGCAGAATGGAAGAAAGCCGACTTTGAGGCAGCCGTTGAATACGGCCGAACGCTGATGCCCGACGACATAGCCGCCATAGAGAAGAGCCACAGGCGGCTGACGCCATACAACACGTTTTTCCTTATGCTGCCCCTCGCCGGCCTGTCCGACAGCGACATTCAGCGGGCCATGAACATGACGGCGGGCGCCGTAAGAACGATGAGATACAGGTTGAGGAAAAGCCCCCTCAACTCCCCCCGTGGGGGAGCTTAGGTTTGCCTTGAGGGTGTAGGCATTTGTTGTTGTTGTTCAACGCAAAGGCTATGCGTTGAAGAGATTAGGTTTACCTTGACGACGATTATTTGCGATGTGTCTGTTTTTTACGAAAAGACTATGGGCAGACGAAACAAAAAAGGCTACTGCCGAAATGAAAACTTTTTGATTTTGACGCTCTCAGAATCGCGTTTTTTCGCGCCGCGCCTGCTTTTTACTGAAAAATGCCGAAAATTCAGCCTTTCGCATAACTGCCTGACATCACGTTACTTACGCCATAAGCAAGGCGAAAGAGCAACTGTTAAAAAAACTAACTCGGCCACTTACGGTGCAAAAACGATAGGTTTAGCCACATAAAGAGGCACGTTTCATACCGCCAAACGGCCGTTTCCGGCAGCTAAAACGGCATGTTTAGACGATAAAAAGCGACGATAAAGTAAACGGATGTTAAACAGAATGGGCTTTATTGCCATTCTGTTTAACATCCGTTATATTTTTGTTTTCTATTTCAAAGAAAACTCCGTACATATATTTTGTAAAGAGTTTTCCGCTACGCTATAGTTTTCAACATTCATCACATAGCTGCAGCGTTACGGCTAATCATGCAGCCCCAACCGCTTAACATCTCCAAGCAACATTCTCATTATGCACAAAACCGACATAAAGCACAAAATCAACAACATGCAATCAGACTTATGATTTTAATCTAAAGCATACTGACGCTTTTGCCCGTTTTGTTGTTTCAGACATATATCCCTAATCCCAAACGGCAATTAGCACCCCCATCAGGCAGCCATTTTATTGGCATATTAATGCATTTGTACCGTCCGGCGACTCAATTTTAATCAACATGTAACATAAAATTATTTATTTAACCTGAAATTAATGCTGAAGTAAGAAATTATTTTCGTAACTTCGCACAGAAAGGCAATGCCGTGCGGACATTGCCGCAAAATTGAGGATACAGCAAAGACACATTACACAAGCTGAACCTACGGGCGGATGCACGCACGGACACAAGCTGACATTACATAAAAAAACACAAGATTATGGGAAAAGGAAAAAAATCGGCAAAGAGGCTTACAAAGAAGAAAATTGCGGACATGCTGCAAAACCTGTTTATGCAGAATGCCGACAAGACGCTAAGCTTTAAATACATATTCAAGGCGCTCAACCTTAACACGCATCCGGCAAAAATGCTGGCAGTGGACGTGATGGAAGAGATGGCATGGGACGACTTTCTGAGCAAGGTGAGCGACAACTCGTACAAGCTGAACACAAAGGGACAGGTGCAGGAAGGACGATTCATACGCAAGGCAAACGGCAAGAACAGCTTTGTGCCCGACGACGACGGCGAGCCCGTGTTCGTGGCAGAGCGCCTCTGCAACTTTATATATTCTCTGCGCCCGGATGAAGAGAAGCGTAAATTCGACTTCATGTTAATAAACTGAGAAAAACGTTGTCATAGCACTTCCCTCTTTCCTCTTTATGCGACCAACAGGCACAAGTTGAAAAATGTCATATATAACCTGATAACAAAACCGTATTTTAATCTAATATAAAAAAACAAATGAAAATAATAGCTCCTACAACAATTTCGTTAACAACAACATTTAAATGTACTGCAGCATGTAGAAATTGTTGTTTTCAATGTAACCAAAAGAATAAAAAAATTATGACTTTTGTAGAAATGAAGTCCTATATAGACAAATGTCTAAAAGTATATAGTGACTCAATTAGCATGTTGGTTTTAACAGGAGGAGAATGTACCTTAATTAAATGAGGACTTATTTAGTATAATAAGATACGCATCAAGTCTCAATCTAAAGATAAGAATTGTCACTAATGGTTAGTGGGCAATATCTTATAGAAAAGCGTATTCTTTCTTAAAAGAATTAAAAGACAGTGGACTTAATGAAATAAATTTTAGTACAGGAGACGAGCATCAAGAATGGATTCCGTTCAAAAAAATCCGTGATGCTTCAATCGCAGCAGTTAGGTTAGGTTTAATTTGCGTAATAAATATAGAGACACATGATAACAGTAGCTTTGATTTTAATAAAATTCTCTCAAAAGACAAAATGTTACAAAAATATTGTAATATTAAAGAAAAAGGTATAAATAGAATATTAGTTGAAAAAGGAATATGGATTCCTGTAAAAAAGACTGATTTTGAAAAAATAACTTATGAAAAATATCCACCAAATAACAAATACAGATGTGAAAGTATTTTAGGCATGATAGATATAAATCCCTATGGAGAGATGTTAGCTTGTTGTGGGTTAACAAGTGAACAAAACCCTTTTCTTAGATTAGGAAATGTGAATAAACATAATATAAAAGAATTGTACGAATCTTCATTTAAGGACTTATTAAAGATTTGGTTATATACAGAAGGACCTGAAGCTATTTTACGGTATATAAGTATAAAAAAAGGTGTAGAAAGAAACATTTATCCAAGACATGTATGTGCTGCATGTCGTGAATTGTTTAGTGATAAAGAAAATATAGCTATCATACAAGAAAATTTTATAGAAATATCAAATAAAGTGTTATTAAAATATTTTTTAGCAACTAAATAAACAGAATTTATGAACGAAAAATTTATCAAAAGCGTTACATACGCTATTACAGGGTCTATTGTGTTTCAATCATATGATGGTTATTTAATAGATGGGACAGCTGACGAAATAAACCAACAGATACAAAAACACATTTCGCGACCTGATGTTACAGAATCGATTGCGATTCCATTGAATATAAAATTAGGTGAACATACACAAGAGTATTTAATTTTTATTTCTCAACTAACGAATGATATTGTTGAGAATCCTGACATCGCAAAAGAATTCATGATATGGATATACGATTGGATGATAACTTAATACAATTAATTACGGCTTTAGGGGATTAAGAATATTTGCGATGCAGCACGTAGTGGAGATATAGATAAATATTTGCAACTTTGCAAAGAAAGAAATCTTCTTAATTCTTTAGACTTGAAGAATATATCAAATTTAAAAGAAATAACAGATTATGCTGAATATATAAGAAACAATAAAGATTCTATTAAGACAAGGAATATGGTAAACGACCAATATGTTGAATTCGGATTTGCCGCATGGGCTTTAGCCTTATTAGCTGCAGTTGTCGCTGAGGCAGTTGTTGTTTATACAACAGGGCTTTATGTCACAACAGCAACAAAAGTCACATATACTTGGGGATTAGCGCAATCACAAAACTCTAAAAACAAAATACCTTTAGATACAAATGAAATGAACAGTGTAATAGCAAAATACCGATTACAAGAACTAAACTGTTTAACTGTATGGTCTCTGAAGAATGAAGACTATGAAAAAACATTTATGATTGCAGATAAAATTAATGAAGATATTATTAATGAGTGTATAGTCGCGATTAAAAATAATTTTAATGACGTTTATACAACTTTAGGTGAGGAAAAACTAAGAAATATAATAATCATTAATTTGCAAATGAAGTAAAATATTATGCTAAGAAAAAAAGAATACGTTTGTCTGGCTCTTGTGGCTGCAACAGTTTGTGTAGCTGTTACCAGAATATTTACGATGCCGAGACGGATAGTAATACATTGGAATTTTGATGGTGTGCCTGATAAATATAGCGACAAAACATTCATATTGATAATGCCGGTCATAAGTGCATTGACATGGATTTTTTTAAGATTATGTGAAAAGCATCCACGGATGTATAATTTTCCATTTAAGGTGACAGATGAAATGTCAGCCGGGAAGATAATGAATAAATTTATGTATTGGGTGAGGCTGATTTTGCTTTCTATGATATTATATCTGACAGTCTGCATGGCTGGAATGATACACCTCAGCGACCCGTGTATGTACTCTGCTACGGCAACGCTACTCCTACTCATAGCCGTTGCTACCGTGAAGGTGTACAGAAACGAGAAAAGGCAAATATAAAACTCTCGTTCGTATATTAAGACATAAAACACACCATGTTTGTATTCATCAGGTAGCAGCGCCGCCCGTTTTTATCAACATGTAACATAAAATTATTTATTTAACCTGAAATTAATGCTGAAGTAAGAAATTATTTTCGTAACTTCGCACAGAAAGGCAATGCCGTGCGGACATTGCCGCAAAATTGAGGATACAGCAAAGACACATTACACAAGCTGAACCTACGGGCGGATGCACGCACGGACACAAGCTGACATTACATAAAAAAACACAAGATTATGGGAAAAGGAAAAAAATCGGCAAAGAGGCTTACAAAGAAGAAAATTGCGGACATGCTGCAAAACCTGTTTATGCAGAATGCCGACAAGACGCTAAGCTTTAAATACATATTCAAGGCGCTCAACCTTAACACGCATCCGGCAAAAATGCTGGCAGTGGACGTGATGGAAGAGATGGCATGGGACGACTTTCTGAGCAAGGTGAGCGACAACTCGTACAAGCTGAACACAAAGGGACAGGTGCAGGAAGGACGATTCATACGCAAGGCAAACGGCAAGAACAGCTTTGTGCCCGACGACGGAGGCAAGCCTGTGTTTGTTGCCGAGCGCAACTCGCTCTATGCCCTGACGGGCGACCGCGTCAAGGTTACGTTCCTCGCGCGCAGGGAGAAGCACATCAAGGAGGCCATGGTGACAGAGATTCTGGAGCGCGCGCACGACACGTTCGTGGGCAAGCTGAGAGTGGAAAAAGACTTTGCCTTCCTTGTGTCTAACAGCAACATCTTTGTTCACGACGTAATAATACCAAAAAACAAGCTGAAGGGCGGCAAGACCAACGACAAGGCGCTGGTGAAGGTTACTAAATGGCCCGACGACGACAACAAGAACATCATTGGCGAGGTGGTTGACATACTGGGCGAGACGGGCGACAACGACGTTGAGATGAACGCCATACTGGCTCAATACGGTCTGCCGTATAAATATCCGAAGAGAGTGGAGGACGCTGCCGACAAGATAAGCGCCGAGATAACCGAGGAGGACTATAAGGAGCGCGAGGACTTCCGCGACGTAACCACGTTCACCATCGACCCGAAAGACGCCAAGGACTTCGACGACGCTCTGTCTATACGTCAGCTTGGCAAGGATCTGTGGGAGGTAGGCGTACACATTGCCGACGTGTCTCACTATGTTACCGAAGGCTCCATAATAGACAAGGAGGCGCAGAAGCGCGCCACGAGCGTGTATCTAGTAGACCGCACCATACCGATGCTGCCCGAACGTCTGTGCAACTTTATATGCTCGCTGCGCCCGGATGAGGAGAAGCTGGCTTACAGCGTGGTGTTCAACCTCAACGCCGAAGCCGAGGTGAAGGGCTGGCGACTGGTTCACACCGTGATAAAGAGCAACCGCCGCTTTGCCTATGAGGAGGTGCAGCAGATACTTGAAGACAACGGAGTTGTGGAAGGCACGGGCGAGCCAGCACCGCCTGCCGGCAAGGACGGATACAAGGGCGAGCTGGCAACGGAGCTGATAACGCTCGACATGCTGGCAAAGAAGCTGCGCAAGGCGAGATTTAAGAACGGCGCCGTGAAGTTCGACCGCGAGGAGCTGCACTTCGACGTCGACGAGAAGGGCAAGCCCACACGCTGCTACATCAAGAAGTCGAAAGACGCCAACAAGCTCATAGAGGAGTTTATGCTGTTGGCCAACCGCACCGTGGCCGAGAGCATAGGCAAGGTGAAGAAGGGACAGAAGGCAAAGACGCTGCCCTACCGTATACACGACGTGCCCGACCCGACAAAGCTGGAGCGCCTGCGCGAGTTTATCGTGAAGTTCGGCTACAAGCTGAAGACCGAAGGCACAAAGGGCGAAATATCACGCAGCCTCAACAGACTGATGGACGACTGCAACGGCAAGCGTGAGCAGAACGTGATAGAGAGCGTTGCGCTGAGGGCAATGATGAAGGCTAAATACAGCGTGCACAACATAGGCCACTACGGACTGGCTTTTGAATATTACACCCACTTCACCAGTCCTATACGCCGCTATCCCGACACAATGGTTCACCGCCTGCTCACACGCTATCAGAACGGCGGACGCAGCGCCAACAAGGAATATTATGAGGAGCTGTGCGAACACTCGAGCGACATGGAGCAGATAGCACAGAACGCCGAGCGCGACTCTATAAAGTATAAGATGGTTGAGTTTATGGCCGACAAGATAGGCAACGAATATCCTGCCCACATCAGCGGCATAACGTCTTACGGCATTTACTGCGAGATAGACGAGAACCACTGCGAGGGCATGGTGCCCATGCACGACCTGGACGACGACTACTACGACTTTGACGAGCGCAACTATTGTCTCGTAGGCCGCCGTCATCACAACAAATATCAGTTGGGCGACCCGGTTAAAATCAAGGTGGCGCGCGCCAACGTTGAGAAGCGCCAGCTCGACTTCACCCTGGCTGAAGACAAATAAGCCGAAGATACAAAAATACCGGCATGAGAGCCTTTTGTCGCTCTCATGCCGGAAGATAAGAATACCCGGAGAAACATTAACAACAAGATAAACCTGAAATGGCAATACACTACACACGCAGCGAGGCTCTGCTCAACACGTGGTCGCACGCCGCCGGCATACTGCTCGGTGCCGTAACGGGCACGCTGCTATTAATGATGTGCGCCGGGAGCGGCAACAGCTGGGCAGGCACAGGCGTTGTGCTATATCTGGCAGGCATGCTCGCGTCGTACATAGCGTCTACCGTATATCACGCCATGCCCGAACGCTACGGCCGCACAAAGGAGCGGCTCAGAAAGCTCGACCATGCCGCCATCTACTGGCACATAGCCGGCAGCTACTCGCCGCTGACGCTCATCGCCCTGCGGCAGGAAGGCCTGTGGGGCTGGGGACTGTTTGTGTTTATATGGTCGTGCGCGCTGGCAGGCACCGTTATGAGTTTCAGGCGACTCAGGGAGCACAGCAACATAGAGACGATGTGCTACATAGGCATGGGCCTCAGCGTGCTTGTGGCATTCAAGCCGCTTATTGACAACGTTAGTCCTGCCGCCGTATGGTGGATTGTGGCCGAGGGCGTGTTCTACATCACAGGCGCCCTGTTCTACAGCCTCAACAAGCGCCGCTACATGCACAGCGTTTTCCATTTCTTCGTCCTCGCCGGCTCCGTTTGCCACATCATCGCCGTATGGGACGTGCTCATGCAGTATGTGTGAAGGGGACGGAAATACAACAACGCATAACGGATAATAACCGTGAAATGTTGCCGTATAAGAGTTTTTATGGCAGCTAGGAATAACGGCAAGGATATAAAAACGGACATAAAAGAGACAATCCTTCCGCATTGTTTAAACAGATAAAACCATGCAGAAGGATTGTTCAACCCAAATCGGGAGTCAGAATTCAGCCGCGATAATACATAAAACAGATAAGACTATACGCGGTCTGATGAAAGCTATTTAGACTTAATAATGTATTAAACAATCAGACTTTCAGCCTGAATGGGCATACTTTCGCTTTTACTTACAGCTATTTCAGACGTATATCAAAGCAGTTGTCAGGTGCACCGGTACTGAAATACTTTATCAGAAGGCATATATTTTTCAAACTGTCAAGCAGTTTATCGTCTTCTGTTTTCTTGCCTTCAAGCGAGCGTAGCATCGCCTCATACTGACAGATGCGCCACTGCGGTATTTGTCTTAGAGCAAGCGAACCTGCAAAATGCAGACGATAGAGGTCGGTAACGAGGTCAAGTCCTGTCCATGCTGCCGGTTGTTTTGGGCTTTCTTTCACCCCTGCCATGCCCATAAGCTGCGAGCCGTTCATGCCGACAATGCTGTCGCCCACCACAGAAGGAAGCTCACGCTCAACATATCTCGACGCCACAAGCGCCCTGAAGTGCATGTCGCAGAATGAAGGATAATCGCCTGAATACAGAATATCGGTGTTCCATGTCTCTGTTCCTGTTGCGCGGCTGTGTCTGTATTCGCTAAAATAGCGTGGCCAAAGGCTACGGAATTTAGGCACAGAATCGAGCACTACTGTCTGCACACGGCAAAGGCTGTCGCCGCATACGGTGAGAATCTTATATGCAGGCATATATGCCGAAACCGAAGGCACCTGTATGTTATACATCACGTGTCCTTGTCCGTCGTCAGCCACAGCAGTGTTGTTCTGATGAAGATGTCCGGCAAAATGAATCTTTATGCCGGCCTTCAGCAGGGCGTCGGTGAGTTCTCGCGGAGGATTGCGGTGCATATTGAAAGCATTATTGCCCGCCCAACGGCTTATTACAGAGTCGGCTCCGTTGTGGTATCCGGCAGCAGGATAATGGCAGAAAGCCACAAGCACCTTGCCGTGGCGCCGTGCTTCTTCGGCCACTTTGCCAATCCATTTAATCAGAAACTGCTTATGCTTCCATGTGTTGGCGTAACCCGTTGACGTACCGCTGTATGCGGTCTTGCCGTCTCTGTTGGCGACAGGAAGATACACGCCGCCGTCGATAGCCAGCAACCACACACCATTAACAGGTTCAACCACATAGCTCGCGTCCTGAGCCTTCAGCGTGTCGCACAGCACATAACGGCGCTTGTCAGCCGCACTCTCTGCTACGGCCTTGCCGAAGGTATAACCGTCATAATCATAATCGGAGAACGGAGTAGCCCAATACAGATACAACTTGTCGGGCGAAAAGCCGTAGGCTGCATACTGAGCCATTATCTCATCATAGCCGCAACAATGCAGAAGAGTATCTACCTTTACAGCCTTGACACCGCTACCGGCGGCAACATCTACCGAAGATGCTATCGCCATGCAACTGCCGTCGGCGGCAAGAAAATTGCCGTCAACGCAGTCTTCACCATAAGGTCTTGAAGGGTCATGGTTGCCTGTGGTTACAAAAAACTTCATGCCATATCGTGAGGCATAGCTATCAAGGATGTCTCTAACCGTGCGCACATTCACCGTCTGTCCATTGTCCGTAAGATCGCCGGGCAGCACTACAAGCTTAATGCCGCGACACGCAGCATCATCAAGAGCAGCCCTGAACGCAAAGATATTTTCGTTAAAGAGTCGTGTTGACTTCAGTTCCGAGGCCAACGAGCGCACAAACTCCGGATGACTGTCCACCGCCTGAACGTGAGGATCGGCAATAAAGGCTATCTTCAGATTGGTGTCCGTGCGATAGAAAGCCTCAGCAGCATTCTCAACACACCAGTCTATGCCGAGAGGATTGTTGCTCATCTTCCATATCAGCGGCAATCTGTCATTGTCTATTATCCACATCTCGCAACCCTCCACACGGTCTTTCACATGCAGCGAGCCTATGCCAAGTCCGCATGGAATGCTGTCAGCAAGCTCATAAAGAGTGTTTCCGTAAGTCATGCGGCCTGTTGAACGAAGACTTTTCAATGCCTCACGCGAAATCATAAAGGCCGTCTGATATGCCGGAACATTTATGGTTCTATTCATCACAGGCTGCATAAAGCACAGAGAACTGCCCCGCTCCACCGACTCACGCCCCATGACATAAGCACCTCCATAGGTTATTCCATGGCGCTGCATAGCCCAACGAAGACACACAGAGTCGGCATCAGCCGATGCCTTTATACGGAAACTGCGCGTCTGTCCGTAAAGAAAGAACCTGAACGTGAGCGTATCGGGCGAGAACATCCCGGCAGCGTTGACCTCTGCCACGCAGCCTGTCATCATCAGGAACAATATTATAAGATATGTTTTCAGTTTCATTTGTTCGTATTATTATCGGGTAATAATTGTTTTCCCCACTCACCCGGCTTGCTTCCCATATATAGAGTGAGCCTTCCTCCTGCCACGATGTCGGCATGGCGTATGGCAGAATATGGGTATGGCTTGCCGTTAAGCGTTGCTTTCTGTATATATCTGTTGCGTGCCGAAAGGCCTTTTGTCTCAACTACAAACTCAACTCCCGGCTGCGGTCTCAGCGTAACAGAGCGCAGCAGCGGCGTATTAATAAGATAATAGTCCTGCCCTGCGTTAGGATAGAAGCCCATCATGTGGAACGCGAGCCATGAAGACATTGCGCCCGAATCATCATTTCCGGGCAGACCCACAGGGCCGTCGTTATAACTGTCGGCTATTATCTTATGTATGCGGTCAGAGCTTCGCCACGGCTTACCAAGCCAATGATACAGACAAGGCGTGAGGAACGACGGTTCGTTGTTCACATTGAAATAACCGCGGTCGAAGAAGCGGTCGAGACGGCGCTCAAAGGCAGCGGCACCGCCGCACATATCTATCAATCCCGGAACATCGTGAGGTATGCTCAGCGAATATTCCCACGATATACCTTCATAGAAGAACGTGTTCCACCAAGGTGTGTACCATGGTCCTTCCATGGTTACAGGTGTATATCTGAACTTAGGATGCTGCAACATTGAGCGGCCAAACGGAACGGAATCGAGCCAGTTGCCTTCGGCATCGCGCGGCATTATAAATCCTTTCACGCCATCATGAACATAATCAGCGCGCCAAAGATTTTTCCAGTTTTCCGACTGCTTCATATACTTTCTGTACAAGCTGTCGCGTCCCAGTCCCTTTGCCACCTGTGCAATGACGTAATCGCAGTAAGCGTATTCAATGGTGCGGTTGCCTGCACGTGCAATGCCATAAGGAATATAGCCAAGCTGAAGATAAGGAACCAATCCGCCACGTCCTTCAGCCTCTTCATTTCCTCCGGGAGGCATTGTCGCATCCTTCAGCATGGCATCAAGCCCCAGCTTATAGTCAATGCCTTTAAGATGCTTAACAAAAGCGTCGGCAATCACTATTTCGGCATTTGAGCCGCCCTGAGTGCGGCCGTTACAGTTGCCGCTGCGTGCATCGGGCATATAGCCGTCGCGCTTATATATGTCAATAAGAGAGCGAACTATGTCTGCTTGTCGGTCGGCATCAATAAGGGTTATCAATGGTGACGACGAGCGATAAGTATCCCATATGGCATAAAAGTCGTCATAATATGGCTCTGAGTCTGTCCACAGCGGATTATCGCCCGTGCGGTCTACAGGCATCAGCATTGTGTGGTATAATGCCGTATAGAACATCCGCTTATAAGTATCCGTTGTTGAAGGATCAATCTCTATGCGGTGAAAGAGTTTCTCCCACTGATACACCAGTTGGGCGCGCACATCATCGAACGACTTGTCACCAATGTCGCTCAGACAGTTCTGGCGTGCTTTCTGTGAACTGATAAATGATATTCCTACTTTCAGGCAAACCGTTGTATCGCCCGGAGCAAAGTTCAACAGCGCGCCTGTATTCTGTCCCGAATCATATTGGGCAGTGAGAGTGCTTAAGCTGTCGGCCTTCCATGTGCGGGTATCAACAAAAGGCTTGTCAGCAGCAGCATAAAAATACACCGTGTAGGCACGGCCGTTGTTCCATCCGCCGCGTATGCGGCTGTAGCCTTCAACCTCGTTAGACGACAATATGCGTATCTCAGACCCTACAAACTGCTGTGCCTCACGTGCATCGGGCACAGGACTCTCGCCGAGGAAGAAGCCTGCATCAATGAGCAGATTCTTTCTTGATGCCGAAGGATACGTAAACTTATAGAACGATGCACGGCGGGCAGTGGTTACTTCGGTCTTTATTCCCGAGCCGCTCATCGTGGCCGAATAATATCCAAGCTTTATCGTCTCTGATGAACGACGGTCGGGATGCGACGTTCCTTTAAGTTCGCCGCTGAACGGCATTACAAGTATGTTGCCGTATTTTGGGCCGCCGCCAGTTCCGCTGACATGCACTTGCGCAAAGCCGTTAACCTGTTCAGGCATTGGCAGCCATCCGCTGTTGGGATTGACAGTACAGTCGGGCGAGGGCTTAACCATGCCGAAAGGCCACGACGGACCAATGAACACGCGGCCCAGTCCTTCGGAACCTATACGCGGGTCGACATACTGCGACAAGGGCGAACGCTTTATGCGCTCATCTTCCTGCATTGAAGAGATAATCTTGCGGAACAGTTCTGGCCTGTCAAGATTAACCATGTCCGGACGATTCTTTATCGCCTCAAGATAATCAGCCTCGCCCGAACCCTGTATAGCAGCCATAATCTTTATTCCGTGACTGTGACAATAGCGGCGAAGCTCTTCGGTTATATCGACCGGTGACACCTCTACATAAGACGGCCTGCACATGCGCATCCACCGCTTTATGCCGTCTATATCAGACACGTTGACCTTGACACGCATTTCGGGAGCTATTCTTACAAACTCCTTGAGCATAGCAGTATCGCCAAACCAGAAGAAACTGTTGGAAGCAAAACCTTTATCGCGTACCAACTTTACAAGACTTGCAACAGACGTACCTGTCTTGACATCAAAAAACACATTTGCCTTGCCGTGCAGTGAGTCGAGCATCTCGGCTATACGCGGAACATGTGTGCCGGCAAACTCTGTACCAAACCAAGAACCGGCGTCAAGCCGGTCGATGTCGGCAGACATCATGTCGGCTACCAGTCCGCGGCCGTTGGTTGTGCGGTTAAGAGAAGGGTCGTGCATGTTATAAAGCACTCCGTCCTTGCTCGGGCGCACGTCCACCTCAATCCACGTTGCCCCATTGTCAAGGGCTGCATAAGCCGATGCCACAGTGTTTTCAGGCGCCAGCCAGTTGGCTCCGCGATGAACAACGACCTCTATGCTATTATCCACAACGCGGCCATTGTCGGATGCGACAATGGCCACGAAAGGTAACAACATATATATCGTCAGAACAAAAATCCTAAACATATATCTCATTTATTTTCTTATTTTGTATAACCTTCATTCTGCGTCCAGTTAGTGTTAGTGTTGAGAACAGATGTAGGAATAGGGAATATACGGCGGAATTTCTCATTGAATCCCTGCGGATAAAGATAGCGGAATCCCCAGTTGTCCTCAAACTTACCATAACGTATAAGGTCGTTGCGGCGCCAGCCTTCGTCGGCAAACTCGCGTGCACGCTCATCGAGCAGTTCATCGAGAGTCGGGTCAGCAGTAACCAGAGGAGCATGCACATAGGTGCGAATCTGGTTCATAAGACTCATTGGTGTGTCGCCCAGTGTGGCCTTTCCGCCACGCAGTATGGCCTCAGCCTTCATAAGAATGATGTCGGCATAACGGAATATCGGCATATCGTTGCTCTGGTTGTGGCCTTCAGATGCCGTAGCGTCTACATCAGGATAGAATTTGATTGAACGTGCTCCTGCGGCGCGGCCTTTCTGATCATTGCCAACATCGAGAGTTGACTCTCCGTTAGGACGAAGCGGAATGTCGAGCGTATAATCCATCTGCCAAGATATAGGCTCGTCCTTGTCGGCTGCCGTATAGTCCTGGTCATAACCATTCTTAGTAGTCTCTATTATAAACGGACGGTTTGTGCGCTTATAATTTTCCCAATAATACTGCTTGCCGTAAAGATACTGCTCGTTGCGGTTGTCGCCCGGAAGATTAAACTTCTCGACAAACTCGCGCGGACAGCGCAGGTTGCCGGCAGGACCTGAAGGGGCAACACCAAACTGGTCTTTACCGCTGCGGCTCTTCCAGAAACGTGCGTGAACCATACCCTGAAGTGTCTCGCGGTCAAAAGGCATAACGAATACGAAGTCTTTTATCTGCGGACCGTTGTCGGGACGGAACTTAACCATAAAGCTGTCGGTAAGCGCATAGTTGCCTGAAAGGATAATGCTGTCACACATGGCTATACAGTCGTTTATCTTAGGATTGGCTGTTTCTGGTGTATAGTCGGCAACATCGTCGGCTGTGTATACATTCCAGTTAAGATACAGTTTTGCCAACAGAGCCTCAGCCATATATTTGGTAGCCTTGCCGTAAGTGGCTTCAGACACTTCGCTCGGCAGATAATCCTTAATGGCCTTAAGCTCGCTCTCGATAAAACGGCATACATCGGCGCGCTTGCTGCGGTCGGGATGAGCAGAGGCGTCATCGCCCATTATTGGCACATCGCCGAAGTTGTCCATCAACAGGAAATGATAGTAGGCTCTCATGGCGCGTACAGGAGCCATGTCGCTCTCGCTCATGCCGTCGAGCATCTTCATAGTCTTGTTACATGTGGTGATGCCTGTCATGGCTCCGTCCCACATTGTGCTGAGCATGCCGTTGTCAGCGTTCCAGTCATGAACGGTCATCTGGCGGTAAACACCTCCGTCGTAATAGTCAGAACCCATAGACACGCCCACAGCCTCATCCGTTGACAGCGTCTGTGCCATCCAGTGCTGGCGGCCCATTGCCGTGCGGTAAGGATTGTATATCTCAGACGTTACGGCCTCGATGGCTTCCGGAGTGTTAGGCACTTCGGTATATTGCGACTTGACATCAACGTCAAGATCGGTACATCCTGCTGCTGCCATAGCTGCAGCGCATGCAAATATTATTGCTTTTATATTTAATCTGTTCATTTTCTTAATGTGATATGTCGTTAATTTTAGAAATTGAGGTTCACTCCAAGCATGAATGTACGTGTGCGCGGATATGTGTAGCGGTTGTCTATGCCCGGGGTAAGTCCGCCGAGGTTAACCTCCGGGTCAAGGCCTGAATAGCCTGTTATTGTAAACACATTGTTGCATGTTGCCGTCACCTTCAAGTTGTTTATCCACTTGCCTATGTTGCCGAAGTCGTAGCTCAGCGATAGAGACGAGAGTCTGAAGTAGCTTCCGTCCTCAAGATAGCGGTCAGAGAGGAAGTGAGAGTTGAAGTCGGTTGCGAGATTTTCCTCCGGGAAACTTGATATCCAGTTGCGTATGCCGGCGTCGGCGATGTTAGACAGGCGGGCCTTGGTGCCGTTCATTATCTTATTGCCGAAAGTGCCCTGGAAGAATGCCGTGAGCGAGAAGCGCTTATATGTCAGCGTGTTGTTCCATCCGAGTGTCAGCTTAGGCTGTGCGCTGCCCGTGCATGCGCGGTCGCTCTGTGTGGGCGACGTTGTTGTCTCGCCTGTGCGCTCGCCGGTTTCGGGGTCGTGAACATAGAATACTGATACGCCCTCGTCGTTATATCCTGCCCACTCCCATGTGTAGAACTGTCCTATAGGATGGCCTTCCATTATTCTCTGCTGATAGCAGTTGCTCTGTCCTGCTCCGCCAAGGTCGGCCATGTCGATGTAGTCAACAGAGAACTCACGGTTAGACAGTTTCTCAACAACGTTCTTATTGTGCGAAAGATTTAGTGATGTAGACCATGTGAAGTCCTTTGTCTGTACGGGCACCGCATTGACAGTAATCTCTATACCCTTATTGCTTATCTCGCCTACGTTGGCTGTGAGATAGTTGTAAAGATATTCAGTTGTAGAAACCGGATAATCATAGATAAGATCCTTTGTGCGCTTGTCGTAATACTCGATGGTACCTGTCAGTCGGTTGTTGAAGAATCCGAAGTCGATACCTACGTTGAACATACTTGTACGCTCCCATTTAAGGTCGGGGTTGGCGTTGCGCGTAGCACCTATTGTGTGAACTTCTTCGCCCTTGCTGTTGGTGAACCAGCCTGTTACACCATAAACCTGACGGGCAGTGAAAGCATCGAATCCGAGAGAGTTACCGCTCACACCATAGCCGATGCGGAACTTGAGGTCGTCGAATATGTTGAGCTTCTTGATAAACTCTTCCTCTGACAGGCGCCATGCTGCTGAAACTGACGGGAAGGTAGCCCAGCGATTGTTTGCACCGAAGGCAGAAGAACCGTCGCGGCGTACTGTTGCCTGAAAGAGATATTTGCTGTTGTATGAATAGTTGGCACGTGCGTAGAACGAAATCATGCGCAGGGTTGACAGATTGTAGTTGCCGAGTCCGTCAACTGTTCTGTCAAGGAAGTTGGCCATGCCAAGGTTGTGGTATGTAAGGTCATCGCTGTAGAATCCGTATGCTCGCAGCTGGAATCCGTCGTTGTCGTTGTCCTCCTGCCATGAGTAACCTGCCATAAGTCCGAGTTTATGGCCGCCCTTGAAGGTCTTGTCATAGTTGAGATACGTCTCAAGCACCTTGCTCTCGTTCTCAACGCTTGAGCGCTGTGCGCGGCCGTTCATGCCCGAAGCGAGGAGAGAGTTTGACGAGAAGTAGAGGTTGTTGTTCACCTGCTCGTTCTCGTAAGATATCATGAGGTTGTATTTCAGTCCCTTAAGTATCTCGAATCCTGCTTTTGCCGTGCCCTGTATGCGTTTCGACTTTGTGTAGTCGATGTTCTCGTTGATAAGAGCAACAGGGTTATAATATTGTGTGCGTGATGAATGTTCAAACCAGCTTCCGTCTTCGTTCTTCACAGGAGAGAACGGCAGATAATAGTTCATGGCATCATAAACAGAAGCGCCGTCGCTATAGTCGGGCACCTGATTCTGCTCTGTTATGCTCGCATTGATGTTGAACGAAAGGTCAAGGCGGTTGTTAAGAGCCTTGGTACCGAGGAACGCGCGTCCGTTGTAGCGCTGCAGGTCGGTGCCCTTAATCACTCCGTCGTTGCTGAAATAGTTAAGGCTTACGCTATATGATGTGTTGCCGGCTCCACCGCTTATCGCCAGGTTATGGTTGTGAGATATACCCGTGCGCTGCACTTCCTTCTGCCAGTCGGTATTATATCCCAGGTCGTCTGTCGGGTCGATAGACAGTCCGTTGTCCTGCACATAGCTGCGATACTCGTCTGCGCTCATCATGTCGAGATTCTTTGCCACACGGTCGAAAGCCACATATCCGCTGTAGCTTACCTGTGTCTTTCCTGCCTTGCCGCGCTTTGTTGTGATAAGAATAACGCCGTTGGCAGCCTTAGAACCATAGATGGCCGTTGCCGAAGCGTCGCGCAGCACATCGATACTCTCAATATCATCGGGAGCAACGAGCGAAATGTCCATGCCTGGCACTCCGTCGATTACATAATATGGCTCCATGGCAGCGCCTTCACGCAGGGTTGACGCTCCGCGCAGGGTTATCGAAGGACTTGAGTTAGGGTCGCTGCTCGTGGTTATCTGCAGTCCGGGAACCTTGCCCTGAAGCAGCTGTGCAGGCGACTGGAACACTCCCACGTTGAGGTCTTCGCTCCTCACTGTGGTTATAGAACTGGTTACATCCTTACGGCGCATGTTGCCATAACCTACCACAACCACTTCGTTGAGCTGGCGGTTGTCCTCTTTAAGAACGAGCGTCTGATTGTCTTTAAGTGATGAAATGAGTTTTGCGTAACCTATATAAGATACTTCAATCTTAACACCATTACGCACTTTATTCAAACTAAAATTTCCGTTTACGTCTGTAACAGTACGGGTGTCTGTGCCCGGCACAATTACTGAAGCGCCAATGACAGGCACTCCGGCCTCATCTACAATCTTACCCCTTAAAACCTCACCCGCTGACGATTCTGTATTGTCAACAAGCGCATCCATTGTAACATTTACTCCGGCCTTAACGGGACTGTACCAATAACAGGCACCAAACAGACACAAAGCAAACACTGCGTTTCTTCTAAAATTCATCGCTTTCTCCTTAAATATTTTTTAATAAAAAATTGTTTTCTGGCGCAAAAGTATCTTGACAATATTACAACCGGTTTTCATAATTATTAAGATGTCCGTATTATCCTTTTTATAATAAAATCATAAAATTAATTATATTTACGTTAAAATACTATTACTTGGATTACATATTGTCTGAATACTGATACATTAAAGTCAAAACGTAATATGGTATCGACTTCAAGGCTATTTATCGCCGAATAGAATACACTGCTATATTTATTGCCTCCTGGCATAGACTCATTTTGCTATGATAATGCCGTTATATGTTACACTCTGACTTTTGATGACGCTCTCATACTGCGATATTTGAAAATTAAAGTCACTCGGCCGTAAAAACAGCCCGTTTTCGTGTGCAAATATAATCGTCTGGATATTAAGGCGTTATGACCAAGCATGATGAAATGTGCAAACTTTTTTGTCCTAATTAGGACAAAAAAAACCATTATTTCAATAAAAAAACAGGCAGGTTTGCGGCATGAAAACGGGCCTTTTTCATGTAAAAAGTGGCCGAGTTATTTTATGAAAGCATGCCTTTTGCCTGATAATGTAAATATAGTTTACCATCGGAGTGCTTAAGACTCCTCAATAAATTCTATTTCGCAAGAAAATCCGGACAAAATCAGAATAACACTTTGACATATATAACAGTTCACTTGATGTCATAACGCGCAGCGACGGCACAGGCCTTAACCGCGGCAGCATTTAAAGTATTGAATATTTTTCTGTTTAAAGCATCTTTTTATTACTTTTGCATAAAGTTATCTGCAAAGGCCCGTAATACATTATGCCACCGCAGCGGCTGACAGGCATCGGGCTTATAAAACATATCTTGTAATATGAGATATAGCAGAAACTGATTTATGATGATATTTGCCAAAGACATGAAAAACAAATTAAATAAAAAGCACAGATACATGAAACACAAGCTGATAGCACTTTTGATTACAGGGGCATGCGCCGCAGTTGCAGAGGCGACGGCGCAGCCGGTTACAAAGGTTACGTTCTATTCGCCGTCGGTGGTGAGGATAGTCAAGTATCCCGCCGACATGAAGACTCAACCCGAAAAACACAGCTTCACCGTGATAATGAAGCCTGAAAAGGTGAAGGTGAAGACTACCGACACGGGCAACGCCACGGAATATGAAACGGAGGATATGCGCGTGAAGGTGGACAAGGCCACGGGCACGGCACTCTTTCTGACTATTAAGGGCGACACGCTGCTGCGAGAGATGGGCGAACCTCAATTCACCATGCGCAAAGGCGACGTTGATGAAGGGAAATATATCGTGGAGCAGTCGTGGAAACTCGACAAGGGCGAGGCCATATTCGGACTGGGACAGCGCAAGGACAGGGACATTAGCCTGCGCGGAAAGGACATAACACTGTGGAACGTGAACACTTACACCACCATACCCGTGTTTACCAGTCAGAAGGGTTACGGAGTGTTCTGGGACAACATGGGACGCTCGTTCTTCACCGACAACGACAAGGGCACCACGTTCAAGAGCGAGGTGGCCGAGATGACCGACTATTATTTTGTATACCGCGACGGCACTACCGACGGAGTGATTGCCGGACTCAGGGCACTGACGGGACGCGCCACAATGTTTCCGCTGTGGGCAATGGGCCACTGGCAGTGCCGCGAACGCTACAAGACTTCTGACGAGCTGGCAGGCGTGCTCGACAAATACCGCGAACTGGAGATTCCGCTCGACGGCATTGTGCAGGACTGGCAGTACTGGGGCTGCGACTCTAACTGGAACGCCATGCGCTTTATGAATCCTTATTATATCAATAAGGTAGGCGACCCTGCCTATGAGCGCTACCTGCCCGCCGACATGCGCAACATGAAGCAGAGCGAGCCGAGGCCGAAGTCGCCAGAGGAGATGGTTAAATATGTTCACAGCCGCAACAGTCACCTCATGATTTCGATATGGGCAAGTTTCGGTCCATGGACAGAGCCGTATGCCGAACTGAAGAAGATTGGCGCACTGCTGCCCTTCGAGACATGGCCGCGCAACAGCGGCACCCTGCCCTACGACGCGTTTAACCCCAAGGCGCGCGACATATATTGGAAACATCTGTCTAACCTTTATAAGATGGGATTCGACGCATGGTGGACCGACTCGTCGGAACCTGACCACTTTGAGAAGCCCGGCGACGACGACTATATGACGGCGGCAGGCTCGTGGCGCAGCGTGAAAAACGCCTTCGCGCTGGTGCACAACCGCGGAATATACGAACATCAGCGCAGCACCAAGGGCAACAGCAAGCGCAGCATACAGATGACGCGCAGCGGACAGCTGGGCATTCAGCACTACGGCACTTTCTCATGGAGCGGCGACATATCGAGCACATGGGACGTTATGCAGGAGCAGGTTCCCACAGGACTGAGCTACGTGATATGCGGCATACCGTTCTGGAACACCGACATAGGCGGATTCTTCTCGTGGTCGTATCACAACAACCCCAAGGATCCGGGCATGCAGGAGCTGCAGACGCGCTGGATGCAGTGGGGTGCGTTCATGCCGCTGATGCGCAACCACTGCTCGTCGCCAATGGTAAGCGAAATTTATGAGTACGGCAAGCCGGGCGACTGGGCATACGACGTGCAGAAGGCATATGTGAAACTGCGCTACCGCATGCTGCCCTACATATACAGCACACAGGGCGACGTGGTGCTCAACGACGGCTCGATGATGCGTCCGCTGGTGATGGACTTTGCCGCCGACAGCACGGCGCTGACACGCAACGACGAATATATGTTCGGCCGCTCCATGCTCGTAAAGCCCGTAACGTCGCCCCTGTACACATGGCAGGACAACAACGGATACGGACATCTGATATATCCCGACATTCGCCGGGCGGCAGCGCCCGTTGAGGTGTATCTGCCTGCAGGCACGGCATGGTACGACTTCTGGACTAACGAGCGCATTGACGGCGGACGCAAGCTGATGCGCCCCTGCCCCATAACGGAGATGCCTGTCTATGTGCGTGCCGGAAGCATAATGCCGTGGGGCCCTGAAGTGCAGTATTCTTCAGAAAAGCCGTGGGACGACCTCGAAATACGCGTATATCCCGGAGCCGACGGCAAGTTCGTCTTGTATGAAGACCGCGGCGACGGCTACGAATATGAGCGCGGACAATACACTCTGACCGAATTCAGATGGGACGACGCCACACGCACCCTGACCATAGGCGCGCGCAAGGGCAAATATCCGAAGATGCTCACCCACCGGCGCTTCAACATCGTAATGGTAGGCAAAGACTCCGGCCGTGGCGACGGCGCAATGAAGGTTACGCGTACCGTTGAATACAACGGCAAGGAGATAACCATGAAATTCTAAGGGCAAAGCCTTAAACCCGAATCATAATGATTTGGGTTATACTAAAAAAGCCACATCTGCAGACCAAGCCAAGGCGCACGCATTGACGCATTGAAGGCCGTAGGCTGCAGATGTGGCTTGCTGTTTTTCTTATTAACAATAATAACCTTCACCATAATTAATCGATAAAACAATTATAAATAAAGGCACTCTAAAGGAAAACATTTAAGACTAAAAAGCCATATTTTTTATTTGATTAAAAATCACATATTATATTTATAAACCAATACACGCATAAATTAAAGACGAAATAGCCCTACTGTTAAGACCAACATGAAGACAAAATCACCCGATAAAGTTCATTAAAACAGGACTACTTATGCTCATATCAAGGGAAATAAGCGTGTATCCATAATTAAAGCATTGATTATCAACGGCTTACAATATTTAACATTACTCAATGGAAAACGGCATGAAAGCACAAAGATTATTATAGATGACAGAAAAAACAATCTAATTTTGCCACATAGTTAAATTAATTGTGTGAGCTTATGAAAAAAATCTTTTACCTACTGCTGTTTGCAGCAATATCAGTTCAGACAGTACGTGCATCGGGCGACTCGCTCCTCGTCGGACATTGCGTAGGCAAAATATCCGATGAATGTAAAGTATTTAACGGTGAAGCCAATCATGTCAGTGCAGCAACAATTATTCCTGCTGAAACAATGCAGCATTATAAGGGAAACAAACTGACAGCACTACGTTTTGCCGTTGTTTCAAAACTTAAAATTGACAGCATAGATGTCTGGGTACGTGAGAAGTCTACTGACAATAACATAACAGATGTTATGTTGAAGAAGAATCAGTTTGACAAAGGCTGGAATCAGGTAAGCCTTCCTAAAGCAATAGATATTGAGAACAAAGACTATGTGTTGGGAATGACGTATTATCAAAGTGCAACAGGATATGTCATATCAACAGTATCAAAAGACACTGAAGGCGGACTGCTTATAAAAATTGACGACGGCGAATGGCAAGACCGGAGCCATGAAGGCTTAGGAGTGCTGAGCATGGAAGGCGTCGTAACGGGCAACAGCCTGCTGCAGCATGATGTATGCATAGCCGAAACAGAAATTAGCGACGACAGTGTAAAACTTGGTAACACTATTACGCTCTCGGCCATAATACGAAACAACGGACTTCAGCCTGTATCCTCTGTTTATGCCAAGGTAAGCCCTGAAGGAATGGAGCCGTTCTACAGGACAATACAGCTCGACAGAACAATCTCATACCGCGACTCGGCGTCAGTGGAAATAGACTTCAAGCCTGAATATGAAGGCACAGGCCTGACATCAGACGTAGAGATTGTGGGAGTGGACAACTACGAAGACGAATGGACCGACAACGGATATCACACATACATATATACCGTGAAAGAACATCTCTTCATGAAAAAGATGTTTATGGAATACTTCACGGGCGAATCGTGCGGCAACTGTCCGCGTGTAGGCGGATTTGTAGACAGGCTCATTGATGAGCACCCGCAAAAAAGCCGCATCATATCAATAGAGCATCATACATACGGAACCGATCCTTTCTCTGTTTCAGACAGTCGCAGCTATGCCTCTATGTTTGAAGTTGACGGCGCGCCATGGCTGCTATACGACCGCAATCCGCAAAATCTGATATGTCCGGGATGGACAGAAGAAGACATGGTGTGGAACTTGACAGACCAGACTCTGTCTGAACCGACCACGGTGTACGTGCATTCTGAGGCTCAGATAAGCAAAGACTCTATGAACGTATATGTTACGGTAGACTGCGAGATTAACGAACATTTTTCTCTCGACAATCCTAGATTAACCGTATTCCTCGTTGAAGACAAGATGCCGTCCGTACTCCAATATTTCTATGACGACCGCATAGGTGAGAAATTCTATTTTAAAGGCGATGAATACATCCACCGCAATGTGCTGAGAGCCACAGACAGCAAATGGGGTGAACCTATAACCTTTAAAGACAACGCCACAAAGTATGAATGCTCCTTCACGCTTACGGATGATATGAAGAAAGACTTTAAGAATCTTTATATCGTTGCCTTTGTAAGCAATTACGATGAGAACAACAACCAAAACTGCAAAGTGGAAAATGTTGACCGCTTCGAACTGCGCAAGGCAAGCATCAACGAGGAAGGCACAGACATCAGCCTCAACCACACGGAAGGCAGATTACGCACAATTTACTACAACGCATCAGGACAGCGCATAGCTGAGCCGCAGAAAGGGCTGAACATAGCTGTCAGCACTGATTCAAAAGGAAATATTGTAGATGTTCATAAATTTATCAAATAACTTTTTACTTGTTATGTTTAAACAAATGCTATTCACAATGCTTCTGGCAGTGCCGGTGGCATTAAACGGACAAAATCTTAGCATAAGGAACGCCGGAAAGCAACTTGTGCTCAAGAGTGTCAACGACAGAGGTGACCGAAACCGGCACCAAGTAAAAGCAAACGTCCATAAAGGCACCATCACACTGCGTGCAATAAAGCCCAACAAAGTGGACGGAAAAACAACCACATGCTATTTTCAGGGCTCCTCTTACATCAATTCTTATGATGAAGAGGTAACGTGGGCATCAACGTTTGTTTTCGACCACAGTCAGAACACCGTAAAAATAGACAATCTTTTCGGGCCGATACTCGAAGACTGGCTATACGACGACGTGAGCATTACGGCAAAGACCGAAGGCAATCAGATTATATTCCCCGTGGCCTCTCCATATCGCGGAGATGAAAGCAACACCATCGTAGGCACAATAGACAACGACTATGTATCACTGCTGGCAGGCGAACTGGTGAACAATCCCGACGGATCACAAGGCGTGAATCTGGAAAACGAACTACGTCTTTATATCAACAGCGACACGACAGAAATATCATCCAACGGAAAAGTGGTGCTGCTGTATGAAGTGTCTGAAGACTACGGCGAGGGCATCATCTACGACTACCGTGACGGATACGTTCTGAAACGGCTCTCGGATGAAGCTGTATCTGAAATAAGCACCGACAATATTGACTTCGGCGAATGTTACTACACCGAAAAGATAACCAATTATATCACTCTTAGCTCGCTGGGCGCAACACCTGTAAAATACTCTGTCAGCTTTGACAATCCGGTGTTCACTACGACACAAGAGACAGGCACTGTATATATTGACGAACCGGTGGACATCCCGATAATCTTCACCCCCGGAACTCCTGGACAATACAACGGCACTATGACTATCAACGCCGCCGACTCTGTATACAAGGTAAATATAACCGGAAAGGCACTTGACATTCCTCACGACTTCAGTCAGCTCATAGTTGAAGGAGACAAGAATTTCTTCTACAAATGGGACAATATCTCTGCATGGCCTTGGACTTCGGAAGACACATGGGCATCAAACAATAACGACAAGAAACAGGACGGCGACGCCACTCTGACAGGATTCTACAAATCAGAAAAGCCGACAAGAATGACGTTCGACTACGAAATTTCAGCCGAATCGCCCGACTCCCTGATAATGTTTGTTGACAACGACCGTGCCTTCGGCTACACTGACGATGTTACAGGCTCTTTCTCTTACATTCTGCCTAAGGGCGAACATACCGTAAGATGGATCTTCACAAAAGAAAATTCAGGTTCCAAGAAGGATTATGTGTCATTCGGAAACATACGCTTCTCTGAGGCCACAGAATATGAAGGAATATCTCCTGACAACAGTGCACGGAACTTTGTTGCAGACGGATGGGGCATCTACGACAAGCGACTGCGTCCCGTATCGCCGTCAGGCACACTTACATTTGAAGTAAACACGGAAGGCAACGAAAGCGTGGTTGACTTTGACGTGCAGGCCACAGAACTGTCACCGCTCAAAATCAGTGCCGACGGAAATGCTGCCATGACTGCCACATGCGACACAATATGCCACATAGACCTCACCGGCACAGGCAAGCACACCATAAAGGTGGAATTTGCCGGCTCTGACGACAACGATACCGAAACAAGATGCGAACAGCTGACATCTATCAGCAACATCAGAACATTCAACGGATATTATACTGAAATGAATTCTAAATACATCCTCATAGGCGACAGCTATTTCAACACTGAAAGCAACTATACAGCCACCGACGGAATTGAGGGTGTAAACTGTCCTGTAGACATCAAGATAACCAATACGGGAAGATTCTTCATGTATAACCTGTTCCCCATCACCGACCTTCACTACCGCACCATCTGCGGAACCGTCGATGACGGCATGATAAAGATACCTACACTTGCCGACACCAACCTGGGCACCTATGCAGCATACAGCGACGAAACCTATATGTTTGCAGGAAGAACAGGCGACCGCTGGTGGCTCGTAAGCGGCGACATAAAAGGCGACTCCAAAAAAGCAGACTATCTGTTTACAGACACTCTAAACATTGAAGCTGACGCCAAATATGACATGCTCGTGCCGCAAACAGGCTTCGGACTGTGGAGAACATACAGATTCAACAACTCGGGCATAACAGAATTTCTAAAGAAAGGCGTAAGATTTGAAAAGGTAACCGAAAACGCTGCAATAATATCTTCAACCGACAGCATCAGCTTCGGCGAGCCTTTTGCCAATACAGGCTCACTGAAAAGAAAGGTTGTGTTTGTCAACAAGGGAATGACACCTACCGACTGCAGTGTTGAGATAAACGGCGGAGACGGAGCTTACACTATTTCGCCCACGACATTTGAGCTTCAGCCCATGCAAAGCAAGACGGTAACCGTGACATTCATGCCTAAACTCGTAGGAACACACGACGCAGAACTCGTGGTTTACTCTGAAGGAGAAGACTGCAAAGTCAAAATTGAAGGAAACGTAAAGGCTCTGCCTGACTACAGCTCGCTCGTCAATGAAGGTAAAGAACTCATCACATCATGGGAGACATCTTCTGAGTATCCGTGGCTGATAAATGACAACGAAGCCTACAGCACCAACACCAACCACGACAACACCACATCAGAACTTACGATGAACTTCAGCGTACCTAAAGGAAAACTGGCACGCCTGAGCTTTGATGCCAACTTTGCCGTTGAACCTGAAGGCGACATATTCCAAGTTACAGTGAATAATGTTGATATTGTAAAGATGGACCAGTCGCGCCGCAATCTCGTAGGCACATATATAATGCCTGCCGGCGATTACAAGGCTGTGTTTGCACACATTAAAGACTACACGACACTGATACCTTCAGCCGACGTGTCAAAGATAAGCAACATACGCATAGACCTCATTGACGACAAAGCCGACGCCGCGTTCATGCACGCGCCACGCTACCATTACGACCTTATCGCTCCATTAGACAGGGCTACTGACACTTACTGCTGGATTATCAACAAGGGCACAAATCCGCTTACCATCACAGGCGCCGAAGCCGAAAAGCCATTCTCTTTAGAGATTCCGTCAACGCCTGTTGCACCCGGCGACACCATGGCCATACCTGTAAAGATTCAGCCTACTGCTCCCGGACTGTACAGCAGCAAGTTTATATTCCATACCTCGGCAGGCGACGTGACATGCGACTATGACGCACAAGCCGACTATGTGCGCTATCTCGGAGGATTCGACGGAGCAACTCTTGACTTCCCCGTATGCACATACGACACCAGCTATTGGGTTTATCCTATCTACACCCAGTCAATTTACTTTGAGAAGGAGATGGAAGGACTTAACGGCGCGCAAATTACAGAGATGACTTATCAGACTGTCATGGAAGCAGACATCGACTATACATCAGCTGACGTAAACTACCGTATAGGAACGACCTCGGCCAATGAAGTAAGCGAGAATCATCCTGAAGGACTGACCACGGTATACAGCGGTGAACAGGTTGACATCGTCAACTATGAGCAGACTATTAAGTTTAACGAGCCTTTCACCTATAACGGAGGCAACCTTATTGTGGCACACGACATGAATGCACGCGAAGGATTCGACATACAGGTATATTATTACAGCGGACCTGCAAATTCCGGTTCAAGCGGCATTTACCTTCCTGACACTCCAAGTTTCGGACTGATGAAGAAGACCTACGTTCCCACTCTGCGACTGAAGTATATACCGAAAGAGGGCACATCTGTTCAGGATGTCACAAGCGGACAGGTTGAAAAGGTTGAATACTTCGACATCACAGGCATGCGCATTCCGTCAATGAGAAAGGGCGTCAACATCGTGCTGACAACCTATAAGAACGGCAAGACAACAACACAGAAGGTTGTGGTAAAGTAACAACTGCGACAAATTAAATATCAGAACTTCACTTATTAGTGATTGATTCTCTTTTGTCAAAGGGCCATATTTTTCACTCAGCAATGAGTAAAAAATATGGCCCTTCTTTTTTATCCATACTTATACCGGCTATAAGCCCAAAAGCTAATGCCCGTCAACCGACTTGATATACTCGCTTGGCGAAACTCCTTCAATACGCTTGAATGCCGAAAGAAACGTGCTGCGCGACTTGAAGCCACACTTCTCGGATATAGCCGTGATAGTAAACTTCTTGTATTCAGGACGCACTATCATCTTCTTGAATGCCTCTACCCTAAATCCGGCAATATAATCATAATAATTAGTATTCATAAACTGGCTGAACAACTGCGACAGCTCATGAGGCGAACAGTTTATACCGTCTGAAATGTCACGCATCTGCAAATCTTTATTCAGATACGGCTTGTTTTCTTTCATAAAATCATTCAGTTTTTTCTGAAGCATATCTGCCTGCTCCTTCGAGAGACGCTTGCTTTGGTATTTAATGCTATTGCCCGTCAGTGATTCTTCTTCACGCTGCAGGTCGATATCCTCAAAGGCCGGTTCAGTCACTTCTGCCTCCGATGTTACTTTTCTTGCCGCGACACGCCTTTTTATAAGCCAACCTGCTATGACGCCCAGCACGATAAGCACAGCAACAAAAGCCATGACAAACAAATCATACCCCACAACCACTTTCAAGTTCATACTGACTTCGGGCATGCCATAAACTTCAACATGCAGCCTGTAGTCACCGGCAGGAACATCATTATACGACAGTGACGGAGACGATGTCACATGCCATTCGTCTTCATATCCTTCAAGACGGTATCTATATCTCAAGCCCGACATATTGGCCTGGGCAAGACACGTAAGCATCACATTAAACGAACCTTCTCCTTTTTTAATGCGCAGCATATTGTCAAAATTCACCATGTTCACCTCTTCAGCAGTAAGCACATGGTCGGTAATTATACTGGCTGCCACTAACGGAATACTATCAAAATCACGCGACATCAAGTCTTTTTCATGTGCCCAAACCAGACCTTTGTCTGTTGCGAGCCAATATTTATGGTCTAAATCCGAATATCCGTATGAATTCTGCTCTATCAGCAGTCCCGGCAAGCCGTCGATATAGTCAAGCATACGGAGCTTGCCGTTGCGTATAAGATTAAGCGACTGCTCCGTACATGCAAAAAGCAGCATTTCAGTGCCACGCACAAAACTGAACGAGGGCACAGACTCATATATGTCATAGTTCTTTACAGCAAACTCTGTAACTTCCTGATTGCTTATTATCGGAAAGCCGCGCACAGGCACAAAAAGCATCATTCCGTTGGCCATGTGATATATGCGACGCATATTGCCGCGCACAGCCAGAAATTTTGGCACATTACGGCTAAACACATACTTCCCGTTTCGCAATGTCAGAGTCTGTATGCCTTTGTCTGTCGACAGCCAGCACTTGCCGTAGCTGTCAAAATCCATACCCATAACATAATTGCCGGCAATACCGCTGTTTTCCGTTGTAAACAGCCTTGTGGCATTATTTACAGCATCATAGCGCAGGAGTCCCTTGTCTGTGGCAAACCACAGGCACCCGTTATGGTCGGCTGTAGACGAAAAGACAGAGCCATAACCGAAAACAGACTTAACCGCAAATGTGTTCATATCAACAAGTCTTACACCGCGGTCGGTTCCCACCACATAGTTTCCAGCCATTGTCATCAGGTCAGTAACAATACCTGCATCAAGTTCCTTTGAAGACAACTTAACGAGCTTGCCGTTAACAACATTCACAATATAAAGTCCATCGTCTGTTCCCCACAGCAGCCAGTCCTTGCTCCGCAGACAAGTGTAAACCCTCATTCCTCTCGTAGTAATCACAGACGGTACAGCAAACACATGAAAAAGGTTACGGTTGTAATATGTATAATCCACTCCGGCTTTTATACTTCCAAACCAGTTGCATCCATATTTGTCGCGATAAAACGTCATAAGATCTGAAATTCTTATTTTTACACTTCCCGGCGATGCCTCATCCGAATAATTGTTCACCACAACATTCCTCTCCGTGTCAACCTCGTATGCACCATGTGCAGCCGTTGCCACAAGCAAAGACTTGCCGCAACCGGCCATATCGGCTATCTGCCCATAAAACATATAATGAGTAAACTCACGTGAAGCGTCGCTTTTCTGCCAGATGCCGCTGTCCGACGTACCTATAAACAGGCGGTTGCCTATCCTTACAAGTGACACAGGCTCTTTGGGAGTATGCCAAACAGTTCCTTCGGACACACAAGACATGATTTTGAACACGGCTATGCCCTTCTTGCCTGCAACCCATATTCTTTTTCCGTCGCCCGACATATCTGTTATATTATCACCAAAGTTGCCGTCCCTTATCCTGCATCTCACAGCCTTATCGCCGTCAATCAGATAAAGTCCTTTGTTTGTCCCTACATAGTATGCCGATTCAGACACCCTTAACAGGCACGTAACCCTGCCCACTATTACATTTTTAAAACATCGGCTCAACTTAAGTTCACGTTTGTCAAGTTTCCACAGTCCCATATAGCTTCCTACAAGCATCTGGCGCTCGTCAAGGTCAGCAAGGACACTGACAATACGCATATCCTGTGGGATGTCCTTTGTAAAAGGTATGTTAACAACATTTACGCCGTCATAGCGGTCGACGCCCATCGTTGTTCCAAAGTATACAAAGCCCTTATTGTCGCGTGCCACTGCCAACACAGTGTTGGACGACAATCCGTCAACCGTGGTCAAACCGTTGATGTCTTCATCCATGGCATGAAGATTAGATGCAAAAAAAAGCGCAAAAATACTTATAAGAATGCACAGACACATTCTCTTCCTTAGAAATCTTTTAAAAAACAAACAATATTCCAAACGTAAGATCTGTTTACAATACTTTGCAAAGATAGGAAAATTAAGAAATATTTCAAAGCAATAACAACTTTTCCTCACCAAAACACATCACAATACTTACATCCACAGGCACATGGTGCATGATTACGCCACAAAGACATAAAATATGTTTTGCACATCGTTTGCCTTTTTCAAGGCTCTAAACACGCGATATGTAAATATAAACTCGTTTTATTTCGATAGAAACTGATTTTCTGCCTGCAATATTTTTCTGCGTCGTTACAGATTTCCATCATTCTGTAACATTACTTTTAGATAGAGTTATATTGGCATACAAATACCAAAATTATTAAGGCCGACGGAATCGTCATAAAAATCATAACTTTATCGTCAATTAATATGTCATATTAAATATTTAAGACAGAATATATGAACATTCATTAAGACAAAAGCAGTAAATAACTTTCAGACTGTTAGTGACCGAGTTACGAGGCGTAACTCGGCCACTTTTTATTCAAAAGTGGCCTGTTTTTCGAACACAAGTCATAGAGTTATTTCATCTTCATGACTGAGAAAAAAATCTGACTATAATAAAAGCGATCAATTATGACATGCCTTACAACGGCACAGCATAAGAATCTATAAACTTACATATAAAAAAGCGTCTCCACGACACGAGGCACAAACAAAGATGTGTGCCGTGTCGCGGAGACCGCATCATCCAATGAAAACAACCTATATAACCCATGCCTGCCACATGACAATTAGAACGATAACAACATATCGCCGTGAGGCTTCTCAAACAAGTGTGACACGACTGTCATAACGCTTGCAGAGAATTGCCGGCATTGGGGAAAGCGCTGTCAGTCTCAGCGCTTTATGCAACTTTTGATATTATCCGGAATTACCGGCATTGCGCCGCTCTGTGTGCAGACGTATGCCGAAACCTTAACGGCAAGGGCGTGTGCCTCGGATACGGGCATGCCGCTCAGTATGGCTGCACAGAATGTACCTGTGAACGAGTCGCCCGCACCGACTGTGTCTACTACGTCGACTACAGGAGTGTTCTGGAACGAAACCGAACCCGGGGTGAACACATAGCTGCCGTTGACGCCGCAGGTAAGAACAAGCATGTCGAGGTTATACTTGCCCAGAAGAAGCCAGCACTTGTTGCTCATGTCCAGACCGGGATAGCCGAACAGACGGCCTATCACCACAAGTTCCTCGTCGTTTATCTTAAGCACGTTGCAGTGCTTTATCGAGTCGCTTATCACTTCCTTCGTATAGAAGTTCTGGCGAAGGTTTATGTCGAATATTTTAAGCACGCCCTTGTCTGCAGGCATTGCCTCAAGAAAATGGTTTATCGTCTCGCGCGACACCACGTTGCGCTGTGCCAGCGAACCCCAGCAAACGGCGCGACAGCTGTGGGCAAGCTCTTCAAGTTCGGGAGTGAACGGAATGTTGTCCCAGGCAACGTTCTCGCGGATGTCGTAGGTCGGTATGCCGGCATCGTCGAGGGTTACCTGAACAGTGCCTGTAGGATAAGGAACACGTGGTATCATGTACTTTAGGCCCTTATCGTCGAGAGAGGATATTGTCTCATCGCCAAGGCGGTCGTCGCCTACGGCGCTTACTGCTATCGAGTCAAAACCGAACTGCCCTGCGTGGTAGGCAAAGTTTGCGGGAGCGCCGCCGAGTTTCTTTCCGTCGGGAAGCACGTCCCACAGCACTTCGCCGAGTCCTACTATCATATCTTTCATAGTTATTTTTACGGGTTTATGGATTGTTTAATGTTTTACTTTGTTAATATAATAAAGAAGGTAGATAACGCCTACGGCCATCACGCCTACGGCACCTGCCTGACCTACGCTGTCGGAAGCAAAGCCCATCAGCAAGGGGAACACCGTTCCGCCGAAAAGGCCCATTATCATCAGGCCCGACACCTCGTTCTGACGCTCGGGTACTGAAAGCAGTGCCTGAGAGAACACTATCGAGAATATGTTTGAGTTGCCGTAGCCTACAAGGGCTATCGCTGCATAAAGAACGGCCTTTGACGTGCCGAAGAACATGCCGAGCATGCTCAAGACCATCATTAATACGCTTATGGCGAAGAACACGCGGTTGTTCATCACGCGGAGGAAGAATGAGCCCGTAAGACAGCCCGCAGTACGGAATATGAAGTAGAGGCTCGTGGCAAAGGCCGCATCGTTAAGGCTCATGCCGAGACGCTCTATCAGAAGCTTCGGGGCCGTGGTGTTTGTGCCGACGTCGATGCCGACATGGCACATGATGCCGAGGAATGACAGCAGGACTATTGGCTTGCCCAGAAGCTTGAGGCAGTCGCCGAAGTTCGAGGCCTTGCCCACGGGGGCGTCTTCCTTTATTGGAGTCAAGAGAAGAAGGAGTGTTGCCAGGACGCCTACTACGAAGTAGATGACGAACAGAACGCGCCAGCCCATGCCCAGAGAAGGCAGGATGCCTGTGGCGCCCCACATTGCTATATAAGGCGCAAGGAACGAGGCTATGGCCTTGATGAACTGGCCGAAGGTAAGAGTGCTGGCTAGGTTGTCGCCGCGGATCACCGTGGAGATCAGGGGGTTGAGCGATGTCTGCATCAGCGTGTTGCCTATGCCAAGAAGGGAGAACGATATGAGCATCAGCTCAAAGCTCTCGCCGAAAAAGGGAAGGACCAGCGACAGGGCGGTTACGGCAAGCGACAGAAGAACGGTGTTCTTGCGACCTATGCGGTTCATCAGCATGCCCGTAGGAACCGAGAATATCAGAAACCAGAAAAACACCAGCGAAGGGAATATGTTGGCGACGGAGTCGCTCAGTCCAAGGTCTGACTTCACGTAGTTGGAGGCTATGCCGACAAGGTCGACAAAGCCCATCGCGAAGAAGCAGAACATCACAGGGACAAGATATATGGTCTTGCTTGATTTCATACGTTATTCGATTTAATTTCGGACTGCAATGAGACAAGCCGGGAGATGCCAATGGCACATTCTCTGCCTGCTCATCGCTCCGAAAGACTCAGGTTAAATTTTTTATTATTTATAAAATAAGGGTATCAAATTTTTTACATGGCCTTAAGCTCAAGCACACGGCTCGAACCGTCGACAGCAGAGAAGAGCGGCAGTCCTATCTTCATGAGATAGTCGCCCGAGAACGAACCAGAAAGGCCTTCCTTACCGTCGGGGAGATTAATTTCGTTGACAGTATAGGTCAGCGTCGGGTCGAGTCCCTGCATCTTAAGATTGAGCACAGGCTCCTTATACCGCGGATGCAAGTCGTAGGCAAACACCACGGCACTCTTTTTGTCCTTAGCCACATAGTTTACGGCAGCATGGTTGCACTCATAAGGCGAAACCAGCTTGAACATGTCGCCGTCGAAAATAACCGGTTTCAGTCTGTCGTAGTTGGCAACAGCCTGCTGGCAGAGTTTATAGTCGGCCTGCGACAATGCCGTCATGTCGATGTCGAATCCGAGTTTGCACATACTTGCCACGTCAAGACGGAACTTCATGCTTGTGTTTTTGTTCCACTCGGTTACGTGAGAAGCCATGGCCTTAACGGGGAAGAACTTTGACATGCTCCACTGTATGTAAATGCGCTCAAACGGGTCGGTGTTGTCAGAGCACCAGAACTCAGTGAAATATTTAAGAGCTTCGTAGTCGCAGCGTGCGCCGCCGCCTGAACACAGCATCATGGGCAGGTCGGGATATTTTTCTGCTATACGGTGCAGCACATTGTAAAGTCCTCTTACGTATTCAACGTAAAGATTGCCCTGATTCTGACGCAGGTAAGGCGAGTAGATATTTGTTATAGGGCTGTTGCAGTCCCACTTGAAATAAGCCACGCCGGGATTTTCTTTCAATATCTTGTCAACAACTCCGAACACATAGTCCTGCACCTTAGGATTGGCAAGGTCGAGCACGAGCTGGTTGCGGTAGTAATAAGTCTCGCGTCCGGGCTGCATTATAACCCAGTCGGGATGCTTTTCAAACAGCTCGCTTTTTGGATTGACCATCTCAGGCTCAATCCATAGTCCGAACTTTACTCCGGCCTCGTCGGCAGCCTCTACAAGAGCCTTAATTCCGCCGGGAAGCTTGAAGTGGTTAGGCTCCCAGTCGCCCAGTCCGGCCTTGTCGTCGTTTCTCGGATATTTGTTGGCAAACCATCCGTCATCGAGCAGGAACATGTCAACACCGAGACTCTTGGCGTCTTTCATCAATGCAGCCAGGCTCTCCTGATTAAATTCGAATGCGGTGCTCTCCCAGTTGTTAAGCAGTGTCATGCGGTCGCCCGTTCCGTCCTTGAGCTGATACTGGCGTGCCCAGTCGTGCAGGTTGCGGCTTGCGGCTCCCGTGCCATGATCACTGAACGTAAATATAAACTCAGGAGTTACGAAAGTATTGCCAGACTTCAGCTTATAGGCAGATGCATATGGATTGATGCCCGGAATGACACGCAGTCCGCCCACGTTGTCAACCTCGAAAGTGCATCTGAAATTACCTGTCCATGCTATAGTGCCCAACATCACACGCCCAGAATTCTCGGCAGCCGGAGCATCAAATCCCAGCTCAAAGAACGGCTGCATGTGCATGGCAGCCCTGGTGCCGAGCTTAGTGTCGATAATCTTCTTGCCGTAAGTAAGCTGCTGCACGGCAGGCTGGGCCTCGCGTGCCCAGTCGCTGTGATAGTTGGTCAGAAAATACTTCTGCGAACCGAAGTAGAGCATGGTGCTTGCATACTTCCACAGAGAAATGTCGCCTTTCTCCTTGTTGGTTATCTCGCTCCAGGCCTTTATTACATTCTCTTTTGTATAGGCCACATAGTGAAGACGCACCTCAACGGCATACAGGCTGTCGGCAAGAGTTATTACAGTTTCGTTGCCGCCGTCAACAGCCTTTGTCTGTGAGTCTTTATAATAAAGATACGTGGTTTTGTTGCCGTCGGTATGTGTCAGTCCCAAAGCCGGCTCAAAGAAATCCTCGCCGCCTGAGCACATATAAGCCTCGTGGCCTCGCTTGCTCACACTCGCATCCGAGCCTGTGTCCATGGTCCAGTTGAGCTTGTCGGCATCAGATGCATTAAGCAGCTTGTCGCCAAGATAAACCATGTAAAGGCGTCCGTTATTGTTGACCTGCAGAATCAGATCCGTATTGTCCGTACATACACGTATTGTCTTTTGTGCGACGGCAACCGTTGCCGTAATCAGCAGAGCTGTCATGATAATGCAGAGTTTCTTCATAACTTTACTGAAATTACATGCCGAGTTTATAAACCTTTATCTGTGAGAAAGCAGACTTGCCGCCCTCAGAATAGAACTTAACCGAATCGTATGGCTTTGTCGGGAACACGAGGTTAGTCATGGCGATGCGTCCTCCGTCAACGAAAAGCTCTACAGAGCATTTGTCGACAAATACGTCAACATGATAAGTCTTGCCCTCGCAGAGATTAAGCGGAGCCCATGTTCCGAGAGCGAAGTCGTTCTGATAGTTAACGGCATTTTCTATGCGCATAGGCTTCAGTCCTTTGCTCTGGCGTGCAGCGTCGGCTTTCTTCTCGATGTCGTGAGGCTCAGCCAGCTTGCCGAAGTCGGTCAGTCCGCTCTGTGTACGGTCCATCACGGCGCGCATCTGCTTGAGGTCGAGATAAACCATTGTCTTCTCGTTCTTGTCGTTGTAGATTTCAATACCGGCAGTTCCGTCGGCAGCAGGAGTAACGTCGAACTCTATCTCGAACGCTCCGCCGAATCCGGCAGCAACGCCTTTCTTGTCAACGCTTGCATTGGTCTTTATATCTTCGATAGTCTTTGTATCTTTTCTGATGGCCTTCACCTCGGGAGCCACATCGGCTGCAACATAATAGTGGCCGTCTTTTGTATAGAGCGAAAGTTCGCGCGGCAGAGCGTTGGCACCTCTGTACTGCTTGATAGGAGTAACGTTGGCATACTGCCAGTTGCTCATCCAAGGCAGAGCTATAACGCGGTCGCCTGTATTAGAGAAGCATACCGTTGCATAGTGGTCCTTGCCATAGTCGAGCCATTTCGGCACGTGCGGGTCGTCTACGCAAGTGAAGTTCTTACCGTCGAAGTCGCCAACGAAATATTCTGTTGCGCTTCCGCCGAAGAGACATCCGGGATTGACGTTCATGAGCATTACATACTTCATGTTGTTCTTGTCGCCGTTGACAGGCAGTTTCACGAAGTCAGGGCACTCATACTGGCATGGCTGCATGCCGTAGCCGCGTCCGAAACCGCTTACATAGGTCCATTTCTTCAGGTCGTTAGATGTGTAGAAGCGCATCTCCTTGTCGGCAGAAACAATCATATACCATGCCTTTGCAGGCTCATACCAGAACACTTTCGGGTCGCGGAAGTCTTTGAGTCCGTCGAAAGGTCTCAGCACGGGGTTGCCTTCATATTTGGTGAATGTGCGTCCGTTGTCGGTGCTGTATGCCATACACTGTATCTGTCCGTTCTTGTCGCTTGCCGATGTATATAGGGCAATGATGGCTCCGTTGCCGTAGCCGGCAGTGTTGTTCTTGTCAACAACAGAGCTTCCTGAGAATATGTGGCCCATAGTGTCGCGTGCGATGGCCGGCTGAAGCTCTTTCCAGTGCATAAGGTCTGTGCTGACAGCGTGTCCCCAGTGCATGTTGCCCCACTTGGATCCGTAGGGGTTATACTGGAAGTAGAGATGATACTCGCCGTCTTTATAAACCATACCGTTGGCGTCGTTCATCCATCCGTAAGACGGAGTGTGGTGATATATCGGGCGGTAATAGTCGGTGTTCTCAACGCTCCATGTGTCAGACATGGTGAGATTCTTCAGAGCGAGCGCGTCGGGACTGATGTTAAGAATCTTCACTGTGGCAGTCTTGCCGTTGCCCAGTGCGAAAGGCACACAATAGTCAGTCTTCTGGCGTGCCAGTCTGACGTCCATCCATGTGTCTGCAGGTGAACCTGTTGAAAGAAGTACGTGAGATTCGTCCTTGTTTTCCTCAATCGGAAGAATAAGATATTTCTTTGGATTAGTTATTTTTACGATTGTGGTATCGCCGCTACGCGTAACCTTTATATCTTGAGCCGATGCTGCAGATGTAGAGAGAAGACATGCTGCGGCAAATACGGCTGTAAGTTTATTCATATTGTTCATAGGTAAATTTCTTATTTAATTAGTTGTCTGTGGCAACATACCAACCTTTCGGTATTGGGTTGTCTGTGGTATAGTTTAAGTTATGTTCCGGCCCCGCAATCAAGCGCCACGGGCGCCGGAACACAAGTTTATGGCTTGTTTGCCTTGCTGTATCAGAACTGCAGCGATGCAGAGAATTCTACTGTGAACGGACGCAGGTAGCTACCTGTCATCAGATGTCCGTCATACTGTTTTGCCTCGTCCTTTGTGATAAGCTCGGCTCCGGCGATACTTCCCTTTGCACCTGTCTGGTTGAGGAAGTTGACAACAGTACATCCGAGAGACAGTTTCTTGTTAACCTGCCAGTTGATGCCGCCGAATGTCTCCCAGTGGCCGTTGAAGTAGTAAGCCTCGTTGATGTTGGCGTAAGTCTTGCTGAAGTAGCGGAAGCTTGTCCATATCTTGAGGTCTTTTGTTATCATGTAGCTCGGGTCGATTTCGATGAGCACCTGCGGAACCTCAGCAACGATGTTGCCTGTGGCATTGATTGTTCCTACGTAACCGTCAGAGAATTTAACCGATGTTTCATACTTCTTGTATGTCGGCTTCTGATATGTGAAGAGGAAGTGCAGGTCGAATCCCTTGAACGGGTGAGCAACAACGTCGGTTGTCCATCCCAGAGTCTGGATGTCGTATGTCAGCGGCGCTGCCATGATTTCTCCGTTGTGCTGGAGGTTAAGAGTAGAGTTGTTGTTTGTCTTTGAAATATATGAGAACAAAGATGTCAGGCTCAACCAAGAGTTGTTGTAATAGATACCGGCACGTCCCAGAGGAACAGAAATTTTGTCGGTGTTAGGCAGTGTAGCCGGAGCGAAGTTCTCAAATTTCGGGTGCTGCACGATATATGTGAAGTCGCCTGTGAAACCGAAGTTGTTTGTAAGCTTGTATGTAACGGCGGCAGTGAGGTCGTAGTTCAGCCAGTCGTAGTCGAGCGATGTAGGCTTGATTACAGTTCCGTCGGCAGCTGTTGCTCCGAGATAATAGTCGGCAAAGCGTCCTACATAGTCGCCGTTGGCATTCTTAACGGCAGCGTTCTGTCCGCTGAGAGTCTGCCACTCGATACGTCCGCCGTAGTAAACGTTGAGTTTCGGAGTGATGTCCCAGTCGTGTGTGATATAGAGGGCGAGCTTGTTCTCATGACCTTTATAATACTCAGAAGCATTCTTGTTGAAGTCATAGAAGTAGTCGCTGCGCTTGTTGGCGTCATAGAGTCTTACGGCATATCCGCCGTCAGCAGGCACGCTCTGGTCATACATTGTGGTGTTTGAAGCGTAGTCGATGTTATAGTACCATTCATTGAGTCCGATACGCAGTGTTGATGTTCTGAACTTCTTTGAGAGTTCTGATGTGAACATCAGCTCGTCGATGTCGCCGCCGTTAAGACAAGACATACGTGTCTGAACATAGTCGCCTTTATAAGGAGTGAGCTGTCCGTCAATTCCGCGTGTGACATAGTTGTAGCTGTTGTCACCGCTGACCTTTATCAGTGACATAGGTGTCTGATAAACCAGCGCGCCGTGTGCATTGTCATAACGGCCGATGATTTTCCATGTCAGTCCGTTGTCCCACTTGTATGTGTTCATGAGGGTAACCTCGCTTGAGTGGTTCTCTGAAGCGTCATACAGTGTGGTCTGTTTCAGCTGGCCTGTGCGCATGTCGCGGTATACGATGTTGTTGTCTGTCGGCAGATAAGATGTTGTTCCGAGCTTGAAGTCGCCATACTCCTTGACGCTTCCGTCGCCAACATATATAAAAGGTGCCGACTGTGTGGCAAATGTGTATACAGGATGGCTGTTTGAATAGTGATAAATGGCTGTAAACTCACCGCGTCCTTTGTCGTAGAGCTTTGTCAGGGCAGCCTTGTAAATCTGTGTGCGGTCCTGATAAGGAGTGAGCTTGATGTTGAATGTTCCCGGGTCGAAGTCCTGATACATGTTGGCGCTGTAATACCAGCCCTTGCCCATAGAGCCGTTAAGGTTCAGCGAGAACTCCTGCAGTCCGAAGTGGTTCGACTTGTAGTCGAGCTTTCCGTGAAAGCCTTCTTGTCCGAGCTGTGTGAAAGAGTTGACGGCATATCCGATGTTACCGGTTGTGATGGCCGTCTCAGATATTTTCAAAAGTCCCACGTGACTTAAGCTCGCGTCAGAGCGCCAGTTTGAGTTCACTGAGTGTGGGTTAGTAGCATAAGTAACGGGCAGGCCGTTCTCAAGTACATTGACATCGGCCGACGGCAGACCAATCTGGATCTCACGCGGACCGTTAGCACTCGATGCGTTGAGCATCACGTTGCGGTTGCCTTCCTCTTTAGACGAAGAGCCTTCGCTGTTGCTCTTGCTGTTATTTGTTTGTGCTTGCGCGCAGGTAAGGGCAAACAATGGCAGAAGTGCAACCATACCAAGTTTTGTTGACGTTTGACTGAATATTTTCATAATCATCAAAAGTTTATATTTAAAAATGTTTAGTTATGTAAAATTTTCGATTGCAAATGTAATGCATATTGTGTGCGGCATGTCTAAAATATGTTTCCTTGGGATAGAAAAAATCGTTCATGAAACAAAATTTGCATACTTTGAACGTTTTTTGTTATTACAACAGGCATTTTTTATGAAAACTTTTGCCGCAGGAAGGGTTTACATACATCTAAATACACATTTAAACGAATTATGATAATTCGGCAACAAATATTACATTATGCCTCTTGACATGCAGGACGCACTTTTGGCAAATATCTTTTTTTATACCGAATTTTTACTAAAACAGGCCTGTTTCTTGTCTAATTTCATTAACTTTGACACCGGCTGAGCCGACTGCTACGGCAAGGCTTTTGCATCAGGCTCACAAATTGATGAACGGACATAAGGTGAAAGAGACGGCATTTATGATTGAATAACGGACATTCAACATTGATATATGCGACACTCATGATTGCATGGACGGACAGTTAAGCCTGAATGACTCAACGCCATTGGCTGCAAAAAAGCACTCTAACACTACTATGCGCGGCATCCCCGACGGCTATACAAAATAACAATATTGCAATATGCGGCATTTCAGGCTGCAAAACATGGCATTTCAGGCTGCAAAACACGGCATTTCAGACTGCAAAAGGCCGTCTTTTAAAACAGCTTATGCAACACGCTGACAATCAGAGCATTACACACATGCTCCAGTTATGAGCCAGACCGGCGCAACCGATGCCTGCATAATGACCTCATGACACACACCACCGGCACGTCACTCACGGCGGCACGGCTGTCTGCCTATAAATGCAGCGCATGGCCACAACAGCCGTTCCGGAGACATCGCCCCGCCCGCATACACGGCCATGAGTGGCCTTCTGTGACGGCCGGAATTGCGGGTAACTGCAAAACAAAGGCACTCCAGATGCCTCGGCATACAAAAGTTGTGAAAACTTTACATAACTCTCACATATCCCCTGCGTGAGCGCTAAAGCTTTTTCAACACTACGAAAAAGCACACTTTTTGTAGAGAGAGGCATCTGGAAACCATGTACATACGTTAAGTCTGCTCATGGCAACACAACTTCATCAGCTATGTTTTTGTGCCGAATAGACAGCCCGTCCAAAGAAAGCCACCCCTGTCGCAGGGGCATATTCTTTAGCGGACAAAGCCGTCTAATAATGCAAACAATTAAAAAAACATATTTATTTTCAGGCATTTAGCTTTATTTTAGCATCTGTGGCGGTGGTGTAACATTTGTTATATACGCATTCTGATGCATCTGATACAGGCTTCACGCCATGCAGGCATAGTTTTTTTACGTATTGCCGCCACCACATAGCCTCAGGCAAGGCTCTCGCCCACCGGCATCCAACCTTAAATTCATGGCCTGATGTGCTAACGATGCCATGGTCATACTTTTTAAAATAGCCAACAGAAACGCATCACTGCGGCTCTGCCGGCATGGCTAAAATATCATGATATCGTATTAACGATCAACGCTGCTTTTCAGTTCGTCTGACAACACAGGCATTGCGCCGCTCTGCGTGCAGACGTATGCCGAAACCTTAACGGCAAGGGCGTGTGCCTCGGATACGGGCATGCCGCTCAGTATGGCTGCACAGAATGTACCTGTGAACGAGTCGCCCGCACCGACTGTGTCTACTACGTCGACTACAGGAGTGTTCTGGAACGAAACCGAACCCGGGGTGAACACATAGCTGCCGTTGACGCCGCAGGTAAGAACAAGCATGTCGAGGTTATACTTGCCCAGAAGAAGCCAGCACTTGTTGCTCATGTCCAGACCGGGATAGCCGAACAGACGGCCTATCACCACAAGTTCCTCGTCGTTTATCTTAAGCACGTTGCAGTGCTTTATCGAGTCGCTTATCACTTCCTTCGTATAGAAGTTCTGGCGAAGGTTTATGTCGAATATTTTAAGCACGCCCTTGTCTGCAGGCATTGCCTCAAGAAAATGGTTTATCGTCTCGCGCGACACCACGTTGCGCTGTGCCAGCGAACCCCAGCAAACGGCGCGACAGCTGTGGGCAAGCTCTTCAAGTTCGGGAGTGAACGGAATGTTGTCCCAGGCAACGTTCTCGCGGATGTCGTAGGTCGGTATGCCGGCATCGTCGAGGGTTACCTGAACAGTGCCTGTAGGATAAGGAACACGTGGTATCATGTACTTTAGGCCCTTATCGTCGAGAGAGGATATTGTCTCATCGCCAAGGCGGTCGTCGCCTACGGCGCTTACTGCTATCGAGTCAAAACCGAACTGCCCTGCGTGGTAGGCAAAGTTTGCGGGAGCGCCGCCGAGTTTCTTTCCGTCGGGAAGCACGTCCCACAGCACTTCGCCGAGTCCTACTATCATATCTTTCATAGTTATTTTTACGGGTTTATGGATTGTTTAATGTTTTACTTTGTTAATATAATAAAGAAGGTAGATAACGCCTACGGCCATCACGCCTACGGCACCTGCCTGACCTACGCTGTCGGAAGCAAAGCCCATCAGCAAGGGGAACACCGTTCCGCCGAAAAGGCCCATTATCATCAGGCCCGACACCTCGTTCTGACGCTCGGGTACTGAAAGCAGTGCCTGAGAGAACACTATCGAGAATATGTTTGAGTTGCCGTAGCCTACAAGGGCTATCGCTGCATAAAGAACGGCCTTTGACGTGCCGAAGAACATGCCGAGCATGCTCAAGACCATCATTAATACGCTTATGGCGAAGAACACGCGGTTGTTCATCACGCGGAGGAAGAATGAGCCCGTAAGACAGCCCGCAGTACGGAATATGAAGTAGAGGCTCGTGGCAAAGGCCGCATCGTTAAGGCTCATGCCGAGACGCTCTATCAGAAGCTTCGGGGCCGTGGTGTTTGTGCCGACGTCGATGCCGACATGGCACATGATGCCGAGGAATGACAGCAGGACTATTGGCTTGCCCAGAAGCTTGAGGCAGTCGCCGAAGTTCGAGGCCTTGCCCACGGGGGCGTCTTCCTTTATTGGAGTCAAGAGAAGAAGGAGTGTTGCCAGGACGCCTACTACGAAGTAGATGACGAACAGAACGCGCCAGCCCATGCCCAGAGAAGGCAGGATGCCTGTGGCGCCCCACATTGCTATATAAGGCGCAAGGAACGAGGCTATGGCCTTGATGAACTGGCCGAAGGTAAGAGTGCTGGCTAGGTTGTCGCCGCGGATCACCGTGGAGATCAGGGGGTTGAGCGATGTCTGCATCAGCGTGTTGCCTATGCCAAGAAGGGAGAACGATATGAGCATCAGCTCAAAGCTCTCGCCGAAAAAGGGAAGGACCAGCGACAGGGCGGTTACGGCAAGCGACAGAAGAACGGTGTTCTTGCGACCTATGCGGTTCATCAGCATGCCCGTAGGAACCGAGAATATCAGAAACCAGAAAAACACCAGCGAAGGGAATATGTTGGCGACGGAGTCGCTCAGTCCAAGGTCTGACTTCACGTAGTTGGAGGCTATGCCGACAAGGTCGACAAAGCCCATCGCGAAGAAGCAGAACATCACAGGGACAAGATATATGGTCTTGCTTGATTTCATACGTTACTTATTTAAAGGATATACAACGAGCGAGGCAGGCTCTGACTTGCCGCCGCACTTAACTGATATGCTGTTGTATGGCTCTGAGGGGAACACGAGGTTTGTCATCACCGAACGTCCGCCGTTGGCAAATGTCTCTACGCTGCAGTTGTCTACATAAAAACGAAGCTCGCTGAGCTTAGAGCCTACAACCGGAGCTGTGGTTACTGCGGGGAAGTCCTTGCTGAAGGATACGTTTCCGCTCTCACGGCGGTCAAGACTTACAGTGCCTTTGGCCTTATCGTATGTCAATGCCACCTTCTCGCCTTTCTTGTTAGAGAGTACAAGCTCTACATCATCTGAACTGCCGTTGGCCAGCGTCAGCACAACCTCGTAAGTTCCGCACGGCTTGCTGAACATCTTGTTTATGGTCTTAGAGCCTGCGACGCTCTTGTTCACGGCTGCCTTGCCTCTCATCTTCTCGTTCTCGGCAGAAGGCTTTGAGCCAAGATATTCTGTTGTGCCGTCAGTATAGAGATAAAGGTCGCGCGCAATAGTGTTGGCACTTCTGTACTGCTGCGTTGGCACCTGATTGGCATACTGCCAGTTGCTCATCCATCCTATCATGATGCGGCGTCCGTCGGGAGCATTGTCAAAAGTCACTCCTGCATAGTTGTCCTTGCCATAGTCTGCCCATTTGGTAACTTCAGGCTTTGTGTCGCAAGTAAACTTGTGGCCGTCGAACGTTCCTGTGAAATACTGTGTTGCGCTGCCGCCTGCAGGTCCGCCGGGGTTGATGTTGCACACGAGCACCCACTTGCTGTAGTTCTTGCCCTCAACAGGCAGTTCAAAGAGGTCGGGGCATTCCCATACACCTTCATGGCATCCGTAGCCCTTGCCGAAGCTGCTCTCATAAGTCCAGTCCTTCAGATTGGCTGAAGAATAGATGCGCATCTCCTGTCCTGCTGCCAGAATCATTATCCAGCGGCCGCTCTTGGCGTGGC
>ENA-UONW01000656-UONW01000656.1-human-gut-metagenome-genome-assembly--contig:-CS52-NODE-656-length-49322-cov-20.877362_pt1 | contig 49322 bp, 43 predicted proteins | sample MGYA00242463_ERZ724010 | MGnify/ENA metagenome assembly ERZ724010 | reverse complement strand
GGCATGACCGAACAGCGGTCATGCCGAGGATTGCTTCTTTTTTGCTGTGTATTTGGGCCCATGCGGCTGCGTCGTGGTCAGCCGCTATATCACATAGTCATACCCGCCGGGGTCACTGTGGGTCAGATCCGCCAGGGTGATATTCTCAAAGTATTCCGTAATAAGCTTATCCAGGCCCCGCCACATGGGAAGCGTGCGGCATTCGGCGGAGTGAGGGCAAGCATCCGCGTCGGGATCCAAGCAGGAAACAGGAGCGATAGAATCCTCCGTAACGCGCAGGATGCTCTCCACCGTGTACTGCTCGGGCGCCTTTGCCAGCTGATAGCCGCCGCCCTTTCCCCGCACGCCGGTCAGCAGCTTTGCTTTTACCAGGAGCTTTATAATGTTCTCCAGATATTTTTCAGATATTTCCTGCCGCTGGGCAATGACCTTCAGCGGGATAAAACCGTCTGCCTGATGCTCGGCCAGGTCGATCATGACCCGGAGCGCGTACCGGCCTTTGGTTGAAATCAGCATTTCTGCGCCCTCCTTTTAAGAACAAGCCTATTATACAGCGGGAAAGTGGGTAAATCAATAAAAAATTGAAAAGCCTATTGACAAATGGGGGAGGCGGCACTATAATCCATATAAACCCACAGGAAAGGTTGGTTATTAAATGAGCTTTATATGGAGATACCGATGTTGCCGCTGTCAGTGAGCAGGCATATAGATAACCGGGAGCAGAATACTAAATAAAACAATAACTACTTAGGAGGAAAATACGATGAGTAAGGTATATACATCCGCCGATCAGCTGGTCGGCAAGACCCCGCTGCTGGAGCTGGTTCACATTGAGAAGGCCGAGGGGCTGGAGGCCAAGGTCCTGGGCAAGCTGGAGTATTTTAACCCCGCCGGCAGCGTGAAGGACCGTATCGCCAAGGCTATGATCGACGATGCGGAGCAAAAGGGGCTGCTGAAGGACGGCTCCGTCATTATTGAGCCCACCTCCGGCAATACAGGCATCGGCCTGGCTTCTGTGGCGGCCGCCCGTGGCTATCGCATCATCATTGTCATGCCCGAGACCATGAGCGTGGAGCGCCGCCAGCTGATGAAGGCCTACGGTGCGGAGCTGGTGCTCACCGAGGGTGCCAAGGGCATGAAAGGCGCTATTGCCAAGGCAGATGAGCTGGCCAAGGAAATTCCGGGCAGCTTTATTCCCGGGCAGTTTGTGAATCCCGCCAATCCCGCTGTCCACAAGGCCACCACAGGCCCCGAAATTTGGGAGGATACCGACGGCAAGGTGGACATCTTTGTGGCAGGTGTGGGCACCGGCGGTACGGTTACCGGTGTTGGCGAATACCTCAAGAGCCAAAATCCCAATGTAAAGGTGGTGGCCGTGGAGCCTGCGTCCTCTCCGGTGCTGAGTAAGGGTGTGGCCGGCAGCCATAAGATCCAGGGCATCGGCGCAGGGTTTGTTCCTGATGTGCTGGACACCAAGGTCTATGATGAGATCATTCCTGTGGAAAACGAGGATGCCTTTGCCACCGGCAAGCTGATTGGCAAGAAGGAGGGCGTTCTGGTAGGCATTTCCTCCGGCGCAGCCGTATGGGCCGCCATCCAGCTGGTAAAGCGGCCGGAGAACAAGGGTAAGACCATTGTGGCCCTGCTGCCGGATACCGGCGACCGTTATCTATCCACCCCGCTGTTCGCAGATTGAGGAAAATTCAAAGGGAGGCTGAGCAGCCCCTCCGGCATGAGCCGGAGGGGCTGCTTTTTGGTTAGGAAACAGGGATCAGGAATGGGGACAAACGGATTTCCCGGCTTGCTTGTTTTCTGAAAATGCCGCCGCTTGGGAAGCAAAAAAGCACCTGCTTTCAGTATCGAAAGCAGGTGTTTGGAGTGTTGCTCGGCTTTGGAAGCGGAGCGTTACCATTTTCCCTTTTTAATCCTTCCGCCAATCAGGATAACAGAAAGCAACGCAAAATAACATTGTCCCAAATCAGGCTCTTTTGACGGTATTATAGCAGAAATTTATAAAATTTTCTACCGCTGGCTATCTGTCCCGCTTTTTCGCAGCTTTTCGCAAGTTGCTCTTGAAAGGATTACAATTCTATAGTATACTAATCGTAAACGAACGGTCGGTTTGCCTTGGAGGCGTGATCTATATGAAAACAAAAGAGCAACCGCGCAACCAGAGAAAATGGAGGTCTTAAAGCAGGGGGTCGCCCTGTTTGTGGATAAGTACAAAGCAAACCAAGCATAAGGCTGTCTGCCGCCGCCTGTTCACGGCGTGGGCGTCGGTGCAAAACTCCGCCGTAATAATTCCGAACGGAGGAAAGAAGATGAGAACAGAAAGGAAACTACTCACAGGTGCACTTTTGGCGCTTTGCGGGGCTCTTTTGGCGTTTTGCATCGTGCTTGCCGCAGGATGGAGCAAGGCGGCAAAAACCGACGCCGCACTGCCGGAGGTGCGGAATAACGGCACGGCGATCCAGTGGAAATACAGCGATGAAACCGATTGGCGCGACCTGGTGGCGCTTACCGAGCTGCGGGGCGCTGCCGGAGAAAACGGCAAGGATGGAGCCAACGGCGAAAATGGCACCGACGGTAAGAACGGAATAAACGGTACAAACGGCAAAGACGGCATTAACGGCATTGACGGAAAAGACGGAGCCGATGGGAAAAACGGCAAGGACGGAATTGACGGCGCCGACGGTAAAGACGGCATTGACGGCATGAGTGCCAAAAACATAGAGGTACAACGAACAACAGAATACATACAGTGGCGTTACGAGGGCGACGAGTGGCAGAACCTTGTGGCGATAGCCGATATCACAGGCCCCGCCGGGCAGAAAGGCGCAGACGGAGCAAACGGAAAAACACCGGAGTTCCGCGTGAACGAAAGCACCCTGCAGTGGCGCTATGTCGGCGACGAAATATGGCTGAATCTGTACGATCTTTCCATTCTGAAGGGGCTTGACGGTGAGGACGGTGTTGACGGCAAAGACGGCAACACCCCCTCCATCGGTGAAAATGGCAACTGGTGGATTGGAGAAACCGACACCGGCGTAAAAGCCGCAGGCATTGACGGCACAGACGGTGTTGACGGCACAGACGGCGAAAAGGGAGACAAGGGCGACAAAGGTGACCCCGGCGAAAAAGGTGACAAGGGAGACAAAGGAGACAAGGGAGACAAAGGAGACAAGGGAGACAAGGGACAGAACGGCAGCTGCGCCGGCTGGTTCTATGGTACGCTTTGGACAAAAGGCGATCTTTACAAAGAGGACGGCGCCGAACGGCCCGTTGGGATAAAAGTTTATAAAGAAGCCGAAAGCGGCGGATTTGTTTCTACATACATGGATGAGATATATCTGAAAAAAGGTCACACATACAGCGTAACCATAAGCGCATCTATGGAACTGCAATCTCACGAAGACAGAAGTGGTAATTATTCTGTTCAAATGACGGACAATTATGATGACGGCTTTTGCAGAGAAGCTACGCGCATAAAGAGAGACGGCGTAAAGCTGCCTTATTCAAGGGATCAGCACCATTTCAGTTTCAGCCGGATATATATAGCATCGGACGAAGATATTCCCCTGCGATTTAAAATTGAACAGTCGAGCTACAAAACTACGCTTCTCGGCTTCAACGGCACCATTACAATAACCGCTCTTGACTGAGCCGACATACACGAAAACGGAGGTAATAGAATATGAAAAAACGAATACTCAGTATCCTGCTCGCCCTTTGTATGGTGATGTGTGCCATTTCACCTGTGATGAGCTACGCCGACCCGGGAGTATCGGCATCCGGCTCAAGTGCATACGGCGCACTGCTCACACCCGACACAACCCCGCCGGTCGGATGGGCAGAGGACGAAAGCAACCCGTACGGCACCAAGAAAGGTCAGCCCTTTGCTATCACCCCATGGTATGAGCCGATAATTTACAGCTACCGCAATGCGGAGAGACAGGCGGCACAGGATCACACCAAGGTGTATGACAAGCTGACCCTCGGAAAAAATATCATCGAGTCTCCGAGCGGTACATACAGCGTTTCCTCGGTCGATAATGTCGCTTTCGCTGTCGGCTTGGCTTACGACCCGCTCGGCACGGGCAGAAACGATCACGCCATCTTTGTCGGGCTTTGCAACATGGATAACAACAAGAACACGGCAAGGGTCTGCTATTGGGTGCAAAATCTTGCAAACAACAAGCGCTCCGAGCTTCAGGAAATTGCCGACGCGCCGAAGTGGGCGTGCAAGACCGATTACGGCGAGCTGGAATATCAAGAATTCCGCCACTATTTCAATGTCACGGCGGGCGACTATGACGGCGACGGCAAAATGACCGCCGTTATCACCTATGCCGGCAGTGATGATCTGTGGGGCATTGCCGGAACGGGCATTGCCGGTGAACAGGCGTTTTACAGAAGATCCTTCGCGGGAGCGGATACCTATTTCGGCGGTTGGGAAACGACCGAATACGAAAAAGATCAGATCACAAAGTCGCTCGTTTCGGTCGACATCGACCGTGACGGCTGTGATGAACTTGCGGTTGTCGCCGGCGCCGCCGAGCCGTTCCCTTACAGCAGCGGTATGCTGCCCGGGATCCCCGGCGTTTCGGCGGATACGTATGCCCTTTTTGTCTCAAAGCTGACGGTGTATAAAAACAGCGGCGGGACCTTTAAGAAAATATCGCAGAAAAAACTGATGACCCTCAATCGTGAGGATGAGAAAGAGGACGGCAACAGGTACTATGACCATATTCGCTTCCCGAACATCACGACAGCCGACGTCAACTGTGACGGATATGAAGAGATCGTCGTTGCGGGATATTACAACGAAGTAAAGGAAGAAAAGACTTACGGTTTTCTTGCCAATTCGGATACCGATGCTTCGAATATGGGATATGCCGTGTATTACAGCGAAAACGATGCGATCACAAATGTTCAGAAGATCGCGATGAGCAGCTACACGGCAGGCGGAACAAACAATAACGGCGTGAAGCCGAAGCCCGCCATGACTGGCGTTGCCATCAACGGAAGAGGCACGCCCGAGCAGGTCTTCATCGCGGGTGCTCTCTATGAGGTGCAGGAAAACGGCGGTCTCAATCTTCTGTGCGATACCACGCGCGAGAAGAACTCGAGTGCGAGATGGTGGTGGTATTATCAGGATGCCATCGCTGGCAACTTTGACCACAACACCGAAGGCCGCGAGCAGGTGATCGCGCTTGCCGCCGAAAGACAGAACGGCACCAAAAATGCGCGCAAATTCGATCTGTTCACCGATGTGTTCTATGGTGAGGACTTCGGCAGCGGCACACTGTCAGTTGCCGGCAAATATACGGCGACAGCCGAAAAAGACGAATACTCAAAGCTGTGTCACGCCGTCGACCTCGCATGGGATATGCCGTACAACTGCATACTGCTTGCGGCTGATGTGAACAAAGACGGACTGTTTGCCCGCTATGAGGGCAAGGGCTACGGCTATTCCGATGCACAGGTGCAGGCGGTGCTTCAGGCGGCTCCCTATTTTGCGGAGCTCGGCGACTATGACCTCGATTTCTCCGACGGCTCAACCACCTATACCTTCTCCTCCGGCTATTCGGACACGAAATCCTCATCGCACAACACCTCCTTCGGTGCGTCCATCGTCGCGCAGGGAGATCTGAAGGTGTGGAGATACGAGGCGACCCTCGGATACACCATGGATTTTACAAAGAGCACCGAGGATACCCTTTCAAAGGAATACAGTGCCTCATTCAATGCCGGCGGCAATGATTCCGTGGTGCTGTACCGCGTGCCGGCAACAACATATTATTACTCGCTTTATGACCCGCAAAAGGGCGATTTTGACCTCAGCGAGCGAAATACCATTGCCCTGATGATCCCCGGGCAGCCGGTCTACACCATGCTTGACCGCGAGTATTATGATGAGTTTGCGGTACTGTACAACGAAACCTACAAGAAAGACATTGCAGCGGGAAAGGCAAAGGCTTTGCCGATACTGAACAGCCATGTACTGCCGGAAAACGCCGAGGGCGACCCGTTCGCCTATTGGTCGAATACCGCTACTACCGCCGACTATGTTTCGAAATTTGAGTCGCTGAGTAAGCAAAAATATGAGCTTGGCTTCGGTGCAAGCAGTATCACAAACGACTGGACGACCACGTCCGAACATGCCGAAGGAGTTGAGATAGCTCACGGCTTCTCCGCTTCGATGAAAAACACGTGGGGTGTAGACGCATTCAATATGGGTTTTGTGATTGATTTGAGCTACAGTAAAGCAACGGGCACGGTCTACACCACGACGAAAAGCAGCGGCGCCAGCGGCACTGTCAACAACATCGACCGCCGTTCGCTCCTTGCCTCCTACGGAATCGGCTACGATGTCTCCGGCCAGTACGGCTTTACCTGGGATTTCGGTATGCGCACATGGACGGCAGGAGATCAGAAGATCCCCGTGTTCGGTTATGTGTTGACCAATCTTCGTGCCGCGCCGCCCATACCGACACTTACGGGCGTATCCGTAACGGATAACCGGAGCGCAAAAATCACCTGGGAGGCGCCGACGGCAGACCTCAGACGTCCCTATGCCGGGTATCATATCTGGATGCGTATGGATGACGGAGAGTTTGAGCGTGTGACCGAAGCTCCGCTTTCTGCGGAAGAGCTTTCTTATACATACACCTCACTGCAGGCGGATACCACCTATACCTTTGCAGTCTCCTCCGTGACAGACAAAGGAATGGTATCGGCACTGTCCAACACCAAAACCTTCTCAACCTTTGCGGGTGCCGACGGCAGAGAAATCGAATTCCGCAGTAACGGCAGCAGTATCCAGTGGCGATATGCGGGTGAAAGTGACGACGCATACCGTGATCTTGTCTCACTTGCCGAGCTGACGGGAAATGACGGCGCAGACGGAAAGCAGATTGAGCTGCGGGTATATAACGGATTTGTACAGTGGAAGTACAGCGATGATTCCGTCTGGAACGATTTGATTGCCTTGTCGGATCTGAAGGGCGACAAGGGCGACAAGGGCGACAAGGGAGATAAGGGAGATAAAGGCGACCCCGGACAGGACGGAAAAGACGGCATAACACCTCGGCTTAAAATCGGGGAAGATAACCTCTGGTATGTCTCCTATGACGGCGGACAGACATGGGTATCCCTCGGTGTGAAAGCCACCGGAGAGAAGGGCGATACCGGTAAAGACGGACAACAAGGCGAAAAGGGCGATAAAGGCGATAAGGGTGACCCCGGAGATGCCGGCACACCGGGACAGAACGGCAAGAACGGAACAAACGGTGTTAACGGCGCAAGCGGCGCTGACGGTAAAAACGGGAAAGACGGTAAGGAAGGAATCGGAATCGCCAAGGCGGAGATCAATGCGGACGGCGAGCTTGTTATCACCTATACCGACGGAAAGACGGTCAATCTCGGCAAGGTCGTCGGCGCGGACGGTAAGGACGGTCTGACCCCCTTTATCGGCGAAAACGGCAACTGGTGGATCGGCGAGAAGGACACCGGTGTGAAAGCGGCGGCGGATGCAGCAGTCCCCGCAGGCTCCGGAAACATATCCGCATCCTCTCCTGCTTTGATTGTTATCGGTTCTGTTGCGGGGCTTGCGCTGCTTGGTAACCTCGGCTTGATTTTGTACATTGTACTGAAAAAGAAAAAGAGTCTTGTTTGAGGCTGCAAAACGGAGGTAGCAAGAAATGAAAAAACGAATACTCAGCATCCTGCTCGTCTTTTGTATGATGATGAGCTTTGTACCGATGATAGCAAGCGCAATTGAGATTTACATTGACTTGACCATTGTCGGTCAGGCAAACTTAACGCTCGAGGTTGTGTCGGGCGACAGCATTGACAATATCAAGGAGAAAATTCAGGAAAAAACGGGCTTTTCTCCCGATGCGCAAAGACTGTTTTTGGGCGAAAAAGAGCTTGAGAACGGGCGCACGCTGGCAGATTACAATATTCCGAAGGAAAGCACGCTGAGTTTGCGTTTGCAAAAGACGGTACAGCTTGGCGCAGACGCACTGAATAAAACTGTAAACACAGCGAGCGCACCGACCGTGTATTTCGGGAAAAACCAAGATAATAATCCCGCTGCATGGCGAGTTATCGGCTATGACGGAAACGGTGTTGCCGGCGCACAGGGGGATATGACCCTGCTTGCGGCAGGCGCTATGGGAGTTATACCATTTGCCGATATCATATTATACAACGAATACGCACCGAGTAATTTGAAAACCGCGATAGACGCGCTTGCGGAAAAGCTGACGACAGAAGAAAATGCTGCCGTAAAGAAACGGACGCTTACAAGCGGAAGTTACAACGGAGAAAATACCGACTGTGTAGCAGGAGGGCAGGTGGATAACGCTGTATTTTGGCCGCTTTCCACAAAAGAGGCTATTGCGGTAAACAACGATCTGCGTGCCTTGGATCCTGCGCATCCGAATTGGGTGACAAGCAGTTGGTGGCTGCGCTCTCCTGGCTCCAAGACTTTTTATGTCGCCATCGTGAGTAGTGATGGTTCTGTCCAATACTCTGGGGCCTCTATCCGCAAGAAAAATAATCATCGGACTGTTCGTCCTGCTTTTAACTTAAATCTGAACTCTGTCCTTTTTGCATCTGCCGCCGTGGGCGGAAAGCCCGACGGAGGGCTGACCCCGATTCCCGAATACAGCGGCAACGAGTGGAAGCTGACACTTTTAGATAGTAGCCGCAGTTTTGCCGTAACGGGAAAAACTGCCGATGCCGCCCCCGACGATACCATTACGCTGAATTACAAAGGGGCGACCACAGGGATAAATGAATATATCTCCGCCATCATTGCGGATAGCAGCGGCGCACGGTATTACGGCAGAGTAGCACAGCCTACTGCCGAAAGCGGAACGGTTGAAATCAAAATCCCGTCCGACCTTGCGCCGGGCGACTATACCCTCAAGGTGTTCAGCGAGCAGTGCAACGGCGATTATAATACCGATTACGCAAGTAATTTCACAGACATTGCGCTGACGGTGGAAAAGCCGGTTGACGAGCAGTTTAACCTCGCCCCCGGCGGCAGATACTATTTTGACCTTTCGGCAATGAACATTCCCGGAACGGTAAACAGCAATTTGCCTGACAGCACCCTGCATTATGTGCCTTTTACCTATGCAGGCACGGTGGACGCCTACAAGCTCACAACAGAGACGGCAACCACTGAGGAGTATGCACAGAAGAATAAATATCCCCACAGCCTGTTCATTGCAGACCATACCGTAACGAATAATGTAAGCTGGGATGCCCTGAATACCGCAGATCTGATTTTCAGCAAAAATTATGCCAGCGGCGGCGTGGACTATACCCTGCGCACACCGTCTGCGGGAAGTGACTGTACGGGTTTAGACGATTCCCAACGCGGCGTGCCCCAAAGCAACGAATGGGACACGATGCTGAACAAGGACAGCGGATATATCCAAAACTGGAATGGAATGTTTTCGTGGGGACAGGATGTTTCTTCTGGCGGCGCGTCGTTCCGTGCGGTTCGCGGGTACGATTCGGCCCGCTACTGGAACAGCAGCAGTGCTACGTACTTCAATCCGACCCTCGGTTTCCGCCCTGTCCTTGAAGTCCTGAACTCTGACACACTGGGTTCTGGCGGACTGAAGGTCGTTACCCTTGACCTTGGCGGCGGCACGCTGGGTAATAGCTCCGAGGATATTCAAATCATCGTGAAAACCGGCAGCGAGTTTACCGCGCCTGCGTCCGACGGCCTGACCCGCCCGGCCGGAGATACAGGCAGCTACTTCATGTGGCTCGGAAGCAACGGCAAGCTCTACGCGCCCGGTGCCATTGTTCCGGCGGACGTTACCAAGCTCACGGCGCAGTTTGCTTTATCAGAGCAGTTTTCCCTCAAACCCGGCGGCACCTATTACTTTGACCTCTCGGCAATGGGTATTCCCGGCACGGTGAACGATGCTCTGCCGGATAATACCCTGCACTATGTGCCTTTTACCTACGCAGGGACGGTGGACGCCTACAAGCTCATGTCGGAGATGGCAACCACCGAGGAATATGCACAGCAGAAAAAATATCCCCACAGCCTGTTTGTGGAGGACTATGTCGTAACGCATACGGTAAGCTGGAATGACTTAGATACTGCGAGTCTGATTTTCGGCAAGGACTATGTCGCCGGCAGCGTGGACTATACCCTGCGCGCACCGTCTGTGGGAAGTAGTTATACAGGCTCAGGTGATTCAGAACGCGGCACGCCCAAAAGCAACGAATGGGATAAGATACTGGATAAGGACGACGGATATATCAAAAACTGGAGGGAGATGCTTTCGTGTGGACAAGATACTACTATAAGAATTTCGGCGTCGTCCCGTGCGGTTCGCGGGTGGAACCGTTCGGCCCGTTTCTGGACCAGCTACAATACCTCGTCGTCTTCTTCTTACCCGACCTTCGGCTTCCGCCCCGTCCTTGAAGTCCCGAACTCTGACACACTGGACTCTGGCGGACTGAAGGCCGTTACCCTTGACCTTGGCGGCGGCAAGCTGGGCGGCAGCTCCGATGCTATTCACATCATCGTGAAAAACGGCAGCAAGTTTACCGCGCCTGCATCCGGCGGTTTGACCCGCCCGGACGGAAATACAGGCAGCTACTTCATGTGGCTTGACGGCAATGGCAAATCCTACGAACCCGGCGACAGCGTTCCTGCTGATGTGACGGAACTGACGGTGCAGTGGACAGCCCCGACCTATACCGTAACCCTGCACGCAAACGGCGGCACGATCAACAACGGCAATGTCACCGAATACACCTACGGCGTGGGTGCAACACTCCCGACAGATGTGACGCGCACCGGGTACACCTTCAAGGGCTGGTATGATAACGAGAGTCTGACCGGCTCTCCTGTGACGGCAATCGGCGGTACAGAAACGGGCAATAAGGAATATTGGGCGAAGTGGGAGATCAATCAATATACCATCACAGTCAAACCCGAAAACGGCAAAGCGGATATTACCATAACGCAGGATTACGGCACACCAATTACCGCACCTGCCGACCCGACAAGAGAGGGCTACACCTTTATCGGCTGGGATAGGGAAATTCCCGAAACCATGCCTGCCGAGAATATGACTGTCACGGCACAGTGGGAAATCGATCGGTACACAATCACTTTTGATACCGCAGGCGGCAGCGAGATCGCTCCCATTACGCAGGACTACGGAACGCATATTACCGCACCTGCCGACCCGACAAGAGAGGGCTACACCTTTATCGGCTGGGATATGGAAATTCCCACGACCATGCCTGCCGAGAATATAACGCTTAAAGCGAAATGGAAAGACATTGAAAAGCCCACGGGCGAAATTATCATAGGCACAAATAAATGGCGGGAATTCTTAAACACGCTCACATTCGGACTGTTCTTTAAGGATACTCAAGAGGTAACGATAAACGCCTCCGATAACAGCGGAACCGTGTTTATCTCCTATTTGGTGACCGATCGGGATCTCTCCGAGACGGAGCTGGGCTCTCTTGTGTACCGTGCGTACGAGGAGCCGTTCCGCATAGACCCCAACGGAGAATATATTGTTTATGCAATGCTCGTTGATGAGAGCCTGAACATAACATACCTCCGTTCCGACCGCGTAACGCTTGACAATGTTCGGCCGGTGATCTCCGGCATTGAGGACGGCAAGACCTATTGTGCGGCGCAGACGGTCACCGTTGACGAAAAGTATGTGGATACCGTCACCGTAAACGGCACGGCGGTCACGCTTGACGAGAACAACAGCTTTACCCTCGCTCCCGCAGACGGCGAGCAGAGAATCGTTGTCACCGACAAGGCGGGCAACACCGCCGAGATGACCGTAACGGTCAACAACGGGCATACCTATGGTGAATGGGTATCGAACGGCGACGGCACGCACACCCGTCAATGCACGGTGGACGGCTGCAACGGGCTTGAAACAAAGGATTGCTCCGGCGGCAAGGCGACTTGCAAGGACAAGGCGGTTTGCGAGGTTTGCGGCAAAGCCTACGGAGAGCTTGACCCGAAGAATCACACCGCCCTCAAGCATATCCCCGCCAAGGCGGCCACCGAGGACGCCGAGGGCAATATCGAGTATTGGTACTGCGAAGGCTGTGATAAGTATTACAGTGACAAATACGGCACTAAGGAAATCGCCAAGGCCGACACCGTAACGGCTAAGTTGCCGAAGTCTACCCCGACCGGCGATACAAGCAACCTCATGCTGTGGATCGCATTGCTGCTTGCCAGCGGCGGGGCAGTTATCGGCGCAGCTGTTGTCAGCAAAAAGAAAAAGCACTCTGCCGAATAACAGAGTGCAGAATAATGTGAAGCGGCAGGCTTAGTTTCATAAGAAGCCTGCCGCTTTTCTTTTTGTCATAGTTCCGATGACGGCTTTCTGGAGGCCCCGTCAAGATTTATGCGCAAAATTATTTGCAGGCTCCGGCTGAATGAAGTCAGCCGGCAATGAAGGCGTTGCCTGGAGCCGCCTCCAGGTGCTTTCCGGGAAAGCATTACCGTTACAGGCATCGACGATCCCAGCTTTAGCGCGGGCTATTTGACAGATGATGCTGCGGCGATCGCTCAGAAGCTTTCGGAGTTTACTGTGGACGATACCGGTTTTACGATTTTACTTTCCCATAGACCGGAGCTGTTTGATTCCTATGTCGATCATGACATGGATTTGGCCCTCAGTAGGCATGCGCATGGTGGCCAATTCCGGCGTTTTTTTGACCGCATCTTGGAGGTCTGCGTCCCCATCATGTTTGGCGGTGACAGCTTCCGCAAAAGCACCGCTGCCGACAATTAAAAGAGGGCTCGACTTCTCGGCTGATAAACCCGGGAAAGGAGCTTTTACATGGAGAATTGCATCGGCATCAACAAGATCGGCAGTATGCTGAGAGCGCCCAACTGCCCCTTCGTGTTGTCCGTCGGGACGAAAAAGCCGGACAAGCGCCGGGAGTTTGAAGAGTACATCAGCCGCACAATGGCAAATTGGAGGCAAGTTCACTATTGAGAAAAGAAAGCCCTTGTGCTACAATTATAAAATGCATAGGGGCCTTTTCTCATAGTGAGAAAGGAGTTTCCGAATGGGTAAGAGTTTACGAGGCAAAGAATAATGATTCCATGTTAAAAGCCGTATTACAATTTGAAAAAGTGCAGCAAAATCAAAATGGTACAGTAATGGTACAGTAAGCGCCGTTCAAGTGCCGAAAACCCTTGAAAAATAAGGAGATAGAGAAAACTATGAAATTAGGTATCGATATAAATTGACCTTTTTATGCATCTTTATGTATCTCTATAAATCTCCACAAATCGTTGTAATATAAGGGCTTCCACATTTTTCAGAAGAATGTAAATCGATGCAAAACGCCATATCTCAATGTCAAAATGGTGCGGATATGGTGCGAAGAAAAACGAGAAAACCCAGCGCGGCAGCAAAATAAGGATGTGCATGATTGGAAAGGTTCCTTTCTCAATTATGCGCATCTTTTTTGGCAAACACAATCTCTTCGCTTTTCGGAATTAAGTTGTTTACAAAAAGCGAGGTAATAAATATGCACGAATATACACTTGAGATCAAACAGATCGTAGACTATCCACGATGCCGGATCTACCGGCAGTTCGTACAATCCTTGATAGCAGACCGGAGCATTCGCGTGAGCGGAGGCTCCGGTCTTTTTTATTTTGTCGTGCTCTGCGCCTATGCCAATTTCCGCACCTCATACAAGCGCATTGATGGTATCAGCTATACCATCTACCCCGGCGAATGGATTATGTCCGTGGAGGAATTGTCCCAGTATTTTCGAACACGCTTCCGCCGCCAGACCTTGGCCGCTTTGGAGGGACTGCAAAAGAAAGGGCTTATCAGTTTTCTTGTTCTCGGACATGGTAAGCTAGTCAAATTCAAGATTCGCGGCTGGCGGCGTCACAACACGATTCTCGACTACAATGCGCCCTGTCAGAAGGATACCGGCTTTTTCTTCTTCCCTGTATCCACTGCCACAGAACTGGTCAGTGCCGGTCACTGCTCGGAGATGGACGCCGTATTGGATCTATGGCTGAACACGGTCTATAACGATCCGCAAGTCCTCGGTTCAGACGTCGGGCCGGTGGTCTATCTCCGCAACGGTACAGGCTGCCCGCTGGTCAGCTATGCGGAGCTGGCTTCCCGCTGGGGAATTTCCAAGACCACCGCTGGCCGATACCTCAAGCGCATGGCTGAACGTGGCTATCTGCAACTGACAACTTTCCCCGGTACGCACGGCACCACGATCTATCTCCAAAACTATCTCTCCACCATGTTCCAAATTTCTGACATCGTGGTGGACAAGGAGGAGATCGCCATGAGCCTTGGCATCAAGCTGGAGCTGCAGGAGGAAACCGCTCTGACCGCAGCGACGCCCAGCGGCTCAAATGAGGCCGATAGCGTTTCAGAAATGAACTGCCATCGAATCGAGCGCAAGGTCCGGGAGATCCTTGCAGCACAAGGGTTGGCGTGCGCTTCGTGCCCTAAATCCCAATATATGTTATTACCATTATCCGACGACTGCGAGGTTACGATAGAAGGAGTACCTCCACTGCACAGGTGGCTTCAGCTGGTAGTCACCTGCGGCGGCGCACAGGAAGTATACCACTTTGAACTGAGATTGCACCCGACCGGGATGCGCGGCGATAAGGAGGCCAAAAGATGAAAAAGACAGCCCATGAACCCAAAGTGACCGATAATCCCCTGTACCATGACACGTGGATGCTCCTGCGCAAGTACCGAGATGTGGTGTGGAGCCTGGAACTGTCCGTGCAGCAGGTGCGGCGGCAGTTCCAAATCGAATACGGCAGCAGCATTGAGGAGTTTTTGGAATCGCTCTATGTGGCCGGTGTCACCTTTGAAGGGTCATCGATTGAGGATCACGCCCGCTGCATCGAGCGCAGCTACAAGATGCTGAAGCTGCTGGACACCTCCGTGGAGCTGCTGCGGACGAAGCACAAGTATGGCGAGAGCTATTACTGGCTGCTGTACTACACCTATCTGTCACCGCAGCAGTTGGCGAACACGCAGGAAATCATCGAAAAGCTGGAGCCGCACATTCGGGACATCAGCTACCGCACTTACTTCCGCAAGCGTCAGATGGCGATTGATGCCCTGAGTTCAGTGCTGTGGGGGTATTCATCCAAGGAGAGTCTGGCACTGCTGGAGAAGTTTGTGCCGGAGGGGTGAACATGTGACTGCAGTAAAATGAGCCTGCTTTCGAACACAGAAAGCAGGCTCATTCTCATAGACATATTTGGAAAACGGATGGTATAAAAGCACCCAAACCTCATGTAGGGAGAGAGGTCAAAATCGTTATTAAAAGACTGCGTTCTGCACTTGCCTCTTTGCGCCCCTGTGTGTGATTAAGATGCTGACGACCACACACATCCCTTTGAGTAAAAAAATAGAGCACAATCGCATACACAATTGTACTCCGCAAAAATGAAATATCATTTTTTCCTTGTGCCACCATTATATGAGTCTCCAAAGAAAATGTCAACCATTTTTTGAAAAAAATCAAAACTACTTAGAATCGTTTTGTTATCCTCATAGTAATCAATATGATGATACATCCGATCGACCAATTCAAAAAGAAGCTGGCGAGTTCGCGTGTAGACACCCTCACTTGTTATCATTATCGAGTGAGCATAAAGCAGGGTTGCAATTTGTGACATGCGGGCATTTTTCAGTTGGTTCTTTCTGGTCGCCTTCGTGATTCCTATGTCTGCTGCTTGGGAACGACTCATCAATTCCCGCAGCAAACCATAATTTACTGCATGTGCTGAGTCCTTAGCTCCCATATTGTGGAGGATGCAGTTGCTGTGTGCGGCGGCGTTTCTAAGTGTTCGAATGGTGAGCAATAAGTATGCATCGTCTCGAAGGTCTTCTCGGTTGAGCATATCGGCAGTGAACATTATAAAGTTTATCAAGGATCCAAGTGGTACAATTTCAATAAACGCCCACACGGGATAACACCCCTCATATTTGGAAATGATACCACCGCAGTAGGGGTTGTTCTTATTCCGATCAAGTTCATGGATAAGAGAGTTGTATCGAGAGGTGTTGTTTTTCTTGTCGGATTCTTGCAAATACAAGAAAAAGCCCTCTACAATTTCGTAGCCATCATTATCGCTATCTTCAACGGCGCGGAGTAATTTGATTTTTGCGAAGTGTTCTACATCAAGAACCATTTGCAGCAACGTATACCGCAGACGCATATCAATAATTGCCAGATCTTTTAGCATAGCAAAATCGAGATTGATGTATTGCCCGGCAAACTGGCCGCCCGGATGTTTCGGAAAATTCTTTCGATAGGCACGAAGCTTAAAGTAATTGTTATTTTTTCGGAGATATTCCCTTGCATCTGCTTCAGATGTTATCTCAAAACGGACTCCTTTGGAAAGAAGATGTTGAATTTGCCCGTCGACATCAAGCATAGGCTTCGAAGCCTTATCCATTTTATAGTTCCCCATTTCGTCAAATTGTATTTTTATCATTTTATCACAGTTAGACAGATTATTCAATAAAATGTAGGCTTAGCTTCACTAAACTTCTGTAGGCTGTACTTCCTATTAAATTTAAGCGCAAGGAGGCCAACAGGCTCAGCTATTGTCTCAAACCCGCCACAACATTGGCACGGTTTTGCGATTTCGGCGTAAATCCAAGTGTGCTATACTGTGTATGCTCAAAACTATGCCAAGGCGATACGAGTAACACCATCCTACGGGGTGGTGTTATTTTGTTTCCGGGTATTTGGGCAGCCCAAGAGGGGCGGCTTTCAGGGAGCTGCCCCTCCACATCTTTTCTATCACAGGAGGTATCACGAGTGAAAAAACATGACCTGACCAAGACACATCTCCACAGGGCAAGCCCCGGCATGGCACTATATGCGGCCTTCGCGGGCGTGAGCATGGCCGCAATGCTTTGCCAGCCGGCCTTTGCCGCCACCGTCTGGGAGAAGGCCAATGAGATCATGAAGGATGTCTATAACCAGATTCTTCTTATCTCCACCATTGCCGCCATTGTCACCGCGTCGGTGGCACTGCTGATGATGAACTTCTCCCGCAACGGCCGCACTGTGGACGAGAGCCGCGCATGGCTCAAGCGTATCATCATCACATGGGCGATCCTTAACGGTTTGGGCTTCATCATGTCCTATGTGACGCCCTTCTTCGCAGATGGCAGATGGAACGGATAACGCCAAACTGCCCGGCTGAGAAAGGAGAAGTGCTATGGGCATATTAGATGGCATTGTAGAATGGATCGCGGAACAGGTCATGTACGGTCTTGACCTTATTAACACCTCTGTGCTGGGGGCTCTGGGCTGCGACATGACCACCTTCCTGCGCTACTTCCCTGCCGCGGAGACGATGTACAACATCTTCGTGGCACTGGCTATCGGCATGATCCTGCTGAACCTGATCTGGCAGCTATTCAAGAACTACGGCCTTATAGCAGGCGTAGAGGCAGAAGACCCGGTAAAACTGACGATCCGCTCCGTGCTGTTTATCCTGCTGGCCTATTTCGCGGATGAAATCGTGGAGCTGATACTGAAAATCGGCGGGACACCCTACGCGTGGATCATGTCGTCTGAGCTGCCCACACTGAATTTTGCCGACTTCAATTCGGTCATACTTACCATCCTTGGGGTTTGCGCCAACGGCGCGGTGGCTCTAATCGCCCTGATCCTCGTGCTCATATTGGCGTGGAACTATATCAAGCTGCTATTTGAGGCGGCGGAGCGTTATGTGCTCCTGGGCGTTCTGGTATTCACGGCACCGGTGGCTTTTGCTACGGGCGCGGCGCAGAGCACCTCCAACATCTTCAAGGCGTGGTGCCGGATGTTCGGCGGCCAGATATTTCTGCTGCTGATGAACGCATGGTGCCTTCGCCTGTTCATCACCATGGTGGGAACCTTCCTGGCAAACCCCTTATCCCTATAGGAGACGATCATGAATCAAAAAACGAAATACATCACAGGAATCGTGTTGTCCGTACTGGTTATATGTGCGCTCACAATCCCGGCCTTTGCTCTGACGGAATCAGATGTGCAGTCTCAGGTCTCAGCCTCCGGTAAAGAAGGCGTGGCCGGAAACCTGTTCATCTGGTTTCTGTGCGCAGTGGCATTTTTGAAGATCTCACAGAAGATCGACAGCTTCATGCAGGGCCTTGGCATCAATGTGGGTCATACAGGCGGCTCTATGCTGGCAGAAGCGATGCTGGCCGCGCGGAGCATCGCTGCCACCCGTGGCGTCGCTGGACGCGGTCGAGGCGGTAATGCAGGGCGAACCGGAAGCACCGGTGGCAATGGCGGTGACAGCAACACCTTCCTGCAAGGTGGTCTGGCCGGTGTTGCCAATCGCAGCTTCTATAACGGCGCATACCGAAACGCCACCGGCACAGGCAGCGGCGGCGTTGGCGGCATGGCGTTCCGTGCCTCTGTGACCAAGGGCGGCGATATTGCCAATAACGTTATCAGCCGTATTGCCACCGGCAGCGCGGGATCAGGGGATGTCATGTCCGGCAATATGGCGGCGGACGCTCTCATGTCCTATATGGGCTATACGGCTCTTGGTGAAGGCGCGGCGGATATTCCGACCTTCTCCAATGTGGAGATCGGCGGTGGGCATATCACCGGCACAGAGACCTCTGAGGAAGAACCTGATGGTCGTGCCTTTGCCATGTACAGCACTGAACAGTATATGGAGCCAAAACGGGAATACACCACCGTCATCACTGTGGATGGCGCAAAATGGTATAGGCAGTACGCACAGGACGTAGTGGAGAAAAAGCCCTATCAGAATCCGGATGGCGGCATTTCCTATCGTGAGAGCCTGATCCGGCGTCTGCCTGACCCGCCTCGCAGAAAGGACAAGACCTGATATGACCCAGCAAGAACGCAGCGGTCTGAACGAAGCCGCTGAGATCAGCGCACACGCTGCCGGTGCCGTGCGCGGCGCCATCAAAACCGGAAAAGCGGTAAGCGGCGCGGCAAAAGGCACCGCTGCCGCAGGCCCTTACGGCGCGGCGGCAGCGGCACTCTGGACACATCGCAAGGCGGTTGCTGCCATCATTGCCGGGTTGCTGGTGCTTCCCGTCCTGTTCATCATGCTGCTACCCTCCCTGATCTTCGGCGGGTTGACCAAGGCAGGGGTTGAAGGAAGTCCAGACACACCGATCCTCAACGACAACGCCGCCATTGTGGAGAACATCAATCAGATCTCGCAGGCAATCAGCGACTTGCTGGAGGAAGGGCAGGAGGATGTTCGCGCCCGTATTGACACGGATTTTACCGCTTCCGGTGCCGACCAGAAGGAGATCATCAATTCATACGAAAGCTCCCCGGCCTACAATGCCAACCGCTTCATTGCCATGTACTGTGCCGCCAAAAATCAGGACTACGCATCTATCTCCCTCAAGGATATGGAGGACGTAATCCGTAAGGCCAAGGATGCCCTCTATACCTTCACGAGCACGGAGGAGTCTCGCACGACTACGGTAACGGAAACGAATACAGATCCCAAAACCGGTAAGGTCACGGTGACGGAAACGGAAGTAACAGAGATATGGAAGATATATACCATCGTCTACAACGGAGAGGCCTATTTTGAGGATAAGATATTCGCTCTATCGGATGAACAAAAGGGACTGGCGGAAAACTACGCCCAGAACCTGAGCGTATTCCTGGGCGATGGTATGATGCAGGGCTTGCTGCCTGCCGAGTCCACCGGCCTTGTATCTCTGGGCGACATTCGTTTCTCGGATGGCGCGACGCAGGTGGTCTACTATAATCAGTTGGACAAGCGGTACGCGAGCAAGCCCTACGGCACCGACGACATCGGCACCTACGGCTGCGGGCCTACCTGTATGGCAATGGTGGTATCTTCTCTGACCAGCGAGACGGTCGACCCCGTTGAGATGGCATGTTGGGCCTATGAAAACGGTTACTGGTGCAGTAGAAGCGGTTCCTACCATTCGCTGATCCCCGGTGCTGCCAAGGAGTGGGGGCTTCCGGTACAGGGTTGCGGGAAAACAGAAGGGCAGCGTATTGTGGATGCGCTCTCTCAAGGAAAGCTGGTGGTGGCAATCATGCTGAAAGGTCATTTCACCAGTTCAGGACACTTCATCGTGCTGCGCGGTGTGGAGAACGGAAAGATACTGGTGGCCGACCCTGCCAACTATACCCGAAGCCAACAGGCATGGGATTTGTCTATCATCCTGAATGAAGCCAGCGGCCGTGCCGGTGCTGGTGGGCCTTTTTGGATCATAGGGTAGGAAGGAGAACTAAATGTGAGTAAACCAAATGAATATGACACCTATATCATCCCGCCCAATTTTATTGAAGGCGGGACTTTTTTTGGCGGACTGCTGAAGCTCCGCAACACAGCTGAGGCACTGGTTATCGTGCTGGCTATCGGCATGCCGGTGTTTTCGGTGTCCGCACTGACGCTGACTGCAAAGATCATCATTCTGTGCCTGACCGCACTGCCTCTTGGCATCATCGCGTTGGTTGGCATCAACGGCGAAAGCCTCTCGTCATTTATCTTCCTTGTTCTGAAATATCTCTGCAACCGCCGTATTATTACACGCAATGAAGAGGGACAGGACAAGCGGAAAAAACGCAAGAAGCGAAAAGCTAAGAGCGGTGACGACGCGCCCAAGTACATCAATCCAGTGGCGGAATACCTGCCTGTGGAGAAAATTGAAAACGGCATCATCTACACACGGGATCGCCGTTACCTGAAGATTGTCGAAGTTATACCTATCAACTTCCTGCTGCGCAGTGCCAGAGAGCAGCGAAACATCATCTATTCGTTTATTTCGTTTCTGAAGATCAGCCCGGTCAAAATGCAGATCAAGGTCATTGCCAAGCGTGCCGACCTGAACCGGCACAGAGAGATCGTGCAGCGGGAGATGGCGCGAGAAACCGATGAAAACTGTCGCCTGCTGCAGCAGGACTACCTGACGCTCATTGACCGGATCGGTGCACGGGAAGCCACCTCGCGCCGGTTCTTCATGGTATTTGAATATGAGGCATGGGCAGGCCGGAAACGGGATAACGAGGAAGCGGAGGCCATCGCCTCCCTGCAAACGGCAGCCCGCACCGCAGTCAATTATCTCAAGCAATGCGGCAATGAGGTGTTGATCCCGGAAAACGACGATGAGTTTATGATCGATACCCTCTACCATTTGCTGTGCCGCAACACCACCACGTCGCTGCCGGATCGAGTTCGCCGGATCGTTGCCCAGTATCAGGAGAAAGGACTGGAATCTGAGATCGACACCATTCCCTGTACGGAGTTTTTCGCCCCTGACAGCATCGACTTCACCAACGGGCGACATATCTGTATTGACGGACTCTACTATGCCTATCTGCTGGTGCCCTCCACTGGCTATAAGGCGCAGGTGCCGGCCGGCTGGCTGTCTCTCGTTGTCAACGCCGGCGATGGCATCGATCTGGATATGTTCATCAGCCGCCAGCCGAAGGCCCGCATGGTGCAGCGGCTTGGACAGCAGCTCCGTATCAACCGCAGTAAGATCAAGGACGCCAGCGATACCAACACGGACTTTGATGATCTGGACGGTGCTATCCGAAGCGGCTACTTCCTGAAGGAAGGGCTGGGCAACAACGAGGACTTTTATTACCTGAATCTGCTGATCGCAGTGACAGCTCCCACAGTGGATGAACTGGAATGGAAGGTCAATGAACTGAAAAAGCTGCTCGTGTCCCGTGATATGGACGTGTGCAGCTGCGCCTTTCATGAGGAGCAGGCGTTTCTATCGTCGCTGCCGCTGGTCAGCATGGAGAAGCACCTCTTTGAACGCTCCAAGCGCAATGCGCTGACCACCGGCGTGGCAAGCTGCTACCCCTTTACGTCCTATGAACTGAGTGATGAAAACGGCATCCTGTTTGGCCTGAACAAGTACAACAACTCTCCGGTCATCATCGACATCTTTGATTCCAAGGTTTATAAAAACGCCAATATTGCCGTATGCGGCACCAGCGGCGCGGGCAAGACCTTCCTGATCCTGCTGATGGCACTCCGTATGCGGCGTAAGGGCATACAGGTTTTCATGCTGGCACCCTTGAAAGGTCATGAGTTCCACCGTGCCTGCGTCAATACAGGCGGCGAGTTTATCAGTATCTCCCCCGCCTCCAAAAGCTGCATCAACGTGCTGGAGATCCGCAAGGTAGACAAGTCCGTGGAGGAAACGCTGGATGGCCCCGGTATCGAACGCTCTGAGCTGGCAGCAAAAATTCAGCGGCTTCATATCTTCTTTGCCCTGCTGATCCCCGATATGTCCTATGAGGAAAAACAGCTTTTGGACGATGCCCTGATTCGTACCTACGCACGGAAAGGTATCACCCATGATAACGCTTCTCTCAGTGATCCGAATAACCCCAACATTTACCGCCAGATGCCTGTGCTGGGCGACCTCTACGATGTACTGCGGGAGGAGAGCGATACCAAACGCCTTTCCAACATCATCAACCGCTTTGTACACGGCTCGGCCAGCACCTTCAATCAGCAGACCAATGTGAATCTGGATAACAAGTTCACGGTGCTGGACATCTCGGAACTCAGCGGCGATCTGCTGCCTATCGGCATGTTCGTAGCGCTGGATTTCGTGTGGGATAAAGCCAAAGCCAACCGCACGGAGGAAAAGGCCATCTTCATCGACGAATGCTGGCAGCTCATTGGCGGCGGCTCCGGCACCTTCGGCGTCGGCAACCGTCTTGCGGCCGAGATGGTGCTGGAGATCTTCAAGACCATCCGCGCCTATTCCGGCAGCGGCATTTGCGCGACGCAGGATCTGAACGACTTCTTCTCCCTGGACAACGGCAAGTACGGCAAGGGGATTATCAACAACTGCCGCACGAAAGTCATCTTGAACCTGGAGGACGAGGAAGCCCAGCGCGTTCAGCAGGTATTGCATCTCTCCGAAGCGGAAGTCATGGAGATCACCCACTTTGAGCGGGGCAATGGCCTGATCAGCAGCAATAACAACAATATCACGGTGGAAATCAAGGCCAGCCCACTGGAACGCGACCTTATTACCACAGACCGCCGCGAGCTACTTGACCTGCTGCGCCGCATGAATCGACCGGAAGCCTAATACGGCGTTTATACGGAGATAACACGCATTACAAAATCAATACGCATATAATACGGAGTTAATACGCATTACGGAGGTGGTGCCGCCTATGAGAAACAGAGAGCAGATCTATGGACAGGAGGCCGCAGGGCTGCTGCGGAACATAACCGTCTATCACTGCATACGCCGTGACCAGCTTCTACGCCTGTATCCGGGCAAGGAGAGCGTGATTGAAAACCTGCTGCGCTATCTGGTCAAGCAGCAGCGGATATTTTATAACACTGACCGGGATTGCTACGGAGATGTCCCTGACTGCCGCGAGGACAGAGAACTGACAGCGGCACTATGGGTGCTGCTGGACTTTATCGAAAAGGTGGAGTATCACAGCCCCGACAATATGCCGGCAAAGCTGGTATTCTTCGCTGATGGAGAGGTATATGAGGTCGTCTATGTAGGCCCGGGTAAGGAAGCGTTGCTGCAGCACGCACTGGTCGCGGAAGATGATTCCGGGCGACGGCTCGTTATCATTGAGGAAGAAGACCAAATGCAGCACCTGCACATCCCTCATATCGCCGCCTACTGCATGGTGGATGAGCAGGGCTGCGTACAGTACTTCAGGAAGGAGGAACCTTGTGGACAGAGCCACCCTCTCGCAGCGGATAGAGAGCATTTTGAATGAGATCACCCGCCTGTCCAACACGCTCTACGCTATGGACAACACGAATATCCAGCGGCATTCAGATAACTATGAAATGCTGTCCGCAGAGGCCGCACTGCGGGGTGAGGTCATTGCCTGCCGGCTGCGGCACCTGATCTATGAGACGACCACCATCCGAAAAGCCGAGTATCTGACATCAGCTGGTGTCATGCAGGGCATCTCTGTTATAGAGAAAGATGGCATACTGGAAATCACGCTCCCCTGCCTACTGCCTAAGAAGAGCAAGAAGCATAGCTGCGAGTATCTGACAGACCCCATCTACTACACGCTTAGTAAGTATGCGCAGACACACACGCTGCCCAAGTTCCGGCACTGTGTTGTCTGCTTTTCTCATATCTACAGCCGCGAGCTGTCCCCCAACCGGGTGCGTGACTATGACAATCTGGAGCTCAAGCAGCTTTTGGATGCGATTGCCACCTTCGTTATGGAGGATGATACGGGTCTGCTGTGCGATGCCTATAACACGACGGATATCGGCGACAGTGACTGTACCCGCGTGTCGGTGATGGATAAGGAGCGTTTTCAGGGCTGGCTTTCGGACCGCGAGAATAGGCTCAGATCTATATCCGATTTATAGTGTTTCGACCGTGTCAAAAACAGTACACATGACGATGGTACGGCAAAGCCTGTATTTCCGGGCATTTTCACATGACCGGTGCGGGCGAAAAATACCGTGGTCATGGCAGCCTGGGTACTGCACACCAGAAGGAGGTGGTCAGTATGAGTACCCTACCACAGAAAGCTCCCGGTAGCCTATCACAAGCCTATCAGCTATTGGGGTTGGTCGCCCTGTCCGGTGAACTGCCGGCTAGCCAACTGAGCAGGCTCGCCGGTGGCACCAGCTACAAAGAGAACGTGGTCAAGTCGCTGAAGCGTCAGCGGCTTTTGCTGTCCTACTACAAGAACGGACTGCGTGGATACCGGCTCACCGCCGCGGCGAAAAAGCTGCTGCTGGAGCACAACCCGGAGAGGTTTTCTTTCTACCTGTCCGGATCCTGCGCCACCAACCACATCAGGAGTGAACCGGAGCAGCGGCTTCGACTCCACCGCGTCTCTCAGACATTGATCACCATGCGTAACGCCAACGCTAATATCTTCCGCGATGAAAAACCCGGCGTATTCCGTCCCGGTGAAACAGCGATTGGTAGCATCTGCACACCTGCCTTCTACACCTCCCGTGAGATCAAGGAGATGGGGACAACCTTTGTTAAAATCCGTGGTGCCCGGTCCGTGGGCGTTTTACTGACACCGCAGCATATCCATGTGGTTTACAACATGGGCAACGCGCTGATGAAATGGAGCTATAAAGCTGAGATGCGGACAAAGGCACTCATGCAGACGGTGCTGTGCCGTGAACGAATGCCGCACCAATACCACCCGGATACCGTGCAGGGTCTTTTGCTGGGTGACAGCATGGAACTGGCCTATGAGCTGCTAACTGATCAGGGTGGCAAAAACTATTTCGTTCTGGATGGCAGCTATGAGCGGTTCTGCTTCTTGACCAACGACCATCATGGAGAGGTGCTGCTGCGCCTCCTCTGTGATAAAGAACTAGACAATGACCTGCGCGAGCTGCTGCTCCTTGATCTGGAGCCCCGGCAGCTGAGTGAAACAGTGGAGAATGACGCCATGACGCCGGATGGTGCGCCGGTGTTGTTCGCCTATGACTGTGATCTGCCGCGGATCAGACGGTTCGATACGGCACTGCGGCTTCAGGACCGCTATGGCATCCTGATCTGCTTCGACCATCAGGCCGAAGTGCTGCGCCGCTACTGCGGTGACAGGGCCGTTGTGCAGGCTATTGACTTTGATGCGTTTGAAAGGAGGTTTTTGCCGTAGAGAAAAAGAAACTGCGAAGTCTGCTGTTCTCGCTCCCGCTTTTTCTGGTGGGGCTGCTGTTTGGCGGCGGCTATCTATCGCAATTCGTCCGGAACTATCAACAGTGGAAGGACGCGGGCGGAACGCCAGGCGACGGAAGCTCCCCGGCCGCGCCGGTGCTGTCCTTCTCCGCCTGCTGCGAAGCACTGTTCAGTAAGAGCGGGCTCATCGGCGTAGGGCTTTGCCTGTTGCTGCTGGGCCTGCTGATCGTCATGGTGATGCGCATGGGCTATTCCGATGTTGGGGAGTATGACGCGGAGCGCAACCTGACCTACTCCAACAAAGGCACCTACGGAACGGCTGGTTTCATGGAGAAAGCGGAGATGAAGGGCGTCCTTGATCTGGTGTCCGATATCCGCAAACACAGCGGCGTCATACTAGGCAAGCTGGACAATCAGGTGGTGTGTATTCCCGAGAACTCCCGACTTAACGGCAATATCGCCGTGTTCGGCGCCAGCGGCTCCATGAAAACGCGAGCCTACTGCATCAATCGCATTTTGCAAAGCGCGTCCGAGACCCACAACGGCCACAAGGAGTCCTTGATCATCACCGACCCGAAATCGGAGCTTTACGAAAAGACCAGCGAATATCTGCGCAGCAAGGGCTACGTGGTAAAGGTGTTCAACCTGATCCAGCCGGAGAACTCTGATTCATGGAACTGCCTGGCGGAGATTGAGGGTGATGAGCTGATGGCGCAGATCTTCTGCGACATTATCATCAGGAATACCGGCAGCGAAAAGGGCGACCATTTCTGGAACGCCGCGGAGATGAACCTGCTGAAAGCGCTGGTACTGTATGTGGCGCTGGGTTATCCACCGGAGAGCCGGAACATCGGTGAGGTCTATAAGCTGCTGGTGCTGAACGCGGAGAAGGAGCTGGACAACCGTTTTTCCATGCTGCCTGCCAGCCATCCTGCCAGAGCACCCTATGCGCTGTTCAGCCAATCCTCAGATACGGTGCGCAGCGGCGTTATCATTGGGCTGGGCAGCCGCTTGCAGGTGTTTCAGAATCGGCCCATCTGCCAGATCACCAGCCATGATGAAATTGACATGGAGCTGCCGGGCAAGCAGCCCTGTGCCTATTTCTGCATCACATCCGATCAGGACAGTACCTTTGATTTTCTCACGTCCCTGTTTCTGTCCTTCGCGTTTATCAAGCTGATCCGTTACGCGGATAAAAACTGTGCCGACCGCAGGCTGCCAGTCCCCGTTCATGTGCTGGGCGAAGAGTTGACAGCCTGCGGCGTTATTCCAGACTTGAGCCGGAAGATCAGTGTGATCCGCTCACGGGGCGTCAGCATGAGCTGCGTGTTTCAGAATCTGGCGGGCTTGCAGAACCGGTATCCCTACAACCAATGGCAGGAGATATTGGGCTGCTGCGACTATCAGCTTGCACTGGGCTGCACCGATGAGCTGACTGCCAAATTCCTCAGTGACCGCACCGGGGAGGTCAGCGTCCATGTCTCCAGCAAGGCCAAGCAGTTGGGTACATGGCGTATCAGCAACTACACGCCGGAGTTCCGCGAAACCAGCGGCGTGGGCAAGCGCAAGCTACTGACTATGGATGAGGTGCTGCGCCTGCCGGTAAACCGCGCGCTGGTTATCGCACGCGGCAACAAGGTGCTGCAGGTAGATAAGTACGACTATACCAATCACTACGAGGCAAAGAAGCTGCGGGACTGCAAGGCCTCCGCCCATATACCGGAATGGCGTAAAAACCCTGTGTTTTCGCCCGCGCCGAAACAAACAGAGCAGCCTATTAAGTCAAAGAAGGTGCCGAACAGGCGCAGTGAGTTTGTAAAAACCGATAAGGATTCCATCATGTCAACCAAAATGTGAGCTAAGGAGGAAAGTAATATGCCGAGAAAGAAAACAGAAGAACTTGCCGTGATGCCGGAAGCACCGGCACTTCCCGTCGTCCCCGAGGAAGCGGCAGAACAGCCGGTGACAGAAGAGTGTTTGCCGGAAACCGCAGCCGATCATGTTGTGGAGGATACTGTACCTACAGAGAGTGTTCTCGCTGAGCCTGCGGAAGTGGTGACTGTGCCGGAGGATCCCCAGCCCTCTGAAAAGCCGAAGCGCACTGTCCGCAAACGAACCGCTGCAAAAAAGACGGTAGAGGTGGAGAAGCAGGCTACGCCGCCTACTGAGGATGCTGCCGCCTCTGCTGAACCTGCCCCTGCCGCTGTCCAACAGAGAGATATTTTGACATTGGATGCCCGGGGTGAAGCGGAAACGCAGGCGCAGATGGAGGACATTATCTGGCACGAGATCCACAATGCCTACCGCACCCGGCGCATGCTCTCCGGTATGCTGAGCGGCATTGAAAGAACGGAGGCGGGGAAAACCATTGCCATTGTGGACTACAAGGGATTCCGCATTGTGATCCCCTTGAAGGAGATGGTGCTGGACTTTCCGGCAGATATGTACGGTGCTGACTATAATGAGATGATCCTCCGACACCAGAAGATCCTCAATAAGATGCTGGGCGCAGAGGTGGATCTTATGGTCAAGGGCATCGACGCCAAAAGCCGAACCGTTGTTGCCAGCCGAAAAGACGCCATGCTGAAGAAGCAGCAGATCTACTATTTCGGTAAGGACAGTGACGGACAGTATCGTATTTATGACGGGCGCGTGGTGGAGGCTCGTGTGATCGCTGTGGCGGAGCAGGTCGTCCGGGTCGAAGTGTTTGGCGTGGAGACATCCATTCTGGCTCGCGATCTTTCGTGGGACTGGATCGGCGATGCCCATGACCGCTATGCCGTGGGAGACAAGGCTCTGGTACGCGTGCTGGAGATTGACCGCACAGAGCCGGAGCGTATCAGAATTAAAGCCGACATCAAAAGCGTATCCGGCAACAGCAAGAATGACAATCTCCAGAAATGCCGTATTCAGGGCAAATATGCCGGGAAGGTCACCCATATCCATAAGGGCGTTGTGTATATCCGCCTTAGCAACGGGGCCAATGCCATAGCACATTCCTGCTATGATCGGCGCAGACCCGGACGAAAGGATGATGTCAGCTTTGCCGTTACCCACCTGGATGAGGAACATGGCGTTGCGCTGGGGATCATCACCCGAATTATCAAGCAGCATGTCTGATCTGACACGGTATCGGCAGGGTATGGCAATGGATTGGCACTGTTTTGCGATTTCGCCGTAAATCACCATGTGCTATACTTGGTACAGTCAAAATTGTAAAGACCGCCGGGTGGTAACTCGGCGGTCTTTCGCATACAGGAAGAGGGTGTTTTATATGTGGTAGGCAGAGCAGCGTTTCGCGCCCGAGCGGCAAATGCAATCACTGCAAAACCCAAACAACAGTACATAGTGTTGAAAAAGGCGAGGCTCCAGTCGTAAATATCTTCAAAGCACATTAAACAGTGCTGCGATATTTACGTAAAGGAGAGAACGCCCATGAGGAGAAAAAGAATGCGTTTAGTTTCACTTATTTCGAGTGCCGTGTGTCTGTTAGGCTGCGCAGTCCAGCCGGCACCGGTCTCGGATTCGCCTGAGTCCAACACCAAGGTCTCTGCCTATGCAGCAAGTCAGGCCGAGCAGAACGAAGAGGAGTGCACGGTGGCCGAATCTCTGCTGCCGCAAACAGAAGATGGAGGCGATACATCCGAGAGCAGCGTCGCTCCTGAGCGGGCGGGTGCGGAGAATACGGATAAAGCCGCGAAAAAACAGCCTGTACCCGCTGAAACGGCACCGCCCGCTGCACCGAAAGAGCCGGCAATACCCGCGCCTGCACCGGAGGATAAACCTGCTCCCACACCCACACCGGCACCTACACAGAAACCGGCAGAGAAACAGGGGGAGCAACCTGCGCCTAAGCCAGAACCTGCCCCTACGCCTAAGCCTGCCGCCAGCGGGAACATCTACTCTATTGCGGAGGCTATCCGGGCGGGTAACGAGTATGCGAAGGCGCAGTACGGCGTGACCATCGACACCGACCTGACTGCGGAGAATGCCAGCTACTTCCCCGGCACGGCAGACAGCGTGGCGTGGCTGGCAGCCAACGGCGGACAGGAGGCACTAAACCGCACGGTGCGGGGCAATGTGGACGCAACCTTCCAGTATTTGGCAGCTATGGACAGTGCGGATGCCGTCAGAGCCTATGCACGGTTCAACTGCACCGTGCGCTATAGCGCAGCATCGGACGAGTACATCGTGGTGGTGCTGTACGGATAAAATCGAATACCCAACAGAAGGCCGACAGCGTAAGTTGCCGGCCTTTTGCGTTGGGAGAAAGGACATTATGAAGAAAACCATTCCCAAGCTGCTGACGCTGGTGTGCCTGCTGGCGGCACTCATGGGGCTGTCCGCTGTGACAGCTCACGCCGAAACCATCTCCGGCACCATCTCGGGCGGCAGAAATTATCACTACTATGAGGACAAATCCAATGTGCCCCAGTGGGGTCCATTCATCAGCACGAAGCTGAAATACTTTACAAGGAGTGATACCGGCAAGACGGTGCCCGCCTACTGCATGGAGCCTGCCGCAGCCTCCTCGGGGTCTGCCTTGGGCTACTCATCCGTGTCCTGGAGCGCTCTGAGCTGGAATCAGCGTTATGCGGTGACCTTGGCACTGGCCTACGGCCACGGCGGTAGCTATACATTTGATATGAATCCCGATTATGCGCAGTTGGCGACCCAAACCATTATTTGGGAATTTGTCTGCGGCTACCGCAGTCCCACCTACCCCTATACACTGAATGACACCACCTGCCATCGGATGTTCCGCTATGTGGACGCGGGCGTAGGAAAAGCCTATGACACCATCATTGACCGCATGATGCAGCACGGTAAGCTCCCCAGCTTTGCGGTGCGGTACCGAAACCAGTTGAGCGAAAGCAATGCCATCGAGCTGGACTGGGACGGCAGCCGGTACACAGGAACGGTCACCGACACCAACGGCGTGCTGTCGCAGTATTCCTTTGGCTGCAACATCGGCGGCGTGACCATCCGCCAGGAAGGCAACACATTGACAGTGACCGCCACCAAGGAGGCCGCCGAAAAGCTGGACGGCTATGTCAGCAGCGACAAGGGCTATTCCTTGGATGTGGACGGCACGGAGGCTGTGCTGCTGGAGCCAAGCAACGGCAGCAACTTCCAGTCGTGTGCCGCACTGACCACCCTGCCCGACCCCGTGTGGGCGTATATCCAGTTCAAAGTCAACAAGGTGGGCAGCATTTCTGTTCGCAAGGTAGATGCCGCAGGCGAGGCTCTCGCCGGGGTGGAATTTCTGCTGGAAACCTCTGCGGACGGACAGTCATGGACGGAAGTCGGCAGTGTCACCACCGGTGCAGATGGACTTGCCCAGTGGGAAAATCTCAAGACCGGCGTACAGTATCGCATTACCGAGGCGAAAGCGCCCGTCGGATATACCCTGCTGCCTGAGCCGGTGGAGGTGGGCACGCTGGCGGCGGATGCAGCGGACATCACCATCACCCTCTGCAACAATGCAGGATTTGAGCTGCCATTCACAGGCGGCACGGGATTCACAACATATTTCCTGCTTGCGGCACTCATGCTCTGCATGGGTGTTTATTTTTGCAAAAAATCTAATATCAGGAAGGAGAACAACTGAACATGAAAAAGAACCATCGCATAGTATCGCTGCTGCTGGCAGCACTTATGGCCTTCGGCCTGCTGACCACGGCATTTGCCGCAACAGATTCTGCGCCTACCATCGACACCAGCAAAAAAGCATCCCTGAGCATCTATAAGTACGACATCACCACGGCCGGCAAAGACGGTGCGTGGGATGTGGAGTCCTACGTCAGCACAGGCCTGCATGACGACGCGGTTATCGACAAGCTGAGCAAGTACGCCATTCAGGGCGTGGAGTTCACCTACCTCCGTGTTGCCGATGTCACCACGAGCAACGACCTGCTGGATGGTCAGCGGCAGGTGGGTGTGCTGTATGGCTTCGACAGTTCTGAGCGCTCCTATGCTGTGCTGTCCGCCATTGGCATCACCGGTGCAGACGCTTACAAGACTGAGAACGGCATCAACTACTTCACCAGCGATATGCTCAACAACAAGCTGGCCACCGCGCTGGCTGCCAATGCCACCACCGTGAAGAATGCGCTGGAAACTGCCGTGAAGAAAGGCGGCGTGGCTATGACCGAGACGGATGCCACCGGCCACACTTCTGCATCCGACATGGAGCAGGGGTTATATCTCGTCGTGGAGACTTGCGTCCCCGAAAACGTGACCTCCACCTGCAATCCTTTCTTCGTGTCCTTGCCCATGACCACCATTGACGGTGCGGCATGGAACTACGATGTGACCGTCTATCCCAAGAACCAGACCGGCAATCCCACCCTCGAAAAGACCGTCCGCGAAAACAAAAACTCCACCGGCAAGAACACTGGCAGCCTGACCGATATCACCGATGGCTTTGAGCATACCGCTACCGCCTCCGTGGGAGATACCGTGGACTACCAGATTATCAGCACCCTGCCCACCATCACCTCCAAGGCATCGGCTCTGAGCGAGTACACCTATGTGGACATACTGAGCAGGGGCATTCGCTACAACAAGAACGATGTGGTCATTGAGTTCTTTAAGGACGCTGGCTGCACTGACAAGATCACCACCTGGGATGAAAATTCCGGCAAGTTCACCGTTGCCTATGATGATGCACAGAACATTATGACCATCCGGATGACTGAGGCTGGCCTGGCGGAGATCAACGAGGCGGCCACCGTGCATACCGACAGCGTGAAGCGCGGTTATAGCGACTGCACCATGCGTATTACTTACGCTGCCACCCTGACCGCCGATGCCAAGATGGGAGATACCGACAACCCCAATGAGGTCGTGCTGACGTGGCGCAGAACGAACAACACCTACTTTGATACCCTCAAGGATTGCTGCCACGTGTATACCTACGGTATCGACGTTCTCAAGCGGTTTTCTGACAACGGCGGCAACCTGCGGAACGTGAAGTTCCGGCTGCATAACGATACAGACGACTGCTATATCATCGCAGACCTGAAGGATGGCATCTACTACGCCAAGGGTATCACCAGCAAAAAGTCTGATGCCACGACCTTTATCCCCAACAGCAGCGGCCACATCGTGGTCAAAGGGCTGGAGGACGATGCTTACAGCCTGACCGAAATTGCTACCGACAAGGGCTATGTGCTGCTGAAGGACGCGGTCAAGATCGTTATCAAGACCGCTGAGAGTGGCCAGTGCGAGAAGTGCGGTGCCAAACTGCTGACCGTCTCCGCCACCGTCAACGGCAAGGATGTCACCATGAGCGAGGGCAACGCTATTGTGCCTCTGACCGTGGTCAATAACCCCGGCTTCGACCTGCCCAAGACAGGCGGCTACGGCACGTGGATGTTCACCATCGGCGGCGTGGCGCTGCTGGGCGCGGCGGCATTTATCGTGATCCGCAGCCGCAAGCATAAGAACGAGCAGTGAAGCGCTGGCTGTTGGCGGCGGCTTGCGGCGCAGTGGCGCTGGGGCTTCTACTTTACCCACTGGTGGGAGAACTCCTGAGCGAAAAATACCACTCGGATATAGAAACCGCCTACACCGCAGCCATTGAAGATACGAATACCGCCGAGTTAGAGCAGCAGCGCCAGGCGGCGCAGCAGTATAACGCCATGCTGTCCGGCGCGGCCATCACAGAGGGAGGGGCTTCGGCCCCTCCCTTGGCGTATGATCAGCAGCTCACGGTGAGCAGCGTCATGTGCTATGTGGACATTCCCAAAATCAAAGTGTATCTGCCGGTGCAGCACGGTACGGAGGCAGACACGCTTGAAAAGTCGGTCGGCCATGTGGTCGGCACGTCTCTGCCGGTAGGCGGTAGCAGTACCCACGCGGTACTGTCGGCGCACAGTGGGCTGGCGAGTTCCAAGCTATTTTCGGACATCGACCAGCTTACAGGGGGCGATGTGTTCTACATCCATGTGCTGGGTGACACTTTGGCCTATAAAGTAGACAGCATCAACACAGTCTTGCCCGCAGACACGAGCCTGCTGCAAATTGAGGATGGCAAGGACTTGGTTACACTGGTGACGTGTACGCCGTTTGCCATCAACACCCACCGACTTTTAGTTCGTGGGCACCGCGTTCCTTATACCCCCGAACAGGAAGCATCTGCCGCCGCAGAAAAACCAGCCGCGTCCTCGTGGACGCGGCACTACCTTACCGGTCTGGGCATCGGTCTTGGCACGGTAGCTGTTGCAGGCGGCGGATACTTCCTGATGAGGAGGAAACGCCATGCGTAAGACATACCTCTTGCTGGCGGTACTGTTGTTGGCCGTGGCGGGCATCTGCGTCATGCTGTGGCCGGCGTTCACAGGACATAGGCTGCAAGCCGACACAGACGCCGCCGTGCAGAGCTTCCTCAAAGAACGAAAGCCGGAGCAGCAATATCCCGAACTGCTGGCGGCTCTACAAGAGTATAACCGCCAGCTTTACGCAGAAAAGCAGTGCAACCTCACCGACCTTGAAGCCTGTGAGGAGCCCGCCGCCGACTTGACTGTCTACGGCATCGAGGACGAGGTAATAGGCGTCTTGGAAATTCCCACCATGGAACTGACCATGCCGGTCTACTTGGGTGCATCCGATGAACACCTTGCCCTCGGCGCGGCGGTGCTGGGCAACACGTCCGCGCCCATCGGTGGGGATAACACCAACTGCGTCATTGCCGGTCACCGTGGATGGCGCGGCGCGGACTACTTTCGGCATATAGACCGCTTACAGGTTGGAGACACCGTGCAGCTGACGAATCTATGGGAAACGCTGACCTATACCGTAACGGACATTCAGATTATCCAGCCCCACGAGGTGGACAAGATCAAGATACAGCAAGACCGCGACCTGCTGACGCTGTTGACCTGCCATCCTTACGCCAGCGGTGGGCGGGAGAGGTATGTGGTGTACTGCGAAAAACTGCCCACCATGAGCCAATCACGGTGAGCAGTTTTATTTTGAGAGGATTCAGACAAGCGTGTCATCCAGCAGGAAGTCAATGACGCCAATATTGAGAATGCCGCCCTCATCATACCAACGCTTACGGATGTCATGACGGACAATGATCTTCGGGAAGGAGTCACCGGTCAGCGCGAAAGGCTTATTCTCGGTGATCGCCTTTTCCGCTGTTCCCAATGCGTAGGCAGACTGGATATAGGTCTTCTTGCCACCGGAGGTTGCAATGAAGTCGATTTCCCGCGCGACCGGCACGACCTTTCCTTTGGTATTTTTCTCGTTGCCGTAGACAATGCCGATGTCAACGGCGCATTCACGGATCATCAACTCATTGAAAATGATGTTCTCCATGATGTGCGTCATTTCCTGCTGGCGGAAGCCGATACGGGCATTTCTCAGTCCAATGTCCTCACAGTAGTATTTGTTGGGATAGTCAAAATAGCTCTTGCCCTTCACATCCCAGCGCTTGCATTCGGTAAAGAGGAAGGAATCCGATAAGTGATCCATATAGGCTTTCACGGTGTTCAAGGCAACGACATTTTCACCGCTACGCTTCTGCACTGTGTTGATGGCGGCAGCAACCTTCGTTGGGTTGGTCAGAGAGCCGATAGACGAACACAGCAGATCAAGAATCGCGGACAGCACATCCTCACGCTTGATCTTCTTCCGCTCTACAATGTCCTTCAGATAGACCTCAGAAAACAGCGATTTCAAATAAGCCATTTTCGCGGCATCCGTGGGACGGGACAGGATCAGCGGCATACCGCCGTAGAAGGCATAGTCCTCAAAGGCATCCTGCTTATCACCGCCTACGGCTGAATAGTATTCGGCAAAGGAAAGCGGATGCACACGGATCTCATCGCTCCGCCCCCGGAACTCAGTCAGTATATCGGAGGACAGCATTTTGGAGTTGCTGCCGGTCACATAAATGTCCAAGTTGGACAAGGACTTCAAATCGTTGAGCGCGTCGTAGAAGGTAACCTTCTTTCCGTCCGGATTATAGGGATTCGGAACCTCGTCGGACATCTGAATCTCGTCTACAAAGAGATAGAATTGGTCTGCACTGTGTTCTACGATCTCCCGGACATGCGCCGCAAGCTCCAACGGATTGCGATAGCGAATATCACGGGTCAAGTCCAACTCAAAGGACAGAATATGATCTTCGGTAACACCCTCACCGAGAAGGTAACTCTTGAACAGATTGCGAAGCAGAAAGGACTTGCCGCATCTGCGGATGCCAGTGATCACCTTCACCTGGCCATCCCACATGAAGGAGATGATTTTTTTCAAATAGCGATCTCGTTTTATTTCCATAACCCAACCTCCATTGAAAACTTGCTGGTATTATCATGCTACATTTCAATGGATAGTATACGGCACCGTGAGATAAAAATCAATAGCTCTGCTGAAATGTTTCCAGATAAACCCGGTAACATTTCAGCGGGCGGCGATTCAAACCACCGCTCCTGTGAGGTAAAGAAGCCTGAAAGTTGACAAGAACTGCGACGCGGCTGACCTGCCACCCCCACGCCGGCGGCGGGCGGCAGCGGTTTGTGGTCTACTGTGAACGAACTGATAATAGGAGAAATGCACAATGAAAAAAGCAATTTGTATCATTTTAGCTGCGGCAGCTGCCGTGGCAATTATCGTCTCCAGACGCCTCCGACCCCGTGGCCGCAGAGAAATTTGAAAATTTTTTCAAAAAGTGGCGCACTTTTGATTTCGTTTTACGGATAATGATAGTAGAGGGAATTTTATGGACAAGCGTTTTTACCGATTTTTACAGGCAACCTGCTGTAACTGGCGCAACAGCTTCTTCGTTGATTGCCACCGTTGTGACGGATGCTCCGGGTTTCTCCTGTCTGTAAATCACAATGCCGTGCCGTCAATCATCCCTGTGGCGGTATTCGAGGAACTGTCCGGTGAGACTGTGGATAAATATGATTGCGTCGGCATTATGACGCTGGAGGGATTCCAACGCTTCTACACCAGCTGGCTTGTCTGGAACGTAGAAGACCCGAAACGGTGCAGTTTATCCCAATTGTGGGAGAGCTGCCAACAATGAACGCACACAAGCCGAAAGAAGGAGGTGAACATTCTGAAAAGAGTCAATATCCATTGCCCTAACTGCGGAGCTAAGGCTACCTTGCATCCTGCCAGCTTTGTATATGGCAACAGTCGTAGTGCAGGAAGCTATCTGTATGTTTGTGACCGCTATCCCGCCTGCAACAGCTATGTGGCTGCCCATCGCGCCACACGGCAGCCCATGGGCTCTCTGGCTGACGGGGAGCTTCGGCATAAGCGTATCCAGGCACACCGGGCATTTGACCGCCTGTGGCGTTCCGGCTTGATGACCAAGAAAGAGGCGTATCAATGGATGCGGACAGAGTTCGGTCTGCACGAGGAACAGGCGCATATCGCACAATTCGGCGCGTACATGTGTGATCGGTTGATCTGTGCCTGCGAGAAGTTTTGTATCCACAGCGCAGAGGTCGCATAGAGAGCACGCCTAAAGCCACAGAGAAAGAGAGGTGAATCTGACGATGAAGAATAAGGATATTGCCCTTACTGATGCCCAGCGCAGTATGGTAGAGGCGAATATGGACGTGGTACGCTGGGCCATCCGTACCAGCATTCAGGTCAATGAGCAGCGCTATGGTTTCGGCTATGACGATTTGTTTCAAGAGGGCTGCATTTGGCTTTGCAAGGCCGCAGTGACGTATGACCCGGACGGCGGCGCCAGCTTTCCCACCTATGCTCAGAGGGTCGTTGAGAACGGTCTGCGTACCTATTGCCGGCTGCAGCACAGCAAGGAGCGGCGCAGCTTTCCTGTATCGGAGATCTTTGACACGGAGGCTGACGGTCACCGTGCCATGGCCTCCGGCATCCGCAGTCTTCAGGAGCAGCTGGCTGAGGTAGATGCGTTATCGCTTCTGGAAAGCGCGAAGCAGCAATACAACGGTGTTGTACGGCTGGGTATAGAGGCGATGCAGCTGAAATTTATCGGCCTGAACAATACGGACATTGCTGCCTATTATGGGATCAAGGCCAACTATTTGGGCGCGGCCGTACATAGAGCCGCTGAGCGGCTGAGGAACAATGCGGAGTTTTTGAATAGCCTTGAATATGAGCCGTTGAAGAAAAGCTCCAAGGCTTCGTGAAAAATGTGAGGTGAAATTCATGCAGAAATACTATACGGCCGTCGGCCGATTCGAGCGCAAAGGCCGCATGGGCGATATGACCTGCCCCATGGTCATCATCAACAACCGGGAATATGCATTGGACATCCAGGAGATGATCCTTTGGGCTGCGCTGAACTGGCAGATCATGGACGCCGGATCCCTTGAGGATGCTTATTCTGCCAAGCTGAAAGCCAGCGGCATCAGACCCCAGCGCAGTATCTCCGACTGTATGCGCCGACTGATGCAGCGCGGACTGGTGGTGGAGGGCTGCGGCGAAACCGATGAGGATGCACTGTATGCTCTGTTGTCAGGGCTTTACGTGGTGCCGATCTCAGACAGTCTGCTGCTGCGGCTGATCTCGTTTATCAAGCTGACGGTTTTCGGCCATATCCCTTTTGCGGTTACCAGGAAGCTGTTTCGCAAGGACCGGCGCAGCGCAAACGAACGACGAGTTTATCGTCTGTCCCGTCAGGCACTCTTATCCACGGCAGAACTGATCAAGTGTGTGGAGTATGACATCCATACGATCCACTCTGATTCGCAGCTGATGGACGCCCTGTATGCAGACGATACCACCACCAGCGACAATATCGCGGATATGGTCAAGCCCTTCGTCTGCTGCCGCCCCGTGCTGCAGGCTGTGGCAAACCTCTATCTGCGCCGTCAGATCATCTTTGAGAGGCTGTCATGATGGACAAGCTCAGGACAGCACCGCTGCCTCTGAGAAGAAAGCTGCTCCTCACCGCGTTGGCAGGGGCGGCTTTCTTCCTTGTAGGGCTGGCAGCCATTTTCTTTTCCCTCGATACCGTTACAGCTCTGCTCAGCGGCATCCTCGACATAGGACTTGCTTTTAAAACGGCAGAACTCTACCGCCTAATTATCACCGGGCACTACACGGACATTGATGGCATCTGCATTGCCATCACACAGACGCCGCTCCGCAAGTACCGCAATGTCCGGATCATAGACAGTCAGGAGCGTGAAAGGACACTTGTACTGCCTAGGCAGGACAAGATAGAGGTTGGCCGCCGATATCGTTTCTATTTCAAATCCTCTGCACATAAATCTCCTGCACAGGTACAGACTGGCAGCAGCTTCATAGACGAATCTCTCCCGACCGATGGCTTTCTTGGGCTTGAGGCGGCGTCGGATTATAGCAATGTTGACACAGTGCGTTGATTATAGTATAATTCAAATCAAGAAAAGCATACTATGATTAGAAGGAGGCTGTGATATGACGCTTTTAGATAGACTCACAACGAATTTCGGCTGTAACGAGCCGATCTTACTTGATGAGATTGACTGCAGGGGCTATTCACGCCCGTGGCTCTTCAAAGAACTGAACGAATTGTGTAGAACTGGTAGGCTGGTGCGTTTTGACCGCGGTATTTATTATATTCCCACTGAGACAGCATTTGGCACCAGTCTGCTCGACCCCCGCAAAGTAATCGAGAAAAAATATGTAAAGGATAGTTCTGGCTGTTACGGCTACTATTCCGGTGCAGCTTTCTTAAACCAACTGGGGCTGTCAACGCAAATGCCCAATACCATTGAAGTCTGTACCAACAACGAAAAGACACGTTCCCGTGAGTTAGCTATCGGGAAGCAGCGTGTTATTCTACGCAGAGCCAGAAGTAAGGTCACGGCAAAAAATGCTGCTGTGTTGAGCTTCCTGGAGCTTATGAATGAAATGCCGGCACCTTATTTCTCCGAAGGGAGGAAGAAACTGACCATAGAGTTTATCACAAAAAACGGCATTACGAGACGCGACATCACAGAATACGCACCTGCGTTTCCTGATAAGGCTATGCGCACTCTGGTGGAAAGTGAGATCATCTATCATGTTACACAGTAATAGAGAATTGTTCGAGCAAGCTATACTACGAACGACAGATGCGACAGGGATTGCGGCCAGCATCATTGAAAAAGACTACTATGTCACGGAGTTTTTAAGGAGGATGACTTCCTATCAGCCAGACATGGTGTTCAAGGGCGGAACTTCACTCTCAAAATGCTATAAGCTGATCCAGCGCTTTTCTGAGGACATTGATTTGAATGTTGAAGACCGTCCCAGTGAAGGGCAGCGTAAAGCACTCAAGCGAAATATTTTGGCGGTAGTTGATGACTTGGGATTATCCCTGAGCAATGCTGAAGAAATTCGCAGCCGGCGCGACTATAATCGCTATGTGATCAATTACCCTGCATTGCAAGGGGCAACGTATTTGAAGCAGCAGCTTATCGTTGAAACCGTTGTTTCCATGCGCGCATTCCCGAATCATCCCATGGACGCATCCAGTTTCATTTATGATTTCCTGAAAGATACCGGCAGAGAAGATATTATCCGCGAATACAATCTGCAACCTTTTTCAATCAATGTGCAGGCAGCGGAGCGTACCCTGCTGGATAAGCTGTTTGCACTTGCAGACTACTACCTCAATGGATCGATCACAGAGCATTCGCGGCACATTTATGACATATATAAGTTGAGTATGATCGTCACGATTGATGATACTCTGCGACAATTAGCCAGTGAGGTCATTCTGGAACGCCGCTCGCACAAGGTCTGCCTGTCTGCACAAGAGGGGGTGGATATGAATAATCTCCTTCGGCAGATCGTTGACTCCGATGCATATAGGAGTGACTATGAGCAGATTACATCCGCACTCCTTTTTGAAGACGTGTCATATTCCACCGCAATTACTGCGCTGCAGCACATCATTGATTCTCGTGTGTTTCAATAAATATCTATATATAGAATTGCGACTCTTGACAATCGCAATATATAGTGCTACAATGCACTTGTAGTTGTTCTTTGTGCATCGCCTATTCAGGGTTTCCGAATACCTTTCGGATCGCACACGTTTGTTAAGATTGTAATTTAGTGCCGACATGACAGCTTTGGCTTATTGCTGATGCTGTATGCCGGCACTTTTTATTATAGATATTTAAGCCGTAAGGCAGAAAGGAGTGTAATGGCAAACATATCCGTCGTTGGCCGTATTGTATCGGATGATATTGAACTGAAGATCAGCGCCAATAATCGGCCCTATCTACGGTTCGACCTTGCGGAGCGTACCGGTAAGGGGGCTTACGCAAGAACGCAGTATTATCAGGTCGTTGCCTTTGGGGCTATTGCCTCACAGTTCGCCAAAAGAGGCTTGTGCCGCGGCGCGCTGATCAGTGTGGAAGGCACGCTGGAGCTGGAGGACTATCTGAAACGGGATGGTTGGACGCGGGATAAGCGTCTGAAGGTCATCGCGCTGCGATGGCGTCATCTCCAGCCCTATGACACGAAAGTGCCTGAACAGGTACCGGAGATCGACGGAGAACGAGAACCCTTGCCCGGATAGGATGCCGGGCATAAGAGGAGCTGTCATGTATCAAAAGGATGCGTGGCAGCTCCTCTTTTTTGTTTTCATCACGAAAAGGAAAGGATGTGCAAAGCATGAATAAGAAGAAGTCCATCTGGTCTGGCGTATCTGTCCTTATCGCAGCCGTTCTGGCCATCGTTGCGTTTGTACGCAGCGACACACAGATCTGGCTTCTGACAGCTGCATTTACCATTTGGGCGATTTGGGTCACGGCCGCATTCGTATTCCCTTATATACAGGAACAGGAAAACGAAAAGCGGCGCGCCGCCCGCAGAGCAGCCTATGACGCACAGCGCCAGAGTCTTCGCGCACTGTCTGTGGAAGAGGAGGATGGCTTCGGCCCACTGCTGCTCCGCCATGTTAACCACCGGATATCAGCATATTTGAAAGCAGTGTATCCGGATGCCACATGGGAGTGGCGCAGCCCAGAGCCGGAGAAACTGATCCTTCACGGCGGTACAGGCCGTATCACCATCTCTGGTATTCCCGACTATGATCAGGCGGAGGTGACCTTTGACCAAAAGGCCAACTTCTCCTGCTCACTGCTGAAGGTCACACCTGTGGTACAGAGTGCGGCAGAGAACGGCACCTCCGAGAAGCTGCCTGCTCCGCCCCGTGAGATCGATCCGCAGGTCTGGTTCGAGCAGCAGGGACGCAAGGTTCTGGATGATCTGATCTACGACCTCAACTCCCGTGGCTATAGCAGCCTTGTCATCAAGGACAACGGTGACATCTGCATCCGTCAGGGTGACGTAGAGAAAGCGCAGACCTCATTCAAAAGCCTGCCGGAGAAGCATTACTGGCCCCGGCTCCTGAAGGTGTTCGAGCGTGAGGGCATCGCCGCCAGCATGACGGATGATGCCATCGCGCTGAACTGGTAAGGAGGGTGCTGCCATGAAAACAGGCTTAACCCTGGAGCAGCTTGCCGCGGAGATCACCCGGCAGCAGAGTGCCAAAGAGGATTATGTGGTCAATACCGGCAATCTTCGGCTGGAAAGCTATGGACCCGAGCTGACACTTCGCGTGCTGGACAGTGACGGTGCAGACCGTATCGAACCGCTGGAGATCGGCGATATCGCCCACCGGCAGATTGGTACGCACCTGAGCATCCCTGCCAAGTACTATGAGCGAATGCGCAGCGAAGACCCCGGACTACTGGCACACAATGTCAACACATGGCTGGAGCGGACACCTGCCCAACGCATGATCCGTGTGCTGGACGGTAAGGCACGCGCCTACCTCAGCAATCGTTATCTGCGTATGGACAACTACAGTATCGCCTCAGCGGTGCTGCCCATCCTGGCGGAGATCCCCGATGTGCGCATCGAGAGCTGTCAGATCACCGACTCCCGCATGTATATCAAGGCGGTCAATCCCCGTTTACAGGAGGATGTGACGCCGGGTGACACAGTGCAGGCCGGCGTGGTCATCAGCAACAGCGAGGTGGGCTTAGGCTCTGTCAACATCCAGCCTCTGATCTACCGATTGGTATGCAGCAACGGTATGGTGGTCAACGACGCCGCCACAAAGCGCAACCATATTGGCCGGGCAACGGATGCGGAGGAGAACTTCCAGCTCTATTCCGAAAAGACGCTGGCTGCAGACGATCACGCTTTTCTGCTGAAGGTGCAGGACACTGTCCGTGCCGCCGCAGAGGAAGCGCGGTTCGCTCAGGTGGTGGGCATGATGCGGGAGGCTGCGGCCATCCCCATGAACACCGCAGATGTACCCGGCGTTGTGAAGCTGGCCAGCAGACAGTTCGGCCTTACGGACTCGGAGGGTGAGGGCATCCTGCAACATCTGATCGAAGGCCATGACCTGAGCCTGTACGGTCTTTCCAATGCGGTAACACGGTACAGTCAAGACGTAAGCAGCTATGACCGCGCCTCGGATCTGGAGATCATCGGCTACAACATTCTGGCAATGCCCAGAAGTGTGTGGTCGCGGCTGAATCAGGTATCCGCGGCGTAATGTGAAAAAACAAAAAAGATAAAATGGAGGATCAAAAAATGAGTTATCCTGAAACTACTACGATGGCAACTGCCAGTGCATTCAACCTTCCCACCATGGCCGGCCTTGATTTCGGCAACGATGATCTTGCCGACGATATGGAGGGCTTGACGCTCTCATTCCCCAAGGTCAAGATCCCGTCCGGCGGCGCACTGCAATTCGAGCTGCCTACCGGCGACCCGGAGAATCCGGAGTATACCCGGTTTCTGCAGGGCGTTATCCTGTATCACCATGCCAGTGGCGCGTATTGGCCCGAGGGCTGCGAATACGATGATAACACCGCCCCTCTGTGCTCCACCGTGGACGGAAAGCAGGGCTACGGTACACCCGGCGGCGCCTGCGCTGCCTGTGAGCTGAACCGTTACGGGACGGCAACAGACGGAAGGGGGAAGGCCTGCAAGAATATGCGTATTCTGTATCTTCTGCAGGACGGTGACTATATCCCGCTGCAGCTCTCTCTGCCGCCTACCAGCCTGCGACCGTTCAATGATTTCATGAATGCCGCATTTGTGGCCCGGCGCCGTCCGGCATGGAGCAGCGTGGTGCAGATCGGCTTGAAGCGCGTGGACAACGGCAACAACACCTACAGCGTGGCGACCTTCCGTAAAGTGGAAGATCTCCAGCCTGAACAGGTGGGCGAGTTCCGCGCCTTTGTAGAGTCGTTCCGCCAGCAGGCGAAGGAGATGCTGAAGAACCGTGCGGAGCTGTCTGCCGCCCGTGAGGGTGAGGAGGACCAGTATGCCACCGCAAACACCGAGTATGCTGTTGCCGACAGCGGCCAGCATTTCTGCATTTCCGGTGCGGATGTGATCGATGGCGAGCGTGAGGAGCTTCCCCACTAAATGAACTTATCAGACCTTATAAGGATCTGAAACATGTGAAGAGCCGCAGTCTGTGTAAAACACAGGCTGCGGCTCCCGGCATATAGGAGGAACTGTAATGAATGAAAATACCCCCATGACCCCGGCGCAGCAGTTATTTGCGGAGGAGCATCACAATCTGGTCTATGCTTTTCTCAATGAGAAGAAGCTGCCGGAGGATGAGTATTACGATGTGGTGGTCTTTGGCTACTTGCAGGCAGTCATGGACTATACCACGCAGGGTGAGTCCAGCCGTTTCAGCTTCGCCACCATTGCATGGCGCAAGATGGAGAGCCGCCTGGCAGACCACTTCCGCCATCAGGCATCTACCAAGCGTGCAGTACCGACGGTCAGTCTCAATGCTGTTATGGACGATGCCGGCCTGTCTCTGTCCGATATGCTCTCCGCAACGGATGAGAGCTTTCTGGAGATGGAGACCGGCCTGCTGTTCCACGATCTGGGCCGGCATATGCCCCGCCGTGATATGAACGTACTGCGACTCAAGGCAGATGGCTACGGTACGCGGGAGATCGCACAGAGGGAGAATACCACCGTGCACATGGTGCGGAGTATTCTCAAGTGTGCCTATTAGATCATTCGCAAGCTGTTTTTCGATTCGGATAATGATCGCGCTTTTCACGACCACACAGGTCGAAGGAAGGAGAAAGAAAATGAATAAGAAGCAGGTCATTCTTACCGGCCGGTTGGCCGCACCGCTCTGCGAGGGCAGACGTGCATGGATACGCCATCATAGCGGTCTGGTCTGCACCTCACGGGTCGTCCGTATCCAATCTCTCACTGACAGAAAGGCCGTTTTTGAGACCATGAACTCCATGTATCATGTGTCCTTGGAAACGTACCCTTTTGTGATGGAGCTGCCGGAAGCGATGTGCGCATAGTATGACGAATGGTATAGGAGGGCGGCAAACGCCGTCCTCCTATATCCCCATCTCCCAGTATAATGGGATCGAAGGAAGCTAACATACCGATTTATGCGACAGTAAAGTCCGGTGCAAATCTATGCATCTTCCCCCGATACCAAACGTGTTAATCGAAGCAGCACAATAAGAATAAATGCGGAGAAGCACCGCTGAATTGTTTGACGACAGTTCAGCGGTGCTTTTGTTTTTGTAGGAGGACTTTTAATTATGGGATTACTCGATAAATTGGAGCAAGTTGAGATCAAGGCGGATTCCCGCCTGCCGGAGGATGACCTGATGTTCTGCGAAACCCAGCAACAGGCGTATGATGAATCCTGCCGTGCGCTCCGTGAAATACGCCAACAGTGGAAAAAAGCGATTCAGGCGCAAAGAGACCTGCTCGGCATTGGGCAGGATGGGTCGCTGCCCTACTTTGGGAGCAATTACCGGTTCGGGATAACGGATCTGAACCGAGAACTGGAGAAGTTCCACAGTAGGTTCATCTCTGAGCTCACACAGCATTTCAATGAGAAATATAGCGTAACGATCTCAACGGATGCCATCAAAGAGCATCTGATCCCCGCAGAGCCGGACCCGTATAGGTGCGATATGGATACGAGCAAGGAGTATCATCGCAATCTGCGGGCTCTTTCGCTGCACTATGAAGATGTGGTTGACCAGATGTTCATACAACTGGATGGACTCAGTTTTGTAGAACGCGCTTATCAGGAGCTACGCATTAAATGCTATAAAGCGGCGCATAGCTACAACGACAAGACCAGCTACGACAGTAAAGGGGATACGCTTCGCTTTGGCGGATACTTTTGCACCTGTGATGAAAATTGGGGTCGTGAAGACTGGAGCCTTGCAGACCGCATGAAGGATGTCCTTGCCGGCGTGGCGCACTTTGAAACCAATACCTTTGGGTGCAAGCCGGCGGGATTCTCCGAGCTACTCGGTTATTCCGATGTGTCCACCTCAGTGTTTCAGTTCCCAGACTGCCAGAAGCTCATACAACTGCGCATGTTCAAAAATGGGCGCGTGGATCTGAAGTTTAAGACGGCGTCTATTGCAAAGGAGTTTGCCGAAACGTATCTTGACTATTCATGCTGAGGTGTCGTCATGAAGTATACACCCTCGACAGAATCGATCCCCCAGAGCAGTCGCAGAGCAGTTAACGAAAAGCTCCTGTACCTGATCGACAACAACTGCTGCGAAGCGTATGGTATCACGAAGCAGGATGTTTTTCAGGGTTATACAGGGGATGGGGGCCTGCACGGGCTTTCCCGGAAGAACTATCGGAGCTACCATACATACAGTGAGGCAAAAAAGGAACTGGAAAACGGCCAGTTCTTTACACCGCCCGCCTTGTGTCAGTTCGTGGCGGATTGCCTTTGTCTGGAGGAGGACGATCTGGTAGCGGACCTCACCTGTGGGATGGGGAACTTCTTCAACGTAATGCCGGTGGAAGCCAATGTCTATGGCTGTGAATTGGACACCAAGGCATTCAAGGTGGCGTCATATCTTTATCCGGAGGCCAATCTGGTTAATAAGGATATTCGCAATTATATGCCGCAGGTACGCTTTGATTATGTGGTAGGCAACCCGCCCTTCAACCTGCAATGGATGGCTGAGAATGGAAAGGAGTATCTATCGCAGCTCTACTATTGCTTGAAGGCTGCCCAATTCTTGAAGCCACTGGGAATCCTGGCTTTGATCGTACCCAACTCATTTCTGGCCGACTCGTTTTCGGACAGCTCAATGATTCGGAAGATGGAGGCACAATTCCGGTTTCTTGGTCAGATCCTGTTGCCGGATGATACCTTTGCGCAGATGGGTGTTTCGCACTTCCCAATAAAGCTGCAGTTCTGGCAGAAGAAGGGCGTGGATTCCGAAACACCGGCTCGCTATCACACAGGAATGGATAGCGATCTTTCCGGCGGCATCTATGCTGGTGCAGCACAAGCGATCCACATGTCGCTGCTGCAAATGCCAAAGACCATGCTGAAGGAAAATCGCGCCAAGATCCTGCGGGAACTGGCAAAGGAGCGTCAAACCTCTGCATCGTTTACTTATACGGTAGAGAAGATGCTGTACCAAATCAGGATACATCCGTCCCTGAAGGATCGGTATGCCCAATGCTGCGCGTATCTGCATCGGTTCTATACGGAGACACAGCCGCCAGAGATGCGATATGAGGAATGGTGCAAACGGCGGTTGACCGAGGCGAAGGTACTGCATTATCTTCGTCAGACACTCAGACGTCAGAACCGGCAGCCGGAACGTGATGAGATCCACCTTGTCAAGCGGGATTATTCATTCGCCTATAAAGGGTATAGTGCTGCAGTGCGACGCCGCATGAGCGAAGAGCTGCGCCAACCTATCCCGGTCTGTGAAGCAGTGCTGCGCGGTGAAACACTCCCTGATTTCGAACGGCTGCTGCGTAAAAAGCGGCATGAATACCTGATCCAGAGCCAGCCTTTTCAGGAAATGACCCCGGACACGGGAATTGGGAAATGGTTGGATGATTTCTGGTTATGGGATGCCGAGAACGAGGAGGAGATCCTGCTGAACGATACCCAACTCCACGACCTGAATCTTGCTCTGCAAAAGCGTTATACGCTGCTGCAATGGGAACAGGGTTCCGGTAAGACACTGGCTGGCATTGCCTATGGGAAATACCGCATGGACAGACAAGGGTATCGTAACACCTGGGTCATTTCATCGGCCATCTCTATCCGCAATAACTGGAATGTGGTGCTGCCCAACTATGACGTGTCGTATGTGTTCGTGGAACGGCTGAGGGATCTGGAGCGGATCAAGCCCGGCGACTTTGTGCTGATGACCTTTAATGCGCTGTGCAAGTATCGCAGGCAGATCAAAAAATGGCTGAAGATCCATAGCCGCAAGACCTGTCTTGTACTGGATGAAAGCGATGAGATATGCAATCCGTACAGCAGCCGTGCCAAGGCGGTGCTGTCCTGCTTCAGACGATGCCAATCAAAGCTGCTGACCACAGGAACCAGTACCCGGAACAACATCTCTGAGTTCGCACCGCAGATGGAATTACTTTATAACAATTCCATCAATATGCTATCCTGCTGCCACACCATCTATCACTATGATAAGGACGGCACGGCGACACGAGAGACTAACCCGTGGTACGGTCAACCGATCCCGGCCTATCGTCGTGGGTACACGCTGTTTGCCAATTCACATCTGCCGGAGAAGATTACCGTATTTGGTGTCGGACAGCGCACACAGGACATCTACAATGCAGATATTCTGCGTGATATCCTCGCCAAGACAGTAATCACCCGTACCTTTGAGGAGGTCACCGGGAAGGACATCAAACGTATCCATCAGGAGCCCATTCCGTTTTCAGCAGAGGAGAAGGCTGTATGGGTACAGGCGGTCAAGGAGTTCCATACCATGCGCCAGAAATATTTCACCTCAACGAAAAACGCGAGGAAAGATGCCATGCTGCGGATCATCCAGCAGATCACGCTTTTGCTGCGGATCAGTGCCGCGCCCAATACGGTTTCGGAGTATAGCGGCGAGCTTCCCGGGAAGCTGCGGAGAACGATCCAGCTTACCGGCAGCTGGGCAGAAGAGATCGTGGCCATAGGCGTCCGCCATACCGTGGTGCTGGACGCCTATGCGGCAGCCCTGCGGGAAGCGTTTCCCAACCGGCCACTTTTCATTGTGACCGGCGCGACGACTACCTTTGCGAAACGCAGGGCATTACGGCAAACACTCCGCGAGAGCGGAAACGGCATCCTGCTGTGTACGCAGCAGAGCTTGCCCAGCTCAGTCAACTTCGAGTTCGTCAACAAAGTCATCATCCCGGAGCTGCACTATAACAACTCCCGCATGAGCCAGTTTTACATGCGCTTCATCCGCTTTAATTCCGTTGACTGGAAGGACATCTATTTCCTGACCTATGCACAGAGCATTGAGTCCAACCTGATGCAGATGATATTGGCAAAAGAGAAGCTCAATCTCTTCATGAAGGGCGACGAAGCAGATATGGATGATATTTACGAACGATTTGGAGTGGACTACGATCTCACATCGCTGCTGTTATACCGCGACATAGATGAAGACGGCCGTTTCAGCATTCGCTGGGGCGAACAGGAAATTGCGTAAAGGAGGTATCGAGCATTGAGGTAAAGAGAAACCAAGGCGGAACGGTTCGTGCGTGTGGCTGAACAGCGCACACAACGAGCCGTAGACGCTATCCATTCGCTTTCTAATTGTGCAAGCCGTGTGTGTTACGATT
>ENA-UONW01000654-UONW01000654.1-human-gut-metagenome-genome-assembly--contig:-CS52-NODE-654-length-49439-cov-7.130589_pt1 | contig 49439 bp, 37 predicted proteins | sample MGYA00242463_ERZ724010 | MGnify/ENA metagenome assembly ERZ724010 | reverse complement strand
TCGCGAGGGCTCGGAATATTTGTCGCGAGGGCTCATAATAATTTCTACGAGCGCCCGAAATGATTATCACGAGCCCTCACAACAATGTTTTTGGTGTGGTATGAAGAAATATTTCCACTCTTTTAGTGGATTGCTTGGAATATCCGTTATATTTGCCACGTTGACCGAACTAATTACGATGGAGATTAAATTTGACAAGGAGTATTTGCGTCAGTTGTATGAGGAGGGGAAAACGACTGATAAGAAGCATCGCTTCCAGCCGCATATTGTGGCAAAATATAGGAAAACAGTAGATTTGGTAGAGTCTTTAGATTGTGTAGAAGACCTTTACCGGTACCATTCACTTCATTATGAAGTTTTGACTGGTGACAAGGCCGGGTTGGAATCTGTGCGTGTTAACGACCAGTATCGCATAGAGATGAAAACCACCAGACTATCTTCTGAAACAGTAGTAACAGTATGCAATATTATTGAATTGTCTAATCATTATTAAATAAATAATAATATTTATGGTAACAATGAAACATGGGTATGTGGCAACACATCCTGGTGAAGTATTGAAAGACGAAATTGAATATCGTAAGCTGTCGCAACGTAAGTTGGCAGAACAGATGGGCATATCATATAAGGTGTTGAATGATATTCTTAATTGTCGTAGACCGGTAACAACACAGACTGCAATGTTGTTTGAAGCTGCACTTGATGTTCCTGCTGATTCTTTGATGCGTCTGCAACTTAAGTATAACATGCAGAAGGCTGCTTCAGACCCTTCGTTTATGGAGCGTTTGAAAAAAGTGCGCAAGTATGCCGCAATGCTGTAAATAAGTAGAGGGATATTGCTTTCCTGTCAATAGTATTCAGGATAGTTTGAAAATAAGAATCCCGAAAGATTGTGAGTCCATCTGCAATCTTTCGGGATTCTCTTTATGTGTTGTGGAGCGTTATATCGCTTGGTTACCGTTATTCTTCAAGTGTGAGTTCCTTGATAAGTCTCTTTGACTTTCCGTATTTCTCTATGACAGAGAGGACATATCTGATGTCAACTCCTATGCATCTTGAGAGACTGTTGTCGAACTTCACGTTGCTGCTCATGGCTTCCCAGTTGCCGTCGAAAGCGAGTCCTATGAGACGGCCTTTTCCGTCGAACATTCCGCTTCCAGAGTTTCCTCCGGTAATGTCGTTGTTGGTGAGGAAGCAGAGACGCATCTCGCCGCTTTCCTTGTCCTTGTATTTTCCGAAGTCGCCGCTCTTGAGCCATTTCTTCACGCTTGGGAGAAGCTCGTAGTCAGGATTTTCAGGATATTTCTCGTTCTTGGCAAGGATGTCCTCAAGCTTTGTGTAGTGCTTGTAGCGGAAGCTTGCTGACGGAGAGTATGCTTCTACGATACCGTAGCTCAGACGGAGTGTGAAATTGGCGTCTGCATAGTATTCAGTGCCGCTGTTCATCTTTCTGACAGCATCGCCGAGAAGGCGCTCGTAGTAGTATATCTCAGGGTCGTATTGAGAAGCAACGAGGTAGAGCTTTGCAATGACCTCAGATGCAATGTCGAAGATTGGGTCGTCATAGATGTCGGCTACCTTTTCCACTTTGGCAAGGTCGGCTGGTCGGCTGATGATTGATGTTGCATACAAGCTGTCGGCAAAGGCCCCGTAGTTGCCGTTGAACTTCTCTTTGATAGTCTTGTAGAAGTCCATGAGATAGGCTGTGTCGCGTACCTGTTCTGCATAGTTCTTTATGAGGGCAGTGAAGACTTTCTTGTCGGTGTTGATGTCTATGTCCTTAAAAGCCTTTTCAACGTCCTTCTGGAAGTTTGTTCCTCCGTCTTCAACGACGCTGACCATTGACTTGAGGGCCAGCGAGAGAATGTCGGCCCCTCCCCAGAAAGATTCTTCGAGGAGTGTCATCTCATAGTTGGTCTCGAACGCATTCTTGTATTTAGTCTCGAGTGTGTCGAGCAGATGGACATAGCTCTTGTTTGCCACAGTGTCCTTGAGTATCCAGTCTTTCAACTGTTTTTCTGTCTCCCTCTTCTCGTTGATGACGCCGAGCTTTTCGAGTGCCTGGTTCATACCGATGGAGTATTTCCAGTAGTTGGAACTGTTGGCGTATTTAGAAGCATACATGATGCGGATGGCATCGCTTGAATTCATAGCATCCTTGAGTACACCGAGTTTCACGCCTCTTACCTGTTCACGTACGTCGTTGACGGTGCGCATGGTGTTCTCTATCCCGTATGAACTGAGGTATCTGTCGGTGCTTCCTGGATATCCGAGTGTCATGCAGTAGGAACCTTCGTTGTAGCCCTTGAGCGATATGTTGGCATATCTGATAGGGTGGTAAGGCACATTGTCTTTAGAATAGTTGGCTGGTTTGTTGTCCTTGTTTGCATAGATGCGGAATACGCTGAAGTCGCATGTCTCGCGAGGCCAGACCCAGTTGTCTGTGTCGCCGCCGAACTTTCCGAGGCTCTGAGGCGGTGCGAAAACGAGGCGCACGTCGTTGAACCTCTGATATACTGACAGGTAGTATTTGCTTCCCTTGTAGTAAGGTACTACTTCACCGTAGATGAAGTTGGCAGAGTCGTTGACTGATTCTTCTATTTCGCCTGCTATGGAGTCTATGACAGCACTGCGGTGCCTGAGCGACATGGTGTCGCTGACGTTGGAGAGAATCTTGTCTGTTACGTCGACAGTCTTCAGATGGAATGCTACGAAAAGCTCCGGATTTGGCAGTTCATCCTTGTACTTCTTTGCTACGAATCCATCCTTGAGATAGTCGTGCTTCGGAGTGGAGTGTTCCTGTATTGACTCAAATCCGCAGTGATGGTTGGTGAATACAAGTCCTTCCGGGCTTACTACGACTCCTGAGCAGAAACCGCCGAACATGACAATGGCGTTGTTGAGCGACGGCTTGTCAGCACTGTAGATTTCTTCGGGGCTCAGCTCGAGGCCCAACTCCTTTAAGATGCTGTCCGTGCGCTGCGAAAGGTTGCAAATCATCCACATGCCTTCGTCGGCCTTGACGGTCAGAGCCGATATGGCGCAGAGGACGGTAAAAAGTAATTTTTTCATAAATCTTTTGTTGAATCGTTTGTTTATGTCCGGACGTCGGCCGGACTGTTCTTTTTCATTATCTGAAATATTTTCCTACAACTGGCAGATTCTTAAGCGGAAAGTCCTTCTTCGCCATATATATAATGTATATAATGATGAGGACTGTGTTTGCGCAGATGTACACTGCCGGATGCATGCCTGGCATGAAATCTGGTATGGCCTGCATTGCGGCGTAGAGAACTGCAGCCAGCAGGGCATATGAGAATATGCGTCCTTTCTGGTATGGAATAGGGTAGTACTTGCGCTCGAAAATGTAGGAAAGGATTGTTGCTGTTCCGTATCCGGCCACACCTCCCCATGCACATGCCATGTAGCTGTACTTAGGAATAAAGATTATGTTGACTGCAATCAAAACTGCACAGCCTACTATTGAGAATATCATGCCGAACCATGTCTTGTCCAATAGTTTGTACCACATTGACAGGTTGAAGTATGTACCGAGGAGTATTCCAGATATCATTACAATCGGTGTGACTTTCAGGCCTTCCCAATAGTCAGGAGCGATGACAATGCGTTTGATGATGTCAAGATAGCCGCAGACGATGAGGAATGCCAAAATTGCGAATATCAAGAAGTATTTCATTGCAGAGGCATATGTCTCGCGGCTGTTCTTTTCCTTGCTCTTTCCGAATACAAACGGCTCGTAGGCGTATCTGAAAGCTTGGGTGAAGAGTGTCATAATCATGGCTATCTTGACGCAGGCTCCATAGATGCCGAGCTGTACATTGACTTCCTTGCCGACATGGTTGGATACGAACGGGAAGATAAGCTTGTCGGCTGTCTGGTTGAGAATGCCGGCTATACCGAATACGAGGATTGGCCATGAGTAGTTGAGCATGCGTTTTGCCAGCTTGACATCGAAGACATACTTGAAGCCTGTGAGTTCTTTTCTGAAGAAGAACGTCACGAGCGATGTGCATATAAGGTTTATGTAGAATATCCATTCAACTCTTACCTGGCCGTCGAAGAATGAGCTTACGATATGGCGTGTGGACTCATTCTCGTAGAGTAGAGGTACTGCTATGAAATATATCAGGTTGAGTACAATGTTCAGCACAATGAACAAGCACTTAAGCATTGCGAATTTAAGTGCTTTACGGCTGTATCGCAGGTATGCGAAAGGTATGCACTGGAATGCGTCAAGACCTGCAACGATAGCCATAGGCCAGATATATTCGGAATGGCCTTCGTAGTGCATCCATTCAGATATAGGCCTTAAGAATGCGAGGACGAGAAGTATGAAAATCAATGATACTCCGCCGACCATATAAAGTATTGTGGAATAGACTTTTTTCGGATCTTCGCCTTCTTTGTTTGCGAAGCGGAAAAATGTGGTTTCCATTCCGAACGTGAGAATCGGAAGCATCAGTGCTACATATGCGTAGATGTTGGTTTGGATTCCATAATCGCCGCTGGAGGCAGGCATAGAGAACGTATATATTGGAACGAGCAGGTAGTTGAGAAACCGCCCGATAATGCTGCTCATTCCATAAATGGCAGTATCTTTCGCCAGTGATTTTAAATTTGCCATTGTATCTGTTTTAGAGTAGTATTTTCATAGGTATGTACGTTGATTGTACGTCTTACCGTTTGTTTCATGACAATTTATTTGTTCATGACAATTCTTTGGCTTTCGGCTGATTGTCGGTTCCTGTGTGCTTTTTAGGCTTTATCTTGATTTTGTCGAAGCCTTCACCGTAGACGCCGACAACGTTGCTCATTGAGACGAAAGCGTTTGGATCTATCATCTTTATGCGTCTGAAGATGTCGACCGACTCTCTTCTTCTTGCAAGGACTACCAGTACTTTCCTGCTTTCTTTTGTGTACCAACCTTTGCCGTCAAGAACTGTTACTCCTCTTCCTGTTTCATTTATCGAGTCGGCTATAAGATTGTATTTCATCGAAAAGATAAGAAACTGTACCGATTGTCTTGTGCGGTTGACCACATAGTCTAGTGTTACGCTGGATATTATAAGTGTGGCATAACCGAAAACCAGTCTTCTCCAGTCATGAAAAACGAAATAGCATGATGCTACGATAAGCATATCGAAGAACATTATTGTCCTGCCCAAGGATATGTCACGGTATTTGTTTACCACGGCTGCTATGATATCCGTTCCTCCGGTACTTCCATTGTATGAAAAGCATATTGCCAGGCCGATGCCTTCAAGGCACGCACCGATAACGCATGCCATGAAATCCTGGTCGCCGACAACTTCAGGAAGTTTGCCGCTTTCGCCTTCAAGCAGTCTTTGGAAAGCCCATATGCATAAGGACATCATTATGACTGCATAGATTGTCTTCATGCAGAAGCGAAGTCCTAGTTCCTTTACAGCCACAATGAGTAATGCCGCATTTATCAGCAGGTAGGTGTTTTGCACTTCGAATCCTGTGGCATAATAAATTATGGAGCCGATTCCGGCTACACCTCCTGTTGTAATCTGATATGGCAGCATAAAGGCTGTGAGGGCGAAGGAGTATGTCATCAACCCTAAAGTGATGAACAGATAATCCTTCACCTCTTGCCAGATTGTTGTGTTATCGTATTTCATATTTTATGTAGTTACTTCAATACGATATTCACAATGCGTTTAGGCACAATTATGGTTTTGACGATGGAACGGCCTTCCATGTATTTCTTTGTTCTCTCGTCTTCCATAACGGCCTTTTCGATAGATGCATTGTCTGCGTCGGCCGGGAACTCCATTTGGAATCTTGCCTTGCCGTTGAAACTTATTGCAAGTTTCACTTTGTCTTCCTTTATATAGTCTTCGTTCCACTCCGGCCACTCTGCATCGCATACACTTGTGCTGTGTCCGAGAAGCGACCAAAGCTCTTCGCTTATATGTGGCGTGAACGGTGCCATCAGTACAACGAATGTTTCAAGGATAGACTTGTTGCGTGTCTTGAGCTGTGTGAGTTCATTGAGGCATATCATGAATGCACTTACAGATGTGTTGTAAGAGAAGTTTTCTATATCAGTTGAGATTTTCTTTATCAGTTTGTGAATAGATCTGAGTTCTTCTCTTGATGGTTCCCCTTCTGTTGCGGCGAATTTGCCGTCGCGGTCGAAGAACATATTCCAGAACTTTTTCAGGAATCTGTGGCATCCGTCGATACCGTTTGTATCCCAAGGCTTGCTCTGTTCTACGGGGCCTAGGAACATTTCGTAGAGACGAAGTGTGTCAGCTCCGAATTTTTCGACAATCATATCTGGGTTCACTACATTGAACATTGACTTTGACATCTTTTCAATGGCCCATCCGCATATATATTTGCCGTCTTCGAGTACAAACTCGGCATTGTTGTATTCCGGTCTCCAGTTCTTGAACGCTTCAACATCTAGAACGTCGTTGCTGACGATATTTACGTCTACGTGTATAGGTGTGACATCATATTTGTCCTTGAGTCCGAGACTTACGAATGTGTTTGTATCCTTTATTCTGTAAACGAAGTTGCTTCGTCCCTGAATCATTCCCTGGTTGATGAGTTTCTGGAACGGTTCTTCCTTGACGCTGTAGCCGTAATCGAAGAGGAACTTGTTCCAGAATCGGCTGTAGATGAGGTGTCCGGTAGCATGCTCTGTTCCTCCTACATACAGGTCGACATTCTGCCAGTATTCGTCGTTTTCCTTGCTTACCAGCATGTTCTGGTTGTGAGGGTCCATGTATCTTAGGTAGTATGCACTTGAACCTGCAAATCCAGGCATCGTGTAGAGCTCGATAGGGAATACTGTCTTGTTGTCAATAAGCTTGTTTTCTACAACTGTCTTGTTGACCTCGTCCCAGGCCCATTTGTCTGCGTTTCCAAGTGGTGGCTCTCCGGTTTCAGTAGGAAGGAACTTGTCAACTTCTGGAAGTTCGAGCGGAAGGCATTCTTCAGGAATCATGCATGGTATGCCGTTCTTATAATATACGGGGAACGGTTCGCCCCAGTATCTCTGGCGGCTGAATATGGCGTCGCGCAGGCGGTAATTAACCTTTACACGTCCGAGTCCGTTCTTTTCCACATATTCTTTGGTAGCGGCTATTGCTTCTTTGATGGTTTTTCCATTGAGGCTGAAATCAATGTAAGGTGCTATGCCCGGACGTGGCGAATTGCATACGATACCTTCTTTGGCGTCGTAACTTTCTTCGCTTACATCGCATCCCTCGATGAGCGGAATTATCGGGAGGTTGAAATGTTTGGCAAAAGCATAGTCGCGGCTGTCATGAGCAGGAACAGCCATGATGGCTCCTGTGCCGTATCCCGCAAGAACATAGTCGCTGACCCAGATTGGAATGGCTTCGCCGGTGAAAGGATTTGTTGCGTAGCTTCCTGTGAATACACCGGTAACTTTCTTGTCAATCATACGCTCGCGCTCAGTGCGTTTCTTTGTCTGCTCGAGATACTCGTCGACCGCTTTTTTCTGTTCTGGAGTTGTTACGGTCGCCACGAGCTCGCTTTCTGGTGCAAGAACCATAAATGTTACTCCGAACATTGTGTCCGCACGTGTGGTAAATATTGTGAACTCTGTATCGCTGTCCTTTACCTTGAATCTCACTTCTGTTCCTTCAGAGCGTCCAATCCAGTTGCGCTGAGTTTCTTTGAGTGAATCAGTCCATTCGATAGTCTCGAGTCCGTCAAGCAGTCGCTGAGCGTATGCTGATACTCTCAGACACCACTGGCGCATCTTTTTCTGAACAACGGGATATCCGCCTCTTACCGATACACCTTCTACAACCTCGTCGTTGGCAAGCACAGTACCCAGCTCAGGACACCAGTTGACCATGGTTTCTCCCAAGAATGCGATTCTGTAGTTCATCAGTGTTTCGCTCTTCTGCTTTTCATCCATGGCTTTCCACTGCTCTGCGGTTATTTTGAGTTCTTCTGTGCAGGCCGCGTTTATATCGGTTGTTCCGTTATTGTCGAGTTTCTCTATAAGTTCGGATATAGGAAGTGCTTTATTCTTATCGTTGTCATAGTAGCTGTTGAACATCAATTCGAATGCCCACTGTGTCCAATGGTAATAGTCTGGTGAGCAGGTGCGCACTTCTCTGTCCCAGTCGAAAGAGAATCCAATCTTGTCGAGCTGTTCGCGGTAGTGGTTTATGTTTTGTATTGTGGTTATTTCCGGATGCTGTCCTGTTTGGATTGCATATTGTTCAGCTGGAAGTCCGTAGGCGTCGTAGCCCATAGGATTGAGGACGTTGAATCCTTTAAGGCGCTTGTAGCGAGCATATATGTCAGATGCTATGTAGCCGAGTGGATGTCCGACGTGCAGTCCTGCGCCCGACGGGTAAGGAAACATGTTGAGTACATAGTATTTTTTCTTGCTTTTGTCTTCTGTCACCTTGTAGGTCTTGTTCTCAACCCAGCTTTGATGCCATTTCTTTTCTATTTCTCTGAAATTGTATTCCATATAGCTTGATTATGTTATTTTGCCCTTATTCTACAATGTTTATTGTTGTCTTCTGGCAGGTCTTTATTCTGCATTGTGGATACAGAGGCCTGTATCCTGCAAATTTACACCTTTTTGTGTGAAAGACTGCTATTTTTTCCGTATTATTGAAGATGATGCAGGCTAAATAGTATATTCTGACATACTTTCTTGTTTCTTGTCTGAATTTTTGTCAGAAAATGCCAATATTTATGCTTTATAACATGTGTGTGCGAACACAAATATTGATATTTGTCAATAAAATATAGAAAATATGCTGAAAAGCATCAAATTTTTTGTATGCAAGCCTTTAGTGACACTATCTTTGCAGTGTCAAAAGAGAAAAGGATAAAGATTAAGTAAAAGATTGTTTTTAGGGTTGCTGCTTCGGCAGCTAGGTTAGTAAAGATTAGTTTTTAGGTAAAAGGTAAAAAGATTGATTATGGAAGTTTTGACATTTGTAGTAGCTGCATGCGTTGCAGCTGTAGTATTGCTGAGCAACGTTTCATTGTTTAAATAATGAATATTGCTCGCTGACGATGAAAACAGGCAGTGCCATTTCGGCACTGCGATGCAGGCGGGAAACCGCTGTTCATCGTTTTTGTTTGAGAATTTATAATCCTTTATATTGAGCGCCTCAAGTTTTACAGCTTGACGGCGCTTTTTTTGTGCCGTGGCGTTTGGTTGCATGTTCCGGTTTCAATCAAACGCTTTTATATTTACGATAGCATATGCTCATTCTCCTATATGTTCAATCTTCATCTCTGTTTTGAAGTTTCTGTTTCAGGTCTTCTAGAGCATCGATGACAGAGACATTCATTCCTGGTATAATTATGTTTGGTGCAATTTCTGCCAGCGGTTCCATTACGAACATGCGTTCCAGCATCAATTTGTGCGGAATTGTAAGTTTTTCGTTTTCAACAGTTTTATTTCCGTATAGGAGAATGTCGATATCAATTATGCGGTCTTTATAGATTCCGTTATTTGATTTCTCCGTTCTGCCCATTTCCTTTTCAATGTCTTGTGTCTTCTCAAGTACCCCCTCTGCAGTTAATTTCGTTTCCACCTTTAGTGCACCGTTAAGGAATTCGTTGCAGCTTTTGAATCCCCATGGTTCAGTAACGTAGAATGCTGATTGCGATACAACAGTACCTATCTGCATATTGATTTTTCTGATTGCATCTTTGAGGTGTTTTTCCTTTTCTCCTATATTCGTTCCTATGCTTAGATAAACAGTTGTCATTTTGTGTAAGAAAACTAATTCGACGTGGAATGAAATTTAAATTACGCCTGTCAGGTTATACAAAACCTGACAGGCATAATCATATCTATATTATTATCTCATGTGTTGTAAATACATTTCTCATTTTTTGATTTCAATCTGCTTTGTTCCAGATGCGGCATTTAATGTAAGCACCTTGTTCTGTTCGTCGTAGTTCCATGTATCGGTGCCCTTCACCTTTTTAACTTTTTCAGTATCTTTTATTACAAAGACAAGAGGTATGTTTTCGTTGCCGTCAATCTTCAGCAGACCTTTATTCTGGTCATAATACACATGAATATCATTATATTCAATGCCTTCTCCGCAAGGAAGATGCAGTGTCCTGTCAGATATTCCGTTTGGATATATCAAGATGTTCAGTCCGTTGCTGTTTTTATAGTTATCAGCCGTTGCATGTGCATCAAAACCATTTCCTTTAGTCGGTATTATTGAACCGGCTTTGACGAACAATGGGAATGTTTCAAGCGGGTATCTGACGTTTATCTCAGAATCAGCATTGTATCTTTCGTTTGTGAAATAGTCTATCCATACGCCTTCTGAAGGCAGATGAAACAAGGCGTTGCCACCTTCGGCCGTTATGGCTTTTGTAAACAGGCAGTCGCCTATCTTGTGACTTTCTTCATCAAAAGATGTATTCCTTATTAGTGAACCTCCATATAGGTGGCAGTCGACTATTGTAGAGAAGAAATATGGAACAAGCGATTCGTGCATTTCGATGGCATTTCTGTATATCTTTTCTGTATCTTTGCCGTGCCACCAAGGCAGATGATTGCTGAAAGCACCGTTTTCGCCGCCGTTGATAAGGCATGCCGTCATACTTCCGAATTGAGCATATCTTATGAATTGTTCTTTGTTTGACCTTTGTCTGAAAAATCCTGCTATTTCGCACCCTATGGCACCGTAACCTCTGAGAGCAGACTTATATATGTTCTGTATTTGCAGCTTTAGGCCGTTCCAGTCTCCGGAGAAGTCGCCGCACCAACCTAGATTCATCTTTTCGACGCTTGCGGCAAACCCACCTTGATGCGAGTATGGTCTTGCGATGATGATGCCGTCTTTATTTCTGCTTGTGGTGTAGTCATACATGGCATCATAATAATAAGGTCTGAACAGTTCGTTGCTCATCTTGCCTTTGGATGTGTCAACGATGTCGCCGAACCAGAATTCTCCCTGGTCCACTTTCCAGCCGTAGACACCTTTTCTGAAAACTTTGTCCAGCTGTGTTGACCACCAGTCTTTTGCTTTCGGATTAGTGAAATCAATGTGTATGCCTTCGCCTTTCCACCATTCATGCGGTTCACTTCCGTTTATACCCAGCTTGTTGGTACTCACATAGTCGAATGATTCGCTTTTCTGAAGTTTGGTATCTTTCCCTTTGTTATTGACGGCACCAGTAAGCCACAATATAACTTTGACATTTTTATCTTCGAAATAATCAATCATTCCGTCATGGTCTGGGTATCTATCCGTATCCCATTCAAAATTGTTGTATGCCGTACTCCATGGACTGTCTATTATGACTGCGTTGACTGGAATATTCCTTTCCAGATAACCGTTTACAATAGATTTTGCTCCAGATTCATTGTTCAAGCTGTCTTCCCATACAATGTGCCCCAAGGCCCATGCCGGAGTAATTGGAGGGTTCTGTGCCATTAGTGGATTTTGGGTAGATAGGAGTAATGACAAGAAAAGAGTCTTGTAAGAAAAAAGATGCTTTTTCATAAGTCGGTTATTAGTTGTTTTGTTGTTGAAAATGTTTTTCCGTATAGATTTTCCCTACGTTATAATAATTCCAGTTACAGTATATTATAACAGGCTGTAACTGGAATTTATTTTGTGCTGGCGTCAGGTAGTGCCTATCTGCGCCAGCTGTAAGTCTGATTTCTGCATATATGTTTTTTGCATATATGCCTTTTTATTTGTCAGTCAGTTATGAGCATTGCATCGCCGTAGGTTCCGAAGCGGTAATCTTCTTTCAATGCAACATTATATGCATTCATGACAAGGTCATATCCGCCGAAGGCGCATACAATCATAAGCATTGTCGACAGAGGCATCTGGAAGTTTGCAACGAGCGAGTCTGCGACGCCGAATTCATATGGAGGGAAGATGAACTTGTTTGTCCAGCCTTCAAATTCTTTGAGATGATGATCCGTACCGACTGCCGTTTCTGTAGCTCTTAGCACGGTTGTTCCGACTGCACAGATTTTGTGTCCGCCGTCTTTTGAGCGGTTTACTATGTCGCAAGCCTCTTTTGTGACGAACATCTGTTCGCTGTCGGTCTTGTGTTTTGTCAAATCCTCAACATCGATGTCTCTGAAGTTTCCTAGACCTGCATGCAATGTTATATACGCCAGTTCGATGCCTTTGATTTCCATTCTCTTCATCAACTCGCGCGAGAAATGCAGTCCCGCTGTAGGTGCAGTGACAGCACCTTCGTGCTTTGCAAATATGGTCTGGAATCTTTCCAGGTCTTCAGGTTCTGCTTCGCGTCTGCTTCTTATGAAATCAGGGAGCGGAGCTTCACCGAGTGCATAAAGAGCGGCTTTGAATTCATCATGCGGGCCGTCGTAGAGAAATCTCAGTGTACGTCCGCGCGAGGTGGTGTTGTCAATTACTTCAGCCACCATTGAATTGTCTTCGCCGAAATAAAGCTTGTTGCCTATTCTTATTTTTCTTGCAGGGTCAACGAGAACGTCCCATAGGCGAAGTTCCTCGTTGAGCTCCCTCAGCAGAAACACCTCGATTTTTGCACCTGTTTTCTCTTTGTTTCCGTAGAGGCGTGCAGGGAAAACCTGTGTGTCGTTGAATATGAATGTATCCTTATCATCAAAATAATCGATGATATCCTTGAAAATCCTGTGCTCTATTTCTCCTGTTTTCTTGTGAACAACCATCAATTTTGATTCATCGCGATGGAATGTTGGATGTAAAGCTATTTTTTCTTCAGGAAGCTTAAATTTGAATTGTGATAGTTTCATAAGTGTTTCCCCTTTTTGAGTTGATTTTTCTTAGTTGCCGTTCGACGGCTCTTCATATTCTATTTCCTGGCTGTCCAGCCATTCATTGAATGTTTCAGGATTAAGACATTTGTCCAAGCTGTAATCTCCGATTCGTGTACGTACGAGTCCTGTGAGATATGCACCGCTTTGAAGTTCTCGTCCGATGTCTCTTGCCAGCGCTCTGATGTATGTGCCTTTGCTGCAGACCACGCGTATTACAATTTCCGGCAGTCTGCATTCCAGAAGTTCTATACTGTCGATTGTCAGTGTTTTAGGCTTCAGCTCGACGTCTTTGCCTTTTCTGGCCAATTCATATGCCCTTTTGCCGTTTATCTTCACTGCAGAGTATTCGGGTGGAGTCTGCTCGATTGTTCCGACGAACCTCTTAAGCACATCTTCAATCAGTTCTTTTGTGATATGTTCCGTCGGATATGCATTATCCTCTTCGGTCTCCTTGTCATACGACGGAGTGGTGGCGCCTAGCTTGAGTGTAGCAATATATTCTTTTGTGTGCGCCTGCAGCTCGTCAATAAGCTTTGTAGCCTTGCCCGTACATACTATCAGCACTCCTGTTGCCAGCGGATCAAGTGTTCCGGCATGGCCGACCTTTATTTTTTTAACGTGCAGCTTCTTCGATACAGCGCAGCGAACTTTGGCGACAACCTGGAAGGATGTCCATCCGTACGGTTTGTTGAAGCTTATGATTTCTCCTTTGGTAAAGTTCATCTTATGCCAGTGTATAGATGATGGTTGCACATCCTACAATTGCACAATAGATAGCAAAGTAGATCATTTTCCCTTTCTTCACGAGGTTTATCATCAGTTTGCATGCCAGGCATCCGGTGATAAATGCCGCTACAAAGCCGATGGCCAATGCAAATGGCGAAATTCCGGCCATAGCCTCGGCTGCTCCCATTTCTATCATATCTTTGATGTTGAGTGCCGCTTCTCCAAGTATCGGAGGAATTACCATGAGGAATGAGAACTGTGCAAGTTTGTCCTTGTTGTCGCCTAGAAGCAGTCCTGTTCCTATAGTTGAACCGGAGCGCGACAGACCTGGAAGCACGGCCACAGCCTGAGCTATACCTATGATGAATGCGTCAAGCAGAGATATATGCTCTTTCTTGCGCGGATGTGCAAAATACGAGAATGAAAGCAGAACAGCTGTTATGAGCAGGCATACACCTACGACGGTGAGACTGCTGAAGAATTCCTCGATGTCGTCCTTGAAGCATAAGCCTACAATACCAACCGGAATCATTGAAACAATAATGTTCAATGCATAATTCTGTTCTTCGTTGAGGCTTCTGATGCCGTATGAACATCTTGGATATGCACTGTCGAACTTGAAGAGTCCTTTGAACAGCCATGCTATCTCTTTCCACAGTACAACAAGTGTACTGCATACTGTTGCTACGTGTACGGCTATGGTCAGCGACATTACTTTTTCCGGGTCGCTGATATTGAGTATTTTTGCCGCTAGAGCAAGATGTCCGCTGCTGCTTACAGGCAGATATTCCGTCAGTCCCTGAAATATGCCCATTATTAAGGCCTGTATCCAATCCATGTTTTCTATTTACTGTTTTTCTATATTGTTTGTCTTATCTTCTTCCTTTTCCTTGTTATCTTCCTTTGGTCTCCACATTATAGCCCCCAACACAAAAATGAATCCCAACAGTGATACCATAGGTGCCACTTTTATTCTTCTGTCGCTGAAGATGTCCGGGTTGAAGGCTTCTTCTGTTGTACCTCCGCCTGACATCAGAATGAAGCCAATGATGACGATTACCATTCCGGCAATCAGTAGAATGTAGTTTGTTTTGCTGAATGCAAAATTACGTTTGTCCATATTATCTGCTTTTTTATGGTTTGTTTATTATGCCTATATCGTCTTTTTCAGATGTGGTACAGTTCGTTGCTGTTCATCTTTAGATATTTGCTGAGTGAGAAGTATGTGCACGTGAATGTTATCAGCATGCCGAATATGAACACTGTTCCTCCGACGATGTACAGCACCTCGTTTGTTATTATGCTTGTAATCTGAGGCTCGTAGTTCTTAAGTGCTTCCTGGCCCACGTAAAGGACTGCATCTGCCGCTATGACGGACATGATGCCCAATATAGCGCTTCGTCTGAGGAACGGCTTGCGTATGAACCACCAGCTCGCTCCTACGAGTTTCATTGTGTTTATAAGAAATCTCTGTGAGAATATTGTCAGACGTACAGTGTTGTTTATCAGTGCAAAAGATATATATGTGAACAGTGCGGCAATTATGAGCAGTATGATGCTCACCTTTCTTATGTTTCTGTTGACAGAATCCATAAGCTCCTTCTGGTAGATGACATCTACCACATTGTTGTTGGCCTTAAGTTCGTTGTTTATGCTGTTCAGACTGTCCGAATTGGCGTATTGCGCATTAAGTCTTATTTCTATAGAGGCTGTGAATGGGTTGTAGCCAAGAAACTCCGTCGGGTCTGTTCCCATAGCTTTGCATTCTTCGTTGAGTGCCTGCTCCTTGGAGATATACTCTATCTCTTTTACGTATGGTTTTTCTGAAATTTCTTGTTTGAATGCATCTATTTCCTTGTCGCTCATGCTTTCGTTGAGCAGGAGGCTTACATTGATGTTTTCGCGCATATAGTCCGACAGATTCTTTGCTGTGAGAACGAAAAGCACTATTGTCCCTAAAAGAATCAGTACCAATGATGTACTTATACACGAAGTGGCAAACTGTGTGTTGAACAGGCCATTTGATTTTGTATTGTTCGGCATTGTATTTTCTATAGAGTTATAATATACATTTTGCCCGCATCAATAGCTTTTTTGAGAGCTGCGGTGCGTGCATAAATGTATGAGTCCCTAATGTCTTGCAAAAATGCAAAAAAATAATATGCTTTCTTGCCTCTTTAATTTTATTTAACAGCTAGATGCAGGTGGCCGGTCCTATATTATTATATAGGTCCGCTACCTGCCATATATATGCTGTCAGTCTTGCTTTACCTCTTCGCCTTTGAGTGTTGCCGAACTTGAGGCTGTTATTTTCACCATAACCTTGTCGCCTATATGATGATTTCCTCTGTCGAATACGACAACTTTGTTTTGTTCCGTACGTCCGAACAGCTGTTCCTTGGAACGTTTGCTGGTTCCCTCGACCAGTATTTCGAATACCTTGCCTATGTCGTTCTTGTAGCTTTCTGCTGAAAGTTCGTTCTGAAGTTCAATCATTTCGTTCAGTCTTCTCACTTTTACTTCCTCAGGTATGTTGTCTGGCAGGTATTTTGATGCGTAGGTACCCGGTCGTTCAGAATACTTGAACATAAATGCTGAATCGTACCTGCATTCCCTCATGAGCGAGAGCGACATTTGGTGGTCTTCTTCTGTTTCCGAGTGGTATCCCACGAAGATATCGGTTGTCAGACCGCAGTCAGGTATGATTCTTCTTATGGCATCAACTCTTTCAAGATACCATTCGCGTGTATATTTGCGGTTCATAAGCTTCAGAATCCTGTTGCTTCCGCTTTGTACCGGCAGGTGTATGTGCTTGCACACATTAGGCATCTCGGCTATTACATGCAGAGTCTCATCGCTCATATCCTTGGGATGCGATGTTGTGAATCTTATCCTCATTTCAGGTACTGTTTCAGCCACTTTCCTAAGCAGTTGCGGGAAGTTTATAGTTTCGCCTCCGTCCTGAGGGGTGAAGAGGTACGAGTTGACGTTCTGTCCCAGTAGAGTTACTTCTTTGTAGCCTTTCTGTTCCAGGTCCTTGACTTCGTTGATGATGCTTTCGACATCGCGGCTTCTTTCTCTTCCTCTTGTGTAAGGTACGATGCAGTAGTGGCAGAAGTTGTTGCATCCGCGCATTATGCTGACAAATCCGGAGATGCGGTTGCCGCAGACTCTTTCAGGAATTATTTCCCTGTAAGTTTCGCTGAGCGACAATTCCACGTTTATGGCTTTTTCTCCAGCTTCGGCCGAAGCGAACAGTTCCGGCAGGGTCAGGTAGGCATCAGGGCCTGCAACGAGGTCTGCATGGTGATGCTCGATAAGGTCGTCCTTTACTCTTTCTGCCATGCACCCCACAACGCCTATTATCAGGTTCCTGCCTTTTTTCCGCATAGAGTTCAAGGCCTCAAGCCTGTTAAGAATCTTCTGCTCGGCATTGTCTCTGACAGAACATGTATTCAGGAGTACGGCATCTGCATCATCTATCGACTGGCAGCTTTCGTAGCCTGCCATTTTCATTACAGACGCTATCACTTCGCTGTCTGCCACATTCATCTGGCATCCGTATGTCTCAATAAATAGTTTTTTCATTGTTCTGCTTATATGTTGGAATGTTTAGAAATTCTGCGCTTCTTCACCTCTAAAGTACGGGCATAAGCCGCAGAATCTTTCGTATATCGATTTTTTCAGTTCTTCAATGCTTATACCTTTGGCTTTTGCTATGGCCTCATATATGTTGCTGATGTCATATATGCTTTCATCTGTTTCTGCCCAGATATGTTCAAGGGGTATTGCCTTTACTGTTTCCTGATTGAACTTCTCTCCAAAAGAAATGTCGCATCCTTGGCCCAGAAGCTGCATGGCCAGCTGCGGTTTTCCTCTGAATCCATGTATAATCCACTTATGTGCAGGTCTTATATCTTTTTTTATGGAAATAATCTCGTCATATCCTTTTACGCAATGGATTATCATTGGCTTGCCAGCCTTTTCGGCTATAATTGCCTGGTTTTCCATCGCTTGCATCTGCATCTGCAGGTCTTTCCCGCAAATTTTGTCAATGCCGGCTTCGCCTATGAAAATGATGTTGGCGCGGCCGCTTTTCTTTTCTATGGCAGACATTGTTTTTTTCCATTCATTGTCTACATTCCACGGATGCAGTCCGCATGATGCAGCATGTTCGTATTCTTCGCCAGGCAAGATGTTCAGCACTTCAATCGTGTTTGGCGTGTTGCAGATGCGGTGTGTGTGTATGTCTATGTAGGGGATGTCTGTCATTGTTGTTTACGGCACTGGGTCATATCCGGAGCCTCCCCAAGGGTGGCATCTCAGTATACGCCTTATGGCCAGTATTAGGCCCTTGACGGGTCCGTGTTTTTTTATAGCCTCTATGGCATATTGCGAACATGTCGGTGTGAATCTGCATGTCGGTGGAGTCATTGGCGATATGCAGTATCTGTAGAAGTATATAGGCATAAGCAGCATTGTTGAAATGCCCTTTCTGACTATGCGTCTGACCTGTTTAAGCCTGTTCATCTTGAATCTGTTTCTCGGTCGAAGCTTTTGGCTTGTCAGTTTTTTTGCTGAGTTTTTCAGTTATGGTCTTGAGCGCTTTCTTTATGCTCTTTTCCACAGTGGCTGCAGAAGCAATGTTGTCGCTTATGCAGATGAATGCAATAGCCAGGCTGTAATCCTTGTCTTTCAGAAAGTCCCAAAGTATGTATTTGTTGTTCCTGTACGACTCTCGTGCAAGGCGCTTCATGCGGTTGCGTCCCACAGCGTGATGGATTTTCCTTTTGGGTATGCTGATTAGTATCGATGCAGGAATATCATTATTCTTTGGAACAGACATGCACACAATTCTGAACGGGAAGGAGGCCATTGAAAGGTTCCCTCCTGCAAAAAGCTTTTCGATTGTAGTCTTCTTGTTCAATCTTTCAGCTTTGCATAATGTATGCCTGCATGTCTGTTCCAAAGATTTTTTCAGTGTATATTGTATATATTAGTGACTTTGTCGTCAGCTGTTCTTCTTTATATAGTCTTCAATCATGGCCGGTACAGAGCGCAGTTCTGGAGTAGGTTTCATGTCTACTCTCAGTCCGTTGCTTTCGGCCGTCTTGATGGTCTTTTCTCCAAGGCATGCAATCGCTATGTCTTTCTGCTCGAAGTTAGGGAAATTCTTGAGCAGTGAGTTTATACCTTCAGGACTGAAGAATACGAGCATGTTGTAGTCGAACGGCTCGTCCGGTCCGAAATCATTGCTGACGGTGTAGTACATGACAGCTTCTGTATGCTGAAGTTTTGCTTCGTCGAGCATGTTCTTAATGTCGTCGTTGTGTACCGATGACTGCGGAACAAAGTATTTTTCTGTCTTGTGTTTTACCATGAGCGGTATGAGGTCCGCTATCTTTCCTGTAGGACTGATAAATACCTTCCTCTTGCGGAACTGTACGTACTTGATGATGTAGTGTGCAACCTGTTCTGATATGCAGAAATACTTCATCGTTTCAGGGATGTTGACGCGCAGATCCTTGCAGAGGTTGAAGAAGTGGTCTATGGCGTGGCGCGATGTGAATACTACTGCCGTGTGGTCCAAAATAGACACTTTCTGTTGTCTGAAGTCTTTCGCCGACATCGGATCGACCTTAATGAAAGGTCTGAAAACTATTTCTACGCCGTAATTCTTCTCGATGTCGAAATAAGGGGACTTTTCTGTCTGTGGCCTAGGCTGTGAGACCAGAATCTTTTTTATCATCTTACTATTGTTACAGTAATTTTACAGTATATTGTAGTTTGTCGTTTCCAATACATGCACTATTATAAACATCGGCATGATTTCTACGGCGCAAAAATACAAAAAAATGAGCGAAATGCCATATTTACGTATTTTAAAGTTGGTGAAAAGCTTGTATAACAGCAATATTTTACATAAAATTACGAAAAATAGTATACATATAGACATTTCCTGCACGCTCAGGTTCATGAATACCGACGCCATGGCAAGAGGGTATGAGGCAAATGCCGAGAGCGATGCTATGAGCAGATATGAAGTAAGCCATTTCTTGCTGTCTTCCTTGTTGAAGAATATGCTGTTTACAAATGAGTAGACAGCACATTTTATCCCGAAGTAAAGCATTCCGCCGACAGCGACATAGCCTATTATCGCGTATGGCGGTTTGCCGTATGGCATTGTGGCTGTAGTGCCGGCCATATAGCTGAAGCATATCACGCCTGCCGATATTGCGCTTATGCAGGTCATTATGAGACTGCTGGTTATATCATTGCTGTTGGTGTTGATGTTTTCTTCCGAATATTTGCGCTTGTCGGAAAAGAATTCTTTTATCTTGTACAGCAATATCCATCTGAATTTCGCAAATATGGAAGCTCCGATAATGAACATGAGTATCAGTCCTCCGGTGATTATGCTGTCGCTTCCGGCCATATACCCTCTGACGTCTGATAGCATTCCGTGGTCGGGTAGCCTGCTTCCGGTGATGTAGTAGGTAGAATCAGCCCACAATCCGTCCTTTTCTTCAAGCATGTGCATGTTGATGAACGAAGTGTCTCTTTCTTCCTTTTCCGGCATGACCATGGAAAGATGCACAACCGAGTCGCATGCAAGGCTGTCCTGTCCGGTAGTGCAGGTGTCGTTCGGCTCTGCATATTGTGATGTGCCGGAATGGAATCTTATGGAATCGTTGCCGATGTTGTTCATATTCTAGCTGTATTGATTGCTTTTTCTGTGTTCCATGGCCTAGCCGTGCAAATGAGCTGCAGGGCTTCCGACGGCGAACCGGCCGTTTTCCATATGCCCGCATGTTCCGGGCGCATGAAATGTTCGTCCATGGCTTTGTCGAGCATTGTTATCAGCGGGTCGTAATAGCCGTTGATGTTGAGGATTATTATCGGCTTGCTGTATATGCCGAGTTGTTTCCATGTGATTATTTCCATGAGTTCTTCGAGCGTACCGCATCCGCCCGGCAGGGCTATGGCCGCGTCCGACAGTTCGGCCATGGTCTGTTTCCTTGAATGCATGTCTTCGGTTATGATGAGTCTCGACATGCCGTCGTATTGCCATCCGCGGGCTACCATGAATTCCGGGATGACTCCTATGGCTTCGCCTCCTGCCTCCATTACGGCATCTGCGCATGTACGCATCAGACCCATCGTACCTGCGCCGTTGACCAGTCTAATGCCAGCGGCGGCCATGAGCCTTCCTAGCTCCGCCGCCGCATCATTGTAGGTTTTGTCTATCTGTGTGCTGGATGCGCTGTACACGCATACTGTCTTTATCATGTCAAGTAGAATTGTTTGGCCTGCTCTTGCGGGTGGCAGTGTCGCATGTGCCTGCCGTACGGAAAAGGCCTGTTCGTACCGTATTGTGTGGTCAGAGACCGAACACACGTTTTATTTTGTCGACGTAGTCCAGCTTCTCCCATGTGAAAAGCTCTACTTCTATGTCCTTGTCGCCTTCGTAGCGGTTGGTGAAGTGTTTGGTGACAATTCTTGGAATGCGTCCCATGTGTCCGTACGCGGCTGTCTCTTCATATATGGGATTGCGCAGTCTGAGCCTTTCTTCAATGGCCTTAGGGCGCAAGTCGAACATTTCGTCGATTTTCTTTGCTATTTCGCCGTCGCTCATCTTCACGTTGGAACGTCCGAAAGTGTTGACGTAAATGTTGATAGGGCGTGCCACGCCGATGGCATAGCTTACCTGCACCAGCATCTCGTCGGCTACGCCTGCCGCCACCATGTTCTTTGCTATGTGGCGTGCCGCATATGCCGCGCTGCGGTCAACCTTGCTTGGATCCTTGCCTGAGAAAGCGCCTCCTCCATGTGCGCCTTTGCCTCCGTATGTGTCGACGATGATTTTACGGCCTGTCAGTCCTGTATCGCCGTGGGGGCCTCCGATGACGAATTTTCCAGTCGGATTGACGAAGTATTTTATGTCGCCGTTGAAGAGTGCCAGAACCTCAGGGTTCTTTATTTCCTTGATGACTCTCGGCATAAGTATGTTGATGACATCTTCGCGTATTTTCGCAAGCATCAGTCTGTCCGCTTTTTCCTGGTCGCCGTCTTTCGGCTCTATGAATTCGTCGTGCTGGGTCGACACCACGATTGTATCTATGCGTACAGGATGGTTGTTGTCGTCGTATTCTATGGTTACCTGACTTTTTGAATCAGGTCTGAGGTATCTCATAACTTTGCCTTCGCGGCGTATTTCGGCCAGTACACGAAGAATCTTGTGGCTGAGGTCGAGCGACAGAGGCATGTAATTTTCAGTCTCTTTTGTAGCATATCCGAACATCATACCCTGGTCGCCTGCGCCCTGTTCCATCGGGTCTTCGCGTTCCACTCCGCGGTTGATGTCCTGGCTCTGTTCGTGGATGGCAGAGAAAACTCCGCAGCTCTCAGCTTCGAATTTGTATTCGGCTTTTGTGTATCCGATTCTGCTTATAGTGCGTCTGGCAACTTCTTGCAGGTCGACATAGGCCTTTGATTTCACTTCGCCGGCTACAATCACCTGGCCTGTTGTAACTAATGTTTCGCATGCTACCTTGGAATTCGGGTCATAGGCAAGAAGCTCATCAAGCACGGCGTCCGAAATCTGGTCTGCGACTTTGTCCGGATGTCCTTCTGAAACGGATTCTGATGTAAATAAGTATCCCATTCTAATTTTGATTAAAAATGTTGTTAAAATTAGTGGGGAGATATGGGAGTGAATGCATACAGTCTTGCACGATAACTGCGCGGTGTCTGTGTTTTAGCATTTTTTACTGTGGTTGCAAGCTGCCCAAATCTATCCACATGTCATAAATTCGGCGCAAATTTACGGATTTATTTCCACATTATATATATAATCGTTGCCTAATACTCCATTTTTAGAATGGTTTAACCATTTGCGGGCGCTCGTGAATAATTTTTCGAGGGCTTGCGGCCGCGGTTCCGAGGGCTCGAAAAATCTGTCGTGAGGGCTCGGATTTGATTTTCTGGAACTTATTGTCAAGTGTGTTTTGCAAAATGAGTTTGCCTCTTACGCGCTCCTTTCAGGTCGGTGCAAACGTGCAAATCTCTTAAGCAGAGATATTATGTATGTTTTAGTAGGTGTTTCATCAACAATAAATATTAAATAGTGCATTTTGTACTAGATATTATCTTTTTTTTATTGTTTATTTTTTTTGATTGATAGATAATTTTTTCTATTTTTGCAGGAACGAATATCTCTGCTTAAGAGTCCGTAGGGAAAACAAATATGAGCGGGAGATGGACGTCTGCATGTTCTGGCTGTTGCTGGTGTGTCGGAACCTCTACATGCACACGATTTGTCCGAAATGCAGCTTTAAACACTATTGATTTATTAAGTGCCGAATAAGGTCGTGCATCAAGATGTAATACTATGATATTTTAATCTTTTTACTATACTTACTATACTGTTTAATTAAATTCTTATGAAACACACATTACTTTTGACAGCCTTAATGGCAGGCGGCTTATGTTCGCAGAGCGCATTTGCCGATGAATGGGTAAAGCCTGTTCCAGAAGCAACACAGTTTCAGTATGAAGACACCCTTTACATGTATAATAAAGGTGCAAAGGGATTCTTCAGCGATGAAGGTGGTGCTTATGACACTCAGGCAATGGTTACTGATAAGGGTATAAAGATGTATATCCAGAAGTATATTGCTCCTACTCTTACTCCTCCTGATTCTGTTTGGGATGGAAAAACACTCGTTATCTGGGATTATGCTACAAAGCATAAGAAATGGTGCAACCTCTTTATCAACGATATGGATCAGTTGTACGTTGACCGTGGAAGTCAGGTGAACTGGTTCTTCCAGCTTGAAGATAGAGGCGATAATACATATAGGTTGTATGGTGCAGACGTCAATCCGACAATGAACCATGAGACTTGGCCTGATACATATCTTGGAGTCGACCTTACAGACCCTGCAAAGGCTAATGTTCTGAAGCCTATGCTTGATATTGTCAGTGGTGAAAATCGCGAAAACTATGCCGTAGATTGGTATTTCGTATCTCCTGAAGAATATGAAAAAGTCCAGAAGGGAATAACTACTTACAATCTCGCCATGGACTTGAAGGCCAAAATTGAAGAGGCTACCGAAAAAGGTGTGTCTGTACCTGATGCAGAAAAGGTATATGCAAACACTGCAAGTACAGATGAGGAATTGACAGCGGCCATCAAGTCTGTAGATGTTGCCATCAGAGTGTCAATAGAGAATTCTGTAGACCCTGAATCTCCTATGGATATGGCTTCAAGCGGATTCTTGAAGAACCCGACATTCGATACCGACAATTCTGGATGGATTACAACTACAGGTGCTCAGAACACAGGTCTTGCAACCAACCAGAGCGATGGTACAAATATTATCGGCAATGCATGGGAAAACTGGGATCCAGATCCTATCACAGGCAAGATGTACCAGATTATACCTGATGCTCCTCATGGTGTATACAGATTCAAGGTAGGTGCATTCTCTAATTCTGCCGGTGGTACATATGTTTACTGTGCCGGTGACAGTACCGAGATTCTTGGTACACTTCCAACAACACTTGAAGTGTTCACTACATTTGAAGGTGATACACTTGAGTTCGGTTTGAAGAAGTGGATAAACATCGGAAACTGGATGCAGATGGACAACGCTGTTCTTACTTATTATGGAAACAGCGATGCTTCTTATATGTATTGGATTAACTCTACAATTGATGCCGCTCCTAACTTCGCTGATTCTTACAAGCAGAATGCTGCATGGGATGAATATCAGGAAGTCATCGATCAGATAAAGGCTCTTCAGACAAAAGAGGAAATCATTGCTAGCATGGGCACATTCAAGGAGGCTCTTGTAAAGATGCAGGCCAATGTTGATGCTTATGCCGCTTATGCAGTACAGGTTGAAGATGCAAAGGCCGCTGTTGATGAAACAGGCAATGAACAGCTCAGCGATTATGTAATGGAACATGCTGAACCTAATCTTGAAAATGGTGAGTTGTCTACTGAAGAGATGATTGCTGAGACAGAGAATCTCAAGAAGATGATTGAGGATGCTCGTACCAACAACATCACTGAAGGCGAGGAGTGCACATTCCTTCTCAAGAACAACGACTTCAAGAGCAGACTTGACGGATGGTCAAGAGATGAAAGTCTTGGTTCTCCTGTTGTTGGCGGACCTGACAATAACCCTAGCGTTGAGTGCTGGCAGAACAACTTCGACCTCTATCAGACTATCAGCAACATTCCTAACGGTATCTACAGAGTAGAGGCTCCTGCATTCTATCGTACAGAAGGAAATGCCGGTGCATATACTAACCGCGAAACTGCAGAGGTATTGACTTATCTCTACATCAACGAACAGTATTCTCCTGTTGCAAATATCATGAATGAGGCTATATCTCAGAAAGATGTATACAGCAATGCATACACAACTCCTGACAATACATATACTCCAAATGATATGGTAAGTGCTTCAACTGCATTTGCAAACGGTTTGTACAAGAATACAGCTTACGGTGCAGTCGTTGACGGTACAATGAGAGTCGGTATACGCAACACTACTGGTTCTATGGACGACAGATGGAGCATCTGGGGCGCATTCAAGCTCTACTATGAAGGCTACAATGCTGATATCATCAAGGGTATCCTCCAGCCGCTCGTAGACGAGGCAAGAGATACTGTCAGCAACTGTCTGTTCTCTCATGTTGAGAAGGATGCTCTTTCTGAGAGATATTCTGCTGCAAGCAATGCAATATCTACAAATGCTGACGGTGAGACATTGTTCAATCTCTATGTAGGATTCAGAGAACTTATTGATTCTGCAAAGGTTGCTGTTGAATCTTATAAGACTATGTACGATTATGCTCAGCAGTTGAGCACCGTTATCGATGAAACTCAGGAAACAGCTTCTGATGATGCAATCAACAACGCATCTATTGTTTATGACGAGGTTCTGACTGGATACGAGGAAGAAGCATTCACTACTCAGGAGGCTGACTCTATGGTAACTGTTATCAAGGCAGCCATCACTAAGCTCAGAATTCCTGATGTTGTTGCCAGCGACGATGCACCTGCAGACTATACTTCTGTAATTGTCAACCCTAACTTCGACAACGACGACAACGAAGGTTGGAGCGGTTCTTCTGCAGCTCACCAGAAATATGCTAACGCTGAGTTCTACAACACTAACTTCGATATGTATCAGGTAATCTACGGACTCCCTAACGGTACATATAAGGTTAACGTAAGCGGATTCTATCGTGCAGGTGATGCTACTCCTGCTTATGAGAAGTATACTGAAGATGTTGCTAAGGATACTATCAATGCATTCGTATATGCTGAAAGCGCCGGCGTTGTAAGCAGTGTTCCATTCACTACTATCTTCGCAGGATGCAACGAAGCAAGTCTCAACAGCGGTTCAGGTGAGGTTAAGCTTACTGACGGAATGTACATTCCTAACTCTATGGAAACTGCCGCTCTCTACTTCGAGAATGGATATTACCTCACTAACAGTGTAACTTGCAAGGTTACTGACGGTACTCTCAAGATTGGTGTTAAGAAGCAGTCTAAGTTCACTAATGACTGGACAATCTTCGATACTTGGACTCTTACATACTACGGTGATGCAAGTGCACAGACTCCTGACGGTGATGCAAGCGGCATAGAAGCTCCTGAGGCTGCTGAGGTTGTTTCTACTACTTACTACACTATTGGTGGCGTAACTTCTTCAGTTCCTGTAAAGGGCATCAACATCGTTAAGTCTGTAATGTCTGACGGTTCTGTAAAGGTTAGCAAGATTCTTGTTAAGTAATAAGCAGACAATGATTAATCTCGGGCTGTGAATCTCGAAGGTTCATTTCAAAGCCTGATAATGATAATAGATGAGGCTTCCGGCATTTTGCCGGGAGCCTTATTTTTTTTGAATTCGTCCTTTTGATTATATGTTTACTTTTGGCGTGTATAGTCTTGATTTTGCTGTCATGCGGCTTTAGCTGTTTTATATGCCATATTGAGATTGTATAATGGTTGATGGTGCTTAACGTGTGAATGATGAACTTATGGCTTGTGGCTTTATATTCGTTGTGTCAGTGGACCATATCTTTTGGGAAATATAAATGAACCGGATTGTGCCGGATGATGATTGTGTTTTATATTCTGCTGTATATACCTGTATTAAATATGTTCTGTCATTGTTTCTATAGTTCTTTACCACTTGGAATTTTGTATAATAATATGTCAATGTATATATAAGTTATGTGTTTGGCTATTATAAGGTGTAGGCTGTTGCGTTTACGCTTGTATATATACAGTAAAGCCGTTCCGTGTCCATATTTGATATGGTTTGCGGAACGGCTTTGTTTGTTTACTGAGAACGATATGAAAATCGGTCTTTATTTATTGTCAATTTCTTTCAGAAGTTCATCAACAGCAGCTTTCAGCTGTGTGTCTTCGCCTTTGACTATTGTTTCTGGAGAGTTGAGAACATAGATGTCAGGTTCGAGCTGTTTGTTCTCCAGATAGCTTCCGTCAGGCAACTGATATCCTATGATAGGTATTCCGTATATGAGTGACGGGTCCTGAAGTGTTTCCCAGTTGACGCTTGTCATTGTACCAGGAACAGGCGCTCCTACGAGTTTGCCGATTTTCTGATGGCTGTATACCCAAGGTGTGCCGTGGGCGTTGGAATAGTTGGCCTCGCACTGCAGCATGATGGACGGCTTGTTCCATCTTCTGCTTGGCATGTCGCAGGCTTCGCGTCCGCGTATCACCTGTGTCAGGTATTTCTTTCCGCTGAAGAGCACCTCAATGTCCTCGTGCAGACGGCCGCCTCCGTTGAATCTTGTGTCGATGACTATGCCTTCGCATTTGTTGTATTTGCCGAGAATGTCTGAGTAGATTGTACGGAAGCTTCCGTCGTCCATAGCCTGCAGGTGAACGTAGCCAAGGCGTCCGTTAGACCACTTCTCTACGTCTGCAGCACGCTGTTTTACCCATCGGTTGTACATCAGATAGCTGATTGTTCCGCTGCTGACAGGCTTGACCACTTCGTCCCATCTCTTTCCGCCGTCAGGGTTGTATATGGATACAAGAATCTTCTTGCCGGCCTTTCCGTTCAGATATTCGGCTATATCCTTGTCTGCATCTATTTCCTGACCGTCGATTTTTTCGATTATGCATCCGGCCTTCATGTCGGTGCTCTTTCTGTCAAACGGTCCCTTTTCTATTATCTCAGCAACTTTGATGCCTTTGCCGGTGTAGTTCCAGTCATATAGCAATCCGAGCTGTGCAGTGCTTTCGCCTCCGGAAGCACCTCTGTAGCGTCCTCCTGTGTGCGATACGTTGAGCTCCCCTAGCCATTCGCTGAGAAGTTCTGCAAAGTCGTAATTGTTGTTGATGTGAGGCAGGAACTTTCTGTAGGCTTCAGTCATCTTGTCCCAGTCGACTCCGTGCATATTTACATCGTAGAATCGTTTTTTCTCCTCTCTGTAAACGTGGTCGAACATGTATTCGCGTTCTTTGGCCATGTCCATCTTCATTTTTGCATAGAACGAGATGCCTTTGAGGCTTTCTGAACCGGTGTCCATCTTCTGCATGTTGCTTCCGCCGAGAATGAAGATATTCTTTCCTTCCTTGTCCATTTCCATGCTTGCCCATCCTGTGTCCATCTTGTGGAGAAGTTTGGTCTCATGTTTGCGCAAATCCATTTTCCACATGTCGAATCCGCTTTCGAATGCAGACAGGTAGTACAGGTTTTCACCATTCTTGGAGATGAGGGCCGAGGCAATCTGCGACGAGTTTGGTGTCAGACGGATAATTCTGTCTTCTATACCGTCAAGTTCCACGACGATATCCTTTTTATTTTCTGCCTCCTTATTGTCTTTGCCGTCGTCTTTTTTCTTTTTCTTGTCGTCCTTCTTCTTTTTCTCTTCATCTTTCTTCTTCTGCTGCTCCTCTTCCAGCGCTTTCTGCAGTTCGTAGTCTTCCTTATTCAGGCGGAACTTGTCGTATGCATCTTTGTTGAGGAAAGCTATCATAACGTCGTCCTGCGAGCCCCACGAAGCATGGTTGCGCATTCCGTAGCGTTCTGTGGTGAAGATTATGGCGTTGCCGTCCATGACCCATTTAGGCTGACTGCTGGTGTAGCCGCTGTTGGTGATGTTCACCGGTTGTCCTTTGCCGTCAGCACTAATTATCGCTATGTCTGTGTATGGGTCGTGCTGATGGCCTATAAATTCCATTGTGAACCATTTGCCGTCGGGCGACCATGAGTAGCTGAAGCCTCCGTTTGTCTCGTACCATGTCGAACCGTCGGTTATCTGTCTGACCTTTTTGGTCTTCACGTCGGCCACCATGAGCTTGATGCGGTCTTCGATGAAGGCTACCTCCTTGCCGTCGGGCGAGAACTGCGGATAAGTCATTTCAGCATCGAGCGAAGGCAGGAATTCTTCTTCTTTTATGAGCGTTGCATTAGGAAAATTCTGGTCTTCTTCGCGTACAATCTTTGCTGTGAACAGTTTCTTCTGACCGTCGCGTTCGCTTGCGTATATCAATGTTCTGTTGTCCGCACCGAATGACAGCCCTTCTTCAGCCTCAGGTGTGTTGGTAATCTGTTTGGTCGTGCCGTATTCCACTGACGTCACGAATACGTCTCCGCGAACGATAAAGGCCACCTGCTTGCCGTCGGGCGATGCCGTGGCTTCGCTTGCGCCTCTGGCGTATGCAAGTGTTTCCGGTATCGACTCTTCGTCAATCGTCACGTCTATGTCAACCTTCTTGGGCTGTCCGCCGTTCATGGTGTATATCTCTCCGTCGTAGGTGAAGCAGAGCTGTCCGTCGTTGCTCATGGACAGGAAGCGCACCGGGTGGGTCTTGAAGTCTGTTATGGCTTTGACGGTTTCTGGTGCCGACAGCGGGAAGGTGTAGACGTTGAACGAGCCTCCGTTGCGTTCGCTCAGGAAGTAGACCTGCTTGCCGTCCGGCGAGAATACCGGATTGCGGTCTTCGCCGGCACGTGCCGTGAGGTTTGTGTGTTTGCCTGTTGCCGTGTCGTACATCCAGATGTCGCGTGTGATGGATGAAGTATGGTGCTTGCGCCATTCATCCTCGAAACCCTTGCGGTCCTGATATAGAAAGGCTGAACCGGTAGGGGAGTAGCTTACCATCTCGGCCGGTGTGCTCAGAATCTGTTCGGTTCTGCCACCTATTGCCGGAACCTTGTAGAGCTCTGTCATGGCCGATGTAGGGAACATTGCGCTCGTATAAGCATCTTGTATGCTTGCAGAGAACGCAACGAACTTGCCGTCGGGAGTGAATGCCGATGGTGTCTCTGAGGCAGAGTTGAAGGTAAGGCGTTTTGCCGCACCGCCTTCGGCAGACATGATGAATATGTCGAAGTTGCCGTAGCGGTCGCTGGCAAATGCAATCTGGCTCCCGTCGGGCGACCATACAGGCGATGATTCGTAGGAATCTTGACTTGTCAATCTAACCGCTTCTCCTCCGGAACTGCTCACTTTGTATATATCGCCTTTGTAGCAGAAGAGTATGCTCTTGCCGTCAGGGGATATGCTTACATCGCGCATCCATAGCGGTTTGACGGCCGTGGCTGTTACCGCACTGGTTCCGATGATGAGTGTGATAAATAATTTTTTCATAATGTGGATTTTAAAAGTTGTCGCAAAGGTAACGATTATGCTTCAGATTTTGAAGCTGTTGCTGTAATGTCATGCTTATTTTGACATGTATGATTGATGCTGATGTCAGCTGTGTATGCCGTTGCAAATAAAAAGGAAGTGCACTGCCTCTTGATTTTAGGCAATGCACTTCCTTCACATGTCGGACAGCATTGTTGTGCCGTCAGTTTATTTGTTCTTTGACTTTTTCTTACCTTTCTTGTCGTTCATCACAATCTTATTGTTGATTTTTTGAGCCGTGTCGTCCTTGAGCGTTCCTACAAGGTCGAAATCAAGCTGTTTCTTGTAGAGGTTGGCTTTTACTACTTTAATTCTTATAGGGTCGCCGAGAGAGAATTTCTTATGTGTCTTGCGTCCTACGAGGCAGTAGTTGCGGTCGTCGAAGTCGAACACCTCATCGCCGAGATTGCGTACTGCTATGAGGCCCTCACACTTGTTCTCGTTGATTTCAGCATAGACACCGAATTCTGTAACTCCGGATATCGTAGCATCAAACTCTTCACCGATTTTGTCCGACAGAAATTCTACCTGCTTGTACTTGACGCTTGCGCGTTCTGCGCTCGATGCCAGAAGTTCCATGTCGGAACTGTGCTGGCACAGTTCTTCGTATTTCTGCTGACTTGCACTCTTGCCTCCTTCAGCATAACGTGTGAGCAGACGGTGTACCATTAGGTCTGGATAACGTCTGATAGGGGAGGTGAAGTGTGTGTAGTAGTCGAACGCCAGACCGTAGTGGCCTATGTTGAATGTGCTGTAGCGTGCCTTCATCATGGCTCTCAGCGATACATTCTCCACAAGTTCCTGCATCTTCTGTCCTTTGACGTCGTTGAGCAGTTTGTTGAGGCTCTGTGCCACTTCTTTCTTCGAACCTACAGTCTTCAGGCGCAGGCCGAAGCGCGAAACGAACGAACCAAGGTTTTCGAGCTTGCTTGGATCTGGTGCGTCATGTATTCGGTATGGAAGCACTTTGGCTTTCCTGCCGGGACGAACCTTTCCGACGCTTTCGGCAACAGTTCTGTTTGCCAGAAGCATGAATTCCTCAACGAGCTTGTTGGCATCCTTGGCCTGTTTGAAGTATACGCTGAGCGGTTTGCCCTTGTCGTCTATTTCGAAACGGACTTCCACTCTGTCAAAGCCTATGGCGCCGTTCTTGAAACGCAGTTCGCGCAGGCGGTGGGCCATACGGTTGAGCATGATGAGTTCGTTGCAGTATTCTCCCTGACGTTTGTTTTCTGCTACTGGTACATGGCCTGGTATGTCATCGGCTTCACCGTTCTGTTCCAGTATTGCCTGAACCTCTTCATAAGTGAATCGTCTGTTGCTCTTTATGACAGTGTGGGCTATGTGATATTTCTTGACTGTAGCGTTCTCGTCCATCTCGAATATGACGGAGTAAGTCAGTTTTTCTTCGTCTGGACGGAGCGAGCACACGAAGTTGCAAAGTCTTTCGGGAAGCATCGGAATAGTGCGGTCGACGAGATATATTGATGTAGCCCTCTTCACAGCTTCCTTGTCTATTATGGAGTTCTCGGTTACGTAGTGCGATACGTCGGCAATGTGTACACCTACTTCCCACAGTCCGTCGCCTATCTTGCGGATTGACAGTGCATCGTCGAAGTCTTTGGCATCTCTTGGGTCGATGGTGAATGTTGTGACATCTCTGAAGTCTTCACGCTTGGCAATCTCGTCAGCCGTTATCTCACCGCTTATCTTGTTGGCCTCGTCTTCAACTTCCTTAGGGTATGAGTACGGCAGACCGAATTCGGCGAGTATGGCGTGCATCTCTGTGTTGTTCTCTCCGCTTTTTCCGAGGATTTCCACGACTTCTCCAATCGGGTTCTTCGCTCTTTCCGGCCAGTCGGTGATTTTCACAATGGCTTTGTCGCCGTCGCGTCCGCCCTTGAGTTTGTCGTTCGGGATGAGCACATCCTGTGCAAGACTGCCGTCGGGAGTTGTCAGCATGGCAACCTTTTTGGTGATTTGCAGTGTTCCGATGATTGGCTTCTCGTTGCGCTTGATGATTTCGGTCACTTGTCCACGCAGTTTGCAGCTTCCTTTCTTTTTGGCCAGCAGGCTCACGCGTACAATGTCGCCGTTGAGAGCATGTAGCGAGTCTTCATCGTAAATTCTCACCTGTTGGCCGTCTTTTGTTGTCACGTAGTTCTTTCCGCTGTGCTTGTGAATGAATTCACCGTCGACGGTTTTAGGCTGCGACTTGAGGAAGAATTCTCCGTCTTCGTTGCGTGTGATGAAATTTGTGTCGAGCAGTTTGTTGAGAATGTCTACTGCCAGCATCTTCAGCGGATGCGAGTTCAGTTTGAGACTGCGGAAGAATTGCTTGAGAGTGTAATTCTTTCCGGGATTCTTGGTGAGATGATTGACAATCTGCGAAGTCAGACTTTTTTTGTCTATCCTTGGTTTTGATGTCTCTTTGCGTGATTTTGACATAATGTTTGCTTTTTGTTTGGTAGATTTTGTCATAGATTCTGAATCTTGTTTTATGGCAGAATCTATTTATGATGGCATTGTTTTTTATAAGAATGCGGTTCGCCATCAACGTCCTTTGCAGTAGTGACAGGCTTGTTCCGCTAAGAAATATTTTTATATCGGGAATGAAAATAGCAATAAAAATTGAGAGCATAGTCTTTTGTGCGTTTTTTTTTGAGTTCAGAGTGCTTTTTCATAGCTGAAACAGCTGTTGTCGTTGTTATTGTTAACTGTATATGCCTTTATACAGTAGTATAAGAGTTGTCCGTGCTAACAATGTTGTAACAACGGCCTTAATAATGTAATCTGCTGTTGTTAGAAAGCTTCAGGCATTTATGGCTTACAGATAAACTAAATGCTTAATGTGCGTGTTTCCTTATATAAAGTTATCGTTGAATTATAAAAAATACTATATTTGCCAGTCTGTCTGATTATGACAGATTCTTATGTGTTTACATATACTATTGTATTATAAAAAGTAGGATGGATATGAATAGTGTTGTTGCAGATTCGAGAGAGAAGAAGATTTATCGTGTGACAATTATCGGAGCGATAGTCAATCTTTTTCTCATTATATTCAAGTTTATTGCCGGTTTCGTAGGCAACAGTGGTGCTATGATTGCGGATGCCGTACATTCGTTTTCTGATTTCATAACAGATATAATAGTTATCGTTTTTGTCAAGATTTCCAGCAAACCTAAGGATGAAGACCATAACTACGGTCACGGAAAATATGAAACCTTGGCCACAGCAGTTGTCGGTATATGCCTTATAGCCGCAGGTATACTTATATTCGTAAACGGCGTTAGTACAATTATGGATATAATTTCAGGTGAGCAGGTTGTCAAACCGAGCGGTTTGGCGCTTCTGGCCGCATTGCTTTCTATAGCTTGCAAGGAAATCGTTTACCAGTATACTTACAGAGTGGGCAAGGCGCTCAACTCGCAGGCTGTCATAGCCAACGCATGGCATCACCGCAGCGATGCTCTTTCTTCAATCGGTACGGCTCTCGGTATTGGAGGTGCTATACTGTTAGGCGGAAAATGGACTGTACTTGACCCTATCGCGGCCATTGTTGTCAGCTTCTTCATCGTCAAGGTTGCTGTCAAGCTTCTTCGTCCTTGCATCAATGAGCTTACTGAAGAGGCGCTACCGAAGGATGTTGATGAGGAAATCGTGCGTATCGTCGAGGAAGAAGATGGAGTTAGCCATCCTCATCATATCATGACCCGAAGGATTGGAAACAACATTGCTGTTGAGATGCACGTGAGAGTTGACGGCAACATGCCGCTCTATCTGGCTCATCAGAAAGTATCCAACATTGAAGAAAGGTTGAAGGAACGCTTCGGACGCGATTCTCATTTCGGCATACATATAGAACCTCTCAAGAATACTGATAATGACGAGGATTGATTTTTAGTTAACATGTAAATCTGTATATTCTATTGGAAACAAAAGGACTGAAAGTGCTTGTCACAGGAGCCAGCGGATTTATCGGAAGCTTCTTGTGCGAAGAGGGATTGCGTCGCGGATGTTGCGTATGGGCTGGAATGCGTCGTCACAGCAGCAGGCGTTATCTGCAGAGCGAGTGGTTGCAGTTTGTCGAACTTGACATGACGGACAAGTCTGTGCTTAAAGCCCAATTGTCTGATTTCAAGAAGAAATATGGTGCATGGGACGTTGTCATTCATGCTGCAGGTGCAACAAAATGTCTCAAGCGCGAAGATTTCGACCTCAATAATTTTGTCTGTACGCGCAACCTTGCAGATACTCTCATTGAGCTCGATATGACTCCAAAGCAGTTCATCTTTGTCAGCAGTCTTTCTGTCCTTGGACCTGTACGCGAGAAAGAGTGTGCACCGCATGAGGCGCGCACATTTTTTGACGACAGCATGTGCTCTCCGCATTTCAGAGATACATATACCGTAGAACGCTCGGTTTATGAACCGATTACGGCCGATGATGTCCCAGTGCCGAATACGGCCTACGGACTCAGCAAACTGCATGCCGAGGAGTATCTGCGTTCGCTTGACGACTTTCCTCTCGTTGTCTTTCGTCCTACAGGCGTATACGGCCCTCGTGAGAAAGATTATTTCCTTATGGTGAAATCAATAAAGAGTCGTGTGGACTTTTCAGTAGGCTTCAAGCCTCAGGAAATTACGTTCGTTTATGTTCGCGACCTTGTCGGTGCAATATGGTGCGCGGTGGAAAAGGGCGTGTCCGGACGTACATATCTCGTCAGTGACGGATATGTATACAACAGCCGTGCTTTCAGCGACTTGATACAGAAAAATCTTCATATTGCCGGAGTACTCCATGTGAAAGCTCCTCTTTGGCTTCTGCGTGCCGTGTCGGCAGTATCAGAGGCTGTTTCCGGCATCACAGGCAAGGCCGGTACACTTAACGGTGATAAATACAATATTCTTAAGCAACGCAACTGGCAGTGCGACATCTCGCCGATGGTCGATGAGTTGGGATATACTCCGCAGTGGAATCTTGAGCGCGGAGTTGAAGAAACTATTAATTGGTATAGAAAAGAAAGATGGATTTGAGTTTTTTGATAGAGAGAAAGAAGGAAAGCGGTCTGCTGAGTGTTGAACTGCTTACTGTTGTATACATGCTTATTACTACGGTGATGATTGCCTTTCATTACGGTAGTCTTCCTTCTCCAGATACAATGTTGGGAAACAGACTTATGATGCTTTGCATAATGATTGCAACTAATGTCGTGTACCGAATTTATCCTTGTCGTTTGTCGGTGTTGTTGCGTGTGGTTCCGATAATCTTGGGTCTTATAATATGGTATCCCGAGACTTATGATTTCAGCTCTATTTACGTCAACAAGGACCACTACTTTGCTTTTGCCGACCATTGGCTGTTCGGATGTCAGCCTTCACTGGAGTTCTCGAAAGTCTTTTCGGGCACTTTCTGGAGCGAAGCCTTCTGTCTTGGCTATTATGCATATTATTACATGATGGCTCTCATGGTTTTCTTCTATCTCCTTTTCAGATACGACCAGTTTGAACGTGCCACGTTTGTATTCTTGAGCGTGTTTTTCGTTTACTATCTTATATTTGATTTCCTGCCTGTTGCAGGTCCGCAGTATTATTTCAAGGCCATAGGCATCGATAATGCTCTTGCAGGCAATTTCCCCGATTTGGACTATTATTTCCGTACGCATCTAGAAGCTTTGCGTCTGCCTTCTCACGGCATATTCAGTGACCTTGTTGCTGGTGCTCAGGAGGTAGGTGAGCGTCCTACAGCAGCTTTCCCGAGCAGTCATGTCGGTATGAGTACTGTCACGATGATTCTCATCTGGAAGACTCGCAACCGCTGGTTGTTCTGGTGTCTCATGCCGTTCTTCATTCTGCTCTGCTGTGCAACGGTATATATAAAGGCCCACTATCTTGTTGATTCGATAGCAGGCCTTATAACAGCTTTTATTTTCTATTACCTTGCAGATTGGTGCTACACCCGTTTCAGCAAATCAATGCCTCTACTTCATCGAGTACGCTGAACAGCTCTTCTACCGTGTCGGCTCTGAGCATCTTTATTCGTGTCTGTCTGAAGTCGGGAATCCCTTTGAACAGCGGTGACGATGCCAGATGCCTTCTCACGTGGATTATGCCTCCCAGTTCTCCTTTTGGTGCCAGTTCCACGCTCTTGAGAATCTCTCTTCTAAGTACGTCCAGTTTCCATTTCGTTGTCAGACCGCAGTCTTCTTCGCCTGTGTCCAGATAGTGGCGTATCTCCTTGAAAATCCAAGGGCGTCCGAATGTGGCTCTTCCCACCATCACTGCATCTACACCGTAAAGGTCAAAACATTCCTTTGCGCGCTGAGGAGTGGTCACGTCGCCATTGCCGATGATAGGAATCTTTATCCGCGGATTGTTCTTCACTTCGCCTATGAGTGTCCAGTCGGCTTCGCCTGTATACATCTGGCTTCTCGTGCGTCCGTGTATGGTCAGTGCCTCTATGCCGCAGTCCTGGAGCTGTTCTGCAAGTGTAGTTATTATTTTGTTTTCCTCGTTCCAGCCGAGTCTTGTCTTTACCGTCACCGGCAGTTTCACAGCATCGACCACAGCGCGTGTAATCTCCAGCATCAGCGGAATATTCTGCAGCATGCCTGCACCTGCGCCTTTTCCTGCAACTTTCTTTACCGGGCATCCGAAGTTTATGTCGAGTACGTCCGGTTTTGCTTCAGCTTCGACAATGCGTGCCGCCTCGACCATCGATGCCACATCTCTTCCGTATATCTGTACGGCCACGGGTCTTTCTTCGTCGCAGATTGAAATCTTCTGCAGCGAGCGGTTGACGGAACGTATCAGAGCGTCTGCGCTGACAAATTCAGAATAGGTCATCGAAGCGCCGAATTCCTTGCAGAGCATGCGGAATGCCTGGTCGGTGACGTCTTCCATCGGGGCCAGCAGTACGGGGCGTTCGCCCAAGTCCAAGTCTCTTATCTTCATGTGCAGTTCTTTTTTTAGTAGTCCTTTATTGCCGGTATGTAGTTCCTACATCTTTTATTTTTCCCAGACATAAGGTCGTGTGCAAAGATACAATAATTTTATTATTCATTCCAAAGGCCTTGTTTCGGAGCGTCTTATGATTATAAAGCAGCAGCATCCGCATATATGCTTTATCTGCTATATACGCGGATGCTGTTTCCGTTAAGCTCAAATGTCTATATGTCCATTTCTTTGAGCATCATTGCACCAGTGCCACTTTGCCTACTGTCGCCACATCGTCAGCTTCTATCGACAGAGCCTTTGTAGCCTCTCCTGTTTCAGGATTAATCTTATAGAATGTAGGTTTTGCGTTGCTTTCAGTTGTCAGTATTGGTATGTAGAAGTACCTTCCTTCCAGATACGGAGAGTCGCCGATTGATGATATAACCGATATGTCAGGCAGACCGTTTATCTTTATCAGTTTCTTTTCGGAAGCTTTGAATATCACAAGCTCGTTCTTTGGTGCATTTGTGCCGAGAGATGCCACGTCTTCAATGCTGCATCCGTAGTTGTTGAGCAGGAAGTAATCGCCTCCGACGTGCCAGCATCTGAAGAGCGGGTGTCCGCTTGCACCCTCCAGTGCCGATGCATCTTCAAGATTACAGTAGTAGTTGTCGAAGTCTGTTGCACCTTTAGGTATTCTCACTACGCCCGACGGCAAAGTGCCCTGCGCCTTTTTCAGATCGGTAGTAGATGTCTGCGTTCTTCCGTATCCTCCAGAGAACACATACAGATTGCCGTCGTCGTCGTTCCATATTGTCTGGTAATACTGCGAGCGCATTCTTCCGCATGCAAATCCAATCTTGCCTGTTTTTGCTATTACCGGCTTTTCTCCTTCAAAACGGCTTCCGCTGTAAATGGCTACGAATGCCGAATCAGGAATCTGCGTACTTGGAATAGAGCCTGCAGTATATGCGCTCGAGGCTGTGCCTCCGTCCGTCTTTGCTACATATTCCTGGTCCTTGATGCATTCCGGCCATGTATTAACTCCGTAGTTGCTCATACCCATCGGTATTATGGATGTATACAGTTTGCCGTTTGCTTCTACAATGCCTGCCATCGTAACATTTTCGCCGTTTCCGAGATAATTTTCAGCCTGTATATTCTCCTGGTTGGAAGAGTTTGTACCTGTTTTGGAATTCAGATAGTTTATCAGGAATCCCTGAGCCTTGTTTCCCATGTTGTCCTCAACGTCCGTGTCGCCTGTAGATATGGTTATCACGTTGTCGCCCCACGTGCCGTATGTGGTGATGCGGTTGAAAGTGTAAGCATATTTCTTGGTAGGTGCGTTCTTGCTGTTCAGGTAGTAGCATCCGCCTGTGCCCGCACCGCCTTTATTGTATGTAAGTCCGAAGAAATAATTCTGGTCGTAGAACACCCAGTAAGTAACTTCGTCCCTGAATTCTGCTCCAGACTTTGTCGTGATGGTTGAATCTACGTCCAGTTTGTCTGTTACGATAAGGTAAGTGGTCCCGCCGGCAGTGACAGGTATCACATAGTTGCCCTTGAAATCGTTGTGGTCTTTGAACGATGGGCCGTTATCGTCGTCAGAACATGATGTCAGGCCGATTGTCGAGGCCGTCATGGCCATAAGACCGAATGCGATGTCTTTTTTTCTCATAATCTGTAGTTTTTATTTTGTTCTTTTATCCTCCGAAGTATACTCTGAATTTGCCGTAGAAAGCTCTTCCGGCCTTCTGCAGGCTGAAGTTGTCGTAAAGTTTCTCGTCAGTGATGTTCCTACATTCCAGCGAGATGTTGTATCTGCCGTTCTTCATGCTGTAGGCCACTGTCAGGTTGTGTGAGAATTGTTCCGGTACGTACAGTTTGTAGTTGGCATTTCCGTTGCCCTCCCAGTAGAGCGGAAACTCGTGCTGGTAGTAGCTGTCCCATGTCACCGTGAGCACATTGCCTTTGTTGAAAAGGTCGTGCCAGTAGAAGTTTATGTCGAAGTTGGCATAAGTGTATGGCTGATTAGGTATTCTCTGTCCGTAGGTGGTTGAGTTCTGTCCTGTTCCTTCGGCACGTTTGCGCTCCTTGTCCCTTGCGTTGAGATTGGTGAATGTTCCGCCTGCATCAAGCCATTTGCTGTAGCTGTATCTCAGTGACACGTTGAATCCCTGTGTGACCACTCTTCCGTGGTTCTCGTAGTAGCCGTAGCTGCTTCCGCCTACGGTCGACAGTCCGCGTCTGATGTAATCCTTCGTATTGCGGTAAATCAGGCTTCCCTCGGCGTAGAGTCCGTGTTTGCCGAACTGGCGCGAATAGCTCAGGTTCAGATTGAAGTTGTCGCTCTTCTCCGGACGTAGGGCTGATGAACCAGCCTCGAGGTCGCCGTCGCCGAACAGCTCGTCCGTACTCGGCAGTCTCAGTGCCTTTTCGTACGACAGTTTGGCCTGCAGGCCTTTTATGAAGTGGTACGTACCTGCCGCACCGTAACCGCCGGCATTGATGTTCTGTGTACAGATTGTGTCGCTTCCCACGTTGTTGTCGCTTAGGAGTACCGGTCCTCTGCTGCGGGAGTGATAATATTTACCGAATGCCGTAACGTTCCATTTCTCCGACGGCATGAATCTGTATGACAGTCCGCTTATATTCTTGTCAGTAGTGCTCGGCACGTAGTAGTTCTCCACTCTGTTGTTAGCCTTGATGAGGCTTCTGCTTGTTCTTTCAAACGAACTGTACACATTGTTGAACGTAAACATGTGCTTATGTCCTATTCTGTACGAAGCAGTGAATGTTGCGTTCCAGTTCGTATTCTTCTGTTCGCTGTATTGGTTGGCCTGCTCTCCAGCAGTCTTTTGCGGTATGCGGTCGCCCATCCAGTTGTATTTGTATCTTGCTGTATCCACGTTGGTCGTCAGGTTGTAGTTATAGTTCAGGGCAAGACTTACGTCAAGTCCTTTCGTGAAAAGGTCCTTTTTGCTGTATTCAAGCGACGGCACCAGCGAGTGTCCGTGTCTGTGCTTCTCGCCGAACACAATGTCCTGATACACGCCGTTCTGTATCTCCTTGTAGAAGTGGGAGTAGGAGAATCCTATGAGCAACCTGTCCGCCCACGGTTTTCCCGTGAATCCAATCTTTGCGATGGCCGCCTCGTTGTGGAACGTGTCGTTAAATCTTTTCACGTGATATATCTTGCCCTCGTTTGGCAGAATCGTATTGTTAGAGTGGTCGAATATTTCCGAATTCTCGTCTATGTAGTAGTCATTGTCCGAGTAGTTCTGGTAGGCATTGATTTCGTACGTCAGTCCGTTGTTGAAACGCTGTCCGAAGTTCACGTACGACTTGTGCGTGTTGAATGAGCCGTAGGAGTATGAAGCGTCTGCAAACCATTTTCTCTGTTTCTTGCCTGTAACGATGTTGATAACTCCGCCAAGTGCGTCAGTACCGAATCCGACAGGTACCACGCCTTTGTACACTTCAATTCTCTCTGCAAAGTTCACCGGCATATTGTTCAGGTCGAACGATGTCCCTGCGCCCTCCTGCGGAATGCCGTCAATGAATATCTTTACGTGTTTGCCTGTAAATCCGTCAAGACTTATCTGCATGTCCGAACCTACGCCTCCCGACTCTCTGACCCTCATTCCAGGCAGTTTCTGTAGGGCATCGCTCAGATTCTTAGTCGTGTTCTGAAGCTCTTTCGTGTCTATCGCTATCACATTGTATGCCGAGCGTTTCACTCTTGCGAGTCCTGTCGATGCAACAGTCAGTTCATCCAGATTCATAACCGACGGTTTCAGAATCACCACTTCCTTCTGCTTCTCGCCTTTCTTTATCTGTACAGTCTTTTCCTTTGTTTCAAACCCTATGGCAGATACCGTAAGTGTATACGTGCCTTCAGGAGCGTCGAAATGATAATGCCCCTCCATGTCTGCCGCACATCCGTATCCTGTCCCTTTCAGTTGTACCGTTGCAAACTCCACGGCCTTCTTGTCTGTCGAAAGAATCTTGCCGAATAAGTGTCCATCACCGCTTGCGTAAGCCATCTGTGTGCATATCATCATAATGACTGTCAGCAGATTCAGTTTAACAAGTCTTGTTCCCAATTCCATACTTTTTAAGTGTGAATAACATCTTTGTGTTGCGTTCTCATGCACGTTGCAGTGCTTTATTTTTTGCGATGCAAAGTTACATTGACCTGTTTCTCACGACAATACCTAAAAATATGTATTCTTTTTGCTCTTCCAAGATGTCGCAAGTAATGGTTTTTCGGTATTGTGGATATCATTCCAGAAAAAATGCAATAAAATAAATAATTTCCACTGGAAAATTTGCATGAAAGAAATAAAAGCTCTATAATTGCACTCGCAATTCCGATAGAACATATTTCCATTGGAAAAAGAATAAATATAAACTTATATATACTTGAATAATATGAAGCATGTAGTTGTTGGTGGAGTAGCAGGAGGAGCTACGGCGGCCGCACGAATCAGACGTGCCGACGAGAAGGCCGAGATAATAATCTTTGAGCGTGGGCATTACATTTCCTACGCCAATTGCGGACTTCCTTATTATATAGGAGGTACAATTTCCGACCGCGAACGCCTTTTCGTTCATACTCCGGAAACATTCTCACGTCAGTTCAATATCGACGTGCGTGTTGACAGCGAAGTCCTCTCCATCGATACGGCAGGACACAGCGTAGAGGTGCGCGGTGCCGACGGAAAAGTCTATCGTGAGACCTACGACCGTCTTCTTCTTTCTCCCGGAGCATCGCCGGTGCGCCCGCCTCTCGAAGGCATAGACCTCGATGGAGTGTTCACCCTCCGCAACGTCAACGATACCGACAAGATTAAGGACTATATCGGCAGTCACAGCGTCAAGCGTGCCGTTGTTGTAGGTGGCGGTTTCATAGGTCTTGAGATGGCGGAGAATCTGCACCACGCCGGAGCCTCAGTTTCCGTTGTAGAGATGGGCAATCAGGTTATGGCACCGGTTGATTTCTCCACAGCAGCGCTTGTCCACCAGCATCTGCTTCAGAAAGGTGTTGCCCTTTATCTGGAACATGCAGTCGAGAAATTCGTGCGCACAGCCTCAGGTATTGAAGTACATTTCAAGGACGGAGGTTCAATCAGTGCCGACATCGTCATTCTTTCCATCGGCGTGCGCCCTGAGACATCCTTGGCCGTTGCTGCAGGTCTGCGCATAGGTGAGGCGAGAGGAATCTGGGTAGACGAATACCTTCAGACATCGGCCGAGGACGTCTATGCCGTAGGCGATGCCATAGAATTTCCTCACCCTATCACCGGCAAGCCATGGCTCAACTATCTGGCAGGTCCAGCCAACCGTCAGGGACGCATCGTAGCCGACAACATGGTTTTCGGTAACAAGACCAAGTATGAAGGTTCAATCGGAACGTCCATCGCCAAGGTGTTCGACATGACGGTAGCTTCAGCCGGACTGCCTGCAAAGCGACTCAAGCAGATGGGCATCAACTATGCAAGTTCTGTGACACATCCGTCTTCCCACGCAGGCTATTATCCTGACGCCTTTCCGCTTACCATCAAGTTGACGTTCGACCCCGTTTCTGGTCGTCTCTACGGAGCGCAGTGTGTAGGATTTGACGGTGTAGACAAGCGCATCGACCAGTTGGCGCTGTTCATCAAGAATGGTGCGACTGTAGCCGACCTGACGCGCCTTGAACATGCCTATGCACCACCATATTCTTCGGCCAAGGACCCAGTTGCCATAGCCGGATATGTCGCTTCCAACATTGTCAGCGGAGCAATGAAGATTGTCACATGGCGCGATGTCGTTTCAGCCGACAAGTCGAAGGTCATGCTCATCGACGTACGTACTCCCGACGAGTTTGCATTCGGCACAATCGAGGGCGCTGTCAACATCCCTCTCCAGCAGTTGCGCGAGCGCCTGTCCGAAGTTCCGTCCGACCGTACTGTATATGTATTCTGTGCCGTCGGTCTGCGCGGTTATCTTGCACAGCGCATTCTGTTTGCCAACGGTTTCACCGATGTTTGGAACCTTTCAGGAGGCTACCGCACATATTCAGCCGCTGTTGCACCGGTTTGTCCGCCGTCCGAGTCATGCAGCTGTACTCCTAAGACTGCGCAATCTGCATGCGCGGCACCGTCTTCACCATCGGTTGCCGTTGAGACCGTTAAGATTGATGCCTGCGGACTTCAGTGTCCCGGACCTGTCATGAAGGTCCGTCAGGCTGTCGACAAGATTTGCGACGGTCAGCGTGTAGAGGTCATTGCCACAGACCCTGGTTTCTCGCGCGATGCAGAGGCATGGTGCAAGTCGACAGGCAACAGGCTGATTTCCATCACCGACGACCACGGACGTTTCAAGGTGCTTATTGAAAAAGGTACCGGCAATGAATGCCGTTCTGTTGAGAAGAACGGAGGTGGACACGGAAAGACATTCATTATGTTCAGCGACGACCTCGATAAGGCACTGGCCACATTCGTGCTTGCCAACGGTGCGGCCGCCACTGGACAGAAAGTCACAGTGTTCTTCACCTTCTGGGGACTCAATGTCATAAAGAAAAAAGTTAAGCCGGCAGTAAAGAAGGACTTCTTCGGACGCATGTTCGACATGATGCTTCCGTCAAGCTCGCTCAAGCTGCGCCTGTCCAAATTCAGCATGTTCGGGCTCGGAGGCCTGATGATGCGGCACATAATGGACCGCAAGGGCATCGATTCGCTTGAAAACCTGCGTCGCCAGGCTCTCAACAACGGTGTTGAATTCATAGCCTGCCAGATGTCTATGGATGTCATGGGCATCAGTCGTGAAGAACTGCTCGACGAGGTTGAAGTAGGTGGAGTAGCTTCCTACATGGAACGTGCAGAGAATTCCGATGTCAATCTTTTCATCTGACGTTCAGCAATACTATAAATTAGATTTTGAATTAACCACATAAAAAGAATTAAAGGAGATTTTGAGTTATGAAAGCAATGGAATTGACTAAAGACGATTTTTTGAAGAAAGTTGCAGACTTCGAGTCTGAGCCGGGCAATTGGATATTCAAGGGCGAAAGACCTGTACTTGTGGACTTCTATGCAACATGGTGCGGACCGTGCAAGATGCTTTCTCCTATCATCGAGGAACTTGCCGACGAGTATGCCGGACGTGTAGATTTCTACAAGGTCAATACAGAAGCAGCTGAAGATTTGTCGGCCGCATTCAATATCCGTTCCATCCCGTCGCTCCTCTTCGTGCCGAAAGAAGGAAAGCCTCAGATGGCCGTAGGTGCGCTTCCTAAGTCTGAACTTAAGAAAGCTATTGATTCAGTACTTCTCGGACTTTGATTCCGTGTAGATTAAGTTATATGTGTTCAGGTCCTGGCTCATAGCGGTGCAGGACCTGAACATTCTTTGTTGCAAGTTTTAAAACTGATAAGTGTTATTTATGGAGAAATTATGCAGGATACGTGACATACAGCGTGCGGTAAATCATTTTGAACTGGAATTTGAAGCCAAATACGGCATCTGCCTCAATGAAGGAATGGTGCTTTGCAGTCTCTCTGGTGCAGAAAGTCTTACGTCGGGAGAACTCAGTTCGCTTTTGGGACTGACATGCTCAAATATGTCGAAAGTCATCTCGTCTGTCGAGCGCAAAGGATTCGTTAAGCGTCTTCTTGGCACAAAGGACAAGCGTCAGATGTATTTTTCGCTTACTCCTGAGGGTAGGGAGCTGATAGGAAGCATCCATTGTTCTGAGATGGAAGTGCCGGACATCATTCGTCCGCTCATCGATTAGGCCATTGACAGGTTCCATTCCTGTCATTGAAGCGCCGTTCCGAGAGTAGCTACAGACAGTTTCACGTTGCCCGCCTTAATCAGTTCATTTCCGAGAGATACTATTGTCGACCCCGTTGTCACAACGTCGTCGACGATGAGCACATGTTTGCCTGTTATCAGTTCAGGTTTTGTCAGACGGAAAATGTTTTCCACATTCTTCCATCTTTCCGAGTGCTTCATTTGTGTCTGGGTTTTGTTGTCGACAACTCTTCTGACTGCATTGTCTATTATCCCTATGCCGGTTATGCGCCTTATGCCTTTGGCAATCCATTCGCTCTGGTTGTATCCTCTCGACATCTTCTTGCGTCTTGACAGCGGTACGGGTACTATGCAGTCTATGCCTTCGAAAAATCCTGAATCCTTTATTTCGTCGGCCATGACCTCTGCCAGATATTCACCTATATACGGATTGTCGAAATATTTCAGTCTGTGCACGGCTGTCCGCGTCTTCTCACCTCTGTAGAACATCAGTGCCGTGGCTCTTTCTATCGGCATGAGTCCCCAGAACAGCATCTCTACTGGATTGCCTTTCTTCAAGTGATAGCCTGTGCGCGGAAGGCCGCGGAGACACACGGTGCATACTTGTTTTTCATGGCCGTACAACCTGTTGCCGCACATTCCGCAGCTTCGCGGAAACATAAGGTCACTTATGCTTCCTGCAATCTGAAATAAGGCGTTTTTCAATTCGTATTTGTTCATAGTCAATAGATTTGCTGTTCGTCGTTTGGCGTCCTATGTCAGTCTTCCCAAACATCCTCGCAGTCAAGGCATCGTGCTATCACTGCAGGTTCAAATCCGCGTCCGGCGGCAAACCTCATCAGTTTCATCTTTACCTCGTATGGCGTTTTTCCCTTGACCGTCTTTTTCTTGCTTTCTATAAGTTGTTTGAGCATTGATGCATATTCTTCTTCGTCAATCTCTTCCAGTGCATCCCTGCATACGTCCTTGTCTATGCCTTTCATGCCGAGTTCCAAGACAATGCGTTTTCGTCCCCAGTGGTTATATCTGAACTTGTCGCGTACGAAAGCTCTGGCATATCTCTGCTCGTCAATGAATTTTTCGGCCTTGAGTCTGTCCACAATCCTTTCTTCTGCACCTTCCGGAAGTTCCCATTTTTCCATCTTCTTCAGCATGTCGGACGTGCAGTATTCGGCCACCGCGCACAATGCCGACAGACGCGTATAGGCTTCGCTCTCACTAAGTTTTTTCTTTACGTTTCCTCCAGGTCTGCTTGCGTATGCCATAATTCTAAAGTTTTGCGTGTACCATGCGCGGATTGCCGAACATGTCGTTTCTGTATTCTGTTTCCGAATATCCCAGCGAGTGCATCAGTGCCGTCATCTCCTCAGGGAATCGTCTGTTTATCTCGAAGTATATGTTCCCGCCTTCTTTAAGCATGTTTTTCCCTGCTTCCGCTATGGCCCGGTAGAACAGAAGCGGGTCGTCGTCCGGCACGAACAGGGCAGAGTGGGGCTCATGTTCCAGCACATTCTTTTCCATATCCTTCTTCTCGTCTTCGCAAACGTATGGCGGATTGCTTACAATGATGTCGTATGTTTTTCCGTGCCTTGACATACTGTCTGAATCGAGTGCATCGGCCAGAAAGAAATCCACTTCGACGTTCAGCCGTTCGGCATTCTCTCTTGCCGTTTCCAGAGCTGCTTCGGATATGTCGCATGCAGAGATATGTGCTTCTGGGAATCTTCGGGCTAAGGCTATAGGTATGCATCCCGAACCGGTTCCTACATCGAGTATTGCCGGACACAAATTTCCCGAACGCCTTATGTCGTCGGCCATCCATTCCACAAGTTCCTCTGTCTCGGGACGTGGAATCAGCACTGCAGGCGACACGCTGAGGTCGAATCCGTCGAATTCTGCTGTGCCGAGCACATATTGAATGGGTTCCATTTCGGCCAGACGGTCCAGCATGTCTTCAAATTCCCTTAGGTCCTCGTCTGTCAGTTCCGGTCTTTTGCCTGTGAGAATATCAACCTTGCTGAGGCCATATTTCTTTTCCATCAGCAGGTAGGCTATGGCCGTTGCTTCGCCGGCATCGTATGCAGGAAGAAGCCGTTTCCGTATATGTTGTATGATTTGTTCCATTAGTCTGTTGTGGCTCTATGACGTATATTCTCCTCAAAGTTAAGATTAAAAATCGTTTTTATTCTTATGCCGGTCCTTAAAGTTCCATTCTGCTGTTTTTTCTGTGTCCGAACGCGTGTGGGCGCTCGCAATGAAATTTCCGAGGGCTCGCAAATATGCTTCCGAGGGCTCGCGACATGTTTTTTGAGCCCTCGCGGTTTCGTTCGTGAGCGCTCGTGATGTCCGTTTTTGTTTGTCTCTTGTTGGTTTATGGTGGATATTGATGGCTTTTTCTTGCCTGCAGTTGAATATCATAAGTGGAGCATACGGATTTTTTGTATGTTTATAGATATACTTTTGACTGTTGCAGGGTTGTAGATGTCTTAAGAATAATAAATAGTATATTTGCACTTGTAGATGACTGTAGGCTTGTGCAGTCTTGACTCAATATGGAATAATATTTTAAAGAAAAAGGTAAAAAGATTATGGTTGAAAATATGAATAATGCCGTAAACGGCAATCAGATAATAATGCTTGGCACAGGAAATGCCATAGCCCTGAAATGTTACAACACTTGTTTTGTTCTGAAAACCGCTGAGACAAAGATGCTTGTCGATGCCGGTGGAGGAAACGGGGTGCTCATACAGCTGGAAAAGGCTGGGGTGGATTTGACTGAAATACATGATATGTTCATAACTCATGCTCACACCGACCACATATTGGGTGCTGTGTGGGTTGTCAGAATGGTTATAAACAGGATGAAGAGCAATGCCTACGACGGTATTTTCACGGTATATGGCCATGACAAGGTTTTGACTGTACTGGAATGGATATGCAATATGACATTGTCTAAGAAAGACCGTTCTTTTATCGGAAAAACAGTCTTGTTCCGCGAAGTGAAGGATGCAGAATCGTTTCGTGTCGGCAATATTGACATGCAGTGTTTTGACATCTTGTCGACAAAAGAAAAACAGTTCGGGTTCCATGCTGTTCTTCCTGGTGGCAAGATACTTGTCTGTCTCGGCGATGAACCTTATAACAGCAGTAACCGACGATATGCCGAGAATGCCGATTGGCTTTTATGCGAAGCGTTCTGCCTGTATCGCGACCGCGATATATTCAAACCTTATGAGAAACACCACAGCACAGCACTCGAAGCGGGTGCATTGGCCGAAGAACTGAAGGTCAAGAATCTGGTGCTCTATCATACGGAGGACAAGAATCTGGACATACGCAAGACTGCTTATGCTTCGGAGGCTGCGCAAAAATTCAGCGGACATATATTTGTCCCTGACGATTTAGATATCATAGATGTAATTTAAGCATTATGAATTAGCATGTAAAGACGGATTTTTTGTAAATAATATCGCATATTTTGGCATTTTTCAAACATTCATAGCATGCTCTGACAGTATTTTTCTATATTTATAAGCATAAACCTTTGTTGGACTGAACGGGTGCGGCATACATCATTATAAAGAAACTTTTGCGAATGTTCTTTGTAATATATGTATGTGCTGCACATCTTTCACTCCTTGATTAATCTTATCTATGCTTATGAATAAAGTAATGCTGTCTGCTTTTATTGCATTGTTGCCTTTATTGCCGTCTTTTTGTCAGAACGACAGTACTCTTCTTCTCCGCTATCCTTCTATGATAGACGCGTTCAACCGTGCTTATCCCCAGGAGAAGGCATATCTTCATTTCGACAACACTGGCTACTTCATAGGCGAGACCGTGCGCTTCAAGGCCTATGTGGTCGACTGTTCCATCGACAGTCTCAGCCGTCTCAGCAGTGTCCTCTATGTCGAGCTTGTAAGTCCTGGCGGTGACGTGCTTGAAACACGCAAGATCCGTCTGGAGAACGGACTCGGCATCGGCGATATAAAGCTGGACAATGTCCTTACGAGCGGTTTCTACGAGATACGTGCGTACACCAGATGGATGGTGAACTGGGGGAGCGAGGCATGTTTCTCGAGAGTATTTCCGGTTTTCCGCCGTCCTGAGAAGGAAGGCGACTACTCTCGTAAGGTTATCGATGAGAAGAGCGGTGTGTGGCGCCTTCCAGATTATAGGGATACTCCTAAGGACCCCATCTTCTCCTCTCCTGTAAAGGTCGGCTTCTATCCCGAGGGCGGCCGTCTAATTGACGGTGTTGAGACTACAGTAGCAGTTGATATCACAGGCAAGGATTTCACCGACAGCATCCGTGGCAGTGTCCTCTCGTCCGACGACGACACTCTGACCTCATTTGTCTGCGGTCCCGACGGCCGCGGTCTTTTCCGTATCACTCCACCATGCGACGGCATGCGCCTCGTCCTCTCCGAAGGCAGGCGCAGGGGCTACGAGCTTCCCGCT
>ENA-UONW01000652-UONW01000652.1-human-gut-metagenome-genome-assembly--contig:-CS52-NODE-652-length-49513-cov-18.852178_pt1 | contig 49513 bp, 38 predicted proteins | sample MGYA00242463_ERZ724010 | MGnify/ENA metagenome assembly ERZ724010 | reverse complement strand
TGAAAGGTTCCCGCAACAAACGGACTAATAATGAAATCAAGCGGCGTTTACAATAGTTTTTCCTATCTTTGCACACATAACTATTTTGATTTTCCAGTCCATATGAAAAACCTTTTTCTTACCCTCGTATTGAGTTTGTTCTGTATGACAATGATCGGACAGGACAATACGTCTGCATTAATCCCAATGCCAAACAAAATCATTAACGGCAATGGAGCTGTATTCACTGTCAATGCCAGACATTCAGCCATCACTTTCGACAACAAAGAGCTAAAGTTTGCGGCTGAGAAACTTCAGGATATATTCAAAAGAAGAATGAGCGAAAATCTCAATATATCCCCGACAGGCAATGGCACCATCAGACTTATCATTGACAACAGTCTTGAGCACAAGGAACAATATTCACTGGAGATCAACAATAAAGGAATAACCATTAAAGGGGCTTCAAAAGGAGCAGTTCTTTATGGTGTTATCACTCTTGAACAGATTCTGATGGGAGATATATGCATGACTTCACAAAAGAAAATCCGTGAAATCTATATCTACGACAAACCCCGTTTCGAATACAGGGCTATGATGCTTGATCCTGCCCGCAATTATCTGCCAGTAGAAAGCATCAAATTCTTTATTGACAAAATGACACTATTCAAATACAATGTATTACAACTTCACCTTACAGACGATCAGGGATGGAGAATATATATTGAGAAGTATCCACAATTAGCCAGTAAAGACCACTATACCAAAGAAGAACTCAAAGAAATCATTAAATATGCAGAAATGCGCAATGTTACGGTTATTCCGGAAATTGATATTCCAGGACATACCTGTGCCATGCTTTCTGCCTTTCCTGAATTCAAGTGCGAACACAAGTCAGCCACTCCCATTGAATTAGGGAAAAGCGTAGATATGATGCTATGTGCCTCAGTCGGGAAAGTATATACAGTTATTGATGATATTATAAAGGAAACTTCGAAAATATTCCCTGCACCATATATACATCTCGGTGGAGACGAAGCTGCCATAAAATATAACTGGGCTGAATGTCCACGCTGCCAAAAACTGATGGCAGAACTAAAATACGAAGATCCTTCCCAACTTATGATACCATTCTTTAGTAAAGTTCTCAAAAGTGTAAAAGAGGCTGGGAAGAAAGCCATATTATGGTGTGAGCTTGACAATATATATATGCCGGCTAATGATTACCTCTTCCCCTATGATCCGGAAGTCACACTTGTAAGCTGGCGTGGGGGACTTACACCCAAGTGCCTGGAACTTACCCGAAAACATGGGAATCCGGTCATCATGGCTCCCGGTGAATATGCTTATCTTGACTATCCTCAATACACCGGAGATTTCCCGGAATTCAATAATTGGGGAATGCCGATAACCACACTGGAAACATGTTACCAGTTTGATCCCGGCTATGGAGAACCTCTTTCCGGTCAGAAGCACATAAAGGGGATTATGGCAACACTCTGGGGAGAAGCCATCAAAGACATCAACAGAGCAACTTATATGGCATATCCCAGAGGTCTGGCCCTCTCCGAAGCCGGCTGGACTGAAATGAAAAACCGTAACTGGGAGTCTTTCAAAAACAGAATGTATCCTAACCTGATGAACCTCATGAAGGAAGGAGTATCAATACGGGTACCCTTTGAGATCGAACAGAAGCTGGAAAATTACCGATAGTCAGATTTCCCGGACCGGCATTCCGATGCCGGACGGGTATCAAAGCAAACGGCGGCTGAAGTAACGGACCGGATAACGTACCGAAAGAAAACCTACAACCAGAACGGTAGCCAATACCAGCAATACATCGCTGGCCAGAACACGTACCGGATAGGCATCGACCACAAAACTGCCGGATGAGCCCAGAGAAAGCAGTCCGTAGGTCTGCTGGAGATAGCAGAGGCCGACTCCCAGTACCACGCCTGCAATGGCGCCCAGAAAAACGATCAGACAACCTTCATACAGGAAGATGCGTTCTATCTGACGGTTGTCTGCTCCCAGATGGCGCAGTGTCTCTACATTCTCACGCTTGTCGATGATCAGCATGATCAGCGAACCAATGACATTGAAACAGGCAATGATCAGAATAAAAGTCAGGAAAAGATAGGAGATCAGCTTTTCTACCCGCATGATGCGATAGGTATCTGCCTGCTGTTCATAACGGTCTTCCACCCGGAAACGGTCGCCCAGATGTTCTTTCAGCTTACGCTTGACCACGCCCGGATCGGCATCCGGCTTCAGTTTCAGACCGACAGAACTGACTTCCGTGGTGTATTGGAACAGGCGACGGGCAAACGACAGGGAGGTCAGAATGTAGGAAGCATCGTATTTTTCCTGATTGACGGCAAAGGTCAGCCCCGTAGAGAAAAGACGTTCACCGGTAAAGGCCGTAGCCGGATTGGCCAGGTTGACTTTGGCACCCCGCTTGGGGGCATAGATCTCAAGAGGATCCAGAAAACGGATTCCCGAACCCAGAACGGAAAGCAACTGGATACCGGGAATGGCATAATCGGCCACTTCATCGTGCAGCAGCAGATCGCCGCGGCCAAACAGAATGCTGTCAATCGGGGTCAGACGGTCGAAATTGTCTTCCACACCCTTGATGACAGCCATAGCCTGACGTCCCTTGTACTGTACCATCGCATTATCTTCGAGGGATTCCGATACAACCTCAATCTCGGACATGCTGCGCAATGCCTGAATCTTCGGATCCTGTCCGTCGAAAACCTTGCCAGTGACGGGAGTGATCTTCAGTTCGGGATCGAATGCCGTAAAGTAATCTGAAACCAGGCTCTGGAAGCCGTTGAAGACGGAAAGGGTACAAACCAGTGCCAGCGTAGCCAAAGCCACGCCACACACGGATATGCCTGAAATCACATTAATGGCATTATGTGATTTCTTCGAGAAGAGATATCTCCGGGCTATGTAAAATGAAAAATTCATTTCTTGAGCAGCTCGTCGATATGCGCTGCATAATCGAGCGAATCATCTACAAAGAATTTCAGTTCGGGAATGATACGCAGCTGATGGCGTACACGGTTTCCCAGTTCAAAGCGGATAGCCTTCATGTTCGCATTGATGTTTTTCACGATTTCTTCGCTGCGTTCCGACGGGAACACGCTCAGGTAAACTCGTGCATAACTCATATCCGGACTGATACGTACGATACTCACCGATACGAGAACTCCCGGCATCGCCTTGGTCTGCAACAGGAATATATCGCCCAGTTCCTTCTGGATCAGGCGTGCAATCTTATTTTGTCTGGTAGTTTCCATATTACCTTTTATAAAATGTTTACTATTTTTCAACAAGCAAAGAGAATGATTAGGATGTTTCATCTATGCGTCGACATTTCTACTTTAAATCTTTCAATAGCAGTTTCCGCATATTTTTCCCACTCTTCAGGATCACTTTTTCTATATTTTATTTCATTATAGTTATCGCTATCAAATATTAATTTATCATAGAACTCGATCAACTGCTTTAATAAACTTTTACGCGAAGGAATTCCAAATAAATGATTACCAGAAGAATCTAAAGAAAATAATCTATATCTCATCACTCTCCTTATTTTAAGATAAATATAACTTTCAAGCGATTCATCTTGAGTATAATAAACATAAAAATCTTCAACAGTATTTATCACCACCTTGCGATTACCTTCAAATTTACACATTGGAGGGACATGAGCTCTAAAAACCACGCCTTCTATTCCAATAGGAACAGAAATTAGCAACTCGCGTTCTCCTTCAGCATTTCCCAAAGATGATAAATCAAATCTCGTTTCTTTTAAAACAAGCTGTGCTATTTCACTCTCAATATTTCTTGTTGTTGTTATAGCCAGTTTATCACCCTCTACTCGAAGTTTTAATACATACTCCTTATTATATTTATGATAAAAAAGACTTGCCTTAGTTATATATATCTTATCCATATGCTACCTTTTACGGATGATCGTCAGCCCGTCACGCATCGGAAGAATGACCTTCTCTACCCGCGTATCGGCTGCCACCAGATCGTTGAAATGCTTGATGCCGATGGTCTGCGTATCCGTATGATGTGGTTCCTCCAGCACATGACCGTCCCACAGGGTATTGTCGGCAAGGATATATCCTCCGGGGTTCAGCTTCTGGAGAATCATCTCGTAGTACTCCACATAGAAACGCTTGTTTCCGTCCATGAAAGCCAGATCGAACATCACGTCCATCTTCGGCACCATCTCAAGGGCGTCTCCGATGTAGAACCGGATCCGGTCGGCATAAGGAGAATTTTCCAGCCACGGACGTGTGAAGTCTTCCTGCTCATCGTTGATCTCGAAGGTGTGGAGCATCGCTCCGTCTTCCAGCCCTTCTGCCAGACACAGAGCGGAATATCCGCTGTATGTTCCGATCTCAAGGACCTGCTTCGGGCGGATCATCCGCACAAACATTTTCAGCATCCGCCCCTGCAAATGTCCCGAAGCCATGCGGGGACGCAGCAGTTTGACGTGCGTCGCCCGGTACAAGGCTTTCAGATAGTCTCCTTCTTCATCGATATGCTGGAGAATATACTCGTCCAGAGCATCCGTTTCCTTCATGAATTACAGGTAACGGTTACGGTTGGGAAGTACATAATCCATAGCATACTTCAGTACGTCTCCCACCTCGTTGATTTCCAGGAAGGAAGTCTGCGTACCTCTCTTTCCGCCGCTCAGGTAGGCCACCATATCGGTTTCGCTCAGCACGCCGTCGTCCAGCAGTTTACGCAGGGCAGCGAAGTAATAAGCCTGTCCGTTGGCTTTTTCCGGCATGAAGATAGCTTCTACACCGTATGACAAAGCCAGATGGCGCATGGTCTTTTCCTTGTAGCATACTGCCAGCACCGGATATTTTCCACGGAAAGCAGCCAGGTTGCGTGCGGTCAGTCCGCTGAAGCTGTCGGTAATGATGGCACGGATCGGCATCAGGTTGGTAGCACGTACAGCCTGCTTGGCAAGGAAGCTGGTTACATCGGTATTCTCCGGAGTCAGAGGAATAGGAATATCGTTTTCTTCCATCTTGTCCTTTTCAGCCTGTGCTGCAATCTTGGCCATTGTCTTCACGGCTTCCACCGGATACTTGCCATAAGCTGTTTCACCGCTCAGCATCAGGGCATCCGTACGGTAATAGATTGCATTGGCAATATCCGTTACTTCAGCACGGGTAGGACGCGGATTGTTGATCATTGTGTGCAGCATCTGGGTAGCAACGATCACCGGCTTTCTGGCCAGAATACATTTCTTGATCAGCTGACGCTGGATACCCGGAATACGTTCCTGAGGCACTTCGATACCCAGGTCACCACGGGCAACCATCACACCGTCTGCCACTTCCAGGATTTCATCGATATTGTCCACACCTTCCTGGTTTTCAATCTTGGCAATGATCTTGATGTCGCTGCCATACTGATCCAGGATCTGACGGATGTCAAGCACGTCCTGACGGTTGCGGACGAAAGAGTGTGCAATGAAGTCAATATCCTTTTCGATGGCATAAAGAATGTTGTTGCGGTCTTTTTCAGTCAATGAAGGCAAGTTGATGCGTACACCCGGAACATTCACACTCTTGCGGCTTCCCAGGGTAGCGTCGTTCATCACTTCACAGAACAGGGTATCATCGGTCTTTTCTGTTACAGTCAGCGCCAGTTCTCCGTCGTCAATCAGGACAGAAGCGCCCACAGAAAGGTCACGTACAAAGTCAGGATAAGTTACGGCAATGCATTCACGGGTGGTTTCCTGATCGGGTTTACCCACAATGCGTACCTTGTCACCAGTCTTAAAGTCAATCGGTCCTTCCGCACTGGCCGTAGTACGGACTTCCGGTCCTTTGGTATCCATCAGGATGGCAATACGGTTGGAAACTTCGCGTACATTGGCAATCAGCTTTTCAAATCCTTCACGGTTGGCGTGTGCCGTATTCATACGGACTACATTCATACCGGCTTCGAAAAGTTCTCTGATAAAATCCACCTCACAACGCAAATCCGAGATGGACGCAACGATCTTTGTCTTTTTCAACATCATATTATATATAACTAATATTATTCTAAATCTTTCAGCATCTCTCCTTATATATAAAGGAAATCAGATATATAAAGAGTCTGCCTTATTTCACTCCTCTGGCCTGCAACAGAGCTTCTACTGCCAGACGATAGGAATCCAGTCCGAAGCCACAGATAACTCCCAGACACGCACAGGAAATCATCGACTTATGACGGAACTCCTCACGGGCATGCACATTGGATATATGCACTTCAATGACCGGAGCCGGAACAGCCCGGATGGCATCCTGCAAAGCAATGGAAGTATGAGTGTAAGCACCTGCATTCAAGACAATTCCATCCAATGAAAAACCTGCTTCCTGAATCCGGTCAATCAGCAGCCCTTCCACATTCGACTGGAAATAATCAAGTTCCACGTCCGGATACAAGGCTTTCAGCGTGCCTAAATAGTCCTCAAACGAAACCGAACCATAGATGGAAGGCTCCCTTTTACCCAACAGATTGATATTGGGACCATTGATAATCAGTATTCGCATAACCGTAAGTTCTGAACTTTTTGTACCTTTGTTGGAGATTTGGGCACAAATATACAAAAAGAAATGGAAAATCACGCGAAAAATGGAAAGATAATAACAAAGTATAAGCAATACCTCAAGCTGGAAAAGTCATTCTCAAGCAATACGATAGATGCTTATCTGACCGACCTGGACAAGCTGATGGCTTATCTTACGCTGGAGGGGAAGGATTGTCTGGAAGTGACGCTCGACGACCTGGAAACATTCTCTGCCGGTCTGCATGACATCGGAATCAATGCCCGGTCGCAGGCCCGCATCCTGTCCGGCGTACGTGCTTTCTACCGTTTCCTTTTACTGGAGGACTACATACAGCAGGATCCGTGTGAGCTGCTGGAATCTCCGCAGACAGGCCGTCATCTGCCCGACGTTCTGACGGTGGAAGAAATTGACCGGCTGATCGGAAGCATTGACCGCAGCAGCCGGGAAGGACAACGCAACCGGGCCATTCTGGAAACACTGTACAGCTGCGGACTGCGCGTTTCCGAGCTCTGCAACCTCAAGCTGTCGGATCTTTATCTGAACGAAGGCTTTATCAAGGTGGAGGGGAAAGGGAGCAAACAGCGTCTGGTCCCCATTTCCCCCAAAGCAATCAGCGAACTCAACAACTACTTTCCGGACCGAAACGCCGGACTGATCAAGCCCGGATACGAAGATTTTGTATTCATCAGCCGGTTCGGCAAAAACATTTCCCGCATCATGGTATTCCATATCATCAAGGAACTGGCCGGAATGGCCGGCATCAAAAAGACAATCAGTCCGCATACCTTCCGGCATTCCTTTGCCACACACCTGCTGGAAGGCGGGGCCAACCTGCGGGCAATCCAGTGTATGCTGGGTCATGAAAGCATCGGGACAACGGAAATCTACACCCACATAGACCGCAACCGCCTGCGTCAGGAGATCATCGGACATCATCCCCGTAACTTATTGGAACAAACCCGGAAAACGAAGGATATGACCGGAAAATGAGAAGAAAAAGACTTTTTTTAATCTTTTTTTTAAAAGACGGCTAAAAAAACGATAGAAAAAACTAGTACCTAATAGAGTTTTTCATATCTTTGCCACAAAATATACAAAAAATACGAAGTAGAAACAATTAATTTATAAACCTAATAATTAAAATCATGATTAAGAAGTTGTATTTGCCCTTAGTGGCATTGTTGGTCCTTGCTTTCTCTTCATGTAGCAAGATGGGCGAATTGTCTGCTGACTACTTCACAACGAACCCTGAAGTGTTAGAAGCTGTCGGTGGTAAAGTTCCTGTAACCATTACAGGTAAATTCCCGGAAAAATACTTCAAGAAAAACGCAACTGTTGAAGTAACTCCGGTTTTGAGATGGGAAGGCGGCGAAGCTAAAGGTCAGCCGGCTATGTTCCAGGGAGAAAAAGTAGAAGGTAACGACCAGACTATCTCTTACAAGACTGGTGGTACTTATACTATGAAGGCTTCTTTCGACTATGTTCCCGAAATGGCCAAATCTGAACTGTACCTGGATTTCAAAATCCGTAAAGGTAAAAAAGAATACACCATTCCTTCTGTAAAGATCGCTGACGGTGTAATCGCTACTTCTGAACTGCCGACTGTAGGTTCTGCTAACGCAGCTTACGCTCCGGATGCATTCCAGCGTATCATCAAACAGGCTCAGGAAGCTCAGATCATGTTCTTGATCCAGCAGGCTAACCTCCGCGCAAGCGAACTGAAGTCTGAAAACCTGAAAGACTTCCACAAGAAAGTGGTTGCTGTTGCAGGTGACACCAAGAACTACAAACTGGACAACATCGAAATCTCTGCTTACGCTTCTCCTGATGGTGGTGTGAAACTGAACACTACTCTGGCTGAAAACCGTCAGAACAACACTGAAAAGTACATGAACCAGCAGTTGAAGAAAGGTAAGATCGAAACTACTGTAGACACTAAGTACACTGCTCAGGACTGGGAAGGATTCCAGGAACTGGTTTCTAAATCTAACATCCAGGACAAAGACCTGATCTTGCGTGTATTGTCTATGTATCAGGATCCGGAACAGCGCGAATCTGAAATCAAGAACATTTCTTCAGTTTACAAAACTCTGGCTGACGAAATCCTGCCGCAGTTGCGTCGTGCTCGCCTGACTGCAAACTATGAAGTAATCGGCCGTAGCGACGAAGAAATCAACGCTGCATTCGATGCTAAAGAAGATTCTATCAGCGTAGACGAATTGCTGTATGCTGCAACTCTGACTAACGACAACGCTCGTAAGGAAGCTATCTACAAACGTACAATCGAAAAATACCCGAACGACTACCGTGCTTACAACAACCTGGGTATGATGGCTTACATGGCTGGTGACAAGGCTGCTGCTGAAAACTACTTCAAACAGGCTGCAAGCAAGAGCTCAAGCGCTGCTGAAGTTAACACCAACCTCGGTCTGTGCGAATTGGTTAAAGGTAACGTAGCTGAAGCTGAAAACTACCTGAGCAAGTCTACCGGTGCTAACACTGCTAACGAAGCTCTGGGTAACCTGTACATCAAACAGGGTCAGTATGACAAGGCTGTTGCTGCATTCGGCGACACTAAGACTAACTCAGCTGCATTGGCTCAGATCCTGGCTAAGGATTACAACAAGGCAAAGAACACTTTGACTGCTGTTAAGAATCCGGATGCTTACACTGACTACCTGATGGCTATCGTTGGTGCTAGAACTAACAACGCTGATCTGGTTAAATCTAGCCTGGCTAAAGTAGCTCAGAAAGATGCAAATCTGGCTGCTCACGCTAAGATTGACCGTGAATTTGCTAAATATGACATCCAGTAATCATTGAGATACTGGTTCTCATTTTGAACAAAGAAATTCAAAAGGGCATGTTGACTGACATGCCCTTTTTTTATTCATGAAAAAAGATTCATAAAATCAGCCGGTTCACCAAAAAATTGTGTACTTTCGCAAAAAACAAATCGGAACAATGAAAGGACGCCATTCGCTATTGTTGACACTAGCTCTTACTCTGCTTCTTCCCGCCTGCCGGAAAGAAGTCAAATTTGAACTGACAGGAGAACTCACCGGTCTGCAGACAGACAGACTGTTAGTCATCTATGACGATCCGGTAGCCAGACTGGACACAATCTTTCCGAAGAACGGAACATTTACCTATACATTTATTCCTGATACATTCACCAATTTCCGACTGGTGAACGACTCTGGCATGTACATCCCGATATTTGCAGGAAAAGGCTGGGAAGTCAGGCTGAAAGGAAGCTTCCGCCACCCTGAGACAGAAGGTGACGGGCCCAATTCCGACTACCGTGATTTCCTGAGCAGCATCAGCGGCCATGAGAATGATACAGCCTTCCTCCGCAAGCAAGCTGAAACCTTTATCCAGAGCCATCCGGAATCCTTCGCCTCGGCCTATGTGCTGGAACAATACTTCATCCGTACAGCCAGCCCCGACCGCGACCGGATCAGCCGACTGATGGAGCCTCTGACAGGCAGGGTGAAAGACTGCCGGGTACTTGCCCCCGCCACTGCCCTGCCGGGTGAAAAGAAGAACGACAGCCGGTTTGTCAACTATTTCTCCTGCAAGGACCGCAACGGGAAATACCTTTCCTGGAACAGCGGCAAGGAAGCATATACACTGATCAGTTTCTGGGCCAGCTGGGATGCTGCCAGCATCAGCGAACGCGATTCGCTCTTCAGCCTGCTCAGCGATTTTCCTGAAGAAAAATTCAGGGTGCTGAATTTCTCGCTCGACACCAGCCGCGAAGACTGGCTCAAGGCCTGCCGCGAAGACAGCAAACAATGGATGGAGACCTGCGACTTCAAGGGATGGGACAACCAGCTCGTCAGGCAGAACTCCGTCGCCCGCCTGCCGGCCAACCTGCTGATTGACCACAGCCGCAGAATCCTCGGCACCGGCCTTCACGGAGAAGCCCTCAAGGCGAAACTGAAGGAACTCATCAAATAACCGGAAAAACATACAATAAAGAAAAACACACCATGCTGGTCAAAACATTCGGTGCCGCCGTACAAGGTATCGACGCCACCCCCGTCACCATCGAAGTCAACAGTTCCCGCGGCATCCGCTTCTTTCTGGTCGGCCTGCCCGACTCGGCCGTCAGGGAAAGTCATGAACGCATCGTATCAGCCCTCCAGGTAAACGGCTACCCGTTTCCCGCCTGCCAGCTGGTGGTCAATATGGCACCGGCCGATATCCGCAAGGAAGGATCGGCCTACGATCTTCCGCTGGCCGCCGGCATTCTGGCTGCAACCGGCGGAATCCGCAGCGACCGGCTTCCGCACCTGATGCTGATGGGAGAGCTCGGACTCGACGGAAGTCTGCAGCCCGTCCGCGGTGCCCTGCCCATTGCGCTGGCCGCACGCCGCCAGGGGCTGGAAGGACTGATCCTTCCCCGCCGGAACGCCTGCGAAGCTGCCGTGGTGGAAGGCATTGACATATATGGAGCTGACAACATCGGCCAGGTGATCCGCTTTCTCAACGGAGAAGAAGACCTGCCGGTCACGCATACGGACATCCGGGAGATATTTGCCCGCGGACAGGAAACAGCCGGCCCGGACTTTGCCGACGTGAAAGGACAGGAAAGCGTAAAGCGTGCCCTGGAAGTGGCAGCGGCAGGCGGCCACAACATCCTGATGATCGGGCCTCCCGGAAGCGGGAAGTCCATGATGGCCCGCCGCCTGCCCGGCATTCTGCCGCCGCTGACCCTTGAGGAAAGTCTGGAAACAACCAAGATCCATTCCGTAGCCGGAACACTGGGAAAAGATACCCCGCTCATCACCGTGCGTCCCTTCCGGAGCCCGCATCACACCATCTCACAGGTGGCCATGACAGGAGGAGGTGCCAGCCCGCAGCCCGGCGAGGTGAGCCTGGCCACGGGCGGTGTGCTCTTTCTCGACGAGCTGCCCGAATTCAGCCGCAGTGTGCTTGAGGTGCTCCGCCAGCCGCTCGAAGACCGCCACATCACCGTGTCGCGCGCCCGCTACACCGTTGACTATCCGGCCGGCTTCATGCTGGTGGCTTCCATGAATCCCTGCCCGTGCGGGTATCACAATCATCCGACACGCCCCTGCGTGTGTACACCGGGACAGGTGCAGCGCTATCTCAGCCGCATCTCCGGGCCGCTTCTCGACCGCATGGACATGCAGGTGGAAATCACCCCTCTCCCCTTCGAGAAGATGTCCGACGCCCGTCCTTCCGAACCGAGCGCCGTCATCCGGGAGCGCGTGGTCCGTGCCCGCCGGCTGCAGGAAGAGCGGTTTGCCGCCCATCCGGGAATTCATTGCAACGCCCGGATGACCTCCCGCCTGCTGGCCCGCTATGCCCGTCCGGACGAAGCCGGCCTGCGCCTGCTGCAGACTGCCATGGAGCGGCTCAGCCTCTCGGCACGCGCCTACGACCGCATCCTGAAGGTGGCGCGCACCATTGCCGATCTGGAAGGAAGTCCTTCCATCCTGCCCTCCCATCTGGCCGAAGCCATCGGCTACCGGGGCCTCGACCGTGCCGGCTGGGCAGGATGATCCGTCATTCCACCTGCCGTCCGTCGAAGAAACGGATCGTGCGCGAAGTCTGGCGTGCCTGTTCCTCGTTGTGCGTCACCATGACGATGGTCCGTCCGTCTTCCCGGTTCAGCCGGTGGAGGATATCCATCACTTCCGCCCCCATCCGGGAATCCAGGTTACCCGTCGGCTCGTCGGCCAGCAGGATCTCCGGATTGCCGATGATGGCACGCGCGATGGCCACACGCTGGCACTGCCCGCCCGAAAGCTGGCCGGGGAAATGGCGCATGCGGTGGCTCAGTCCCACCCGTTCGAGCACTTCCTGCGCCAGACGGAGGCGTTCCGACGATCCCGTTCCGCGGTAGAGCAGAGGAAGCTGCACATTGTCGATCACATTCAGCGAGCCGATCAGATGGAACGACTGGAAGACAAACCCCAGCGTCCGGTTGCGGAACTCTGCCAGCCGGCGGTCGCCCATGGCAGGGGTGATCACATTCCCGTTCAGCTCCAGCGTTCCGCTCGTCGGAGCATCCAGCAGGCCGATGATATTCAGCAGCGTCGACTTGCCGCAGCCCGAAGGCCCCATCACGCTGAGAAATTCTCCCTTTTCCACTTCCAGGTTCACATTTTCCAGAGCCTGGGTTTCAATCTCATTCACCCGGTAGATCTTATTGATCCCGGTCAGTCTGATTATTGCCATATTGCATTCGTTTTTTAACTTGTTCATACCATACTTATTCATCACGCAGTGCGTCGGCCGGTTCCTCGCGGGCGATACGGCTCACGGGGATCAGCGTGCTGACGAGGGAAACCGCTGCCAGCAGGACGTATACGACACCGCTCACTACCAGGAAATGGGCCAGCGGACGGTTCTGCCAGTAGAAGGTGTCGTCCCCTTCCAGACTGCCGGAAGTCACGACATACTGTGCCACTGCCACAAGCCCGATCAGGAAGGCCACCGTAACCAGCAGCCAGGCTTCAACCAGAAAGCGCTTCCGCACGTCACGTTTCGTCGCACCCAGACTGCGCATCAGGCCGATCTCCCCACGGCGGGCATCGCAGCGCACCCAGAAAGTGCCGGTCATGCCCAGGAAGATGCAGAGCAGGGCGAATCCGGCCAGAGCATACTGCACACGCAGCTTGTTCAGTGTACCGCTATTTTCCAGCTCGTTCCGGATCTGCCGGTTGAACGAAACCAGTTCCGGATAGCAGAAATTGCCGATCTGAAGCTGCGGAGCCACTTCCTCGCGGAACCGCTTCTCGAAGGCCCGGGCATCCACGCCGTCCTTCAGCCGGAAAACGATAAACCATCGCCAATGGATATAAGGTTCGGGCTCAAATCTGGAATTCAGAAAGACAACCAGCGGAAAGGGCTGCTCGTAATCGCGGTGCTTGAACTCACCGAACACACCAGCCACTTCAAACGGCTTGCCGCTCATGAAGAATTTCTTTCCCCGGACATCCGTTGTTCCGTAAAAGCGGCGGGCCAGTGTGGCCGAAACAAACACCTTGTCGCCATCCAGACAGTCGGCCGGAATCTCAAGATCCCGCCCGGTAACGGCATCACGCATGCCGTAGGTGCGGAACAGGTTGCCGCCATCGCGGACATAAAACTCATAATACTGAACCGACAGCTTCCGTGTCTGTGCGTTGTCGAGCGTGTCCGTGGCAATGGTATAGCCGCTCCAGGATCTACAGTTAGGAAACGAATAAGGCGTCACGAAGGTCAGATCCGTCACTTCCGGACACCGGCGGATCAGACCGGCAATGTGCAGGAGATTGTCCCGCTGGGCGGTGTCGGTCACCTCTTTCCGGTAGCGCACATCGTTGAAATCATAGGCCTCAAGTTCGAGCACATACCGTCCCTCGGATTCAAACTCGGGAGCAATCAGCCGGTTGCCCGTCAGCACACAGACGGGATCAATCACCGTCCACAAAAAGAAAGTCACTGCGATCAGCTCCAGCAGAATCCATCCGTTCTGTCTCCGCTGATTCCATAATTGGTGTAGAATATTCTGAAACATAGTCATTGGTTTTTATCGCTGTGCATGAAGTGAATTGACAATGGAGTGACGCAACGCCCACAGGGCAGGTATCAGCGCCGAAAGCACATTCAGGAAAAGACAGACCAGAAAGGCCATCGCAAAAACATAGGGATTGAAGAGCACCTCCGGTCCCAGGAAGAGAGACGCATCGGAGTATGGGATCCCCCCCCACTTGGCTGTTCCCAGACTCAGGATCCATCCCCGGGCGGACAGAAGGATGCCCCACGACACCAGCATTCCGGCAACTCCTCCGAGTAAGGTCAGCAACAGGTTCTCCCATAGCACCTGGTTCACCAGCATCCGGCTGGTGGCTCCATACGCCCGCCGGACTCCCAGTTCGCCCAGGCGCCGGTCCATCCGTGAAGAAATCAGTCCGCCCAGATTCAGAGCCGGGATGAAAAGCAGGGCCAGCAGAATGTAAGCCAGCTGCCGGACGGTCTGCTTCACATCAGGCGCCCCCATGCAGTCCGTACGCAACGAACTTTTCCAATAGTCGTCCGGCTGTTCCATCAGATCGCTGACATAGGGATGATCCTGCGCATTATAACGCCGGAAAACATCCTGCACTTCCGCCCGCAGCTGCTTCTTTTCCGCCCGGGTCGGTGCCGTCAGGTAGATCCAGAAAGCGCCGTTCAGCCTTCCGTCGGGATCTTTGTCATCGAATGCCGGACAACGCGTCATGGGCATCCACAGGTCGGCGACCGTTGTGGGGGTTGCGTACGACACATCCTTCACCACTCCGCAGACCCGTATCCTCTCTGCATTCACGCTCAGATACTTCCCTGTCGCATCGGTCGTGGCAAACAGTTTCCGGGCCAGACTCTCGGAGATGACAGCCACGGGAAGACGGGAATCCACATCAGCCTGTACAAAAGGCTTTCCCGAGAGAAAACGGAAAGAAAACATGCTCCAGAACCCGCAGTCCACGTATCCAGGCTGGATTTCCTGGCTTCCCTGGTTGCCGGGCAGGTCTACCCGCATCCTGCCCCATCCGCCTTGAAACACGGCAATCTGATCCAGATGGGGAAGATCCTTCAGCAGCGTCTTCGCTACGAAATAAGAGACTCCGGTATTGCAGGATGTTCCATTCGAACCCTTATCCTGCGATTTCATCGTTTTGATCACCAGCATGCGGTCCCGGTTGTATTCCGGATAAACCGGTCCGGCCTTCACATAATAAATGACAAACAGAACCATCACCAGAGCAATGGAAAGTCCCGTTCCCACAATGTAAACCGACGAGAACAGCCGGTTCTGTTTCAGCATGATCCATGCTTGTCTGAAATAAACCCGTATCATATCTTTTGTCTTTTTTGTTGATTTCCTGTTTTATTTTCTCATTCCTTTTCTTTCAGTTTGATCTGTGTCCGGCTCTGATACATACTCATATCGCTCACCACCACGCAATCACCTTCCTTCAGGCCGTCCAGCACTTCCACCTGGTCGTAGCTGCATGCTCCCAGACGGACCTTGCGCTTCACCAGCCGGCCACTGCCTTCTTTCACGAAAAGCTCGTACTCGCCGGCACCCACATAAAACGACCCGTTGCTGATGCGAAGAGCCTCTTCCTTCACCGCATTGATGACATAAATATCAACTTTCAGTCCGGAACGCAGACGGCGGTTGCTGCTGTCATCCAGCTGCACCGTAAAGGACATGATTCCGTCACGGCTCAGCGGTGTCACGCTGCTCACCATCCCTTCCAGCCTTTCATGCCCGACGAGAACCATCGCCCTGGCACCGGCAGCAATCCGGTCACTGTATGATTCGGCTGCCTCTCCATCTACCCGGAAATGACTCAGATCGGATACCACCGCCACCTGGCTCCCGGGCGCCACCTGCGATCCTACCTGCGTATTGATGGAAGTCAGGATGGCCTTACGCGGCGAACGCAGCTGAGCATCTTCCAGCGTACGCCGGGTTTCCGACAGACTCTTGCGGAAAATATCCAGTTCAAGCTGCTTCACTTTCAGATCAGCCTCCTTTACTTTCTGCTCGTTGGCATATTGCTGACGAAGCTGTTCCAGTTCCAGACATCCGGTATTATAAGCAAGTTCCGCCTGACGTACCCTGTCCGTAGTCCCCGATCCGAGGCTGTCCAAATAACGTTCGTTGCGCAAATCAGCTTCCATGCGTCCCACCTTCATGGCCTGTACCTTCACCTTCATGGCCAGATCGCCCAGATAAGTTTCATTATTCATCCGCAACTGATCCAGCTGAAGCTGTTTCATCCGTTCCTCATCCAGCTGCTTGTGGTACTCGGTTTCCGTACTCTGAAGATCAAGCTTCAGCAACGGAGTCCCTGCCTCCACGCTGTCTCCGCTCCGGCGGTACACTTCCACAATACGTGCGCTGACCGGCGAGGTAATGATCTCCTCAACTGCCGGAACTATTTTTCCGGAAGCACTGACACTCACTTCCAGCGTCCCGCGGTCCACGACACTGAAAAGCAGGTCCTTCTCATTCACGCGGCTCTGCATCAGTGAAGGAATCCAGGTGATGCCGCCAATCAGCAACAGTCCGGCCATTCCATAACCCAGCCACCGCTTCCGGCGTTCACGCTGCAATGTTTTCTTCGGTATTTCTCTATCCATGATTATTTGAATTTTCCTTGTCCGTTTTCATACATATTCAAATCCGTTTTCAACGGTACCCTTCCTGAAACAATTTGCGTGCCAGAATCCTAACTGCCTGATTATCTGCAATACTTTATCTCCCCGAGTGTCCGAAAACGGACAGTCTTCCGCTACAGAATCAGAAAGTGTCCATTTCCGGACACTCACCGGAAGGGCTGTATCTGATAATCAACAACTTGCAATTCTGGCACTGGATTTGTGTATTTCCTTCCGAACGGACAAAACAGAACAGCCACCTTGCAAATACAGAACAAAAAACGGAAAAATCCGCGATACAAAACAGAAAAAAGACCGAAAAGCCCGAAAAAAGACCGGAAAGCCCGAAAACAAGCCGGAAACCCCAAGAAAACGGGCAAACCGGAAACCAGAACCATAAAAATAAAACAACAAGCCATATGAACCGAAAAACAATGAAACAGATCCTTCTTGCATGGGGGATGAGCCTTCTGCCCCTGCTTCCCCAGGCAGGCACGGCACAAACCGCCAGACGCAGCATCACACTCGATGAAGCCATCCTTCTGGCACGGGTGCAAAGCGTAGATGCAGCAGTGGCCCTCAACGAACTGAAAACAGCTTACTGGGAGTACCGCACCTTCCAGGCCAACCTGCTGCCGGAAATCAGCTTCACGGCCACGCTTCCGAGCTATAACAAGAAATACAACTCCTACCAGCAGGACAACGGAGCCTATACCTACGTGCGCAATGACTATATGAATCTGTCCGGATCGATCTCCATCGACCAGAGCATCTGGCTGACCGGAGGTACGCTGTCGCTCACGACCTCACTGGACTACCTGAGCCAGCTCAGCGGAAACAAATCCCGCCAGTTCATGTCCGTCCCGGTGGCGCTGACCCTCAACCAGCCCATCTTCAGCGTCAACAACGTGAAGTGGAACCGCCGCATCGAGCCGGTACGCTATGAGGAAGCCAAAGCGGCCTTCCTGAGTGCCACGGAAAACGTCACGCTGAACACCATCAACCATTTCTTCAATCTGCTGCTGGCACGCGAACGGGTAAACATCTCCAGCCAGAACCTAGAAAATGCCCGCAAGCTGTACGAAGTGGCCAAGGTCAAACGCCGCATGGGAAAGATCAGCGAAAACGACCTGCTCCAGCTGCAGCTGAACATGCTGAATGCCGAATCGGCCCTGACCGACAACGAAAGTTCCCTGAAGAATGCCATGTTCACCCTCCGCTCGTTCCTGGCCCTGGAAGGACAGGAGGAACTGGACCCCGTCCTGCCTGACTCCATTCCCGGCGGACTGCTCAACTATCAGGACGTGCTGGAAAAAGCCCTGGCCAACAACTCCTTCGCCCGCAACATCCGCCGGCGCCAGCTGGAAGCCGACTACGAAGTGGCCAAAGCCAGGGGAAATCTCCGGGAAATCACCCTGTTCGCCCAGGTGGGATATACGGGCACCGACCACAGCTTCCGTTCCTCCTACCAGCACCTGAAAGACAATCAGGTGGTGGAAGTCGGAATCAGAATCCCCCTGCTCGACTGGGGAAAACGGCGCGGACAGGTCCGTGTGGCCGAAAGCAACCGTCAGGTGACTGAAAGCAAGCTGCGCCAGGAAACCATGGACTTCAACCAGAACCTCTTCATCCTGACCGAACAGTTCAACAACCAGAAACGCCAGCTGAAGATTGCCGGAGAAGCCGACCGGATTGCCCGCAAACGCTATCACACCAATGTCGAGACCTTCATGGTGGGACAGATCAGCACCCTCGACCTGAACGACGCCCAGGTCAGCAAGGACGAAGCCCGCCAGAAACACATCAACGAGCTGTTCTATTACTGGTACTACTACTATCAGCTGCGCAGCCTCACGCTCTGGGATTTCGACCGGAACACCGGGATCGATGCAGACTTCGAGGAGATCATCCGCAGAGAATAGGCAGAACCGGTGCAGCCCTACAGACGGGCCTTTTCGCTCTGGCCGGCTCCGGTACCCTTATATTTGCTCTTAGTGGCATTGAACTTATACGAAAGCTGGATCCCCACACGCTGCCAGTCGCGGTAGATACGGTTCCCGTTGTAGGAATCGATCCCATAGACATTGAAATGATAATACCCGGTACGGAGTATATCATCCGCAGTCAGCGACAACGTCAGCGCATCGTCCTTCAGGAACGACTTGCTGACACGGGCATTCAGCCGGCCCTCCAGACGGTTCACCATGAATCCCATCCGTGCGGCGGTCTGCAGACTGCCCTGTACGTTCAGAAACCAGCCCTGCGGCAACGTAAAGCTGTTGTCCCATCCGAAATTAAACAGCGGCTGCCGGCGCCAGACCTCAATCCCCAGGTTACGGCCGTCGGGAGCCGCATATACCCCGGTAATGCTGAACTGCGGCTGCCAGACACCGATCCGCGGAGCAGCGCTCAGATTGATGACGCAGCCCGAACCCGGTGCCAGATTGGCCGAAGTGAACAGCAGGACCCCCGGATGAGTTTCCTCATTGTAAGGCATGGTAATGTTCGAAAGAGAATTTCTGGAGTAACTGTACTGCACATAGGCAAACAGCCATTTGTAAGCCAGGTTCAGCGACAGGATGCTGGCCTGCGACGGCTCCAGTCCCGGATTCCCCGTCGTATACGAATACTGGGTCCGGTAGCTGACGGCATTGGTCAGCAAGGCATACGAAGGATTGGTCCGCATCGTCTTCCAGGCAAGTGCCAGACTGAGATCCCGGTCCGACCAGCTGACAGACGCCGTGGGGATCAGCTCATCATACACCGGACTCTGTTCCTCCACCCGGACCCCCTGATCCCAGTAATCCGTGGCACGGTGCTCATAGCGCAGCCCCGCATTCGCCCGCCATTTTCCCCAGGAAGCCGAATACCCGGCAAAGACCGCAAAGGCACGCTGGCGGATGAAATTGTCCGCATCGGCCGAGAAGCCGCTTTGCGTGAAAAGATCCTTCCGCTCCGTCAGCGTTCCTTCCGACCCGAACGACAGCTGCCCTTTCCCCAGCTTCACGCCTGCCTGAAGCCGGGCCGCATAAAGCCGGCTTTCCGAGTCGGACACACTGCTGATGTCCGCCCCGCTTCCGTCCTCCGCATACTGGCTGCTCTTCATGCGGTTGTCCAGATAATCCGCATTCAGATCCAGCGTCCACCGGCCGGCCTCGCCCACATAATACGCATTGACCGCATGATTGATCCCGTCGCGGGGACAGGAACGCATCACGAAGTCCGCCCGTTCCGCCTCAGTCCCGTTGCAGGAAGTGACCGTTTCCCCCCACGACCGCTGGAGGGCAGTGCCCAGTGTTCCCCCCGGCGTATACTTCACCCCGAACGAATGATGCTCGTTTACCTCACAGTTGAAGCCCGCCTCGGCCGAGAACCTCTGCGACCGCGACGTCTGCACATCGCCGGCCACCGTCTCCCACACGTCCTTTCCCTCCGTGCGGATCACAGCCTCCGTCTCTCCGTATGAATTCTTTTCGCTGACATAGCCCTTCACAAAAAAGTCCAGCCCTCCGGTGCGGAAATTCAGGGCCACCTGCTGGTCGCCGTTTGCCCACCGTCCCTGGTTGTAGCCCAGGTTCACGCTTCCGCTCCAGCCCTCACCCCGCTGGCGGAGCGTACGGATGCGGATGACCGCAGGCACGTCGGCAGCATACTCCGGGCCGGGCGCCGTGATCACCTCCGCCGACAGGATCTCCGAAGCCCGGAGCCGGTCGAGTTCCCCCAGGTCGCGCACCTTCCGGCTGTTGATATAGATTTCCGGCGTACCGCTTCCCAGCACCGAAAGACTTCCGTTACGGCTGGTGACAAAAGGCAGGTGAGCCAGCATCTCCCCCGCCGTACCCATCCGTGCCAGCGACGTACCGGCCACGTTCGCCTTCACCCCGCCGGCCGAAGGCTCTATCAGTCTGCGCCGGCCCGTCACGGTCACCTCCTCCAGCATCTGCGCGTCGGGAGCCAGCCGGATCCGGTTGCCGGCAGCCGCAGCCTGCACCACGGTCGCATACCCCACCGACGACACCTTCAGCAGATACGCCTTCCCTTCTTCCGCCGTCATCAGGAACGAGCCGTCCTCACGGCTGACGCATCCGTTCACAAACACCGAATCGGGCGTAAGCAGCAGCACGTTGCTGTACGGGAGCGGACGGTCCGCCTCGTCGGTCACTCTGCCCTGCACGGCAACCGGCAGCCTGTGCACACTGTCCGGCAGGACGATGAGATACTCCTCTCCCCTGCGCACCGAGGTGAGCGGTTTACCCTCAAGCAGCTTCTTCACCGCCTGTTCCACCGCCATATCGCGGATGGAAGCCGTCACCCGGTAAGGCTGTACATCGCTGTAAGTAAACAGAATGCTGCATCCCGAAGCCTGCTCCAGCTTCTTCAGGGCAGCCGACAGAGGCACCCCCTTCAGCTCTGCGCTGACCGGGCGTCCCGTCTGAGCCGGCAGGGTCAGGACCGCCCCCGTCCATGCCAGCAGCAAAAAGATCATTTTCGTTTTCATGGTTCAAAATTCTGACTGATTCTGCTTCTGTTACGGAGAGCATGCCCGACCGGGTACCGGAAAAGCACATTTTTTCAGAAAAAAAATTTCAGACGCCCACCACCACCCGGCCGTCCTCGATCCGGGCCCTGACCTTGCGCAGGCAGTTCAGCAGCTCCAGCACCTGCTCCAGCGAATCCCTCCGGTCCGCCCGGAAATGCAGGCGTTCCTGCATCACCTCCCTGTCGGTGAACACGATATCCACGTTATACCACCGCCCCAGCTCGCGCATGATCTCCACCAGCGGAGCATCATCAAAGGCAAACCGGCCGTCGGTCCACGCACGGCAGTCCTCCGCATCGTCCACGGTCTTCCTGTCCAGGCTGCAGTCCGTTCCTTCCCCCGGTCTGAGCAGCAGTTCCCCCCGGTGCCTGTCGCTCACCTTCACGCTTCCCCGGAGCAGGGTCACCCGCGTATCCTCCGGCGAATAGGCCCTCACGTTGAACGAAGTGCCCAGCACCTGCGTCTGCAGGGCCGCCGTCTCCACCACAAAGGGATGCAGGCTGTCGGGCGCCACCTCAAAGTAAGCCTCCCCCTGCAGCGTCACCTCGCGCCGTTCCCTTCCGCCGAAGCTCCCGGGATAGCTGAGCGAGCTTTCCGCATTGAGCCACACCCGCGACCCGTCCGGCAGCACCAGCCGGCGGCTCATGCCCCGGGGAATGCGGACCGTACGGATACCGCCACGCACTTCCTCCTTCACTTCCCCTCCGGCAGGTCCGGCCCTGAACACCGTATACTCCCTGCGGCCCGTCAGGGGCAGCATCATCAGCAGGGCCAGCGAAGCCGCCACTGCCAGCGCCGTCCACCAGGCCGCCCTGCGCATCCGCTTCCTGCCGCGGGCAGCACCGGCAGCATCCGGATGGCGGCGGCAGAAAGCCTCCCACTGTCCGTCCACATCGGGAGCTGCGGCATGACGGCGTGCCAGCGCCTCGCGGCAGTCAAGCAGGCCGCGGCAGGCTGCCACACACTCCCTGTCGGCCAGCAGTTCCTCCAGTTCTTCCTTGGTGAAGCGTCCGGGATGCTCCAGGGCATCCAGCGTACGCCCCATTCTGTCTTCGTTCTCTTTCATATCCATCCGTCGATCGTTTTCTGTATTCCAATTACGTTTCATCCGTCTTTCCGGGTACCTTTCCCCGCCGTTTTTCTCCGCATCCCAGTTCCTCCCGCAGCATCCGCAGGGCCTTCACGATGTGTTTCTTCACCCCGTCGGGCGTGATGCCCCTCTCCTCGGCCACCTCGCGGTATTTCTTTCCGTCGTAGTAACACTGCTTCACAATGCTCCGGGTGGGATCGGTCATCCGCTCCAGACAGCGCTCCATGCGCCTCACCCGCTCCTCGCGCTCCCCGGGAGGGATGGACGGATCCTCCGAGGTGAGGGTACGGAGGAAGGCGGCGTACTGCTGTTCCACCTGTCTGTGGCGCAGATAGTCTATGCAACGGTTACGGGTACGAGTGTAAAGGCAAGCTACGGCCGTTGCTTCCTGCAATTGTTCCCGATCCTTCCAGGCCTGTTCGAAAACATCGTTAACAATGTCACGGCAAGCCTCTTCGTCAGCAACAAAGCGGAAAGCATAATAGTACAGACGGGCATAATTCCCCCGATAAAGCTGTTCAAAATGGTCTGTTTTCACACTCTTATTTTCTCTGGAACTTATTTACTTTCTGTCATCCACTCTCCAAATACAAACATGCGTCAAAAGGAGAATGAAGAAATTCGGGCGGCAAATGTAATGGATTCCGGAAAGAATTGCAAACATTTCATTCCTAACCGTTGCTCTGGCAACATCAGCCAGTCCCTCAGAAATCATTCCCTGAAGTAAACAATTTGCCAGTGTGAAAAAAATTTGCCAAAAAGAAGTATCTTTGCAGTAACTCAACAATACAAACAGACCTTTATGATTCTTATCATTGACGACGACAGTGCCATCCGGTCCTCCCTCAGCTTTATGCTGAAACGGGCCAAATATGAGGTAGAAACAGCTTCCGGCCCCAAAGAGGCTATCGAAATTATCCGCAGGACTGCTCCGCAGCTGATCCTGATGGACATGAACTTCACGCTTTCCACCAGCGGAGAAGAAGGACTGACCCTGCTCCGGCAGACCCGTATTTTCCGGCCGGATGTTCCGGTTATCCTGATGACTGCATGGGGAAGTATCCGTCTGGCTGTACAAGGCATGCAGGCAGGAGCTTTTGATTTCATTACCAAACCCTGGAACAATGCCGCACTCATGCAACGCATTGAAACAGCTCTGGAACTGACTGCCCCGCAAAAGGAAACGCCCGGATCTGCAGACCAGAAGCACGCCGGATTCGACCGCCACCGGATCATCGGCAAGAGCAGAGCCCTGAACGAAGTGCTCGATACACTCTGCCGGATTGCTCCAACCAATGCACCGGTCCTGATCACAGGAGAAAGCGGTACGGGTAAGGAACTGATTGCCGAAGCCCTGCACGTCAACAGCCGGAGGGCCTCGGGACCCTTCGTCAAGGTCAATCTGGGAGGAATCTCACAAAGCCTGTTTGAAAGTGAAATGTTCGGTCACCGGAAAGGAGCCTTTACGGATGCTGTCACAGACCGCATCGGCCGGTTTGAAATGGCCGACCGGGGAACGATCTTCCTGGATGAGATCGGAGAACTGGATCTCAGTTGTCAGGTAAAACTGTTGCGCGTTCTGCAGGACCAGACCTTCGAAGTGCTGGGGGACAGCCGTCCGAGAAAAGTGGATATCCGCGTCGTATGTGCCACCAATGCAGATCTTCCGCAAATGGTCCGTGAACATACTTTCCGCGAAGACCTGTTTTACCGCATCAACCTGATCACCGTTCATCTGCCTGCCCTGCGCGAACGGCGGGAGGATATTCCGTTGCTGGCACGCCATTTTGCCGACCGCCAGTGTGAACAAAATCAGTTACCACCCGTAGAATTTACAAGTGATGCACTTGATTTCCTGTCGTCACTTCCCTATCCCGGTAATATCCGTGAACTCAAGAATCTGGTGGAGCGCACCCTGCTGGTCAGCGGAAAGACCAGACTGACAGAAGCAGACTTCCGGCTATGTTATCAACAGCCTGTTCATAACTCTGCCGCAAAGCTACAAGTGCCTCAAGGCATGACACTGGAAGAGATCGAAAAACAAACCATCCTGCAGGCCATGAAAGAATGTGGCAACAACCTATCACAGGTAGCTGCTTTACTGGGTATCAGCCGGGGAGCTCTATACCGCCGGCTGGAAAAATACAACCTGCCTGTCGGCAATTCCTGATCCTTAAACTTCACCGGTATGAAAATAAGAACTCAGTTCCTCATTCTCGCCTTCCTGCTGCTGACAGCAGGCTGCCTGATTTCTGCTCTTATCCTGAAGGATCGGGGGTTGTTGTTTTATCTGACAGAAGGAGTAATCCTGGTCACACTCCTCTTCCTTATTTATTTTTATCAGAAGGTAGTGAAACCGATCCGAAGTATCGGAAACGGAATGGAACTGCTGCGCGAACAGGACTTCAGCAGCCGGCTTTCGCCTGTAGGACAAAAGGATGCCGACCGCATCGTACAAGTGTTCAACCGTATGATGGAACAACTGAAAGACGAACGTCTCCGCCTGCGTGAACAGAATCATTTCCTGGATCTGCTGATCAGCGCTTCTCCCATGGGAGTGATCATCCTGGATTTCGATGATCACATTTCCATGCTCAATCAGGCCGCTGTCCGGTTTATGGGTTATACCGCTCCGGAAGAACTGACCGGGAAAAAAATTGAAGAACTGAATTCTCCTCTGGCTGAGGAACTGAACCGCATTGCCCGTAACAAGACAGAAACCATACGTCTGAGCGACTCCATGATCTACCGCTGCTCCCGACTCTCTTTTGTCGACCGGGGATTTGCCCACCCGTTCATCCTCATCGAAAGCCTGACCTCCGAAGTTGTAAAAGCTGAAAAGAAAGCCTACGAGAAAGTAATCCGCATGATTGCACACGAAGTAAACAATACCGTAGCAGGCATTACATCTACCCTGGAGTCCGTGAGCGATGCCCTGCAGGATACGGAAGACTCTGATGACTTGCGCGAAGTAATGCAGGTATGCGTGGAACGGTGTTACAGCATGAGCCGGTTTATCACCAACTTTGCAGATGTGGTCAAGATCCCTGATGCCCAGCTCCAGACTGTCTATCTGAACGAACGGGTAACAGCCTGCAAACGCTTCATGGAAAACATTTGCCGGAACAAGGATATCCAGCTTCATATCAGCCTGTGTGAAGAAAATCCACAAGTGCAGATGGACACGACTCTCTTTGAACAGGTAATCGTAAATATTCTCAAGAATGCAGCCGAAAGCATCGAGGTTCACGGAAATATCTATATACAGACAACCTCCAGTCCGGTGACACTGGAAATAGCCGATACGGGAGCAGGTATCAGCCGCGAAGTAGAAGCCCGATTATTCAGCCCGTTCTTCTCTACCAAGCCCAACGGACAAGGGATCGGCCTCATCTTTATCCGTGACGTACTAATCAAACACGGATGTACTTTCTCTCTGCGTACATGGCCTGACGGTCTGACGCGTTTCCTCATCCGCTTTCCTCACAACGACCGCACGATTCAGCCCGATTGACCGCACGATCCGGCTCCAACGACCGCACAATTCAGCCTCAACGACCGCACGATTCAGCCTCAACGACCGCAGTCTCAAGACCTGGATCCGTCTGAAAGACGGTCAGGTAACCAACCTTGTTACTTATCCGGAACAGTATGAATTGAATGAACAAAAAAATCACTATCTTTGCAAAGGTGAAAGATAGTGACTCAAAACAATAACGATACATATATGGAAAAAAAATTCAAACGAACAACCGTCACATCGGCTCTGCCGTATGCCAACGGACCGGTACACATCGGCCATCTGGCAGGAGTCTATGTCCCGGCTGACATCTACGTACGCTACCTGCGTCTGAAAAAAGAAGATGTGATCTTTATCGGAGGTTCTGATGAACACGGAGTGCCCATCACCATCCGTGCCAAAAAAGAAGGCATTACTCCACAAGACGTAGTAGACCGTTACCATACCCTGATCAGAGACTCATTCAAGGAATTCGGCATCTCTTTTGACGTATACGGACGAACCAGCTCAAAAATCCATCATGACACAGCTTCCGATTTCTTCCGTAAACTGTACGACAAAGGCGAATTCATTGAAAAGACCTCAGAACAATATTACGACGAAGAAGCTCATACCTTCCTGGCTGACCGTTATATCACCGGAGAATGCCCCCGCTGCCACGCAGAAGGTGCATACGGTGACCAGTGCGAAAAATGCGGAAGCACTCTGTCTCCTACCGAACTGATCAATCCCAAAAGTGCCATCAGCGGAAGCAAACCGGTTATGAAGGAAACCAAACACTGGTATCTGCCGCTTGACAAACACGAAGGCTGGCTCCGCCAGTGGATTCTGGAAGAACACAAGGAATGGCGTCCGAATGTATACGGACAGTGCAAGAGCTGGCTGGATATGGGTCTGCAGCCCCGCGCCGTGAGCCGTGACCTTGACTGGGGTATTCCTGTCCCGGTAGAAGGTGCTGACGGAAAAGTTCTGTATGTATGGTTCGATGCTCCGATCGGCTATATCTCAAATACCAAGGAACTTCTGCCCGACTCCTGGGAAAAATGGTGGAAAGATCCCGAAACACGCCTGATCCACTTCATCGGAAAAGACAACATCGTATTCCATTGCATTGTATTCCCCGCCATGCTGAAAGCAGAAGGAAGTTACATCCTGCCGGACAATGTGCCGAGCAACGAATTCCTGAATCTGGAAGGTGACAAGATTTCTACTTCACGCAACTGGGCTGTATGGTTGCATGAATACCTGCAGGATTTCCCCGGCAAACAGGACGTACTGCGTTACGTACTGACTGCCAACGCTCCGGAAACCAAAGACAACGACTTTACATGGAAAGATTTCCAGGCACGCAACAACAATGAACTGGTAGCCGTTTACGGTAACTTTGTGAACCGTGCTCTGGTACTGACCCACAAATATTTTGACGGCAAAGTGCCTGCCTGCGGTGAACTGACAGACTACGACAAGGAAACACTGAAAGAATTTGCAGATGTAAAGGCTGAGGTGGAAAAACTTCTGGACGTATTCAAGTTCCGCGATGCACAAAAAGAAGCCATGAACCTGGCACGTATCGGAAACAAATACCTTGCTGACACCGAACCGTGGAAACTGGCCAAGACAGACATGGGACGCGTAGCAACCATCCTGAGCATCGCACTTCAGCTGGTAGCCAACCTGGCCATCGCCTTCGAACCCTTCCTGCCGTTCAGCAGCGAAAAACTCCGCAAAATGCTGAACATGCAATCTTTCGAATGGGAACAGCTGGGACGTACAGACCTGCTGGAAGCCGGACATGAGCTGAACAAGGCAGAACTGCTGTTCGAAAAGATCGAGGACGACACCATCCAGGCTCAGGTGGACAAGCTGCTGGCTACCAAGAAAGCCAATGAGGAAGCCAATTACAAGGCTAATCCCATCAAGCCGGTCATTCCTTTTGAAGACTTTGAGAAACTGGATATCCGTGTAGGAACCGTACTGGAATGTGAAGTCGTTCCCAAGATGAAGAAACTGCTGAAGTTCAAGATTGCCGACGGCCTGGAAAACCGTACCATTGTAAGCGGTATTGCCCAGCATTATCGTCCGGAAGAACTGATCGGCAAACAGGTGCTGTTCATCGCCAACCTGGCACCCCGCCAGTTCAAGAACGGCCTGGTCAGCGAAGGTATGATCCTGAGCGCCGAAAACTTCGACGGATCACTGGCTGTAACTTCCGTTCTGAAAGAAGTCAAACCGGGAAGCGAAGTCAAATAAACTCCTTCTCCGGAATTTAACCATACTTTACTCCTTACAGATGGACGCAAGTATTTCCGTATCCGGGACTTGCTCCATCTGTAAGCTGTTTTTAGATCCAAACGAATGCCCGAACACTCACTCAAAGAAAAAACGGCCAAAGGACTGCTCTGGGGAGGTATCAACAACGGAGCCATGCAGGTGCTGAATCTGATTTTCGGCATCATCACCGCACGCATCCTGAACGACAGCGACTACGGAATGGTAGGCATGCTGAGTATTTTCTCACTCATTGCGGGCTCTCTGCAGGAAAGCGGTTTCACAGCCGCCCTCGCCAACAAGCAGGAAGCACGCCATGAAGACTACAACGCCGTCTTCTGGTTCTGCAGCGGACTAAGCCTGTGCCTCTATCTGATTCTGGCAGGCTGCGCTCCCCTGATTGCCGACTTCTATCACAACGAAGCACTGATACCACTGGCCCGCTATTCTTTTCTGGGATTCTTCATTGCCAGTCTCGGCATTCCCCACAGTGCATACCTGTTCCGCAACCTGATGGTCAAACAGAAAGCCCTCTCGTGCATCATCGCTCTGATTGTTTCAGGCTGCGTGGGAGTTACCATGGCCTTGCTGGGCTATTCATACTGGGGTATCGCTACCCAAAGTATCGTCTACGTCAGTGTGATCAATCTCTGCTACCTGCATTTTTCCCCCTGGAGACCGACTCTCCCCGTCAGCTTCAAGCCCCTCCGGAGCATGGTGGGTTTCAGCAGCAAACTGCTTCTGACCAACATTTTCAACCATATCAACAACAATCTGTTTTCCATCATCCTGGGACGGTATTATTCCGAACGGGAAGTAGGACAGTTCAATCAGGCCAACAAATGGAATCTCATGGGACACTCTCTCATCACGGGTATGGTCAGCAGCGTAGCCCTGCCCGTCCTGCGTGAAGTTTCCGACGACAGCGAACGGCAGTGTCACGTATTCCGCAAGATGCTCCGTTTCACAGCATTCATTTCTTTCCCGACCATGCTGGGTCTCTCGCTGGTCGCCCCGGAAATGATTACCCTGACTATCGGCAGCAAATGGTTACCCAGTGCCCGCATCCTGCAGATGCTGGCTGTCGGCGGTGCATTTATTCCCGTCACAAACCTATATACCAACCTGCTCATCAGCAAAGGAAAATCGAACATTTATCTGTGGAATACAGTCGTGCAGGGAACAACCCAGCTCATCGTCATGTATCTGCTTTATCCCTACGGCATCCGGCAGATGATCCTCGTATATGTCTGCATCAATACAGCCTGGCTGCTGATATGGCACTGGCTGGTATGGCGTGAGATCCGTCTCAGCTTCCTGGCCGCAGCCAGGGATGTTCTGTCATTCGGTCTTATAGCAGGTTTTGTTATGGCAGTGACCGGACTCGCAACTTCTTTTCTCACCAGCCTCTGGCTGCTGTTCCCGGCCAAAATCATACTGGCGGCTTCCCTTTACGGACTGATCATGTGGGTGAGCGGTTCCGTAACTTTCAAGGAAAGCCTGAATTATCTCCTCAAACGCAAAAAAACATCCGCTTCATGAAAACCGTATCCATCGTCATGTGTACCTATAACGGAGAACAGTTTCTCCGTGAGCAGCTGGACTCTATTCTGGCACAGACCTACCCCATCCATGAACTGATCATTCAGGACGACTGCTCCACTGACCATACAGCCGACATCGTCCGCGAATATGCCCGGCAATATCCCTTCATCCGCTTTTATGCCAATATTTCCAACCTGGGATTCAACCGCAATTTTCAGGATGCCTTATCCAAGGCGGAAGGAGATTATATCGCCATTGCCGACCAGGATGATATCTGGTATGAAGAAAAAATCGCCGCACAGATGGAAGCCATCGGCGACAACGATCTGTGCGTTTCCGCCTACCACACCGGTACAGTCTACCGCTCCGACCGGAACATGAAGGTTACACACCCTTCCTGTCAGCTGGAGTATCTGCTGTTTTATGACAGTACACCGGGACACAGCATGCTGATCCGCAAAGATTTTATCCGGAAAATCTTCCAGGAATGGGACGGACACATCCTGTATGACTGGTGGATTGCCGTCAATGCACATCTGAACCACGGACTGACCTGCGTAGACCAGCCGCTCAACTGGCACCGTCCGCACGAAGGATCGGCCATTCATCAGCTCAACCGGAAATACGGAGCACACATCCGGCAGAATCCTACCTGGGAACCCTACATCTATGGCTTCAGGGATTACCGCCGGCAACAACGGCTGGAAACCTGGCAGTTCTTTTACGGATATATCTGCCGGAAAACAGCCGGACAGCCCCGTCTGGCCCTGAGTCACCGCCTGAGCCGACTTCTGACCCGAAAAGATCCGGTCAGCCTGTTCCGGCTCTGCCTGACCTGCATGCTGCATAAACAGACCATTTACTACACCCCCCGGCAGAAAGGCCTGATCAGCTGGGTACGTGCCTTCTTCTATCCCATGATCCGTGCCTACGGCAACACCTACTTCCGGCTATAATCCCGGGCTTTCCGGCGGAAGCCCGGCGGTTTCCACATTCCTGCTCCCAAAGTGCATGTCCTTTCGTTTCTTTGTATTATCTTTGTAAACTAGAAAACTACATGTACGGAAAGATGAAAAAAAACATAGCAGTCATATTAGCCGGAGGAGTAGGAAGCCGTCTGGGACTCTCCACACCGAAACAATTCTTCAAAGTAGCCGGCAAGATGGTGGTCGAACATACCGTGGAAGCCTTTGAGCGCAACAGCCACATTGACGAAATCGCCATCGTTTCCAACCCTTTCTACATTGCTGAATTTGAGAACATGACCATCCGCAACGGCTGGAAAAAAGTCAAGAAGATTCTGCAGGGAGGAAAGGAACGCTATCATTCCAGTCTGTCAGCCATCGAATCGTATGCCGGAACGGAATGCAATCTGATCTTCCACGACGCCGTACGCCCTCTGGTCAGCCAGCGTATCATCAACGATGTGGTGACGGCACTGGATACCTATCAGGCCATCGACGTAGCCCTTCCGTCGGCCGATACCATTATTGAAGTGGAAGGTGACTTCATCTGCCAGATCCCGGACCGTTCCCGGCTGAGACGCGGCCAGACCCCGCAGGCATTCGATCTGGAAACAATCCGGAAAGCTTACGAAATCGCATTGAAAGACCCGAACTTCAAGGTGACGGACGACTGCGGTGTTGTCCGGAAATACTTGCCTGAAGTTCCCATTTATGTGGTACTGGGTGAAGAAAGCAATATGAAACTGACCTACAAGGAAGACACTTACCTGCTCGACAAATTCTTCCAGCTGCGCAAAAGTGAACTGAATCATGAAGACGGCAGCAGAGAAAACTTCCAGGGAAAAGTAGCTGTCCTTTTCGGAGGAAGTTACGGAATCGGAGCAGAAACCGCCGATCTGCTGGAACAGAAAGGAGCCAAGGTTTACCGCTTCTCACGCAGCCTCAACCGGGTGGATGTAGGAAACCGTCAGGAAGTGGCCGAAGCCCTGCGCAGCGTCTTTGAACAGGAAAAACGGATTGACTTCGTGGTCAATACAGCAGGCATTCTCAACAAAGAACCGCTGATCACGACTGACTACGAAACCATTACCCGGGCCGTACAGACCAATTACATGGGAACCGTGAATGTGGCTTTGGAAGCCTTCCCTTACCTGAAAGAAAGCAAGGGCAAGCTGATCTTCTTCACCTCCAGTTCCTACACACGGGGAAGAGCTTTCTACAGCATCTATTCTTCTACCAAAGCTGCCATTGTCAACTTCGTACAGGCCATCGCACAGGAATGGGATAGTTTCGGCATCCGCATCAACTGTATCAACCCTGAACGTACCAAAACACCGATGCGCGTACATAATTTCGGAATTGAACCGGAAAATACCTTGCTTTCAGCCCGGCAAGTGGCCGAAGCAACCCTGCTGACCCTGGCATCCGATTATACCGGACAAGTCATTGACGTCAAACGAGACCACACGTTATGAGAAATTCTTATTTCGACCGCTACCTGAAGCAGAACCTGAGAACCTGCCAGCTGAAGCAACTCTCCATTCTGGAAGAGACAGACCGCATCTGCCGCAAGCACAACATTCCTTACTGGCTTGACGGAGGCAGCCTGCTGGGAGCCATGCGCCACGGAGGATTCATCCCCTGGGACGATGACATTGACATTGCCATGCGCAAGGAAGATCTGGAACGCTTCATCGCCGTAGCCCCTTCGGAACTGCGGCCGGGACTCTTCATGCAGACTCCGGAAAGCGATCCCGAACATACAGATCCCATCTATAAGATCCGCGATCTGAATTCACTGTATCTGGAAAGCGGAGACAACCTTCAGGCAAATTATCAGAAAGGGCTGTATATCGATATCTTTCCGTTCATCGATTATCCCAGTCTGCCGAAAAAATGGGTAAAGAAACTGAGCAAAGGTATCTCTACCAGCTACTCCATTCTGCATAAAGCGCATTATTATTCCCTGCGCTCTTTCGTCGAGTTCTTCTGGTTCGGTGCGAAATATCATCTGTTCCGCGCAATATGGAGCATACTTTCGGCCATTTATCCCAAAGACACCTACCTGTCGAATGTACTGATCAACAACGGATACGGCATCATGCACCGCAAAGACTCCGTGTTCCCGCTCGGAGAAATCGAATTTGAAGGCAAGCGCTTCAGTGCTCCCTGCAATCCGGATGCCTATCTGAAGGATCTGTACAGAAACTACATGGATATCCCGCCGGAAGACAAGCGGAAGATTCATGCCATTTACCTCCATCCGGAACTGATCCGGGAACAACAACCCTAAACATACAGCCGTTATGAAACCAGCACTTGTAGATGTAGCCGTTCTTATTCTGTTCTTCAACCGCCCCAGACAGCTGGCGCAGGTGTTTGAACAAGTCAAAAAGGCACGCCCGTCGCGTCTTTTCCTCTATCAGGACGGCCCGCGCGGAGAGAAAGACCTGCCGGGCATTGAAGCCTGCCGTCAGGTAGTAGCCGACATTGACTGGGAATGCGAAGTTCACCAGCTCTACCAGGAAAAGAACTACGGCTGCGATCCTTCGGAATATATTTCCCAGAAATGGGCTTTCTCGCACGCAGACAAATGCATTGTGCTGGAAGACGACGATGTCCCGTCAGTCAGTTTCTTCCGCTTCTGCAAAGAAATGCTGGACCGTTACGAAAACGATACCCGCATCAGCATGATTGCCGGATTCAACAACGAAGAAATTACCCCTGATGTTCCCTATGACTACTTCTTCGCCACAACCTTCTCCATCTGGGGATGGGCCAGTTGGAAACGGGTTGTCGACCAGTGGGATGAACATTACACCTTCCTCGACGACACGTTCAACATGCAGCAACTGAAGAACCTCATCCGGGAACGGAAATACCGGAACGATTTCATCTACATGTGCCAACGTCACCGGGAACACGGGAAAGCCTACTACGAAACCATTTTCCATGCTTCCATCCTGTTCAACTCTGGACTGAGCATCGTTCCGACACGCAACCTGATTAATAACTTGGGAGCAACCGCAGACTCCGTACATTTCGGAGGCTCGCTCCGCACCCTGCCCCGCGGCTACCGTCGCATCTTCACCATGAAACGCTATGAGCTGGAATTCCCGCTCAAGCATCCGCGCTATGTCATTGAACATACGGCCTATAAGGAAAGCGTGTACCGCATCATGGGATGGAGACACCCGTGGATCAAGATCGGCCGCTCGTTTGAAGAACTCTTCCTCAACCTGCGCTACGGCAACTTCCGCATCATCGGACAAGCCATCGTAAACCGGGTCAACAAATGGCTCGGGAGAAACAAATGTCATTAATCCCTGCTTATGAAACTGCTACTCGAAAAAATAAAACTCAGCTTCCAGAAACGTTCAGGCGTAACCCAGAACAAGAAAAGCTATGCTCAATGGGCCGCCAAAGGCTATCACGCAGAAACCGAAGTGAGTGTCATCATCCAATCACATAACAAGAGTTTACAGATTTGCCACATACTTCCCAAACTACGGCAATATCCCGGTCTGGAAATCATTGTCATTGACGACGGTTCCGACCTGGAACACACCCAAAGACTCGCCGCTGCCCTGACAGGAGCCAATGAGTTTCTGATCCGAAGCAACGATCTTTACGAGAACATCACGTACGACAAATCCATCCGTTTCGCCAACGGACGCTACATCGCCCTGCTGCAGGATGATGACGATTTCGACGGAACAGCCTGGATTGAACGCGCAGTCGATCTTTTCCGCCAACACCCCCGAATGGTTATTCTGGGAGGTAAAAACGGACTTGACATCGCATTCGAAGATGCCGACCGCTATGCACACGGAGGCCCTTCGATGCAGCAAGGGGACTTCAGTTTCGTAACCTCTGTCAACCGGGCTCCGATGTGGATTCACAAGGAACTGTTTCGCCAGCACCTTCACCACATCGATTTCAGTTTTGCCCCCTTCCAGTTTGACGACTATGAACTCTGTGCCCGTGCCTGGCTCAACGGTCTGCAGGTGGGATGGTACGATGCCGGGTTCCGTTCACTGAGCGTGGGAGGCATGCGCTTATGGAATAACAGTTTCACAACAGAACAGAGCCAGAAGAACGGCCGGAAACTCTACGAACTCTACCGTAACAAGATTGAGGAAATCCACCGGCGAATTGCAGAATGTTGAAAAAAAGACCTAACTTTGCAGACATCAAACAGAGATTCCGAACATGAGAGTACTTATCATCAATACAGCAGAACGAATCGGCGGGGCGGCCATTGCGGCCAGCCGACTGATGGACGCATTGAGAAACAACGGCATCAAGGCTAAAATGCTGGTCCGCAACAAGCAAACCGAACGCGTCACTGTCGTTTCGCTCAAGAAATCATGGTGGAGAATCTGGCAGTTCCTCTGGGAACGCCTCGTGATCCTGACAGCCAACCGCTTCAGCAAACACAATCTCTTTGCCGTTGACATTGCCAACACCGGGACGGATATCACTTCCCTTCCCGAATTCCGGCAGGCTGACGTGATTCATCTGCACTGGATCAACCAGGGTATGCTCTCACTGACAGATATACGCAAGATTCTGGAATCAGGCAAACCTGTCGTATGGACGCTGCATGACATGTGGCCCTTTACCGGCATCTGTCACTATGCAGGCAACTGCGACAAATACAAAACCCAGTGCCAGCAATGCGAGCAATTGCTTCACCCGCACCGGAAAGACCTGTCCGCACGCGTATTCCATAAGAAACAGAAACTCTTCGCACACTCACATATTACGTTTGTGGCCTGTAGCCGGTGGCTGGAAGCGATGGCACGCGAAAGTTCCCTGCTCACGGGACATACCATTACCAATATTCCCAATGCCATCAACACCAATCTGTTCCGTCCGCGCCCCAAAACAACTGCCCGTGAACGCCTTCATCTGCCTGCCGACAAGAAACTGCTGCTGTTCGGCTCCATGAAGATCACTGACGAACGGAAAGGAATCGCCTACCTCATCGAAGCCTGTCAGCTGCTGGCACAGAAAGAACCCGAATTCAGCCGCCAGCTGGGAGTCGTCGTGCTGGGAAGCCGTTCCGAACAGTGTGCATCCCTGTTCCCCTTCCCTATCTACAACATGAATTATGTGAGCAACGAAAAGGAACTGGTGGACATTTACAACGCAGTCGACCTTTACGTGACTCCTTCCCTGCAGGACAACCTGCCGAACACCATCGTGGAAGCCATGGCCTGCGGTATTCCCTGCGTAGGATTCAATGTAGGCGGTATTCCGCAAATGATCGACCACCTGCACAACGGCTATGTCGCCCGATACAAATCGGCTGAAGATCTGGCCAACGGTATCCGCTGGGCCCTCACAGAAGGAGACTACGAAACCCTCAGTGCCGAAGCCAACCGGAAGGCCCTGAACACCTATTCCGAAACAACCGTAGCCCAACAATACATCAAGATTTATAATCAGATAACCGGAAGCAATGCATAACCACGTTCATCCCAAGTTCTCCATCATCACCGTGACGTACAACGCCGGTGCCGTGCTGGAAGACACCATCCAGAGTGTCATTACCCAGACCTACCGGAATGTGGAATACATCATTGTAGACGGAGGTTCCAAAGACCACACTCTGGACATCATCAACCGTTACCGCGAGCACATCCATACCCTGGTCAGCGAACCGGACAAAGGCCTGTATGATGCCATGAACAAGGGAATCCGCCTGGCTACGGGCGACTATCTCTGTTTTCTCAATGCCGGCGATGAACTTCACGAAGACGATACCCTGCAACTGATGGTACACTCCATCACCGGAACCGAGCTTCCCGATGTACTCTACGGCGAAACGGCCATTGTAGACGAAGAAGGACATTTCCTCCGCATGCGGCGCCTATCCGCTCCCGAAAACCTGAACTGGAAAAGCTTCAAGGACGGAATGCTCGTGTGCCACCAGGCCTTTTTCCCCCGCCGGGAACTGGCTGAGCCCTACGATCTGCGCTACCGGTTCTCTGCCGATTTCGACTGGTGCATCCGCATCATGAAAAAAAGCCATACGCTTCACAATACCCATCTCACCCTGATCGACTACCTGAACGAAGGCATGACCACCCGCAATCACCGCGCTTCCCTTCACGAACGGTTCCGCATCATGTGCCGTCACTACGGCTATCTGTCCACCCTTGCGCGCCATGCGTGGTTTGCCCTGCGCCTGTTGCTCAAGAAGTGACCCATCACACGGTTTCGTCTTCCTGACAGCTCCGCAGGTAATTCTTGGGCGACTGTCCCGTCACCTGCCGGAACACACGGTTGAAATGATTCGGATTATTAAAGCCCACGGCATAGGCAATCTCCTGCATCGTCCTTCCACCATCCGTCATCAGTTCAATGGCCCGCATAATCCGCAGGCGGTTCACATAGCTGCTGAAATGGATGTTCGACTCCTGAAACAGACGGCTGAGATTACGCGTCGACAGGTTATACCGCAGTGCAACCTCGTCCATCCGCAGTTCCTCCTGCACATGATCCGTAAGATATCTCAGGATAGGATAAAGCCTGGAATCGTCCGGAATCACCAGCGACTTGAGCAGCAACTCCTTTCCCGGAGACATCTGCGGAAGCAGATTGAAAAAGCCCAGTGCAAAATGATATAAGTCCGGCTGTTCCTGCTTCCCGATCATCTTCCCCTTCGAAGCAATAAACTTCAGGTTCTCCCCGATCAGCCGGTTGGCCGTATAGATGGCAAACTCCCCCTTCGGGTCATCCTTTCCTTCCGGTCTCAGACTGACATAAAAAATTACCATCGAAACCTGACGGCTGTTGCTCGACAGCTTATGCTCCGCCCCCTGAGGAATCCACGCAATATGCTTTTCCGGAACAAAATAACTCTCCGAACCGATCTCCACATGCAACGTTCCTGCCAGCGTATAAATAATCTGACATTTTCCGTGTACATGTCCCGGCAAGTTCACTTCCTCCCAGCCGGTCTTCTTGATGAGAATCACCTCCTCAGCCGACTGATTGATTATTCCGATATACTCTCGCTGTTCCGCATTCATCCTCGTTCTGACTCTTTTCCAATCCTATCTTATGTTCTTAAATCCCTACAAATTTATAACCTTATTCTGAGAAATCAAAGTCCCTTCTTTCATCTCCGCCCAAAGGCTTCCAGCCATTGAAAAAACGTGCCCGGCTTTTCAAAAAAGACTTCGGGCTTTGCAGTCAGACGCCGAAACGTTTTGATGAAAAGCCCGAAACATTTTTAGCAAGAAAAAAACCACACTGCAGAAAGCAGTGTGGTTCTCAACCAAAAAATGTTTATTGTAAAAAAATAAGCACCCCTCCGCTACGCTAAGCGAAGGGCAGGAATTCGCTTCACAGCGAATATTTCTTCATAAAACTTGAACTCTCTCACTTCACGGCCAGGCCCAGCACTTCACGGATCTGCCCAAGCGGTGCATCCTTCAGCAACACCCGCTTCTGTCCGTCCAGCAGATAAAGCGACGGCATCGCTTTCAGGTCATACAGAGCCTCTTCCTTCACCTTCTGACGGTCGGTTCCGATGATCCATCCTTCCGGCATATCAGCCAGTCCCTTCTTCCAGGCTTCCTGATTGCCTTCAGTATATACGGCCAGCACTGTTACGCGTCCCGCCTTCACGGCTTCGGCCAGCGATGCATCAGCCGTCATTTCGCGAAGTACCTCATGGCACGACTCGCATTCCGGATCATAGAACACCAGCAGCAAGCGGTTCCCCCTGACAGAGGTTGCTGCCAGCGATTTCTTCTGTCCGTCCGGCAGGTAATAAGAAAAGTCTGTCGCCTTATCCCCCACCTTGTTACGCCGCAGCAGCCTCAGCTTGAAATCAAACGACGATCTCCGGGCATCTTCTTCAGGCAATACCTCCAGCATCGTCTCCAAATACACTCCATACAACCCCTCGTTGTAGAACGGTGAATTGGGGTTGTACAGATAATCGTCGGCCAGCTGCATCATTACCCGTCGTGCCTGCGCTTCCGGCATGAACCGCGAACACCAGTTCTTCAGGCTTTCCCGAACCACCGTCTCAGGCGTTGCCCCGTCGGCCAGCAGGGAAATCTGGTTGACAAAGCCCTGTTCCGTCACCTCCCGGTTGTTGACCAGCGCCGTGTCTGCAAAGCTGAACCGATCCCAGTAATGCTCCAGCAAGTAAGCTTTCCGCTCCTCCGGCTGCGTGAGCATGGCAGGGATTTCGGGGAAAGGGAAGCTTGCTTCCGTTTCAACTTGAGGGTGTTCTTTCTGCTCTGTATATCCTCCACATGCATTCAATGAAAAAAAGATAAGCCCTCCAAGCAAAAAGCGGTTTACAATATGGTATACCATCATTTCTTACATTTTATTCACTCATTTCTTATCATTTTATTTCGCTCCTCCTCGAGAATTCCTTATTGCCTGTTCATTTCCTCGACAAGGGGTCAAATGATTTCCACAATCTAGCTGATAGATAAGCCTATCTATTTTATCAAATAGGATATTTCCCCTAAACACTATTAATTACCTGCTTCCAACAGAATGTTAGGATCCCCTATCAATTCACCTACTGTCTTAGAACACTTATAGTCAGTCCTCCATTCTGAATATTTGAAAGACCAGATATCATCCATATTTGCTCCCCCCACGCTGATTGTAAAGTCTCCATTTTTATCAGTTTCAACCTTATACATCTCATTACCAGCACATTGCGGATTATCATAAACATAAATCTTTTCGTTTTTCACCGGATCAGTTCTCCAGCTACTTCCTGTTATATCCCACTTTTTATGATAATACATTGCCTTAACCGTCAATGAAGGGACATCATATCTTATTGTTGCCGTAACATGGTCACGGGCTGATAACTGGAATGTTCCGGCAGCTAAATTAGCATTCAAGTAAAATGTGACTTCCTGTTGTTCGGAATAGATATTATACGGCGTATAAGTAATATAGCGGTTTTCAGTAACCTCTACTTTTCCTGTAGCGGAAGTCGTTTTCTCTAAATCCAAGCGATCATAATTAGACGGATAAATACGTACCGGATGGTCCCCAGATGGCACGTCTTCTCCTTGATTATGCAATTTAAATCCGACAGTCAAAGACTTTCCTTTTGTTTCGTGGGTTGGGAAAATATAAGCACTTTCTACTCCATTCAATGTTACAGGATTGAAATTATACCGTTGCTGCCCCTCGTTAATAAAAGAAGCCACATTGTCTACTCCATTACAATCAAAATAAGGATTGGTTACAGTAATAGTAGTAGCGCTTGACGCCATGTTAGTTAAGAAAACAAAATGGCAAGTACGGCTTTTTATATAATCAGCATATGTAACCAAAGCTTGATAACTAAAAGTATGATTACCCTCTGAATGTACAGGGATTCGGTTTGCACTAACATCCGGATACAAAGACTTACGCTCTGGCTCAATATCAAGCAGTAAAGGGAATACCGCTGTCGGCATATTTTCCGGAAGTACAACTGCTAATGTGAGCTTTTCACCGATTTTCTGCTCCAACACCTCATCACAGGCAACCTTCATCTTAAAAGGCTGGCGCACGCTGATAGCGACCCGTCGTGCCAAACCTGACGGAGTAGCAAGGACAAACTCCTGAGTTTCCATCAGTTCGGGTAAAGATGCTGGAGTGACTTTTAGTACACCATCTTTTGCATCCCAACTGCTAATAGCTTTCGAGTTGACACCATTTTCACCTTCACTTACCGGTGTCACTACAACCTTTTCATTGGCAATAGTCCCACCGCTACCGTTTTCCATTCCGATGGTATAACGGTAGTAGATTTCCGCAGGTTTTGAAGTGACCAGTAACGTATCAAGAGTACTGACCCACAACTCATTCCCCAGTCCATCTTGGATGGTGTTCACCTGACTTACCTCAACTGATGCACCAATGTTGTTCGATGCAGCGGCCAGCATTGCTTCTTGGGGGGTTGCATATCCTGCCCCCTTTACGTCCGTGATGCGAATCTTATAATGAAAGTTACGATACAGATTTAAGTAACTTGTAATCCAAGTACTTTTATCTGTAGTCACAATATCCAGTTTATAATAACAATCTCTATTTTCAAACTTGGCCTTTATTAGTACATAGGTAGGGCGCTGTGCTTTGTCCTGATTCCGTTCATATACATATTTAGCATCGTTCGTAAAACTTGTCGGAACTGTCTCATCCACTGTCCCCGCAGTATTTCCTCCAAAATTATGATTCGTAACGACAAAATTTGCATAGCTGTCACCCGTGTTGAATAAAGCAAAACCACCGTTTTCAGGCATATCCGGACCAACATAGGGAGCAACAGTTCCTGCATCAGTACTACGTACAACAGCAAAACCCTCAAAAGTAAAATTGCCGTTCGTACTCTGATTGTCAACAGATATTTTAGCAAAGTTACGAATCAACTGTATTTGAGGCAATGTAATACCTTCCTTTATTTCATCAACTTTTACTCGTTGCCAGTAGGCATCCTCCCCTCCGCTCACAGAGAGATTACTGAACACACTTGCTTCACTATCATCAGGTACAAAAGTAGGATAAACCACCTTTCCTAAAATAAAGTGAAGCGCGCAAGGTTTCTCCGAAGGTGGCAATTTTACGCTGTAAGTGTAAACCTCGTTTTCCACATTTTTGATTGAAGCGGTCTGATTTGCCACAAAAAAACCATTCTCATCGAACACCAACACGTGCATTTCCTTACCTTCCAGACTCACAACATCACCCATGCCGCGCGATAAGGCTTCTAACGGTTCAGGAAGCATTGCTGTAAACAGGTATTCACCGGGCTGCAAATCATAGCCTGCACCTATATTGTCATCCTGCCGGCATGAAGTCACCAACAGGATACTTAACATACTTAGATAAAAATATAGCTTTTTCATACACTAATTCTTTTTATTTCCTTTACGTAATACATCTCCATCTCCCCAAACAAAATCAGTGTCAGAGAATGAAGAATTAGGTAATTCGCTTAATTTGGTATCACTCCAATACCACACATCATATACACAACGCATAAAAGCCGTACTATTCTGGGTAGTCCAACCGTCTTTTGAAAGAGTTCTGCCCGAAGAGGCCCAATAACGCCCACTACCAGATAAAAGAAACAATTGTGGAATTTTTCCTTTTTTAGACAAATCCACCATAAAATCTATTTCTGCTTCAGTAGGCATTCTCCACCGTCCAGCCGGATAACCATTCTCCTGATAGGAAGCACAACGGGCTTTAGCTGTTTCATAATTCATACTTTCAGCACCGGCCCACGAAGAAGCGACTTTATATGCGGGTGTTAACATTTCGCTCACATCATCTTTACGGGCTGGATAATAATTTCGCAAATCATCGAATCTTTTTCTTCCTCTATTATCCAAAATTTCTTCAACTTCAAATGTACGCGGGTCACCTATCGTATATTCCTGACCGGCCTCAAATGAAGTAATATAAATTGTGTATTGATTTTGATTTTTATCCGCATCATATTCACTTGCCAATATATTTTGAATGATATTCAAACTATTTCCCCGGTCGTCATAAACATTCAGATTGTATTTAGATCCACCACCAGCTTTCCAATAGCCATTTACAAAACGACTTTCCTGACCATAGACATTTTTTTCCGCTACAATATAAATATCAGGGTACTGAGTTATAGTCCATTGAGTATGAATACCCTGTATATTATACACATCAATTGTTATATCAAATGGAACATAATCATCAACTCTATCCAAGACATGAATGAATTTCAACCGACTGTTCTCAGACGGTTCTAATTTAAATCCTTTTTGTTGTATTTGCGTTTGCGTATTTAACTCTCTTATTTGAGTGTCTTGCTTAGAATAATCCGGATAAGTCACTTTCGAAACTTTTGTTTTAGTCCAGTCAATCTCGCTGCTGCTGATATATGGCATTTCAAGTTCGTCCACATTATTCATTACAGAATGATATTCATCCAATACCAAATACTGATAATTCTGCATTTCCGTACTTATCTCCATCGTATTCCAATCAAGTATCTCAAATTGGCTTTCCAACGTCACCGCTTTTTTCGGGTCAAGACTACCCAACACCCCAACGTGTACGTTTACCTTATAATAATTGTTACGTAATAGTTCGGCAGGCGTGTCATCACCTGTAATAGGAACACGGTAATAATAATTCAAAGCCTGTTGTGTTTCTTCTCCTTTCATGCTCCAAGGCAGACAGAGGATAAGATAAGAATCTTTCCGATTGGTTGTAGTGACAGGATTAGGATATGAATAAAAAGGAACATGTGTATAAGAGCCGTCCTTATCCTCATCGGCAAACTCACGTTTCATACGCACTACATAATCCTCCTGCTGAACCTGGTAGGTTCCCGCCAAATTGGTCTGCTTAACCCCGTTTACCAAAGTTACGTTCATACGGTTATACACCGGAGTATAAATCACCTTGTCATCACCTTCACCGACAACAATTTCATCTTCAGCTGTAGGATACACAGCTATCTTGGCCATCGCACGAGTCAGATTGATTGTTTCCGGTTCAGTCATTGACACAGTCACATCCGCTTCACCATCCATTACTAACGAACTTTCAATTACATCATTTATATTTGTTAGCCCGTCTTTCCAAACAGTGGTAACAACTTTATTCTTAATATCTGCAATAGAAAGCCCTATTGGAGATTCCCCCGTCGTATCAAAAAAATCATAATTTGCCACCACGTAGATATAATAGTTTCCACCCGGCTTTATTGCATCCCCTAATGCGACCTGCAACTTATTATCTGCTGAGGGCGTGATACCGGTCTGAGCATAGATACATTTCCCCTCCGCACTCTCAAAGAAGAATACATCCGCGCGTGTGATGGTATTTTCATTGTAAATAGGATTCCCCGCCTCCTCGTTATCGGATGCGCGTGTCACCATATCCAGTGTCAGAGTCTTCCCGTTTCCTCCATTATTACTCTGGATGATTTCATTCTGGCAAGACCACAAGCAGCAAACCGCTGCCAGCAGCCCGATAATGTGATATATTGTCTTGCGTTTCATAATCATTTCTTTTGAAGTAATGTATAGCGACTTACACTCTGCCCCTCACTCGGCTTTTGCGGTGTGTCAGAAGGGTTCGTCAAATCAAGTTCGTATTCTTTGCCAGCAATTTCGGCAAATACTTTTAAAGTAACCAGATGTTCTTCCTGTGATTCCTTATAGTCTTCTGAAATCCGTACTTTCAACTCTTGCGGCAACGGCCTGCCCTCTCCGTCATAGTGAACCACACCGGAATTCTCACCCACAAATTCAAAGGCTTTCATGTCTTCCTGGTCTCCTATTAATTGTGCCTTCCACGTTGCAGTATTCGGTGTCTGGATAATGAATGTCAGCAGAGCCTCTTTCAACGGGTCTACATGTACTATATTCCCTTCCAACTCTCCTAAAATCGTATTCTTGTCCCAGCCTTTGCTGACATAGCTCAGGTTATCTTTAAAATTCACATTCACTTCATCCTTCTGCCATGGTAGCACATTGCATAACAATTCCCATCCGGTAGGATTAGCAGTAGCATTAACTTTCAGAATCGTATTACGTGGAAGCGAAGAAATTGTTTGATGCGTTGTATTATCAACAATAGGGGCCAAATCATAATTATTGCTCCCGACCATTCCTACTGTATAGGACTCACCATGCAAAGACTCATAAAGATAGCAACTAAACGATTGATTGCTAGCGGTTGCAATCTTCATATTATTCACAGGGAACGACTTTGGAGAATAAAAAATCTTTTCTGATCCCGGAGTTTCCAGCAAAAAGCCGTTATCAGGAAAGAATTTCCCAAAATTAATCTGGTTAACATCCAAAACAGAACCTGTTTTATTAAAGATTGTCAAATCGATGCGTGCCACAGCACGTGTAACTTTTATCATAACCTCATCACCATCAGATAAAGAAGGTTTAGTTTCACACCCCACCATTGGCAACCCGTTAGCAGAGTTAAAACTAGAGTAAGCTATTAGCTGAACTTGAGAAAATGCAGACCCATCAAATGTTGTGCCTACTTTAAAATCTGATTCAAAATTCTTGTTCACATTAGCTTCATTTACCACTGCATAAAAATCGGTAGCCGCTTTCTTCACGCCGACAATCCGGATGCCCTGCTCCAACAATTTTTGTCCATCGAGTGCAGTAAAACTATGCTTTGAGTTGCTGACCACTTTCCCGTTCTGCACTAAAATCAGACGGATGGTCTTGATATCTTCATTAGCTAAAACTTCACTATTATCGTCATCAACCTCACCGGAACGTGAACTAATATTCACCGTAATATTAGCTGTTCCTGTTTCGGTTGTAGCAATATCATCTTTTATACAGGAAGTAACCACTCCCATCAGGAGTAGCAATCCTATCGCACCTAAATACCGTCCTAATTTTTTCATAAGCATTCCTCCTTAAGGTTTAGTTCCATTCAGGTTTACCATCTACAATCACCCAATCAGGTAATGTAATATCTACGCCTACACTATTAAAATTAATTGCAATAGGCAATGTAGCTTCCTGTTTAGTAATATCTATCTCGTCTTCATAATATTTGAGATAGTTATATATGTTACCACGCACCAATTCTTCACCCGTAGTATTATCCACCAACACCAACTGGTGTTCACAGCATTCTTCATCCACATGCCCATGATGATCGTCCATACGGAAAAGAGTCAAGTTATCTGTGCGATAGCAATTACGTTCATAGTCATAAATCAGATTCGGATAGCATGTACCCTTTGCCTCACTATCTGTATTAATATTACCCTCAAAGTCTGTTTGAGCATTTGATTGCTCAATCATCAACTGATAAGGTATGTTTTCTCCTGCACGAACACTTTCGGGAGCAAGAAGCCCGTTTATCTCAATCTCTACATTTACATGTGCACTATAAAGTGTTACAGTATCACGGTAAACAGTAAACTCCTCACCTGGAACAAAAAATTCTTTTAGTCCCATGTAGTTATGGTCATGCCCGTCTACCTTCTCTTGCGTTCCCCATGCCGGATGCTGAAGATAGATATTGTTAAACTCTGTTTCTGAAGTTAAATTCACCACTTCAGTACGTTCATAAGCATTTCCTACGGCTACTACTTTATATTTCCGTCCTGGTGTCAATCTGAAAGAAGGTTTGGCCGCAAAATTCTTCAAATCCACTTCATCATAATGACCTACACCCATAATATGACCACCTTCATCAAAAACATACAGATCCACCTTCTTCATGTATTGATAAAGCACATCCTTATCGCCGTCGGCAAGATACTGGAAATAGATGGTCACGTTATCGCAGTCATCCAGATCATCTTTAATACAGCCGGTCGTCAGGACGGTAGCGACCAGCGCCATTAATATATATCTTATTGATTTCATCATTTTTATTAAGGTTTTTTTATTTCTGTATGTTTAATCTATCTTGGCAGAGAATTCTCTGCCAAGATAGATTCATTTTATATAAATCTTTTTGAAAAGATTAGTTCCAAGTTACTGTTCCATCAACGACATTCCATGGAAGTATTTCCACATTCGCAATAACTTGTGCGTCTTCACCACCTTCTGGAGTCGGGCCAAAAGCCTCATCTGGTACTATAAGATTACTAAATCGATATACATATCCTGGTTGAAATGCATATAAATAGCCATCAGCATCAACTGCATACTTCTTTTGATTTTCCTCTGAGACCTTACCATCTTCTAATAAAGCTGTTAATCTATATTTTGAAACAGAAGCATAAACAGGATTTCCAGAAGTCCATCCAGCAATAGTTTGTCCTTCACTTAAAGTAACATCTTTAAAACACAACGTCAGTTTTGGTAAATTATCATTTCCTATTTCTGGGAAAATATTATATGCATAACATTTCCCTTCTTCAGAAGGGAAAATTGGAAGCTTACCATCTGTTCCCTTTAAGAAACTATTACCAATAGTACTCCATGTTGGAGCATTTACATCAGCCATAGCTTCTGCAAAAGAATGATAATTACCTTCTCCTGCAGTAACTTCATGTAATATCACACTATTTAAAAACATGCCCTCAAAAGTCAATGTTTTAAACAAACATTTCTCATCAGCAGCATGTGATTCATGCTGAATTCCCTTAAATTCCAGTAAAGCGATCTCATGTCTTGGAGCCAAAGTAACATTATAAGTTAACACACCATTCTGTTCTGTTGCCTCTCCAAAGTTTGTAGTTTCAGCATATAAAGGAGCAGCTAATCCCACATTATAAACATCCTTCAAATGAAGTTCTTCAGCACTTCCTTCATTTATTGAAACATAAATTTTATTAGGATTTCTTACTCCACTAAAAGTATGTGTCAATTCTGAAGAATTTCCCTGTAGTTCTTCAGTTGTAAAATTATACTCACTTTTTCCTCCTGTCAAAGATTCCAATGTTAATGTAACACTGTTCAAAGTCACAGGAGCAGTACTTCCTGAAGTTGCGTTAGTCTCAGTGCTTGGATCAACAGAACGAGTTATATCTCCTCGCAAAGCTGACAAGTTAATACCTACAGCAACATTCGCATCACCATTAACGATACCTTCGTTTACATCTTCATTAGAGCATGCGAACAAACCCAGGCCCGCAAATGCCAGAAATAAACTCTTTGAAATTTTCATAACAATACATTTTTAATTAAACACTTCTATTTTAGTCTCTATTTATTCAGCCATATATTCTGCATACTTCTTCAGCAAGGTAAGGTTCTCGCCGGCAGGCGCATATCCTTTGGACTGTGCTGCCGAAAATGCTTTCTCTGCCTGTGCATAGTCACCCTTCTTAGAATAGGCAACTCCCTTCAGGTTCAGCAGCTCGCCTTCCTCTGGTGCATTGTCCAGCAGACGGATGGCTTCGTCCGTACGGTCAGCTTCCATCAGAGCCAGTGCCGCATTGTTGACTGCGGTCACATCATTCGGATAAGCCTTGGCTCCGCGCATCAGACAATCCACATATTCCGGACTGCCTTTGCCATAACTGTCGGCTACCTGCTGGATCTCGCTTACGCTCATCAGATCCGGACGGGTCTTGATCATCTGTCTGCCTTCTTCCAGACTGAAGTGACGCACATTATATTCCACCCGGTATTCGTTACGACGGATCGGACCGTACATTTCATTCAGCAGACGCTGGTAGATTTCAGGCGGCACCAGTCCCTTGATCTGTTCTTCGCAGGCATCCTTGTCGTCACCGCAGTTGTCGATGATGTTCAGCACCTCATCAATCTTCAGCAGTTTGGGATGCTTCTGCACCTCTTCACGCAGGCCTGCCCAGTCTTCACCCTTCCAGTCCACATGGTATACGGAAGGATCAATGCCTTTCAGGTCTTCCTTGATATATTCGGTAAAGGACTTCGCACGGCGTTCGGACAACGTCATGTTATAGTCGAATGAACCTTCGGGAGAAGCGTAACCTGTCACATAGATACCGGTAATGGTCAGGTCGTTGTTATCCTTGACCAGCAGAATGGACTGGCGGACAGAATCCAGTTCGGCGCGGTTGTTCTTGTAATCCGGACGGATATTCGAACTGTTCTGACGGAACTGCACACGGGCACTCCGCGTTTCGGAACGGCGCTTAACGATTTCTTCCTTCGGTTTCATCACAGGGCTGTAATACTCCGGTGTCATTTCGGGCAGGATATCGCCTGTCGTTGCGGTTTCATCTCCGTCATCACAAAGGGCGCAGCCGGTGACATAACCCCGCAGCTGGATATTGCCTCCGATCATCCAGCGCTGGAAGGGAACCGAAGCATCATAGGAAAGCACCTGGGAGGAACCGTTTTTTCTGCGGACTGTCACAACGGCATCGGGATTGGCAGAAACACCGTCAAGGGTTTCCATACGCTGCTGCACCTTGTCACGAACTTTTCCGTTGATGACAAAAGGAGGAAGTTCCCGTTCCTGTGTCCCGTCGGCGGAAAGGATAACCGGAACCACGCGGAGCGAATGCTGACGCCTGATATCCAGTTCGTCGAGGCAGACTTCCATCTTCACATTGACCTGACGGTCGGAAGTCTTCACAACCTGACGGTCTGTTATCCGGATCTCACTCAGATAAGTGGTATTCTGGCCAAACACGGAAACTCCGGATGCCAGCAGTATAGCAAGAGAAATAATATGTTTCTTCATCAAACGTTCCTCCATCATTTTATTATGTAAATCAATGAGATGGCCGCCTTAGTCACGCCAAAGTAATTCTTTTTGCCGGAGTCCTGCCATTCGCCGCAGTGAGGACATTTATAGCGGTCGTAATCAGCACGTACATAGCCCACGCCCAGAGCGGCTTCGATGCTCCAGCGCTTGCCCAGCAGCCACTGATAACCATAAACGACACCACCCCCGACATACCAGCCTTCATAGCGGTGCTCCTTCAGGTCGTCAAAGATTCCCAGAGGAAGATCCAGACCGCCCCAGTTGTACTGACCGCCCAGCAGGTGGGCACCAAGGAAGTGACCGTTGAAACGTTCACAGAACCAGTAGCGGACTTCCGGCTGTGCCATCCAGTGTTTCCACTTCTTGTTGTCATTAAAGGTCCAACCGTTGTAATTGGCTGACAAATCAACCGTCCATTTAGGAGCCACACCTATTTCTGCACCCAGATTGATGGTGGTCGTCGCGTCATAAAGAAGATTGGTCTTGACTGCCACATCTTGCGCGGACAAAGAAATGCTGACAAGCAGCATTAAGAAGATTAGAATTCGCTTCATGTTTCCCATTTTTAGCATGACATTTTCAACAGGTTTTTCTCCGTTACTTTGTAGGTAACGGCAGCCGCCTTTCTTATTCACTTTTTAACCTTTT
>ENA-UONW01000648-UONW01000648.1-human-gut-metagenome-genome-assembly--contig:-CS52-NODE-648-length-49651-cov-7.903662_pt1 | contig 49651 bp, 30 predicted proteins | sample MGYA00242463_ERZ724010 | MGnify/ENA metagenome assembly ERZ724010 | reverse complement strand
GTTCCACTACCGAACTTAAATCTGTAAAACCTACGTCAAGATGGGTTTTAAATACTACATATACTTTAGAAACATCTTGATTGGCCCTAACATATCCTGTCAACAGGAAACAGCAACAAAACAGAAGTAGAAGTTTCTTCAAAATCTCATTCATAAAATGATTCAGAATAAATTTCATCATATGATCACTAATATTAATATTTCTCCAACCGTATTTTATGCCCAGCACTTAATCCCTCAGAAAACGCTCTTAAAACTAATGATCTACGCATATCAGTCTTTACCAAGAAAGAGGCGACACCTGCTTCAGCCTTAATACGCGACGGACCTGATATCCTACCACCATCCAAAACCTCAAGACTGACTTCGCGCATATTCTCACCAAAACAAATGGTCCCGTTTTCATCCTCCAACCTTACGTATACTATGAGCAAATCATGGTTTGAAGCAGGCTTTCCACTCTCAAAATAATCAATCTTCAGATTACATACCTCACCAGGAGTACGTACTACATGTTCAGCAACAACCTTACCGTTTTTGTAGCCTACAGCCTTCAATTCACCTTTTTCCCATTTTACATTAAAAAAAGTAAAGGGAGGGCGATTGATATTCTCAGCATTACCGCCATCCGGACGAGATACATATTCCTTGGCCGAAGGCCCATTATCTGGATATTGACGCGCAACAGACCGCCCGTTCAATAACAATTCCACTTCATCCACATTACCATATACTACCACCGTATCCGAAGATTCCTCCAGCCAATGACTATTAATGAATACCTCATAAGGCATAGGACCAACTGGAGTAAAACTTCCGGCAGGTATTTGTGAGCGGAAATAGGACAAGCTAAACTTCGGTAATCGGAACAAATCAGCCAAACCACTGTAACATATATTATCGCAACATCCTCGATTATAGTCATACATACTCCATATAGCACCTCCAATAGTCCAAGGATAATATGCACGATAACGATTATGACTCCACTGAGCATTCCATGCATTCTGTACCAAAGCATGATCTCCATCCTTTCTGCTTATTCGAGTAGTACTGTAATGTCCTCCAAACTCATAATCATAATATTCACGTATAAATCCAGGTTTCTTTGTTTTGTTGGGACGATTAAATCCTTCCTCCCAATCGTTATAACATACATCAAACCCATCATAACCATAGCTGTCTCCTGACGTAAAGCACTGATTACCGGGATATTCTTCATGAGCAATACGTACTGCCTCATCTTTCCATTCCTTGGGGGGCCAAGACTCATTCAATGTCGTTTCCCACATAACAACAGAGGGATGATTGCGATCGCGACGTATCAAATCACGAATGTCCTGATACGTATGGTCGATAAAAATCTGATTCTTATTATAAAACTGCCAACCGGGAATAGGTTCAATAACAAGTAAGCCTAACTCATCACAAGCATCAAGTACAGAAGGATCCTGAGGATAATGTCCCAACCGCACAATGTTAAAACCGTTCATTCGTATCTGATACATATCTCTATACTGAGCCTGGTCAGACAAAGCATTTCCCACATAAGGATATTCCATATGCCGATTAGTTCCTTCTAATTTCAGTGGTTTACCATTAATCACAAATCCCTCCTCACGAGACATCTCTATACGCCGAATTCCAATACGCGTATCTTCACAATCCATCACCTTCTTTCCATCCATTACTTCAGTTCGCAATACATACAATGAGGGCGAGTCAGGAAACCATAGTTTTGGTTTATCGACCATAAGATGCTGTATCTGATGCTGTGAAACTCCAGCCTGCAAGCCCAACAACGCCTCAACTGAAACGACTTTCTTACGACATCCTTTCTTTTTACTCCATTCATATAAAGTATGCCGAACCGTAAGCTGCTTAAACAGGTTGGAGTTATTGACAACATGTGCCTTAACCTCTATTTCAGCTTTTTGATCTGACACTTCCGGATAACTCACAAAAATGCCTCCACCAGCCACTTCATCAGCCATCATGGGATGAGTAATATGTATCGGTTCATTAACTATCAGATTCACATCTCGATACAATCCACCATAATAGCAAAAGTCAAGTGTGTTTTGAGGTTTCCCAGGAGGAATTAAAGAATTATTCCTATTATCTAATCTGACCAAAATCTCATTATCGGTCAGACGTAACATCCCCGTGAGGTTCAACACGAACGGAGTATATCCACCTGCATGCTGTACTACATGCTGTCCGTTCACCCAAACATCGGCCAAATGCATTGCACCCTCAAACTCCAACCACAATTCCTTGTCAACCCACTCAAAGGATATATCAAATTTCTTGCGATAATAACATATCCCCTGCCAAGGATTCAACACAACAAGGGGTTCCACAAAAGATGTATGAGGCAAACGCACGTTTTCCCACTGCCCATTCGACAATTTGTCAAATTCCATACGCAAAGTATCTGGATCTATTGCAAGAATTCCATTCCGTCCCTCTATATGTTGAATATTGAATTGCGAACTCCAATCGGAGCCTTGATTCTTAATCTCAATACTATGTTGCTTCTCACTCAAACGTTGGAATTGCCAGTTCTCATTCATAGAAACCGATATTTGTGCCGACAAAGCCAATGAAAACCAGACACACCAAACAAATAATATAAAACGATTTCGACTCATAAATATTTTATTAAGATTATCAGTTTTTCAATCTATTTCTTTCCCATTGACAGCAAGTTCCTTTTAGTAACTGCACCTGATACTGTTTTCCATCACATTTTATCACCAATTTCTCATCGGCTACCGCATGAATTTTCAAAGATTCCAATTTTACGTCTTTCCATGTCAAGTCCAATGTATGCCCACCATATATACGCATCCCCTTCAAACTTCCATCCGGATAAGCTGCCGGCCAAGCTGGCATTATCTCCAGATATCCTTTCTTCGTAAAGGCTAACATTTCCATGAGCAAACGTGGAAAACTCAAAATAGCATCCAAATTATATATTTGATGATTCGGCTCATGAGACGTCACCAGACTACCATATAAATATCCGCGTCTACTGAAACGGTCAATATTTGCCAGTACAATATCCAAACGTCTCAAGCGAGCAGCCTGAAGAGCCAAATGAATTAGTCCGTGGGCCGAAGTTGTATCAAAAGCAAAACGTTTATCCAGCGCAATACCAGCAGCTTTCTGTAATTCCACATCAGCATTTTCACCTACAAGTTCAAAACCTGGGAATACGGGATATAAGTGTGAATTATGACGATGATTATAAATATCAGAATAATTATCATCTATCCATTCTGCTAAGGCCCAATCCGAATTAACACGATAATCAGGTAATTTCTCCAAATATATTTGCCATTTCTTCATTTCCATAGGCGTAGCCCCACAAACTTCCCCCATTTCACCCAGCAGGTAAAAGACTTCTTTTGCTATCGCCACATCCATCGTTGCATCTTTACTCAACCAAGTATTACTACCAACTGGAGTATTCTCTGGAGAAATACTTGGACTTATATGGAACATACCATCTGCCTCCATACGTAAATAATCCTCATAGAAAGTAGCCATTTCCTTGTACAATGGAAAAACCCGTTCTTTTAAGAAGTTTTCATTACCCATCAACATTGCATACTCATACAAAGGACGTATATTCCATCCAGCTCCCCCTGACCAAAACATCCAAGGAAAACCATGACCGAAATGGGTCAAATATCCGTTAACCGGATCATTATAATGAGCGACAATAAATCCTCTGCATCCCAAATAGTTTTCAGCATTCAGTCGCCATCCAGGCAACAAATGTTCTATATAAGCTGCGTACGATTCAGCGCATTCCTGCAAATTACTCATAGAGGCAGCAGAAATGGCCAAATTTAGATTTGAGTCCCATACAAATCCACCAATCCAGGCCGGTTTCCAAGTTCCTCCCCAAATGCCTTGTAACGGGGGCGGGTATTTTCCACAAGAAGAAATTAACAAATAGCGCCCCATAGCTGCAACTTGTTCCAAAAAGACTGAACTTATTCCGTTTTCACGTACAGACCGTAATATTTCTTCTACAGAACTCTTTTTCCATTCTTTTGCACCACCTAAATCAAACTGCATCCTACGAAACATTTCCCCTTGTTCTTCTGCATGAGTTTCTAACAACGGCCGATAATCCGAGGGCAGTTCTGACAAATCCTTTTTTATTGAATTTATATCAGATAAGTTCTCTTTCTCCCAAGGAACTATTCTAATCAAAACCAGAACTTCTTTTGCATCCTCTATTTGTAAAGCAGAACCTTTTTGCGACATACGCCCTCCTCGAAGTATCACCCGGGCCACTCCATCATATCCTCCAGAATCTTGGCTATAAGCCGCATGATAGGTCAACCAACCCCAATCGACCTCTTTTTTTATATCTTTAAAAGCATTTGCCAAATCATGTTCAAAATGCATTCCATCACGCCCTGGAGTTTCTTTTAAAGACAAAAGCAGATTCAGGCGTTTCCCATTCTCACCTTTAAAACGTACTACATTCACATGATGAGTCCGAGAAGAGAAATAGGATTCTTCCAAAGAACCACCCGTATATTGCCAACGGTTCTTCCCTTCTCCAATTTCCAGATCAAGCTGTCGCCGAAAAGCATTCCGCTCCTTTCCTTCCCAATCCACACAAAGGTCAAAAGCCGGATGTGGTATCAATGGCCAACGTTGAAGAGCCCCCATCTCCCGCAGCTGACGATCAGCCTCCCCTGTCAACAATTCATCCGCTTCATCCGTTTTTCTCATTTCCATTAAATGACGAACTTGAGGAAGCAAATGTGCCGTTTTAGGGACGGCAACTTTGTGACGATCCCAACCGCGAATAAACAATTCTTCATGGGTGCATATAAAACGTTCACTTGCAGAATCATTCACAGCCATCATTCCCTGAACACCATTCCCTACTACGAAGGCATCTTCCCATGCAGAAGCTGCATTCGAAGACCAAACAATCCATCGTCCAGAAGACAAACTATCAGCATAAACAATACTATAATCCATCATAAATAGGATGAACAACAGATACATCCGACACTTAGCAGCTCTCATATTTTTCTATTTACAAAAAACTTTAACTTTTAAACCATTTTCTCCATTTAGTTCCAATGCTCCTGGACAATTCCCTTGACGTTTACGTTTGTTTCCTAAATAATCATGGGAAAAGGTCTTTGCATTCATGGGCAAAATGATCTTTTGCTGTGGTATTAAAGCCATAGGCAGGTCATCAATGGATACTAATTGACACACACGTTTAGATTTCCAATCCAAAGGTAGAGACATAGTCAAATACCACCCATCCTTTTCTTCTTCAACATTAAAACAAATTTGTTTATCCAACAAATTACCTTTTATTACCACCGGTAACGAAGAATCTTCATAATCTTTCAAATCTTCACGAACAAAAAGATTGTTCAAATAACTCACATTGCCACAAGGGCAATCATGGTAACCTGCAATACGAGTATCATGCGGATAAAGATAAGGCGTCTCACGTTCATCTACTTTACCCGTAGGCCATATTTCCCAAGCTATCAGATTATGAACAAATGCCACACCTTGAGACAACTTCACTTGTGCCAGTTCCGATGACAAAAATAAATTATTATCGACCAATACCGGACCATGATTCACCTCCAAAGAAAAATCCTGAACTTTATTATCATGAAGCAAGTTACGAGTAACCCTTGTTCCTTGAGCCATCCAATCCAGCCAAATGCCACCTTCTGTACGGTAAATATGATTATGTTCAATCAGCACATCAATAGCGGCATGAATCTTTATACCAGCCAATTCATATCCCCAAAATGTTTTTTGTTGGCCTATATCATGAATAATATTGTCATTAATCTGACTAAAAATAGCACCCAAGCTACCTGCGATTCCGGCTTGCCCACAATATGAAACCCGGTTATTTCGTACGATATGACTCCCAATGAAATCACGATGCCATTTATTATGAAGTGCCCTTTTCGTCGTACCTATGTAACCTTCAACACTTTCTGCTCTATTATCCCACTCATCACCATATTTTCCTAACGTAATTCCCACACACTTAGAATGAGTTATTACATTATCTTCTATTACCCAACCCTTACTCCAATGTGTACCAATAGCTCCCGGTTGTTCGGCAGTAGGAGGAGCCCATGGAGTAGCAGCCTGACTAATATATAATCCCCTAACCGTTATATAATTCACAAAAGGTTTATTCGGATAAAAAACAGTACGCCGAACATTTATCTCCACCAACTCTTTATTAGGATCCGCCCCGCGAAAATCAGCCCATATCCAGGTCGAATCCTTTGCTACCCGAGTATACCATAAAGAAGATTCCTCAGCATTCAGCAATACATCTTCCAAATGAGGAGTTTCAGTCAAAGCTTTATCATTTAAATAAACCTCACCAGTATGTGCCCATTGTCCCCTGGCCAGCCAATCCCCATGAAGGGTATCTGAATAAGGATTGAAATCTCCAAATAAACTATTAGGTATAGCAACTTGCCAAACCGTTCCGGTAATATTTATCCAATCTTTTATAACCTCTGACCCTTTAATCATTACTTTTTCTCCCTCTGCTGCCTGATAAATAATAGGCTTCCCTTCTTCTCCACTTCGGGCTGGGGCTATACTTTCACGATAAATTCCTTCATGAATAATAATCTTATCGCCAGGTTGCGCTTTATCCGCTGCACATTGAATATGCCTTAATGGCGACACCAATGTTCCACTATCATTATCATTACCCGAAACTGATACATGCCATTCCCGTGAAGTCGCCCAAATTGTATTAAAATTTGATACGGCCCAAGACAATGCAAGAAATACTATTATTCTCTTCTCAAAAAAATGTTTCATACATTCCAAATTATTTACCCGTAAAACGGAACCAATTAAAATCTGCATACCCATTTACACCTTCGGCTGTTCTACTAAAATTGAACAATGCAAAACGATTGGCAGTCCAAGGCAGACCCAATCCCATTTCCAATGTATTACCTATTCGCTTATAATGTACTCCATCAAGACTATAATAAAACAATGCACGAAAATCCTTATCCATTACTCTGGCGCGTATCCACAACCGGTTGCTATTAAAATCATTGATTGACTCCACAACCTTTCCATCATTACACATTACAATACGCCGCTTATTGCCCTCCTGTTCAACAGCGACATAAGCATAAGGGAACTCAAATATTCCAAAACCTGCTACATTGCCATCTTCCAACCCTGCAACATCTATTTCTACAGTTCCTTCAGAAGTGGGCCCTTGTACACGTTGAGTCAAAGTATTCCTTGCCTCTTTCAAGGTTTTGGCCTCTGATGCCCTTAAGCGCATATATCCTTTACGTTCTTTCAAGGTCCATTGGGTATTATCCGGATTATGATTCCATTGCCATTGCAATCCCAACTTAGGTTTATTGAACTCATCCGATGTAGCCGGACTTTTAGATTTGGAACGTTTCCCGACACTGGGTTTAGGATAAGTTATCAAATCTTTTCCGCCATCTCCCAACATAGGCCAACCATCAACCCACGTTACAGGCACCAAACAAGGTACTCGACCTATCGGTCCACGATCCTGCATGATCATAAACCACCAATCACCATTTTTTAACTGCACCATTCCTCCCTGATGAAGGCCATTCTTTGGATATGAAGAATCATCATGCATGATGAGTTTATGTTCATACGGACCATAAATATTATCCGAGCGCAAGCAGATTTGCCACCCTTCTGTTCCACCTGCTGGACAAGTTATATAATACTTTCCATTAATTTTATACATGTGAGCACCTTCCATGCCAAAACCGCCACCCAGTTCATAAGCATTCTTAAAGCCTCCCTCCCAAATCTTAACTGGACGACCCTTTACAGAACGAACGTCCTCATTCAGTTCTGTCAAATAAAGCGTACCCTGCCCATGAACGACATAAACTTTACCATTATCATCAAAGAACAATCCCGGATCGTACATATATTCAGGGAAAATCACCCGTTCCCAAGGACCTTCTACCTTGTCAGCGATACAAATAGAAAAGTTACCCTTTTCACGTCCCCATCCATAAGGCGTACAGAATCCCACATAAAATTTTCCATCTTTATGCCGTATAGTAGCCGCCCATGACCCATTCAAATAAAGATTTCCACCCTGCATGTCATAACGTGGATCCTCATCATATCTCTCTACGGCATAACCTGCCATCTCCCAATTTATTAAATCTTCTGAAACTGCAATAGGACAACCGGGGACATAGTGCATACTTGTTGAAACAAAATAAAACTTATCATCCACACGAATGATATCCGGATCAGGCCAGTCTCCCCAAAAAATAGGATTGGTAAAAGTACCATTACCGTTATCTGGATTCCATACATTATTTTTTTGTGCAAAAACATTACACAAGCCCAAACAAACCAATAATACAACTACAAAAATAAATCTACTGATTCTCATAATAATTACAATTTTATTCTACCAATCTAAATTTTCCGACCAAACGAATATCATCGAAAGAACGTCCAATTTTCACTCTAAAAGTTCCTGGTTCTACTACATACTTCATATCGCTATTCCATACACCCAACTGTTCAAAAGGAACATTCATTGCAACAACTCTTTCTTCACCAGGTTTCAATGTAATCTTATCAAATCCCTTTAACATTGCGACAGGAGTAACAACACTGGACACTTCATCACCTATAAACAGCAATGGAGCCTCCTTTCCTTCACGTTGTCCTACATTCTTTACTCGGAAAGACAATTCCACATTTTCTCCGGGAGCAAGAAGTGTATCCATACGCAGATCTGAATATTCAAAAGTAGTATAGCTAAGTCCATGTCCAAAACAATAAGCAGGAACATCATCTGCGCGAGAAGAGCCTAGTCCGTAACCTGTCGTATAACGAGTTTTTTTCTGATAATAATACATTGGGACCTGTCCTGCATGTTTCGGTATCGTTATAGGAAGTTTCCCCGACGGATTCACCTTTCCTAATAGTACCTCGGCTAATGCCTGTCCTCCACACATCCCCGGTTCCCAAACGTCAACTATGGTTGAGACATGCTGAGTCGTCCATTCGTTATTCAAAGGCTTCCCATTAACTATTACAACTATTACAGGTATTCCTGTTTCATAAACGGCTCGAATCAACTCTTCCTGACGACCATAAAAATCAATGGAAGGCCTGTCAGCAGACTCACCATAAGTACGCAAACCCCAATCCCAACGTAGTCCGTAGCCCCCTACGGCGATAACTGCCAAATCACATTGTTTGGTCTTTTTCACGACCTCCGCAATGCTGAAATCGGAAATCTCCCCCCCTTCTTTCAGAACACGGGCCTGCGTAATCGGATCTGTTGTCGTAACCTTATCTTGAGAAACATTCCCACGTATACGCCCACTATTACAATATATAATTTCAGCTTCTCCATTTACTTCATTACAAAGGCCTTCCAAAATTGTAACAACATTTTCATCTGGTTGTGGATTGGCCCAGTCACCTAATATCGCCTGATTATCTGCATTAGGCCCTGTTACTAAAATACGTTTATATTTCTTCAAGTCTATTGGAAGTAGATTGGCCTCATTCTTCAATAAAACGATATTTTCACGTGCTCCTTCCAAAGCCAAAGTACGATGCTCAGCCGGCACACATACATCATTCGCCGGGTTCACATACCTATTTTCAAAAAGGCCCAGTTCAAACTTTACCTTTAAAATACGGCGAACTGCATCATCTATACGTTTTTCCGAGACCTTTCCTTCCCTTACCAATTCCTCCAACAATGGGCGCATCAATGTAGAGCTATCACCATCAAAGTACATATGCATATCCAAACCAGCATTAAAGGCCCGTTCAACAGCTTCTTTCTGATTGGAAGCCACATCATGGATCCGACGAAGATTCTCTACATCACCCATATCACTGATATAGAAACCATCGAAAGCCATTTCTCCTTTCACAACATCTGTCAACAACCATTTAGAGGCATGGGCCGGTATACCTGCAACATCATTATGCCCGGGCATAATTGTCATTCCTCCAGCTTGAATTGCCGCTTGGAAAGGAGGAAGAAAATAAGATCGCACCGATCGTTCTGACAATTCAGCAGAAGCATGATTACACCCTCCCACGGATGCACCACCTCCTAATAAATGTTTCATACAAGCTGCCACACGATGTTGGGGATTTTGATGATTCTGCAAACCGATTACAGCATTCCGTACCATTTCGGACGTCAAATACGGGTCTTCGCCATACGTTTCACCTGTACGCCCCCATCGGGCATCCTGCACAATATCAATACAGGGGGCAAAAGTCCATTGATTACCTACAGACCGGATTTCAACAGCTGAAGCAGCATATATATCTTTTACCAAGTTACGATTAAATGTCGCCGCCATACTAATAGCGGAAGGAAAAACAGTTTTTCCAGACAAAACGCCGTAACCATGGGCAGCATCAACTCCAATCAGATAAGGTATTTTCAAACGAGTCCGTTCAGACATTTTTTGCACTTCATTCATAATTTCTGGACCTGCATCACCTATCCAAGCTCCAAAATCAAAATCTCCCCGCTTTATGATTTTATCTCTGTCCCATATAGCTACCATGTCCATTTGACCTATTTTCTCCGACAATGTCATTTGGGACAACAACGCATCAACTCTTTTCTCTACAGGCTGTGAAGTATCCAAATAAACAGAGGTATCAGCTCTATTTTTCTCCGAAATGCAACTACAAAATAAAACAGTAGTTAACAACAAGCCTAATATAGGTTTCATTTTATCCATCAAAATTTAAATTATAAAATCATTCCATTCACACAATCTAAAAACATCTTATGTACTACCAGTTTACCTTCACTGCCTTCCCATGGTAATGCACAATTCTTCCTTGTTCAGTCACACCGATACCAGTCCCTCCTTCTTCATCCACTAAAACAACATTAAATTTCTTTTCATCGTTTATTCCGTCAAAATAACCCTTTCTCTCAGAGATAACCAATTCCTTAGACGAATCATCCCAATAAAAATCAACAGTAGCATATTGTCCTCTTTCATAATTATAGGTATTATTATCATCTTCATATAAAGTAAAAGAAGCATCCTGACCTCTATAGATTCTTATCTCAACTGGTTCTTGAGATTTTTCAGTAGCATATTGCACAAAAGGCCCCATAGGAAGAATCGTACCAGCCTTGACAAATAACGGCAAACGGTCCAATGGAGAACTTACCGTAACAATTCTCCCTCCCTTATAGACCTTCCCGTTCCAAAAATCATACCAATAACTTCCTGAAGGCAAATATATAGTTTGCAATGTATTCAAATTTTCCTTCTTCTTATCAAAATTTGAAGGTAATATCCAGAAAAACTTTATTTCAGAGCTTCCTTTTGATTGATAAGACTCAATACAAACATTATATTCCTTATTTTTCTCTAGTTTAATTCTTTTAGACAACGAACGCACAGGTGCATCCTCCCAAGCATCAATTATCAAGTCATTATTAATCCAAAGTCGAACTCCATCATCCGTAACAAGTCCCAATTCAATATCTCCAGAAACGGGTGATAACAGTTTGCCTTTCCAACGCATACTATAATTGTAAAATGAAAGTTTTTCAGGAGTTACACCATCCCAGTTAAAATCAATACTTTGATGAGTAGTTTCATACACTTTTTCCTCAAAGTTTTTCCCATTGAAATATTCTACTTTGAGTCCTCTTTTACCGTTCTCTGTACATAAATATTCAGGAGCAATAACGAATTTATTTACATCACTAAAATAATACATAGGATTAGTAACAGGCTGTACTAACAAAGATGGACCAAACATGTATGAATTATCCACATGCTTAACTTCTTTATCAGAGAAATCCATTGGAAGAGCACGCATCAAGGTATAGTCTTCATTATAAACACGCCAAGCATTCGAGTAGATATAAGGCAATAGACGATAACGAAGGGATAAACTTGTCTTAAGAGATTTATACACAAGACTATCAGAAGCAAAACGATACACCTCACGCGGTGTCCCCGTACCATGAGAGCGAAATATAGGGGTAAAAGCTCCAAATTGAAACCATCTCGCATAAAGTTCACAATATGCAGGATCGGCAATTCCATTCGGATATTCACCGCCATTACCACTTGGGAAAAATGCACCAATATCATGTGTCCAATAAGGTATCCCTGCCATACAAAAATTTAATCCTGCAGCAATTTGTTTGCGCATAATACTCCAGCTAGCTCCAATATCACCGGACCATGTTGCAGTAGCATACCGCTGTTGTCCAGCAAAAGCAGAACGTGTCAATATAAATAACCGATCACGGCAACTATCTGCACGATAATTTTCATAAATCCCGTTCACGGCCTCCAATGAATAACAATTCAAAAACTCTCCCATTTCTCCTAAATAAGATTTTCCCAAATTCTTAGCTTCTTTTTCAGCGTTTTCCTGAGTCCACGCATTAACGACTTCCGGCTCTGTTCCATCAAGCCAAAAAGCGTTAACACCATTATCCAATAATCCTTTCTTAAGAAAACGGTAATAAATATCTTTAGCCATCGGATTATAAAAATCAATGAGTTTCCCTGTAGACCAATGTTGAGATTTAAACAATAAGTTCTTTTCATTCATTTCCGAATACAAACGAGTTCTTTCTCCTGCTACCGGCCAAATAGAGCACATCAGGTTCACATTCAATTTATGTAAACGCTCAATATTAACAATTGGATTCGGGAAATTATAAGATTCAAAAAACATCGAAGACCACATAGAGTTATCCCCCCAATACTGCCAATCTTGGACAATATTATCAATTGGAAGCCCTAACTGGCGATACTTAGTCACGACCGAAATTAACTCATCGAAACTGGTATATCTCTGTTTACTTTGCCAAAAACCATAAGCTGATTTTTTAAACATTGGAGCTTTCCCTGTCAACTGACGATAACCAGATATTATTTGATCAGCAGATTCACCTGCTACCAAACAATAATCCACGACACCAAATTCCGACATAAACGACATTTTATTCTGGCATTCTGAAAAGACAGTTTTAGAATAATTATTCCAAAGGATACCATAGCCGTGTGTAGACAGCAAAAACGGGACGACTGCTATTTCATTGGCTTGCGAAAGAACAATTTCCTTTCCACGGTAATCCATATATCCATCCTGAAATTGTCCTAACCCGTACAATGATTCTTGTGAGGATATGCTAAAAACTCCACCAGCCTGAAAAGATAAAGAGCCATTATTTTCAGGTCCGCTATGATTGACAGACGCTTCTTCTATAATTTTTTTACCATCGGTCAATGACACAAAACACAGACTACCATTCTTTTTATCGACAATTACTTGCAAGTCTTCAGAAGACACTTTAAAGGATTTGTCGTTTTCCTTATAATGCAAATTCTGTATAGTGGGAACGGCAACAATAACCAACTCCTGTTGCTTCACTTTCTCAAGTGGTGAAATTGTGACCCTAACAACATTATTGCGATAAAAAGTCACATTCTTCTGGCAGTTTCCTACAATATAACTGATCCCGTCACCAGTCTTTTTCCAATGACTGACATCTGCACACAATACGTGAGATATTGCCAAAAATACTATTAATACATATTTTCTCATAACAAAATTTTATCTAATCACAAATTAAACATTTTATTTAATACCACAAATCATAAGTTTACAAACATCCCAATAGCCCGAACTTATTATTTTCCCCAATTATAGTTGGGCGTTTTGCCCATTGTCAATACCAATTCTCCTCCCTTTACTACATCAAAGAAAGACAGTTTTGCCTTTTTCAAAGGTATACCATTCAATGTTGCAGACTGAATATAAACATTCTCCTTCGAATTATTAATCGTCTTTATCACAAACGGGACTCCATTGTTGTATCTGTTGTCCACATAAATAGTAATCTTATCAAAAAGAGGAGAAGACAAATCAAACTCCGGATTGGAAGTAACTCCGCCATCCATCTCAAAAAGCCCCATAGAAGCTATCACAAACCAACCTCCCATCTGCCCTTCATCTTCATCACCTCCCCAACCATCATAGGGTGTAGTTCCATAAAAATTATCCAAGATAGCCCTCGTGTATTTTTGAGTCAACCAGGGTTTGCCAGAGTAATTAAACATAAAACTGGCCTGCATATTGGCTTCATTACCATGATTTAAAAAATATTCATAAACCTGAGGCTGATATCGATCAAAAGCGTGAGCTGCAAACCGGTGTTTGTAAGATTTCTCAAATCCCTCTACCAATCTTTGGTTAAATAAATCTTTTCCTATTGTATGTATTAGTTCCGGTACATCGTGAGGGACATATAGTGTATATTGCCAACCATTTCCTTCCGTCCAATACTCACCTGAGAATGGACTGTAATCCTCTTTCCATTTGCCTTGGGAATCTTTAGGTACCTGATATTTCCATTCGGGATGTAACTGATTTTTCCAGTTAGCAGAACGAGCTAACAATTTCTTATAGTTTTTCTTATCTCCCATTGCCTTAGCCAATTGGGCAGCACAAAAATCTGTATATGCATAATCCAGCGTTCTAGATGAAGGATTCAAATCATATGGTACATATCCCAATGAATCATATACATTCAGATATTCCATGCCCGACAAACAATTCATTCCACCAAAATTAAAGCGTCGGCCTTGTTCCAAAGAATTGTGCATAACAGCCTTATATAGTTTCTTACTGTCATAACCGCGAATACCTTTTTGATAAGCAGACACCATTAACGAAATTTCGTGCGTCACGTCCATAATTCCAGACATCTTCATACCAGTAGGTCCATTTGAAGTCCAGCCAAATACATCATATAGTTCCAATTGAGTATTAACCCAGCCCTCCATAAAATCTGTATGCACAAGAGACATCAACGTATTTATGTTCCAATAGGTATTCCAAAATGCATCTCCTCCAAACATTTTTCTCCCAGTTGGCAACTGATGAATTTTACCATAAGTGTCGCAATAACGACCGTCACAATCACTCCATGTCTGTTTACAGATTGAACGATAAAAATTTGTGTAGAATTTCACCTTATCCTTCTCGGAACCTTCAACGATTATCGAAGAAAGGCGATCTTCCCATTGCCGTTTGGCCACATCAACTACAGAATCAAAATCCCAACCAAATGAGGACAATTCTTGCCGTAAATTATTACGAGCTCCCTCAAGATCCACCATAGATAATCCCACTTTCAAAATAATTTCCTCATTCGCGGAAGTTTTATAGTTGATGAAAGCACCGACATCATTGGAACCTTCTATTGATTCCACATTCGTACGGATATCGTTACCGCACCAACCATTGAAATTGTCAAAAGGCTTACTAAATTGAATGGAATAATACAATTTGTAATCACCATATACCCCTCGCATATGTGAACAGCCTTCAACTGTCTGATCGTCCACCTTCCTGAAATCTGCCTTGACAACTGCCGGAGTATATTCGGAGACCACAAGGGAAGATAGCAGGATACGGACATTATCCTTGGCCTGAAAAGTATACCGATGTACACCACAATGGGTTGTAGCTGTTACTTCTGCACGGCAGGCAGCATCATAAAGTTCACATGAATAATAACCCGGACAGCCTTTCTCCGTTTCCTTCAGAATCCTCGAATGATAACCGGCACCTGCTCCGCGATAAGCGGAAGAAACACTTCCACCATCCTTGACAAAATCCTGCGCAGAAGGCATTATCAACAGACCGGCATGGGCATAAGCATGAATATGACTGAAACCACGAACGCTTGAAAACGAATATTCATATCCGGCCATCCACTCACCGTCCTGGTTGTCAGGGCCTAATTGAACCATACCATAAGGAACAGAAGCATAGGGACCAAGCATCCAACGGGAATTACTTGTACCTATAAATACATCAACATAATCCAATACTCCTTTCGCTGACAATGTAGAAATAAACACCATTAAGAAAACAGCCAATAAATGTATCCGCTTCATAAAAACATTCTTTTAAAATCAATTTTATAATGGAGAGCCCATGAATACGGCTCTCCATTATTATTCATTTTAACATGTAACTTTGAATTCCAAGAACAACAATTATTGTTGGAACTAGAATTCTAATTCACACTTTACTGAACAGAACTCTACCTTTCTCCATATACCAATGTCCGGGTACCATCCCAAGCCACTGCTTCAATGCGGGTACTGCCTGAAGGATAACGTACCAAAGTGGAACTCAAATCAGAAGAATCTGTACCGACCAAAGCCACATATTTCAGTTCATCTCCCTCGTAAGTCTCAAATACAGCCGCATTTTTCCAAACATCATGGCTGACAACAACATTCCCGTCACTCTTTATCCGAAGGCCTTTACCATAGCTACCTTCTACCGGCAGCTTCTCTTTAAAGGCTTTCTCACTGTTGCCTGACAAATAATAGAGTACCGGAGTAGCAGGCTTCGGATAACGGGAAGCATAACGTACCATCTCGTCACATTCCTCCTGTGTGATGGTCATCCAACCACGCGCATAGTCGTCCAACTCCTTATCAATGGGCTTCAGCATACCACACTTGATAAAGAAATCCGTCAGATCCTCTTTTACCACGTCCATCGTATTGCGCATGAAATTCAAGTTTAGCTGTCCGTTAGAAAGGCTAGATTCATCTGTATTGCGGACGATTTCAGCCACATCTCCATACCAGTCACGTTTTTCACCACCCACAATCTCACGATAGTAAAGAAGTAGCTGCCACAACGGACAAAGTTTCACAAAATGATCACCACCATTGGGATAGGAATTGGGATCCATATTGTCCTGACCTTTCTGGCAAAGCCAGTGTTCACCCTTGACAATACCATAATTCAGATAAGAATTGAAGCGACCGCCTAATACGTTGTTGTTATCTCCATCATTACAGCGTTCTTGTTCCAGGTTCAGATATTCACGGTTGAACTTGTACCTGGCACAAACAGAATATACATTATTCGTTACTTCTGTGGTAGAAACCCACTTCAAGCCCGGACGGATCTGATTGACATGGCCCAATTCATGAGCAATACACCATACTCCTTCTTTTATTGATTTTGTAGGACTTGCCAATTCATTCATTGACCATTCACCAAATCCAGCTCCCCATCCATCTGCAAACAACCCGTCCTTTACCACTCGTGCGAACATGTGGTTCTTTGGAAGTCTGTTATACTTCTTCAGCCCCATTATTTCATGTTCCAAATCAACAATCGCATCGTAATTCTGTATTAACTTCAACCCGTCATCACAATATTGTTTGAGGCTATTCACACCATAGACAAGATTAATATAATCCCCTTTTATGTCCAAACAACCATAGGTAGCACTATTCAAGATCTGCTTCCAATCGGCAGACGAATCACGTTTCTTGTCGAAATAGCCATTTACCTTACCTGAAGCGATATGTACTTTGAGACGAGGAGCGGTTTCCCAGCGAGATGTGTAATAATCCATATAGGCTAAACCGCCGTGAGATATACGCAACTTGTTGATCCCGCGTTCCAGTGGATAAGATGTGGGCTCCGGCGTTGGCAATCCTTGTCGGGTACCGTCAAAATCATATACTTTGAGTGACAAAGATTCACCTTTCATATCACCGACAATAACGATAGCCTCTTCACCATCGGAAAAGTAAATCCCGGTAGGATTTTCAAACGGATTATAGCCGCTCGTTTTCATTTCAGCAGCCAAATCATTCAAATCCCGATAAGGTTCATATTCCTGTACACGATATTTCAAATCATATGTTTTATCAAAAAGACTTTGGGCTATGTTACGGAAAAAGTCATTCTCTATACCATCAATCTTCCGCTGATTAACATCCGGTTTCAATTCGGTATAAAGTTCATCGGCAAATACTTCTTCCAATCCTGCAACAGGAGCAGCCTTTCGATAAAATTCCATTTCACCACAACTCACCACATCTCCTTTTGCACTTTTGACTGAAAAACGAAAAGATTTCACTCCCTCCAATGGAGAATCAAACACAATCTTCGATGTTTGAGCCGACCCTCCCAAACGATAGGTACCAACTTTCGTATAGCTCTGATTATTGGCCGTAGATACCAACAAGTCAAACTCATCAAAATTTCCATTATCACCCGATCCACGAGGCTTATAGATAAAATAATCCACAACTTGTGGCGTAGCGAAAGAATACGTCAGTTCAACCGGGAAAGAGGTATTGTACCAAGGAGAATGATACCAGGTAGAAGTCGTTCCATCAAAAGATTTTTCTATACTCTCCTCCTGCGAATTACTTTGATTTGCCTCTCCGCTTTCCACAGATATCAGAATATCCCCCAATTCAGATGGATCTCCCGGCACATAATCTTTATTACGAAAATCCTGTCTGAACATCAGGTATCTCTCTACCTTACCATCTGTCGAATGGAATGACACAGAAGCATAACGAACCGAATCTGATTCATTTTCGGCAATCTGGAATCTACAAGAGCTTTCTGTCATTGTACGTGTATCGGGCAGAGAAGTAATCCAGTCAACTCCATCAGGAACAGATACTTCGTAATCCACATTGCTCAGTATCTTGACAGTAACCAATGTATCGCCATAATACAAGTCCTGACGTTCTTTATCAAACAAAATATCCGGATTCTCTCCCAATTGCTTCACTTCCACCTTTTCAACCAGAGGTCCGGCTGTAACTGTAACTTCGGTCTGGCGCACCTCCAATCCAGTATTCTCATCCAAATCGACCAAAAGCCTATCATCTAAGTTACTGGCTGTACACCAAGGAGCATCACCAGGCACCGAAACTGTCCAATCAACATTACTTTCCACTTCTACTTCATATTGAGCCGCTTCTTGCGTACAACTTAATGAAGTTTCTGATAAAGATAAAAGAGGTTCTGCCGCAACCTTATCTTCACATCCTAACACGGGGAACAGCAAGCCCAACAGGCTTACACAAATGTATTTTTTCATTGTGTATTCATGATATAATTAGTAAATGTAAACTAAGTTTAGAAAAACAGGCAGAGAATTTTAGCAAACCTCCGCCTGTTGTATACAAATAGAAGAAGCTCTACAACTTATCAATCTGTTTCATTCTCAGGATCGTAAACAGTTTGAGTCACTTCATAAAAAGTCCAAGCCATTTCGGCCATATTCCAATAACTATTACCTCCATTACCTTCCGTTGCATTGTAACGGAAATACTTATAATGTGTTTCCAAGTCATAAATTAACGGACTATCATATCGGCCTTGATTCGTTTCCGGAATATCATCTGTTCCGGAGAATTCATACAGCTTGGTCCATGTCTCACGATCATTACTAGCCAAAATTTCCACATAACCAGGACGCCCAGAACCATTTCCACGATTAATCGTATAGAACGTTGCACCGTTAACTGGTTGGGAAACCTCTATTTCCACCCATTGAGGCCAACCTACAGGTTCCGTACTCCATGGAGTATGAAAGAATGTATCATTATTCCCATCGAACAAGTCATCCAACGGACCTTCGGATGGCTCTTGAGCATTTGTTTCATAATGAACCATATCGGCATCAACTTCCTTTTGCGAAGTTGTAATCACCGGTTGTACAGGAAGACAGGTACAAGAAACTTCTGCAGACAAAGCACTCTCTTGTCCATTCGCATTAACAGCCGTCAATCGGAATGTATAAGCTCCATCACGTGCCAAAAGGCCATCTACGACCAAAGAATCTGCAAAAATGCTTTTATTCACAACATAATCCTTCTTCTGACGGATATGATAATAATCTATTCTTACATACAGCAGATTTGAGTCTTGAGGCAGTTCCCAATTGAGCTTAATGGAGCCTTCACGAGCTTCCGCCGTCAAATTAACCACTTGGAATGTATAATCAACAGAGTCATCCTCACTACAAGAGACACACAACCCGATACACAAACACAAATAAAATATCAGTTTCTTCATAAAAATCACATTTTTAAGGTTAATAACCAGGATTTTGTACCAAACGCGAATTCATATTCAATTCACTAGTTTCAATTGGCAACAAATAGTTGGCAGGACTGGTAAACGCCCAACGCATAGAAATCTCTACAGGTTGAGAAAAACTCTCGTCATCTTCCCCATAAATGTTCAAACCATGAGGATTATGATTCATGGCTGCTTCCGATTCCAGCCAGCGGTTCATGTCCCAACGATAATGTCCTTCCACGAAAAGTTCAATATTACGTTCCCGACGTACAATCTCCCGTAACTTGTCTTTATCCAAGGTCGCAATGCCTTTCCAGGACTCTTCCACATCTGGCACACCCGCACGTTGACGGACTACATTCAAATATTTCTTGCCTTTATCCAAATCGCCCGTCTCAATGGCAGCCTCGGCCGCATTCAGATAAAGCTCAGCCAAACGAATCAAGGGCCAAGGATATTTCGTAAAACCATTGCGCGTACTATAAGCAAGTCCTACGCCTTTTTTAGCCAAATAACCTGATTTCGAAAAATTACGTGAACGAGTTCCAACACCTTGTTCATCATCCTTTCTAAGCTTTACGCGAATCCGACTTTGCTCATTCCGTTGCATCTCGTACCAACCGTTATGAAAAGCAATCCAGGCATAAAAACGAGGTTCGCGTTTCAAATGCAGATTACTGGTCGGTTCACCATCATATTCACCCAACTTGAACCAGTCACTTTCCGGGAAATAGGTTGGATCCTCATCGATTGGCAGACCTTTTTCCGAATAAAACATTTCTACCATTTCCAAAGACGGCCCATCATTATTCCATGATGGATCACCTTGCTCCGGGTCACGCGGTGTAACATCATTCTGCCAATCATAATACCCTTCCTCACGGGCATCCCAGAAAATGACTTCCTTATTTTCACGATCAACATATGTCATGCGCAAAGCATATTCTGTTTGGTCTTCGGGATAAGGCAGGTCACTACTACGATCCTCGCCTTTATATAATTCAAAACCTGCATCCAGCGCACTCTTAATTGCAGTTTCACTGGCATCCAATGCCTTTTTCCATTTATTCTCATCATATTCCAAAGGCATCAGCGGTTCACCCGTTTCGGGATCGAGCAAAGTGTTCTGAAAAAAAGTCTTATTCCCATTAAACAAAGGAGAAGCGGCATACAACAACACACGCGAGCGCAAAGCATCGGCTATCACCTTCGTTGCACGTCCCTGAGCAGAAACAGACTGTGCATCCAACAAATTGGGATAAGCCTCATCCAACCGATCCAAAATCCATTGCACACAATCATCAAATTTAGCCCGTTTGGGATAATCCTCTGAAGACATATTGTAATCATATACACCATCCGGAATAATAAAAGGCCCGTAAGACTTCATCAAATAAAAGCCATAATAAGCCAACAGGAATTGAGCTTCAGCCTTATAAACAAGTTTTGTTTCTTCCTCCAGACGAGGAACTGCATCTACATTATCCAAAAAAGTATAGCACCGCCTGAAGGCTCCATACATTCTGGACCAATATTGAAGATTACCCAGACTGGCCGCCGAAATATTCCCCAACAAGATATGGGTTGCCTCATTTTTGGTAGAAGAGACGGTCTGTCCATGAATTACAATATTGTCTATCTGTCTTTCCTGAGGCATAAAAGCATAACAGGAATACAAATATCGTTCCGCCGCATATTTATCCTTGAAAGCATCTTCTTCGGTAGGCCTTTCATCAGGCACCACATCCAAATAGTTGCAGGAAGTAATTCCCAGCAACATTGACAAAACCAAAACGATAATATAATTTTTCTTCATAGCTTATCTTATTTATTAAAAGAGAACTGAATTCCTACATTAAAACTCTTTTGCGTAGGGTAGAACAAGCCATTACCATTACCCTGTTCCGGATCCCACAAATCGAACGGAGAGAAGGTCAACAAATTGGAGCCACGCAAATAAACACGGAACATTTTGAACGAATAGCCCAATTCGATATCCTTCAGTTTCAGGAAAGCGCCATTGCGTAACCAATACGTAGAAGCCTGCGTATTATTCTGATTATACTGCTTGCTCAAACGGGGATAAGCCGCATAGATATTCTGGTTGGATTCACTCCAATAATCATCTGCGATGAACTTCTGAACATTGCGCAAACCATCCGTTCCAAAAGGATGAATATCGCCTACAACGATAGAAGTCCGGGCTGCTCCCTGGAAGAAACAGGAGAAATCCCATTTCTTATATTGGAAAGAAGGGCCAAAACCATAAACAATTTCAGGCACAGTAGGATGGCCTGTATAAACACGGTCATTGGCATCAATCACACCGTCGCAAACGCCTTCAGCATTTGGAATGTCCTTATACTTGATATCACCGGCCTGCACAAAGCCACCCAAATTCTGCTTGGGACTATGGGCCACCTCTTCATCGTCTATAAACAAGCGTTCGGCTATATACAACAGAGGTTGATTGATGGAGTGACCAACACGGGACAGATTAGGATATGCCTGATAATCGGGTTCATCATATTCCAACACCTTATTGGCAGCATACGTAAACGTACCCTTGAACGACATAGAGAAATCTTTATTGAACGCATGGTTATAATCAATAGAGAAATCCAATCCCTTGTTTTCAACTTTACCTAAATTACCATACAGCTTCGTAGAAAGATTCATCCACATATCCGATGGAGAAGTTCCTATAAAATCCGGAATGCTTTGCCGTTCCATAAAGATGTCACGACGAATTTCCTTAAAGACATCAAAAGTAAGATTAAAGTCATTGAACAGCGTCAAATCCATACCAATGTTGAATTTACTGCCTACCTCCCACGTAATATCCGGATTGGCATAACGCAAGTACTTCGGACCATAATATGTTGTATTCTGGTCCCTACCGGTAGTAAAACCAAGATCACTATTCTGCAATTCGATGTTTGACATATAAATATAGCGTTCAGCTCCAATCTGATCGTTACCTACCAATCCCCAAGAACCTCGAATCTTCAAGTTGGTAATAACATCATTCAACGGTTCAAACCACTTTTCGCGACTGATGGTGTAGCCCAAAGCCAACGACGGGAAAAAGCCAAAACGATGGCCTTCCGCAAAATTTTCCGAACCATTGTAACCAAAATTAAATTCTGCCAAATAACGATAATCGTAACTGTAAGTCAAACGACCGGCCAATCCTTGCTTACGCTGTGGTAAAGATTCAATCAGGTCGCCAGGGTTATTCACATTATACTGATCCTGATTATAAAGCAACATAGCATTCACATTGTGCTTACTTCCAAATGTACGATCATAATTAATCATAGCTTGCAAATAGATACGACGGTCTCCCGTGGAACTACTACTCGTACTCAACGTAGGATCCTGCTCCTTACCTACACGCCGAAGAGTATAGCCCGTATAATTACCCGCGTCATCATACTGATACTTGTCCACTTCGAATTGATTATAACCACCCGAACGTGTAGTCTGCGTCTGCGACCAGTTCTTGAACGAGAACAGAACATTGGCAGACAAACCCTGTGTGATGAAATCCAGTTTCTGATCAAACTTCAAATTAGATACGACCGTACTCTCGAACTGCGATTTATATCCACGGGCCATTTCGGCATACGGGTTACGATAACCATTATTATAAGCACCACCAGACTTACCTCCCCAAAGAATATAGTCCATAGTAGGATCAGACGGCCAACGGACAGGAAAATCAACAGGATTGGCCTCCATTACCATACCATACACATCACTGGCACTACTATGGGGACCGTTATAATCACGTAATTGAACATTCAGACGTAAAGACAGCGTACTTGTTTTAGTCAAATGAGCGTTGATGTTGTTTTGAAAAACATAACGCATGATATTGATATTGTTATCATACGAAAAGTCATTATTATTCTTCAATACACCACTATCATGATTGATGGACACACTGCTGAAATAGTCGATTCGTTGGCTACCTCCACGGATATTGAAATTGAGATTCTGGTTCATTGCCCCTTTACGGAACAATTCATCATACCAATCCACATTAGGGAATGCATATGGATCAAGACCAGCCCGTGTTCCGTCTATCTTATCCTGCGGATAGAGCACTTCTCCAGTACCACGAGTAGTTACTGCCTCATTATACATTTCCATATAACGAACACCATCCACGAATTCAGGAACTTGGATGGGAGTGTTATAGGTATTCTCCAAACGGAAATTGATAGTAGCCTTTTCCTGATTTCGGCCGCTCTTCGTCGTTACAATCATCACGCCGTTGGCACCACGCGAACCATAAAGCGCTGTGGCCGTGGCATCTTTCAAGATAGAAAAACCTTCGATGACTTCCGGATCCAAAGCATTCAAGTCTCCCGAAGAAGCCTCAACACCATCAATTACGATCAAAGGAGACGTCACCCCACTGAACGTTGACACACCACGTATCCAAAAGTCAGCTCCATCAGCACCTGGCTCACCTGAACGCTGCACAGCTACTACACCGGCCAGACGACCTGCAAATCCGGAGGACAGATTGGAACTCGGAACTTTCAGTTGTTCTGGCTTTACCATCTGAACCGAACCGACCAGACTTTCTTTCTTTTGGCTACCATAACCCACAACAACGACTTCGCTCAACATCTCTGTGTCTTCTTCCAACACTATATTTAGTTCCTTTTTACCTTTTACTGAAATGACTTGTGCTTTATAACCTACAAAGGTTACTTTTATTTTTCCATTTTCTGGAACATCCGACAATTCAAAACGTCCGTCAATGTCGGTCATTACACCATTGGTTGTACCATCTACCACAACATTGGCACCGATAATGGTTTCGCCTGTCTTGTCGAGAACCTGACCTTTCACCGTTTTACCTTTTTTTTGTTGTAACACAGTTTGTACATCAGTCTTGGGTTCCTTTACAATTACCTGCTTCCCGTCAATCTCATAGACCAGGCCGGTATGCTCCAGTACCTCGTCCAGAATTTCACGGACGGTCTTGTTGCGCACATCTACATTGACTTTCTTCGACAAGTTCTTGTCGGAAGCATAGAGGAAAACGTAGTCGCTGTTCTTTTCGATGTAACGGAACAGGTCTTTAAGAGTGACCTCGCGCAGCTCGAATGAAAATGCTTTGTTATATTGTTCCACGGCAGGAAGAGCCAGCGGAAACAGCAATGCAAAAAATACTAACATTGCTGAAATAAATTGCTTTCTTACAAAAAAATCCATATTTTTGTATGATTGATTAGATACTTACAGCTAAGTATCACACGCTAAAGGCTCGGGCAATGGGGGTTGTCCGGGCTTTTTTATGGCGTGATACGGCCATAAGGGTTGATAAATATTGTTTGTTTCAAGGTTAGAATGACAGGACAAGTCCTCCGGACTCTCCTGACGGATTGTGTTTTCTTTTTATTCCTTTCTCATAGGCATACGTGTGTTTTTAAAGATTAGTACTAGGGTTCATAAACAAATGGTAACCGTCGGCCGTCTGGCGAATGCCGATGGGGTGTATCTTGGCAATACGTTCGAGCACTTTGGGGAGGGGAACACTCATGTCGATGGTGCCTTGCAGAGACAAGGCGTTGACAGAGGGGTCGCACGTGAGACTGCAACCGTAGTAAAGTGACAAACGTTGAAGAATGCTTTCGATGCTGCGTCCCTGCAGAGGGAAGTGGCCTTGGGTCCAGGCCGTATATTCGGAGGCGTCTACCGTCCGCTTGGAGCGGGCCACGCCGTCGGTCAGGCAAAGGAGCTCGTTGGGCTTCACGGCCGTCTCGCGTTTGGCATGGTCGGTCACGATGATGGAGCCGCGCACCAGCACCACTTCCGATTCGGGCATCGCCTTGTAGGCGTTGACGTTGAAAGCCGTACCCGTCACGCGGATGTTGAAGCCGGGGGTCTTGACGATAAAGGGCTGCTCTGTGTTCTTCTTTACATCAATATAGATTTCGCCGTCCACATAGATTTCGCGGGTCTTGCCTGTGAAGACGCTCGGATAGACTACCTTCGTGCCCGCATTGACGTGGAGCGAGGTACCGTCGGCCAGCAGCAGTTGCGAAGACTTGCCCTTGGGGACAATCAGCTGGTTGTATTCCACCTTCTGCGGAGCCTCTTCCACCTGACGCTGGTTGACCGAAGCCTGCCCCTTCTCGGAATAGACAATCTGCGCGTTCTTGCCTGCCTCGATACGCTGTTCGGCATGGGTGATGAGCAACACCTGACGGGCCGTGTCGATGGAGCATTCGTCGAGCCGTGCGATGGCCTGCTCCAGGGAATGGGACTGACGGTCCATATAGAACTTTCCACCCCACAGCACGCCGGCCAGCAAAGCGGCCGCACAGGCCACTTCGGCATACAGACGCCACACCTTTCTGTTGCGGCGGGGTGCCTGCACGGATTTCAGCTGACGGGCCACCTCCTCCCACCGCCTGTCAATCTCGGCCTCGGGAACTTCTTTCTCCTGAGACTTGAGGTAGGATACCAGCGGATGGCGCCGCGCTTCTTCTATGGGGTCTTGTTTCTGCATACGTCTGATAATTCGTTTCTGCCTTAAAGACGGATGGGACGGAAAAACCTAATCCTGTTTTTCGAACTTTTTTCGAATAAAATTATAACTTACTGGCTTACAGAGGCATAAAAGAAAAGATTGTAACGTCGGAAAAGCGGCAATGTTTTGCCTCAAAAAAAGCAATGTTTTACACGAAAGAAAGCAATGTTTTCCATGAGAAGAAGCAATGCTTTCCGCCCGTTAATTATTCCGAAAAAGAAAGAAGAACGGCACGGAAGGAAAACATCGCCGGCAGAAAAACGTTATATTTACATCAATCCCCAACCTAAACAAGAAAGGAGCAACCCGATGAGAAAGTCCATCTACACCCTTTTGCTGGCCTGCGCGCTGGCCACAACCGGCAACGCACAGGCGCAGAGCGACCGGCAGGCTGAAAAGGCCCGCACCGAACAGGCCGTACAGAAAGCCCTCGACGAACGCCGCTTCTGCATCGACGTGAACTACATGAACCCCATGCGCGGCCGAGGCCGTGCCCTGACCACCCCTTATTCGCTGACCGTCCGCAACGACTCCATCCTCTCTTACCTGCCCTATGTGGGTCAGGCCTACAGCGTACCTTATGACGGAGGGAAAGCGCTGAACTTCAGCGCGCCCATCAGCGCCTACGAAATGAAGGAGGGAAAACGGGGACGCAAGAACATCAAGTTCACCACCTCGAACGACGAAGACACCTATATATATACACTCACCGTCTTCCCCAACGGTTCGACAAGCATCCACGTACAGCCCACACGCCGCCAATCCATCTCCTTCAACGGAGAAATGGTGACAGAAAAGTAATCCTCAGAAGCATCTGAAAGACAAATGTACATCAGACGAATGCTTGTAACTGCTGATAACCAACTACTTAAGCAAATCTGATGTACATCACCGTTTCTTGCCATTCTCTCCGTTTATGCCTACCTTTGCCGCCGAAAAGAAGCAGCGATTGTATCACTTAGCAAACGAAACGGAATTTATGAAACAAAGATTATGGGGGATACTGCTCCCCTGCCTGTTACTCTCTTCGTGCTGTACCGTATTCACCGCCTCGAAACAGACGGTGACCTTCACGGCGCCCGACGGCACAAAGATTTACGATGCGGCCACGAACATCAAGATTGCCGAGGTGAAGCAAGACAACACCGTCACCACCAAAATCAAGAAAGAAAGGGAAAGCAAGCAGCTGATAGCCCGCAAAGACGGCTTCCAGCCCACGCCTTTCCTGCTGGAAACGACATTCAACGCCAACACCCTGTGGAACATACTCTTCTGGCCGGGCTTCCTGGTAGATCTCGGCACAGGCAAGATGTTCAAGTGGGACAATACCATCATCCCTATCGAACTGGAACCGTCCAACACCAGCCAAACGACGCCTGAATCATGAGAAAACCCTTCTTCTTCATACTCTTCATCTGCGCCTGTCTGGCCATGCCTGCCCAAGAGAGGGAGAAACGCCCGCTCTGGAAGGTGGAGCTGACAGGCGCTCTCAATAACTACGATGCCTGGGAAGTAGAACCTTCGGTTACATTCCTGCCACTGGATTATGTGGGTATTACCCTGGGGGTGTTGTTCACCCAGCCCTATCGTGACAATCATCCGACAGGGCTGTCGCAGGACAAGCAATTCCAATGGGCCTATACAGACAAATATGCGCCCAGCTACCTGCTGGCCTTGCGACCGGCCCTGCAGCTGAACACGCCGAAGTGGTGGGTGGGACGCGACAAGGAGTATGCCCTCTTTCTCTCCCTCTCGCCCGGCCTTACCCTGCCCCTGCCTGCCAATCGTAGCTTCAACATCGACTACTACCCCAACAAGGAAGGCATCTGGACAGCCCTCCGACGGGAATATGTGCAGAACAAAGGCGCGCGTGCCGTGTATTACCACCTGCGCACCTCTCTTTCGCTGGAGACAGACGGAGGGTTCATCTTCTCTCTCGGCTACACATGCTCGGACTTCGACCTCTATGGAGGCAGCCGTAACCTTACCGTCGAAGGACGGAAACTGACGCTGCCCACACACAAACTGATGCACTCGGTTTCGGCCGGCATCGGATACCGATTCTGACGAGGAATGCCCGTCAGAACAGGTACTTCCCTTCGCGCAACACCTTGAGTGCCTGCTGCACGCTCTCGTTCGTCGCGTTCATCACCTGATAGTATTCGCTCATATCCCACAGGTCACGGGCGATGAGGGCCTTGAGCTGCGTTCGGATGAGGGGCAGCGAACGTTTGTACTGCTCTTCGTCGAACTTGATTTTTTCCTTGTCTGCCGCCTCACGGATGCCGTCCATAAAGGCTTCGTCTATCTGGAACTTTTCGTTGAAGGCCTTGAACGTTTTGTAGTCCTTCTTCAGTTCGGCCCGATGTTGCTCGATGTAACCCGTCGTAGCCTTGATGATGATACCCTTGGCCACCAGCTGGCGGTGCCAGTCGGTATAGAGCGTCGTGTCGATGGGCACAAAGAAGTCGGGCATGATACCGCCACCGCCATAGACGGTGCGGCCCAAGCGTTGCGTGCGGTACTTCAGCGAGTCGGGGAAATGGATGCTGTCGGCATGCATCAGCTCGCCGTGGTTGAAGCGGTCGAGCAGGTCCTTGGCGTAGTTTTCCTGCATGTTCCCGTCCTTACCGCTATAAGGTTTCTGGATGCAACGGCCCGAAGGTGTATAGTAACGCGCGATAGTCAGACGTATCATGGAGCCGTCGGGCAGGTCAATGGGACGCTGCACAAGTCCCTTGCCGAAGGTACGGCGGCCGACGACGACACCGCGGTCCCAGTCCTGCACGGCCCCCGTCACGATCTCGCTGGCCGAAGCCGAATACTCATCGACCAGCACCACCAGCCGTCCCTGGCGGAAGGCTCCGTTGCCCTTGGCGGCAAACTCGGCCCGGCGGGCAGCACGCCCTTCGGTATAGACAATCAGCTCCTTCTGGCCGAGGAACTCATTGGCCAGGTCGATGGCCGCATTGAGATAGCCGCCGCCATTGCCCTGAAGGTCGAGAATCAAGTCCTTCATTCCCTGTTTCTGGAGTTCCTTCAGCGCCTTGGAGAATTCTTCGGCCGTGGTGGCTCCGAAACGGTTCACACGGATGTAACCGATGCGCTTGTCCACCATATACGAAGCGTCGAGGCTGAAGATGGGAATCTTGTCGCGACGCACGTCAAAGACAAGCGGGTCGGCCACCCCCCGACGCACCACGGTTAGCTTCACGCGGCTGTCCTTGGGGCCGCGCAGACGTTTCATGATGTCTTCGGTACTCATCTTCACACCGGCAATGACGGTATCATCGACGGCCGTAATGCGGTCGCCGGCCAGGATACCTGCCTTCTCCGAAGGGCCTCCACTGACAGGCTGGATGACGAGCAACGTGTCTTCAATCATCTGAAACTGCACGCCGATACCTTCGAAGTTGCCTTGCAGCGGTTCGTTCATCTTCTTCACCTCCTCGGCATTGCTGTAGGTGGAGTGCGGGTCAAGGTGTTCGAGCATGCCTACAATGGCATCTTCCACCAGGCGATTTTCGTTCACCGTGTCCACGTAAAGACGGCTGATGGCAAATTCGGCCATCTGCAACTTACGCAGAGGGCTGTCATTCAACTTCTGGCCTGCAACCTGAGCGGCATACAGGAGTGCAAACAAAAGAAACAGTTGTATCTTTTTCATATCGTTGGCTTTTACTTATTATGGGATGTTTTCATACCTTCGGGCAGGAACATACTGACGTCCTTCCCATACCCCATCAGTTCACGGACAATGGTGGAGCTGACACAGGACAGTTCAGGCTCGGTAAAGAGCAGGATTGTCTCGATACCGGTCAGCTTACGGTTGATGTCGGCAATGGTCTCTTCGTACTCAAAGTCCTTGACCGTACGGATACCTCGGATTATGAGATTGGCTCCTACCTGACGGGCAAAGTCGATGGTCAGACTGTCGTATGCCTGCACGCTGACACGAGGTTCGTCCTTGTACAGGTCGCGAATCATGGCTTCGCGTTCGGCGATGGGAAAATGAGTATTCTTGTTGTCGTTGATGCCGATACCGATAACGATTTCGTCGATAAATGTCAGCGCACGTCTCACTACTGAATAGTGGCCGACGGTGAAGGGATCGAATGTCCCCGGAAAAATTGCTTTGGTCATAATTAAATGAAGAATTAAGAATGAAGAATCTCTGGGATGAGGAACGGAGGACGGAGAATGGAGAATCCGGTCAGGCTGACTGGAATGCTTCATTCTTCGTACTTCATTCTTCATTTACCCTGTCTTCTTCGATTACCAGATTGTCTATGATGAAACTCTGTCGCTCCATGGTATTCTTGCCCATATAGAACTCGAGCAGCTCCTTGACGGCATCCGTCTTGCGCAGGCTCACCTGCTCCAGGCGCATGTCCTTGCCGATGAAGTGGCGGAATTCGTCGGGCGAGATTTCTCCCAGTCCCTTGAATCGAGTGATTTCAGGATTGGGGCCCAGTTCTTCAATGGACTTCAGGCGTTCGTCTTCGGTGTAGCAATAGTTGGTTTTCTTCTTGTTGCGCACACGGAAGAGGGGTGTCTGCAAGATGTAGACGTGCCCCTTCTTGATGAGGTCGGGGAAGAACTGCAGGAAGAAGGTGATGATGAGCAGGCGGATGTGCATGCCGTCCACATCGGCATCGGTAGCCACGATGACTTTGTTGTAGCGCAGTCCGTCCAGCCCGTCCTCGATGTTGAGGGCAGCCTGCAGGAGGTTGAACTCTTCGTTCTCATAGACCACCTTCTTCGTCAGGCCGTAGGAGTTGAGCGGCTTTCCGCGAAGGGAGAAGACGGCCTGCGTGTTGACGTCGCGGCTCTTGGTGATGGAACCGCTGGCCGAGTCACCCTCGGTGATGAAAATACACGATTCGGCTTCCTGCTCCTTGCCCTTTCCGTCGCTCAGGTGATAACGGCAGTCGCGCAGCTTGCGGTTGTGCAGGTTGGCCTTCTTGGCACGTTCGCGGGCCAGCTTGGTGACACCGGCAATGGCTTTGCGCTCCTTTTCAGAGTCCTGTATCTTCTGAAGCATCACGTCGGCCACGAGGGGGTTCTTGTGCAGGAAGTTGTCCACCTCTGTCTTGATGAAGTCGCCCACATATTTGTTCACCGTAGGGCCTGCGGGCGTACCTTCCTGCGGATTGGCAGGCCACATGTTGTTGGAGCCGAGCTTCGTCTTGGTCTGGCTTTCGAACATGGGTTCCTCCACGTCGATGGCGATAGCGGCCACCAGTCCGTTGCGTATGTCGGCATAGTCCTGATTCTTGTTGTAGAACTCCTTGATGGTACGGGCGATGTGCTCCTTCAGGGCCGACTGGTGCGTACCGCCCTGCGTGGTGTGCTGCCCGTTGACGAAGGAGTAGTATTCCTCGCCGTATTGGTTGGTATGAGTAAAGGCTATCTCGATATCTTCGCCCTTCAGATGGACGATGTCGTAAAGGCCTTCGCTGGTCATGTTATCTTTCAGCAAGTCTTCCAAACCGTGACGAGAAACGATGCGCTGACCGTTATAAAGGAAGGTGAGGCCTGTATTCAGATAGGTGTAATTGCGCAGCAGTGTTTCCACGAACTGGTTCTGGAAGCTGTAACCCACAAACAGGGTATTATCCGGTTCAAAGAAGATATAAGTGCCCGTTTCCTCCTGCGAATCCTCGGTCGTATCACTTTGCAGGACGCCCCGTTCGAAAACAGCTGTACGAACCTTGCCGTCACGGAAACTGCGTACCTCAAAGCGGCTGCTCAGGGCATTTACCGCCTTGATACCCACACCGTTCAGGCCGACACTCTTCTTAAAGGCCTTGGAGTCGTATTTACCGCCCGTGTTCAGTTTGCTGACTGCCTCGATGAGTTTGCCTTGCGGGATGCCGCGGCCGTAGTCGCGCACACTGACACGCAGGTTGTCTTCAATCGTCACTTCAATCTTCTTGCCGGCTCCCATCTTGAATTCGTCAATGGAGTTATCCATCACCTCCTTCAGTAGCACGTAAATACCGTCGTCGCTCTGCGAGCCGTCGCCCAGACGGCCGATGTACATACCCGAACGGACACGGATGTGTTCCATGTCGTCCAGGTGGCGTATATTGTCATCGGTATATTCCACCGGTTGTTCCGTAAGCAGCAGGCTGTTGTCTTTTTCTGTTATATCTTCCATGTTTCTCGTACAGGTTTTAATGCGCAAAAATAACATTTTCTACGGGAATAGTCGGCTTTGTCAGCCGATTTTTCGTCAAAGCCATTGAAAGAGAACAGGCTTACAGTCTGTTTGTACGAAAAAAAAGACTAATTTTGCACAGATGTTGGAATCATTTATCAACCCTTTTAATATATGTTATGAGAGAAATCAGATTTTTCACCAGAGGAAGCCTTTGTGCACTGCTGCTATTCCTGATGGGATGCACAGCCAAGAAGGTTGAGACAGGCGACTTTCACATCATTCCCCTCCCGCAAGAGATTGTGGAAGAAAAAGAAGCGTCACCTTTTGTCATCACCTCATCTACAGCCGTCTGCTATCCGGCAGGCAACGAAAAGATGGAGCGTACAGCCCGCTTCTTAACCTCGTATATTCAGGGAATGTGCGGTCTGAAGCTGGAAGTCACCACTTCGCCCGGCAAGAACCAGATCCAGCTGGCGCTGGACGAAAACATAGCCAACAAAGAAGGTTATGAGATAGAGGTGAAAAAAGAAGGCATTACCCTGAAAGGTGCAACAGAGGCTGCCGTGTTCTATGGCATACAGACCCTCCACAAAGCCCTGCCCATCACGGGAGGTGAAGCATTGGCCTCCCTGCCCGCCTGCACGGTGAAGGACTATCCACGCTTCGGCTACCGTGGCTTTATGGTGGACGTAGGCCGCCACTACTTCCCCGTCAGCTATCTGAAGGAAATCATCGACATGCTGGCCCTGCACAACATCAACTATTTCCACTGGCACCTGACCGAGGACCAGGGATGGCGTATCGAAATCAAGAAATATCCCAAACTGACGGAAATCGGTTCCTACCGCAAGGAAACCATTACCGCCCCCGGTTCGAAGGAATACGACGGCGTACCCGTCAGCGGATTCTATACGCAGGAAGAAGCACGGGAGATTGTGCGCTATGCGGCCGAACGCTTCATTACGGTCATTCCCGAAATCGACATGCCGGGCCACATGATGGCGGCGCTGGCTTCCTATCCCGAACTGGGATGTACAGGCGGTCCCTACGAGATACCGACCCGCTTCGGTGTATTTGAAGAAGTGCTTTGCGGCGGTAACGAGCAGACGCTCCAGTTCGCCAAGGACGTGTTGACCGAAATCATGGACATTTTTCCCTCCGAATACATCCACATCGGTGGCGACGAATGCCCCAAGGCCCGCTGGAAGGCGTGTCCCAAGTGCCAGGCCAAGATTCGTGAACTGGGCTTGAAATCCACTCCCGAACACACGAAGGAGAACCAGCTCCAGGCTTACTTTATGGGCGAAGTGGAGAAGGTAATCAATGCCCGCGGCCGCAAGATGATGGGCTGGGACGAAATACTGGAGGGTAACCCCACGAAGACATCCATCGTCATGGCCTGGACAAGCCCGAAGGCCGGCATCAAGTCGGCACAGTTGCAGCACCAGACCATCATCTGCCCCATCAGCAACCTGTATTTCAGCAATCCGGGCTATAACCGTCTGAGAGGGGTGGCAAGTGTGGCCCGTGTCTATAACTTCGAACCAGTGGCTGACGTACTGACACCCGAAGAGCGGCAGAACATCATCGGTGCACAAGGCTGCATCTGGACAGAATGGACCAAGGACAGCGTAAAGATGGAGTGGCAGATGATGCCGCGCATCGCCGCCCTGAGTGAACTGCAATGGACAGAACCCGGCAAGAAGAATCTGGACTGCTTCCTGAAACGCCTGCGCCACCAACTGGACATCTATACCCTGAAAGGATATAACTACAAGCAGGACATCGAAGAGGCCACCATCGAAATCAGTCCTGCCGACGAGGGAGAGAAACCGCTTGTCACACTGACTACGTTCGACCAGGCTCCCATGTACTATACCACAGACGGAAGTACTCCTACAACGGCTTCGCAACGTTATGAAGCTCCCTTCACAGCAGAACCGGGCACACAAATAAAAGCAGTGGCCGTGCGCGACGGGCGAGCGAGTGAAATAAGCGAAAAGAAGGTAGCCGCCGAACAAAAGAACTGAGAATCCGTCCCCTGAATACAAGAAAAAAGGCGTATCAAGATAAGAGTTTCCTTGCTTTATCTTGATACGCCTTTTTCTGTTATCTGTCGGGACAAACTCCGTGCTTACTTTATCTCCTTCATGAAGGCACGGCGGCGTTTGTGCTGCTCGGTGCGGAAGTATTCCCACTGCGCCTGTACCTTGCCGTTCAGTTCCAGCTCGGGATTACTTTCGGCATACTCGAAGCCCAGCTGCTGATAGACAGGGATAAGATCAGAGAAGAGTAGCGCATTAACTCCCTTGTTCTGATATTCTGGCTTCACGGCCACAAGCAGCAGGTCAAGCATCTTGGCACGGCGCTTGAAGAACAAGGCCTTGAGCAGATAATACCAACCGAAGGGAAGCAAACGACCGTGCGACTTCTGCAGAGCCTCGGAAAGCGAGGGCATGGAGATACCTACGGCCACCAGCTGGTCGTCCGCATCGGTGATGAGTGTCACCATGCGCAGGTCGAGGATAGGCAGGTACATCTTGACGTACTGGTCTATCTGCCGCTGCGTCAGGGCGGAGTAACCGTAAAGGGGCGTATAGGCCTCGTTGATGAGCTCGAAGATAGCCTGACCGTAGTCGCGGGCAATCTTCCGGCTTGAGGTGTATTTCTTGATTTTCAGATTATACTTGCGCTGGATGAGGTCGGAGATGCGCTTGTGCTTGTCGGGAATGGCATCGGGAATATAAATCTTATATTCCACCCAATCGGCATCCTTCGCAAAGCCCAGCCGCTCGATGTGCTGCGGATAGTAGGGGTAGTTATAGATGGTAGCCATCGTACTCAGCTGGTCGAAACCTTCGACAAGCATGCCCTCGGCATCCATGTCGGTGAAACCCAGCGGACCGGTGATGTGCGTCATGCCACGTTCCTTGCCCCACTGCTCTACGGCGTGTATCAGGGCTTCGGAAACCTCGGTGTCGTCCGTAAAGTCAATCCAGCCGAAACGCACCTCCTTCTTGCCCCACGTTTCGTTGGCCCGGTTGTTGATAATGGCGGCCACGCGCCCCACGAGCTGTCCGTCCTTGTAGGCCAGGAAGTAGTCGGCTTCGCAGAACTCGAAGGCGGCATTCTTCCGGCGGTTGAACGTGTTCAGCATGTCGTCATAGAGATCGGGCACGGAATAGGGGTTTCCTTTGTATAGTTCATAGTTGAAGCGGATGAAGCGCTTCAGTTCCTGTTTTGTGGTAACTTTCTTGATTGTAACAGCCATATTCTCTTTCTATTGTGCCTGCAAAGATAGTGAAAGGTGAGGGCAGAAGCAAATGAAAATAAAATTTTCATTTGGATTATGCCAAGCCGCCTCCTATCTTATGAAAAAATTACAGGGAGTAGATGAGCCACGCCGTGTAGCCTACGTAGCAGGCCATCAGCACGCCGCCCTCGACACGCGTAATGGTACGCTTGCCGAAGAACACGCCGAACAGCCACAACAGGATGCTGGAACCTACCAGCACCAGCAGGTCAAGGTTGGTGATGCCCGTCAGGTGCAGCGGCGTGATGGAAGCCGAACAACCCAGCACGAAGAAGATGTTGAACAGGTTGCTGCCCACCACGTTGCCGATGGCAATTTCGGGATTCTTCTTCAGTGCGGCCACGATACTGGTGGCCAGTTCGGGCAGCGAGGTACCGCCGGCCACAAGCGTCAGTCCGATGACCGACTCGCTGACGCCCAGCGAACGGGCCACACCACTGGCACCGTCTACAAACAATTGTCCGCCCCAGATGAGCCCTGCCAGTCCGCCCACGATGTAGAGCAGCGAACGCCACAGAGGCATATCCTTTATCTCCGTTTCCTCCTCGGTCGTAGAGCCGCTTCCTCCCTCCTCCGGCGAAAGAGGCTGCGGAGCCTTCTTTGCGATGGCAAACGTATAACTCAGGAAGATGGCCATGAAGCAGAGCAGGATGAGCCCGTCGGTAATACCGATGACATTCTCCACCGCACGGTCCAGCAACACGTCATTGCCCATTACCAGCAGGGCAACGGAGGCCAGGATGCAGAGCGGTATCTCCTTGAGCAGCGTGTTGCGCTGCACCACGATGGGGGCGAACATAGCCGTGCAGCCCACAATCATCAGAGCATTGAAAATGTTACTTCCCACCACATTGCCCACCGCAATGTCGGCGCTGCCTTTCAGAGCAGACGATACGCTGACAGCCAACTCAGGCGCCGACGTACCGAAAGCTACAATCGTCAGTCCGATGACGATATTGGGGATATTGAACCGCTTGGCAAGGGCCGAAGCACCGTCCGTAAGCCCGTTGGCCCCCAGCAGAATGAGAAGGAGGCCTCCGATAAGGAAAAGGATATTCATAACCAGTCCATTAAAAAAGTTTCACGCCGCAAAGATAATGCAAGCAGGGAGAAGCGCAAAGCGAAAACCAGGTTTTTCAAGCTTTCGCTCCCGAGGTGCAGCCTAACTTACCCAAAGATACGGAAAAGGCACGGGCTGTGGCAAGTGAAAACCAGGGGTTCCCTACAGATTCTACCGAGTGTTATTTTTCTTGCGGATGGAACATCGGGGAAACAGGCAAGGAGGATAAGACCTGAAGGGTTCTATCCCCAATGACACAAGATATAATCTTGTAATGCACAAGATGCCATCTCATGTTGCACAAGATGCCATCTTATGCTGCACAAGATGCCATCTCATGCTGCTCAAGATGGCATCTTATGCAATGAAAGATTAAAACCTGCAGGAGTTAAGGTTATGGCTCCGCCTCCGGATGGATGCCATAAATGACAAAAAGACAAATACCTGACGGCAAATGAGCGGCATTATTCGAAAATGTCAGAAACATTTTGTATGTTTGAAGCCGTTTTTGAAAAAAGGTAATACACTGTCCAAGAAGAAGATTATTATGGATATGAAAAAGATTCATCTGTTCAGCCTTTGCCTGCTGCTGGCAATACCTGCCGGCCTGTCGGCTCAGGTGCTGGACAAAGTACGGAACATATTGGGCACGGACAGTCTGCCCACTGCCACAGAAGTAAAGGCTGATACCGATTCTACAACGCTGATCCGGATTCGCGAAGAGCTGGCCGCCGCCCGACTGAACGAAGCCAACCTGCGAATGGAGCTCGAGCAGATGAAGCTCGTGGCCTATGCCGCCGATTCGGTAAAGCTGTCCAAGCAGAAAACACGCATCGATTCGCTGCGTGCCGTCACGCAAGGCATGCCTGTCGTGGTCGATGAGGATACGCTGTTCTATCTTTACGCCAAGCGCGGAGGTCTCACGCCCCAGCAACGCGCCGAAAACGTGTCGAACGAGATAACGGCTTTGGGCAAACGCTTCAACCTGTATCCCGACTCGGTTTACATCGAGAGTACCGACATCGTGACCGACGTGATGTACAAGGACAAGGTCATCGTCTCCTTTACCGACCAGGACGGTTTGTGGGAAAGCTGTACACGCGACCAACTGGCTGCCGCCAAACGACAAATTATCGTAGAGAAGCTGAAGGTTATGAAAGAGGAACACGGCTTCCTGCAGCTGTGCAAACGCATCGCCTATTTCTTATTGGTATTGCTGGGGCAGTTCCTGCTGTTCAAGCTCACCAACTGGCTGTTCCGTAAATTGAAGGTACGTATCCTGCGGTTGAGGAACACACGGCTCAAATCTTTCTCCATCCAGGACTTTGAATTGCTGGACACACAGAAACAGGTGAAGCTGCTGGTATTCGTCGCCAACCTGTTCCGCTACGCTATCATGTTGCTTCAGTTACTGCTGACGGTGCCACTGCTGTTCTCCATCTTCCCGCAGACCAAAGACCTGGCCTACCAGCTTTTCTCTTACATCTGGAACCCCGTGAAGAGCATCCTCTACGGCATCCTGGCCTATATCCCGAATCTCTTTACCATCTTCGTCATCTATATGGCCATCAAGTACCTGGTACGGATGTTCCGTTATCTGGCAGATGAAGTACAGTCCGAGCGGCTCAAGCTGAACGGCTTTTATCCCGACTGGGCCATGCCTACCTACCACATCATCCGTTTCCTGCTCTATGCCTTCATGATAGCCATGATTTATCCCTATCTGCCCGGTTCGAACTCGGGTGTTTTTCAGGGTATATCGGTGTTTGTGGGCCTCATCGTGTCGCTCGGATCGAGTACGGTTATCGGCAACATCATTGCGGGGCTTGTCATCACCTACATGCGTCCCTTCAAGCTGGGCGACCGCATCCAGCTGAACGACACCACGGGCAATGTGGTGGAGAAGACGCCGCTGGTGACACGCATCCGCACGCCGAAGAACGAAGTAGTGACCATCCCCAACTCGTTCATCATGTCCTCGCATACAGTAAACTTCAGCCAGTCGGCCCGTGAATACGGCCTCATCATCCACTCCGAAGTGACCATCGGCTACGACGTGCCCTGGCGCCTCGTAAACAAGCTGCTGACCGAAGCGGCACTGAACACGCCGGGCGTGGTGGACGACCCGCGGCCCTTTGTGCTTTCCACCTCACTGAGCGACTGGTATCCCGTCTATCAGGTGAACGCCTACATCAAGGATGCCGACAAGCTGGCAGAGATTTACTCAAACCTGCACCAGAACATCCAGGACCGCTTCAACGCCGAGGGAGTGGAAATCATGTCGCCCCACTATATGGCGATGCGCGACGGCAATGAACCTGCCATGCCCAAGGACGACTTGAGCGGAAGAGGCAAGCAGCCGGAATGATGAACGCGTAGCACGCGAATAATGCAGATGGGACAGACTTTCACAGATTTATCTTTTCCTGTAACAAGATATCATTTGTGAAAATCTGTCCCATCTGTGTTATCAGTGTGCCTTCTTCCGTTCAGACACCTGTCCTCAGAGGATTACCGGTTGCGTGTCACCGTGTGCAACACCCGGCCCGTCTTGTCAATCATGCGCAACTCCAGCGTCTTGGGGGTGGCGGAAATGATGGAGAAACCCGGTTCGGAACTGCAATACACCGTTCCTTCGATAGGATTGACCTTACGGCTGAGCGAACCGCTGGAATTGGTCACATAATCAATGTCGCTTCCTTTGACCCGTACATGCTGGAAGTTATGGATGTGCCCGCAGACATACATATCCACCTTATGACGGCGCAGAATAGGGTCCACACGCTGCTGCATGTTCTGACGTTCAATCTCATCCTTCGGTGTTTCGGCATAAATGGGATGGTGTCCTACAACAATCACCCAATCTTCTTTGGCAGCAGCCAAAACTCCGTCCAGCCATTGCAACTGGGCATCGATATCCTGCTGGCAGGCATCGGGATACTTGTCGTTTTCCTGGCGATACTTGTCAATGAGGGGAGTAGTGTCCAGCCACACAATGCGTACGGTAGTACCCTCTTCATTGAAAGACTTGGTATAATAACGGGCAGGCATCTCCCAACGGCGGCTCACACGAGCATAATCGAGCACAGCCTGCGTATTGCCGCGGTATTCATGGTTACCACAAATGGGATACCAGTCTATCATCAGTTCGGGATGGCTGTAAATCAGTTCATAATTGGTCATCCACAGAGGATCGTCCACGGAACGGACTCCTTCGAAGTGGTGCACATCACCTGCGGCAATCACAAACTCCGGGCCTACTTCTTCGGCCATCTCACCCATCAGTTCGGCAATGGGCTTCTGGTCATAGTAACCGTTACGTCCCAAGTCGTTGGCAACGTAAATGTTGAACTTGTCATCGTAAACAGAATAATCTATTTTGTTTTGGGCAATGGCCCACTGGCCCAACAGGGCCACAGTCAACAGCAGAAAAAATCTTCTCATATTCATATATCTCCTAATCTATTTGTTATTTAAACATATTCCTCACATCAAAAGTTGATTTTGAAGCCGGCGTTGACGCGTACACCATAGTATTCAGCCTGCATGCTGCGGTCGGGTGTACCCTGATAGTAGCGCAGAGGCTGGTTCAGCAGGTTGGTAGCTCCGGCATAGAAGGTTGTCTTGAATTTCTTGCCGAAGGTATAGCTGGCGTTCAGGTCCATATAGTTTACCTTGTCGTAGTAGCGGTCGTAGAAGGCTTCCTCACCTACTTCATCGATAAAGTCGCTGGCGAAGTTGTAGCTGAGACGTACGTTGAAACCGGCCTTGTCGAAGTAGAGCGAGGCATTGGCTGTGTGTTCAGGTGAACCGGGCATACGGAGGTCTTCGTTTTCGCGACCTTCAAAATTGAAGTTCTTCACTTTGCTGTATGTATAAGTATAATTACCATAGAAACCAATGCATTTCAAGGCAGGAGCGATAAAGCTGAAGTCGCGCTGGTAAGCCAGCTCAACACCGAAAAGGTCGGCATCGCCTGCATTACGTGGCTGCTTCATCTCTTCGTAGGTGACACCCTTGTATTCGTAGTTGTTCTGACGGTAATCCACGATGAAATCATTGATTTTCTTGTAGAACAGGCCTGCACTTACCAGACCTATGCTCTTGAAATAATATTCGGCACTGAGGTCGAGGTTGTAGCTGAGTGTCGGATCCAGGTCAGGATTACCGAAAGCGATATCTTCCTTGTCGATGATGACATTGGGCACCAGATTGGCATACTTGGGGCGTGCCAAAGTGTTGGTGAATGAAGCACGGAGTTTCAAGTCATCGTTCACGTCATACTTGACAAGTACCGAAGGCAACACATTAATGTAACTCTGTGACTTTTCGGGAGTTTTGGTAAAGCTCTCATCCTTACCGCTCTCTTTACCGTCATCGTAAACATATCCGCTGTAGGTAACGTGAGTATTCTCCAGACGCAAACCGGCCATCAGATTCCATTTCTTGCCTAACTGCTGGTCGAAGCGGATGTAGCCTGCACTGACCGTCTCGTGTGCCTCGTAGTTCTCACACATCTCGTCGTACTTGATTTCCTGTTCAAACTGGCTGGCATCAGTCAGATTAAGATCGCCCACATATTCCTTCTTCACAAAGTTTCCTACCTTATAACGGTCGCCACCCATATAACCGTCGCGGTTCTCGTTCTGCAGGTGACCGAAGGCATCGGCGATGAAGGCATCCTCGTCCATGGGACTGTATTCATAAAAGTCAATCCACATGTCTTTGTTTTTGTCTACTACTTTGGCACCGAATTTCAGCTTGTTGCTATACTTGCCCTTGACAAGCGGCAATTCGAAATTCGCGCTGAACTTAAGGTCCTTCTCCTTGATATCTTCAAACTGTTCAGTCAATTCATCCAGCTCGAAACCGTTATCGTTACTCTTGTCCAACAAGATATTCTGTCCGTCGGCGGGCGACATGTAAGGACGACGAATGTCACTCCAATCGGTATTCATGGCTACACCTTCTTTCTTGAAAGCCAGATAACGTTCATGGGGGCGTTCCTCACCTGCTTGGGCATAAGACGCTTTCCAGTCGAACTTCAGTTTGCCGAAGAGATGTTCGCCACCCAAAGTGAAATCCATGGTACGCTGACGTTCCAAGCGGGCATAACGCTGATCGGGACCACCGGACTTGGTTTCGTAGATAACTTCGTATTCGTTGGGAGTTTCATCGTCCCACTTGTAGGTGTGACGATAACGGTTTTCCCAGTCGTTACGGTTGTTGAAGATACCCTTGAAATCGATTTTGTGGTTGGCGTTGATTTCCCAATCCAGAGCCAACGAATAGCTCTGGCGTTCGCGGGTAACGTAATACTGACGCACCTCATACTCATCGAGCACCACTTCGCCGTCGTCATTCCGTTCATAGGCCATCTCGACATCGTCGCTGCCTGCAGGATTGTTCTGATAAGAGGCAGATACCATCAGTCCCAGCTTGTCGTTGAAGAAACGGTCACCATAAGTGAAACCCAGATTCAGAGCAGCCTTACCACTCACCCAGTTGTAACCCGTACCGGCTGTAGCAGCGATGGTGCGCTTATAGGGCGAGTTCTTGGTTACCAGATTGATGCTGCCTCCGATAGCATCAGCATCCATATCTGGAGTTACGACCTTGTTCACCTCAATGGTCTGAATCATGTCGGCAGGGATAAGGTCGAGCTGTACACTACGTGTCTCACCCTCGGCCGAAGGAACACGGTTGCCGTTGATGGTGACAGAGCTGAGGTCGGCACTTGTTCCACGTACCTGTCCGAAACGGGCCTCACCCTGGTCATATTGTACATTGATACCACTGATACGCTTCAGGGCATCACCGATATTCGAGTCAGGGAACTTACCTACCTGATCGGCCGATACAACATTCATAATGCCCAGGCTGCTGCGTTGCGAGTTGATGGCACGGCGTTGGCCCTGGAAGGCACCACCTATCACAACCTCCTGCAATTCAAGACCTTCGTTCAGGACGACGTCTCTGTCCAACGTTTTGCCTTGGGGTACCGTAATCTTCAGTTCTACGGGCGAATAGCCTACATAAGTCACCTTGACAGTATAGGTTCCCGGGTCAAGGTTGGGAAATGTGTAAAACCCATTGACGTCGCTCGTGACGCCTGTGTGCAGTTTTTCAATGTAAATAGAAGCACCCGGGAGAATTTGCTTGGTGTTGTCGATAATACGGCCTCGGATAGCACCTTTGGCCTCACTTGCAGTTTCGTCAGCCATCATAGGGATGGCGGTAGTGGTCAAAAATAGAAAAGAATAAATCAATCCTTTTACAATCTGTTTCATACCTTTATTTTGCTGTTATTATTTTGCCGCAAAAGTAGAGGTATGGGGTTACGCAGCCTTTACAGGATTTTGAAGAAGAGGTAACAAAGGTATTGCAAAAAGGTTACAAACAGGAGGTCAGAGTTTCCTGCATCGCAGAAGTATTTTCCGTCCGTCATTCAGAGTCGTGGCAAAAAGGTAAACGTCGCCTCCCTCAGCCAGTTTAAGCCGCTTACGAAGTTCGGCCACAGTAGCAGGGAAATTACGTACAGTTAGATTGGCTTTCCGTACATCACCCAGCAAATCCTTTACCTCCCGTTTACCGAAACCACACCAACCGTCAATACGGAACATGCGGCCGGGGAAAACAGACAAAGCTTCATCGGAAGTATACAGATGACTGCTGGCATGTAGTTTTTCCACCTTATATATATAAGACAAACAACGGAAGGCACCGGCCTTGAGCAACGAGGCATTGGGTTCATAGAGATAAGTACGAGGCATGTCGGCATACAAACATGAGGCAGTCTGTTCTTCGCGGCGGGTAAAGATAACGGCATCGGCCGTACCAGGCAGATTGACACAATGAATAGGCACATCTTCGGCCAGCAGAGCCTCATCACGAGCCAATACCAACAATAATTCCTTGCATTCGCCCGCCACAGAAACTACATGCGCCGCCACTACATGCTTCAATGTATGCAAGGCCTGCATCAGGTCGAGCATGGGCGATAACTTCACCAGCACACGACCGGCTTTCTCCAGCAACAGGGGTTCGATGGCGACCACATCGGGTTCACAATCAGATATGGCTACCGTCTTGCCCCCATGGGCATCTCTCCGAGCTGGGTCGAGGTAGAGCCAGTCTACAGGCTCCATCTGCCGCAAGTAATCTACCCCATCGGTATGGATGACGCGGGCCGCCTCCAAATCCAGCAAAGGGAAATTGTGACGGGCCACCTCGCACAATACGTCCTGCCGCTCCACATAAGTGGCCTGTCTGAAGTGCGGGGCCAGAAAGGAGAAGTCAATTCCAAAGCCACCTGTCAGGTCGACCAGCGACTGGCATGGTCCATCATATCCACTCACGACAGAAGCCTTGTAACGCGCCGTTACCTCCGACGAACACTGCTCCATAGAAAGATGCGGCGGGTAGAGTATACTTTCCGTGGCCGCCCACGCCGGTACCTTAACCTCAGCCGTTTGCCAGCCTGCAATCTGCGTCAAAGCAACAGGCATATCCACAAGCGGATACTTGCCCGCCTGCAATGCCAACGCACGTACATCATCACGGCGATGTTCGGCTATAAATCGGAGAGTGGCTTCGCTCAATGTCATACGTATGTCATTCGGCTACGGTCCATCCACGTTTGTCCAGGTAAGCTTTCAACCTGAGCAAGTATTCATCATCCGGTCCTGCAAAGAAAGACACGCCGGAAGCACCATTGTCGTAAGCCTCATCCAGTGCTTTCTCAAAATTCTGCTTGATGTCCGGGAACATCAGGCCGGCATAGATTTTCGCCCGACCGTTTACAGCCTGAACACTTTCTTTGACCGAACGACCAATCCACTCCGGCCCCTCATAATAGAATCCGTTATAAATCATCGGGAAGTAAGCATCCAGATGCCAGTTTCCCCAATCTTGCCGTACCATGCTTCTGGCCATGGACGGCCCTGGGAAAACGGCAGCCGAAATACGCTTGCCGTCGGCCTTGACTGCTCTTGTGATGGCATCAACCACTTGCGTGATACCATCCAGACGGAAGTTCACCCACGACTGGTTCTGCATGGGATAAGGCAATTCCAGTGGATCCTTCCCTGTCTGAGCCTTGAATTTGGCACGGCAGACTTCACAATAACAGTAGTCATATTCAGGATGTTCAGTCGTCTGTTCAATTCCATAGTTTTTCCACAAACTGACCGGAAGTACCACATCCGGAAAACGGACGTAATCCAAATGTACACCATCCACATAAGGGAGATTGGCTATCTTCACATAATCTTGCGCCAGATATTCGGCCACCCCTTCGTGGTAGGGACAGAGAAAACGGTAATAGTCCACGTAAGCCGGCTTGTCGTAAGACGACTCTCCCTTGCGATTAACGGCGAACCAATCGGGGTGTGTTTTCATAACCTCGGCACGGTTCATAGTCCACTTCCAATAATGAGCTTCCAGACCAGCCTCTTTACAAACCTTGTAGAGCTTCTCATCGTAGCCTTCGAAGAGGATAGCACTGATACCGCATTCCTTCATCAGAGCAAAACGAGAACGCAGGCTTTCCGGATCCTGTTTCTTGTTGACACCCATCCATGCCCAGTTCTTCACCTTGCGTGCTCCGATCTTTTCCAGCGTAAACCGTCCTTCGTGATTTATTGTATAGCGTTTCCCTTCAGACGGAACGGCTATAGACATCCGGTAAGCATGAGCCGTAGCCTCTACCTGGATATCGGCATCTTTCGGCAGGCTTTTCAGTTCGGCATCGGTCAGGAAAAAGTCCTCAGGGGTACGCAAATAGTTCTTCTCACGAGCATAATAGGCTTGCTGCTCGTAGAACATACCCCACAACAACTTATATACATTCATATTATAAGGGTAACGGAACGTTTCGACGCCCTGTCCTACCGTCTGATTAGAGAAGTAGAGATACCCCCAACGGTCGGGCATGTGCATGTCCACCTTTCCGGTAGCCTGCCACACCCAGTTCTCTTCCGGACCGCCCTTCTTCAACCATTGGACACGCGAGAAATTGATACGCCAGTAGTTGCCGGCTTTCAAGCGGTTGTCGAAGTTCAAAGTCAATGCCTGATGTGGAATGGCCATTTCTACCGTCCATTGCTTGTCCGTGTCACCCGATTTGTTCAACGTGCCGTCCAATTGCGTAGCCAGTTGAAGCCCCGGACAGTCCCATTGAATAAGGAAGTCACCTCCGGAACGATACGGACGGGTCAGCATCAGATCAAAGATGACACCCCGTGCATTATTCTCGATTTCAAAATATTGTTGTCCGTCTCCATCGGGATCGATGAAAACCTCGAAGTCGTTGTCGTGATATATGATGGTATCGCGACGTGTCAGAAAGGCTTTGATGTCAGGTTCTTCCAGGACGGCACTGACATACAGATAGTCATCATCCCAAAGCATCTTGACCTTTGTATCGTAGAGAGGTTTAGGGTAGCCTTCCCCGCTGATGTCCACAAACGAGCCTGTCGGTTCGGCCAATTGCCAGGCTTTCTCTTTCAGCTTGCCGTCCACTTTGATCTTTCCGGAAGTACGATAACAGACATACCCTTCGGGAATTGTAAGTGTACGCGCATGCTTAGTGAACAGGTTTTGGGCTTGTATCGGCAACAAAATACAAGCTAACAGTACGAGGATTGCAAAAATATTTTTCTTCATGGCCGTATCAGTTATGGGTGGTTATTGGGTTGTACAATCGGTTATACTACTCTACTCTAAATTTTTTATTCAATTCATTGAAGTTGTTTACACAAGAAAACAAAAAAAGCAGCTACGATATCCTGTAACTGCTTGATTTCCTTCGTGGACCAGCCTGGGCTTGAACCAGGGACCTCCAGATTATGAGTCTGTTGCTCTAACCAACTGAGCTACCTCATTATCAACACGTTACTATTCTCATCGCAAACTCTAAGGTCAACAATAGGTCAACTCTTAGATTACAATGCAAAGATATTAAATATTCTATAATTAATAAACAATATCTGCTTTTACTTTAATCCAACAACATTTTATTTATTGGAGCTTATAATCTGGAGATTCCCTTAAAATGTAGTAGCTCCATAAAAGAAAAAACAGCATAAGAGTTTTTAGTCTCAAATGCTGTTTTTCATAATGATTCTATAGTTCTTACTTAATCATGCTATCTACTATTTGTTTAAACACCTCACCTGCCATCATCCCACTTGCAGGAACTTCCTCTTTGTGGATAGAAACAATGATGGAATATTGAGGTTTTTCAGCAGGGAAATAGCCACAGAACTCTATTATGTGACTACCATCTTCCAGTTGCATAGCTCCTGTTTTTCCTGCAATTTGTACTTTGTCTGATTTAGCCGATTGCCCCAGTCCGTCAGTAACCACATATCTCAACGCCTGTTTCAAACTGTCTGTATTTGCCTTGCTTGCTATATCTCCATTCTTGGCAATCTCGTTATATAAGGTAAGCATCTTAATAGTAGTCAAACTATCTAAATCAACTCCCATTTTCTTTAATTGGGCTTGATATGCCTGTTCATTGCTGAAAGCTTTTTCTATCGTTTTATAAGTAGCAACATTTGAACTGACCGCCAATCCCTGTTGGATGGTTATTGTACCATATCCACCTCTATGCCAGTTATGGTCTTTTATCTCTATTCCATTTGCAGAATAAATACCATTACGAACATTTACCGTATCTGACAGTTTGACTTTCCCTGTTTCCAGTGCAGCTAATATAGATATGGGTTGTATCAATCCTTCTGTTTGTTTTTGGAGAAGATTCTCGCTTGGCTGGTAGTTTGCACTATCTTTTTTCTCAAGCCCTACCATAGCTTTAATTTGCCCTGTCTGAACTTCCATAATGATAGCTTGTCCAGATAGGGCATTTAGTTCTGATAGCTTACTTTCTAAGATAGATGTAGCTTTAGATTGTAAAGTTGTATCTATATAAGAACTATAATTTTTATTGTGTTTACAAGATGCTATTCCAATTACAAATAAAAAAAATATCCAATTATATGCTTTCATTAGATTACAATAATTATGATGCTTATCGGAGATTTGTTTTTGCTGCTAATAATAATGAAGTACCAGCTGTTAAATCCATGCTATCAAAATTTTTTATGATAGGAATCATATTATTTCTTATATATGAATCAGAAATTGGCTGTTTGCATCCTTGAGCATATTCTTTAAAAAAGTAATATAAACAGTTATCGCTTTCTTGTTCTGAAAGATTCTCTTGTGTTTTAAGTAAGTAATGAATTGCTTTAAGTTCCTTCGCCATTTTAAATTGGTCGTTAAGATGTCCACTTACCATCATTATTCCAAAAATGGAAGACATAATTTTTTTCTGTTGAATTTCATTCATATTAGTATGTATTAATGGTCGTATTATTATAATAATTCTTCTGCTTGCTGAACTAAAGAGGCAGCAATTCCATTTAAATCCATAATTGAAATCTTTTGCCCTTTAAGATAATAAGGCGCAAGAAAAACACTCCGTCCAGAACTCTGAACAATATCCGCAATTTCACTCATAAGTACGGTAACTGTTCCACATTCAACTCTTAAACGTTCACGGTTAACAGAAGAAGGAAATTGTAATTCTCTGGCTATGTAATCAAGCTTTGGTTCAAGCTGCTTAATTAGCACATTAATGCGGCCGATAGCTTTGTAATTTGAAAAGAATCCCATGATGTATGCCTATTAGATGATTGTTTATCATAATGAAAAAATCTCATGCTTGGTATAGAGATAATTATTTATGTTTACATTACACATTTCTGCCATAGCCACAATAATTTTTTTCTCTTCCTCAAAATCATTAATGCAGAGCATTCCAAAAAGTCCAACAGCTTTGGCTGCAGCTTCCAACCAAAGGTATGCAATAGTATCTTTCTTATCAGCATTCATGTTGGCAATAATCGTAACCATTTCTGCCTGAGGAATAGAAATTGCATTATCAATAAATAATCTGTATTTCGTTAATGAAGCACTGTCATCCATTTTTATAGCAAGATTTTGTATATATTGATGTGAAGAATATCCAATTCTTCCATTTGCGTTGCTAACAAACATCAGAGATTTAAGTATGGCAACCTTTTCTTTATCTGTTAATTCATCCCAAGTCATATATTAAATATCTTATTGCCCACCTGTTCCCTATGGATAAGCTGTAAATAAAAAGCATCGGGGAACTCATAACCAAACTACTACTTGATTATCAATGCTTAAATTCTTTCGCAAAGATATTAATATATTCCATATCAAAGAAACATAAAAGGAATAAAAGTTTATGAAGCTTTGAAGTTTAACAATTAAGGCGGGTATCAAAATGAAAAATCCCTATTTAAAGGCAATTATTCAAACTTTATTACCCGTTAAAATTATAGACTTCATCCTTTCATATTGTTGGATATTCAAAAAGTGCTACCAATGATATGGATTATAAGAATCCAGAAAACTCTAAAATCTGAATTTTTATGGATTTGACCTGTTACTATAAGGCTGAAATGCCAAACATAAATAATCAGACTTTAGGTATATCTGGAGCTTAAAATTTAGGTAGGACAAACTTTG